>OHAE01000028.1_pt1 | contig 114053 bp, 117 predicted proteins | sample 1577061 | NCBI WGS metagenome assembly OHAE01 (sample SAMEA3541535, study PRJEB24748) | human gut metagenome | biome: human gut; feature: human-associated habitat; material: faeces | place: China | collected 2012
CCAGAAATGGCCGGTAAAGAAAGCCATCACTTGTTATAAGGAAAAGCCCCGTCCATTCAAATTGCTGGAGACGGGCGTTCGTACGATCGATACCGTGAACCCGATCGTTGAGGGTGGTACCGGATTTATCCCCGGTCCGTTCGGTACGGGTAAGACGGTGCTTCAGCACGCCATCTCCAAACAGGCGGAAGCCGATATCGTGATTATCGCTGCCTGCGGTGAACGTGCGAACGAGGTGGTGGAAATCTTTACCGAATTCCCGGAATTGGTAGACCCGCATACGGGACGTAAATTGATGGAACGTACCATCATCATCGCCAATACTTCAAACATGCCGGTAGCTGCCCGTGAGGCATCCGTATATACCGCCATGACCATTGCCGAGTATTATCGCTCGATGGGATTGAAGGTGTTGCTGATGGCGGACTCTACTTCACGTTGGGCACAGGCGTTGCGTGAGATGTCCAACCGTATGGAAGAGCTCCCCGGACCGGATGCGTTCCCGATGGATTTGTCTTCCATCATCTCCAACTTCTACGGACGTGCAGGGTATGTGAAGCTCGATAATGACGAGACCGGTTCCATCACTTTCATCGGAACTGTATCTCCGGCGGGTGGTAACCTGAAAGAGCCTGTAACGGAAAATACGAAGAAGGTGGCCCGTTGCTTCTATGCTTTGGAACAGGAACGTGCCGACCGTAAACGTTATCCGGCTGTAAACCCGATCGATTCTTATTCAAAATATATCGAATATCCTGAATTTGAGGAATATATCGAGAAACGTATCAACGGTGACTGGCTGAACAAAGTAAATGAAATCAAGACCCGTTTGCTTCGTGGTAAGGAAATTGCCGAACAGATTAATATCTTGGGTGACGACGGTGTGCCTGTGGAATATCACGTGACCTTCTGGAAATCGGAACTGATCGACTTCGTGATTCTGCAACAGGATGCATTCGACGATATTGATGCCGTAACCCCGATGGAGCGTCAGGAAGAAATCCTGAATATGGTAATCGATATTTGTCACACGGAGTTTGCTTTCGATAACTTCGTAGAGGTAATGGATTACTTCAAGAAGATGATAAATGTGTGCAAGCAGATGAACTATTCAGAATTTAAGTCTGAAAAGTATGAGCAATACAAGAAGGAATTGAATTCGTTAATTGCCGAAAAGAAAGTCGGATAAAAGAAAAGAATATGGCAACAAAAGCATTTCAAAAGATATATACTAAAATAAATCAGATTACCAAAGCTACGTGTGCTTTGAAAGCTACGGGAGTAGGGTATGACGAATTGGCTATGGTCGACGGAAAGTTGGCACAGGTCGTAAAGATTGCGGGAGACGAAGTTACCTTGCAGGTGTTTGAGGGTACGGAAGGTATCCCTACGAATGCCGAAGTGGTATTCTTGGGCAAGGCTCCTACATTGAAGGTAAGTGATCAGCTTGCCGGAAGATTCTTCAACGCTTTCGGTGACCCGATTGACGGCGGACCGGAAATCGAGGGTACGGAAGTGGAAATCGGCGGACCGTCTGTGAATCCGGTACGTCGTAAACAACCGTCGGAACTGATTGCAACGGGTATCGCGGGTATCGACTTGAATAATACATTGGTATCGGGACAGAAGATTCCGTTCTTCGCAGACCCCGACCAACCGTTCAACCAAGTAATGGCAAACGTGGCTTTGCGTGCGGAAACAGATAAAATCATTCTGGGCGCGATGGGTATGACGAATGACGACTACCTCTATTTCAAGAATGTGTTCTCCAACGCGGGAGCTTTGGATAGAATCGTCAGCTTCGTAAATACAACGGAGAACCCTCCGGTAGAGCGTTTGTTGATTCCGGACATGGCACTGACCGCTGCCGAATATTTTGCAGTGGGCAAGAACGAGAAAGTATTGGTATTGCTGACCGATATGACCTCATACGCCGATGCCTTGGCTATCGTGTCCAACCGTATGGACCAGATTCCTTCAAAAGACTCCATGCCGGGTTCGTTGTACTCCGATTTGGCGAAGATTTACGAAAAGGCGGTACAGTTCCCCGAAGGCGGTTCTATCACGATTATCGCTGTAACCACACTTTCCGGAGGCGATATCACACACGCTGTGCCGGATAATACAGGTTATATCACCGAAGGTCAGTTGTTCCTGCGCCGTGACAGTGATATCGGTAAAGTAATCGTAGACCCGTTCCGTTCATTGTCTCGTTTGAAACAGTTGGTTAGCGGTAAGAAGACACGTAAAGACCACCCGCAGGTGATGAATGCCGCCGTGCGTCTGTATGCCGATGCCGCCAATGCGAAGACGAAGATGGAGAACGGTTTCGACCTTACCAACTATGACGAACGTACGTTGGCATTTGCGAAAGACTATGCAGGTCAGTTGCTGGCGATAGACGTCAACCTCAATACGACAGAGATGTTGGATGTGGCTTGGGGCTTGTTCGGCAAGTATTTCCGTCCGGAAGAAGTTAATATTAAGAAGGAACTTGTTGACCAGTATTGGCCGGCAAAATAACAATTAATAATTAACAATTAATAATGAAGAATGCGTGAGAATGCAGTAAAGCAGAAAAGTATGGACTTTGCAATAAGGATAGTAAAATTGAAGCGTTTTCTACAAAATAATAAACGGGAATTTGATATATCCGGTCAGCTTGTTCGTTCTGGTACTGCAATCGGAGCATTAGTAAGAGAAGCCGAATATGCAGAAAGTAAAGCCGATTTTATTCATAAATTGCGAATAGCATTGAAGGAAGCTAATGAAACCGAATATTGGTTGGAGTTATTATTTAAAACCGATTTCTTAACAGAAGAAGGATATAACTCTGTAAAGGGGGATAATGAAGAATTAAAGAAGCTTCTTGTCTGTATAATAAATACAACGAATAAAAAGAATACGCATAATTGTTAATTCTTTAATTATTAATTATTAATTTCGAAAGAAAATGGCTATAAAGTTTCAATATAATAAAACCTCGCTCCAACAGCTCGAAAAGCAGCTCAAGGTTCGTGTGCGTACGCTCCCTATCATCAAGAACAAGGAGAGTGCACTGCGCATGGAAGTGAAGAAGTGCAAGGAAGAAGCTGTGGTGCTGGAGGAGAGGCTGGAGAAACAAATCCAAGCCTATGAAGCCATGTTCGCACTTTGGAATGAATTTGACACTTCATTGATAAAAGTGAATGACGTTCATTTGGGAGTCAGGAAGATTGCCGGCGTACGGGTTCCGTTGCTGGAGAATGTAGACTTCGAGATTCGTCCGTTTAGCTTGTTCAACAGCCCGAAGTGGTATTCGGACGGGATACACATCCTGAAGAATCTGGCACAGACAGCTATCGAACGGGAGTTTACACTCGCTAAACTGAACTTGCTGGAACATGCGCGTAAGAAAACTACTCAGAAAGTAAACCTTTTTGAGAAAGTACAGATACCGGGCTATCAAGACGCTCTGCGTAAGATAAAACGGTTTATGGAGGACGAGGAAAACCTTTCCAAGTCGTCACAAAAGATTTTGAAATCCATACAGGAGAAAAGGAAGGAGGCAGAGGCATGATTACAAAAATGAAGAAGTTTACTTTCCTTGTATATTATAAGGATTACGAAACGTTCTTGCAGAACATTCGCGACTTGGGCGTAGTCCATGTAGCGGAGAAGATGCAGGGAACACCCGATAATGCCGATTTGCAGGAAAGCATTAAGCTGTCTACCCGCATTACCGCCACTCAGAAGTTCCTCCAAACGCTCAATGCGGAGGTTACGGAACAGAAGGGAGACGCTACGCGCGGTATGAAAGCACTTGAGGAAGTGGAGGAGTTGCAGAATGAAAAGGCACGCCTGACACAGCAGTTACAGGCTTACGCCAAGGAGAGGACTTCTCTTGAAGTGTGGGGAGACTTTGAACCGGAAAGCGTGACGCGCTTACAGGATGCAGGCTATCAGATCAACTTCTATATCTGTACCGAAAGTGCGTTTCAGGAGGAGTGGATTGACGAATACCATGCTACGGAAATCAACCGTATCGGCTCGAAAATCTACTTCATCACCGTCACCAAGCCGGGCGAACTGCCTGAATTGGAAGTGGAATCCGCCAAACTGTCCGCTTATTCGCTCAGCGGTCTGGATGCCTTGTGCAAGCAGACGGAGGAAGCGATAGCCGAAGTGGACAAGAAAATAGTGAAAGTGGCCCAAGAGAATATGTTGTCATTGCAGGAGGCATTGAAAGAAACACACTCCGGCATTGAGTTCTCGAAAGTGATTCTGAATACGGAGAAAGCAGTGGACGACAAGTTGATGTTGCTTCAGGGATGGGCTCCCGCTGCAAAAGAGCAGGAGATTGTGGACTATCTGGAGACGCAGGACGTTTACTTTGAAGTAGCCAGCCCTACGCCGGAAGATAACGTGCCTATCCTGTTGAACAACAAAGGGTTCTTTCGTCTGTTCGAACCGATAATGAAGCTCTACATGCTTCCGAAGTATAATGAACTGGACCTGACTCCGTTCTTCGCTCCGTTCTTTATGGTATTCTTCGGTTTGTGTCTGGGCGATTCCGGCTACGGACTGTTCATGGTACTGGCAGTAACTATCTACCGGATGGTGGCAAAGAACATCAGTGCATCCATGAAACCGATCTTGACACTGGTGCAGATATTGGGTATCTCTACCTTCTTTTGCGGTATGCTGACGGGAACATTCTTCGGCTTCAACCTTTACGGAAACGACATACCTTTCTTCAATAAGATGAGAGACCTGTTGTTCCTTGATAATCAGTGGATGTTTAACTTGTCATTGATACTCGGAGCCGTGCAGATTATCTTCGGTATGATACTGAAAGCCGTTAATCAGGCAATACAGTTCGGCTTTAAATACTCCATCGCCACCATCGGGTGGATACTCTTATTGGTGAGCACGGCATTTGCCTTTGCAGTGCCGGCAGTGATGCCGATGGGAGGAACCGCGCATTTGGTGATACTGGGTATAGCCGCCGTGATGATCTTCCTGTTCAACAGTCCGGGAAAAAACATCTTCCTGAACATCGGTTTGGGACTGTGGGATTCCTACAATATGGCTACCGGTCTGTTGGGAGATATTCTGTCTTACGTACGTCTGTTCGCACTCGGTCTGTCGGGAGGTATCCTTGCCAGCGTGTTCAACAGCCTTGCCGTAGGTATGAGCCCCGACAACGCCATCGCAGGCCCTATTGTCATGGTATTGATCTTCCTTATCGGACACTCCATCAATATGTTTATGAACGTGTTGGGAGCAATGGTTCACCCGATGCGTCTTACCTTCGTGGAGTTCTTCAAGAACTCCGGCTATGAAGGAGGCGGGAAGGAGTATAAACCGTTTAGAAATTGAGAGTTGAGAATTGAGAGTTAATAATAAAAAGAATTAATAATTAACAATTAAGGAATTAATAATTAACTGTTTAGGAATTAATAATAAACAAGTAACTATTTAAGAATTAATCATTAGAAACAAACAAATAAAATAACAAATTATGGAAATGAATTTATTGATTGCCTATATCGGCATCGCAGTTATGGTGGGTTTATCAGGTATCGGAAGTGCTTACGGTGTTACTATCGCAGGTAACGCAGCTATCGGAGCATTAAAAAAGAATGACAGCGCATTTGGTAACTTCCTTGTATTGACAGCCCTTCCGGGTACACAGGGACTTTACGGTTTTGCCGGTTATTTCATGTTCCAGAGTATTTTCAACGTATTGACTCCTGCCATCACAGGCATTCAGGCTGCTGCCGTACTGGGCGCAGGTATCGCTTTGGGTATCGTGGCATTGTTCTCCGCTATCCGTCAGGGACAGGTTTGTGCAAACGGTATCGCCGCTATCGGTCAGGGTCACAATGTATTCGGTAACACTTTGATTCTTGCCGTATTCCCGGAACTTTATGCGATCGTTGCTTTGGCTGCAACTTTCTTGATGGGTTCTGCTTTGGCTGCATAGTACATCGAAGACAATTTCATATTTAGTGAACGTGCGTTCGTTTGGTTTCCAAACGTTCGCACGTTCTTTTTTTGTATCACTCCGGCAGGCATCGGGAAACGGACAAGGGAGAAGCATCAGTTTCATATTTTGTGAAACTTTAGTTCCATATATTATGAAACAAGAGTTCCATATATTGTGAAACTAATTGAACGTGCAGATGAATTTTATTTTGAGAGGGTAGTAGGGGATTGTTTTATAAGACGTCTTGCCTTTCTTTGTCTGATGATATTTAGGAATCGTTATCCAGGTAGATACTTTCAATGACGGAAGTACAAATACCCGTAAGGCTTTGAATTTGTAGGGAAATGGAGCGGATTTAAATTCTTTCTTTTGGCGGGGATTCATACAGTCTGCGCCAAAATTGTATTAGATAGTATGGTTTGGGATGGCTTTGTGCTCGTCGCCAAGAAAAACTATAGTTTTACACTGTCGTAGATTCCGGAATTATGTATCTTTGCTCTCCATAATCAATCCGAAAGCATACATGAAACTCCTTCATACAGCCGACTGGCATTTAGGGCAGACCTTTTTTGAATATGACCGCAGGGATGAGCATATCCGTTTCCTGAACTGGTTGAGAGAGCAACTCAGGGAGCAGGATATTGACGTCTTGATGATAGCGGGAGACATATTCGATAGCCCGAACCCGTCGGCGGAATCCCAACGGTTATATTATACTTTTCTGCGTGAGGTGACGCAGGAGAACCCTTCCTTGCAGATTATCATCATTGCCGGAAACCATGATTCGGCGGCACGGCTGGAAGCTCCGAATCCGTTGCTGGAGGGCATGAATGTAAGCGTGCGCGGTGTGGTGAGGAGAGATAGCGAGGGGAATATCGATTGGCAACACCTGATTATTCCCGTTCGGATAAACAATGAAACGGAAGCCTATTGTCTGGCTGTGCCCTATCTGCGTCAGGGGGATTATCCGGCTTCGGAGACGTATGCACAGGGGGTGCAGGCTATGTATCATGCTTTGTATGATGCTGTGAACGAGTTGGGCAAACCGGTCTTTGCAATGGGGCATCTGCAAGCCACCGGCTCGGAAATATCAGAGAATGACCGTTCGGAACGTACCGTTATCGGTGGACTGGAATCTGTTTCGCCTGATGCCTTCGACCGGAATATTGTTTATACTGCTTTGGGGCATCTGCATCGGGCGCAACGGGTGTCCGGCAGAGAGAATGTGCGCTATGCGGGTTCGCCTATTCCCATGTCTTTTGCGGAGAAGAATTACCGTCACGGGGTGGTCGTCGTGGATTGTAAAGATGGCGATGCGCTGATTGAAAGACGGGAGTTTCAGCCTCCGGTGCAACTGATGAGCATTCCGTTACAGGCAAAGCCTTTGGAAGAAGTGCTGGAAGAAATAGCGCTGCTGCCGGATGGAGAGGCAAACGGCGAGTCACCCTATCTGGAGATAAAAGTATGGATGAGTGAGCCCGAACCCACCTATAAATATAAGATAGAGGAAGCCTTGAAAGGCAAAGCAGTGCGCCTTGCCCGTATAGCTGCCGTATTGCCTTCCCGAACGGACGCCGGGTTAAAGACACTGACGTATGAAGAGCTGCAAACGATTCATCCGATGGACATTGCGATGGATGTGTATAAACGGAAATATGGGGGAGAGGATATGCCCGAATCCATGAAGAAGTTGTTGAAAACGGTGATAGAGGAGGTTAGGGAATGAAAATAGTAGCTATCAGAGGAAAGAATCTGGCTTCTTTGGAAGGAGAGTTTGAAATAGATTTCACACGGGAACCGTTGAAGTCATCCGGTATCTTTGCCATTACGGGACATACGGGCTCGGGCAAGTCCACGCTGCTGGATGCTCTTTGCCTGGCACTGTTTGACTGTACGCCGCGTATGAACAAAGCGAAAGAAAGTAATGTGAATGTGCCGGATGTACAGGATAGGAGCATATCGCAAAATGATAGCCGTTCGGTGTTGCGCAGAGGCACGGCGGACGGATATGCCGAGGTGGATTTTATCGCGTTGACGGGAGAGACGTTTCGCTCCAAATGGATGGTGAGGCGCTCCAGAGGCAAGGTGGAAGGTTCGCTTCAAAAAGTGGAAATGATGCTGCATAATCTGTCGAGGGGCACGGAGGAACAGGGGACAAAGACCGAGTTGCTGGGTAGGATATCCGAGTTGATAGGATTATCGTTCGAGCAATTCAACCGTTCGGTATTGTTGGCGCAAGGAGATTTCGCCACTTTCCTGAAAGCACGGCAGACCGAGAAAGCCGAGATTCTGGAGAAACTGACGGGTACGGAGGTATATTCCCGTATATCCGCTTCCATCTATGAAAGGACAAAGCAGGCGCAAGCCGAGTATGCCCGCCTGCAAGAACGGATAAAGGATATAGAGCTGCTTTCCGATGAACAGCAAGCGGAGTTGAACGGAGAGATGCAACGGATTACCCTGAATCTATCCGCATTGAAAAAGGAAGAGGAGCGGCTTTCCGTCTGGCTCAAATGGATGGCGGATGATGATACGCTGGAACAGAGCAAGGTGCAGGCGGAGAAAGACTTGCAGGCGGTGCAGGAAGAGATGGAACAGTTGAAGCCCCGCTACGAGGAACTGAAACGCATAGAATATACACAAGAGGTTCGGGACACTTTTACCGAATTGCGTAATACGCAGAAGCAGTTGGGCGATACGGAAAGCAGTCTGTCGGAGTTGAAGAAAGTCTTGTCGGAAAGCATCGGACGGTTGTCGGCAGCCCGCGCACGCGAAGAAGCGGCAGTGAAGGCACAGACGGATTTTCAGACTTACTACGGACGGCTGGAACCGCAAATCAATAAGGCAAAAGAGCTGGACATGCAACTGGCGGAGCGGCGAAAGCAGTTTGACGGGGAGAAAAAAGAATATGATTCATTCGGCGGACGCAGGGTTCAGGTAGAGCAAGCCATTAAAGATGGTGCGTTGCAGCTTGATGATTATAAGAAAGAGGAAGAGAGACTAACGGTGTGGTTCGCAGAACGCGAGAAGTATGCCGTACTGATTCCCAATGTATCGCTCATCGTCAATCTCTTGTCGGATTGGGAAACATCCGTAAAGCAAAAGGAATCCAACCGACAGCTGTCGGAACATAACAAAGCGGCTTTGGAGACGGAAGAAAAGCGTCTGAAAGAGTTGAAAGCGGAAGCCGAACGATTGAATAAATTGCTACCTACGGAAATTGTGGAACTTCGCAAGGAGTTGAAGGAGGGCGTGCCGTGTCCGGTATGCGGGAGTGTACATCATCCGTTGCAATATGCGGATAAAGTGCAGTCTCTGCAAGAAAAGGAACTGAACCAAGCAAAAGACGAGGTGGCGGGAGCAATCGACCGTCAGGAAATCGGTATCGAGAAACGAAAGACGGACATCACCCGTCTGTCTGCCGTGGTAGAGAACTATGAGCGGCATATATCGGAAACACTGGATAGTATAAGCACGTATGTTTCGATACTGCCCGCTTGGGAGGCATTGTTAGAACAAGGCAAACTGAAACAACAGATATTGAACTTCGGCGACCAATGGAAAAAACAAACGGAGAAGCAGACGGATATAAAGGAACAGTTGTCACGGATGCAGACCCGGCAGGAGAGTTTGAAAGTAGAACGGAAAGGGCTTGAAGAATCGGAAGGAAGCGTGAAAAAGAAGATGGAGGCTTTGCAGGCGGAACTTGCCGGGCTTACGAAAGAGCGTTCATCACTGTTGGACGGAAAGCCGACGGCGGATGTTGTAAATACTTGCCATCAAAAGCAGAAGGAAATAGAGAAAGAACTCGCCGAGGCAAGAGAGGCGCATCATAAACTATCGGTGGATCTGGAATCGTATAAAGGCAGGATAAGTCAGATAGAGAAAGAGAAGTCGCGGCTTACCCTTGTTGAGCAGGAAAAGACGCAAGAACTGGATGTCTGGTTGGGACGGCAGGAACTTATCGGGACGAAAGACGAGCTGATACGGCTGTTGTCCAAAGATGCTGCATGGATTGCCGGTGAGAAGAAGATATTGGATGAGGTGAAAGAACGCCAAACATCCCTCCGGGCTGTATTGGCGGAGCGGCGGCAGAAACTAATGGAGCATCGGCAGTCGGAGCGGAAGCCGGAAGAAGGTGAGCGGAAAGAAGAGCTGGAAGCACGCCTGACTGCCTGTCAGACGGATAAAGAACAGCAATTGGCCCGCCATACGCAGATAGAGATGATGCTGGATAGTCACCGGAAAGGTAAGCAGCGCATCAAAGATTTCGAGAAAGAGCTCGAAGAGAAAACCTCGGTTTATGAGCATTGGGCTAAACTGAATGAGCTGTTTGGCTCGCAAACCGGGAACAAGTTTAAGGAAATAGCGCAGGGATATACGCTGGATGTGCTGTTGGTGTACGCCAATAAGCACCTGAAAGTGCTGTCCAAACGCTATGAACTGCAACGGATACCCGACACGCTTGCTTTGCAGATAGCAGATATGGATATGATGGGCGAGGTGCGGAGCGTACATTCCCTGTCGGGCGGAGAATCTTTCCTTATCTCACTGGCATTGGCGTTGGGGTTATCTTCCTTGTCTTCCAACAGGATGAATGTGGAATCGCTGTTTATCGACGAAGGATTCGGCTCCCTGGATATGGACACGTTGCGCGTTGCAATGGACGCTTTGGAGCGCCTACAGACACAAGGACGGAAGATTGGTGTAATCTCCCACGTGGCGGAAATGATCGAACGGATTACGACACAGATTCAAGTGGTCAGGATTTCCGGCGGTAAAAGTCGCATCAATATTGTAGGCTAGGCGAAAGTCCTTGCTATTCGGACTTTCGGCAGACTTCTTATTGTAACATGAAAACATTAACTTTCATTTATTATGCAGAATTTCTGTTGCTTGCTTAGTTATTTCATTAAAAATGTGTACTTTTGCACTCTCAAATAGTATAGTAATATATAGATGGTAAAAGATTTGATGATCCCCGATTACATTTTTGAAGCGAGTTGGGAAGTATGTAATAAGGTGGGGGGTATATATACGGTATTATCTACGAGGGCCAAGACCTTGCAAGATAAGTTCCACGACAAAGTGATATTTATTGGTCCGGATTTTTGGCGGGATAAGGAAAACCCGCTCTTCATAGAGTCCGATAATTTGTGCCGGGCATGGAAAGAACACGCGAAAGCAGCGGATAAACTGAATGTCCGTGTAGGGCGTTGGAACATTCCCGGAGAACCGATTGTTATTCTAGTTGATTTCAAACCTTTTTTTGAATATAAGAACGAGATTTATACGGAAGCGTGGAACCGCTATCAGGTGGATTCATTGCACGCATACGGTGATTATGATGAAGCCAGTATGTTTTCTTTGGCTGCCGCAAAGGTAGTGGAAAGCTTCTACCGTTATAATCTGACGGAAACGGATAAGGTCGTCTATCAGGCTCATGAGTGGATGACGGGACTTGGCGCACTGTTTTTACAGACGTATGTACCGGAGATTGCCACGATTTTCACGACACATGCCACGTCCATCGGGCGTTCCATTGCCGGAAACAATAAGCCTTTGTATGATTATCTTTTCGCTTATGATGGCGACCAGATGGCACGTGAGCTGAATATGGAGTCCAAACATTCCATTGAAAAGCAAACGGCGCATTATGTGGATTGCTTTACCACCGTAAGCGAGATTACGAATAATGAGTGTAAGGAGTTGTTGGACAAGCCGGCGGATGTAATCCTGATGAACGGTTTCGAAGATAATTTCGTGCCGAAAGGAGCTACTTTTACGAACAAGCGTAAGCGGGCACGTTCGGCAATGCTTAATGTAGCCAACAAACTGTTGGGAACGGATTGGGGAGATGATACGCTAATAATAGGTACGAGCGGGCGTTATGAGTTCAAGAATAAAGGGATCGATGTCTTTTTGGAATCCTTGAACCGTTTGAGCCGTGATAAGAACTTGAAAAAGAACGTACTTGCCTTTATCAACGTCCCGGGTTGGGTGGGAGAGCCCCGTGCCGACTTGCAGGAGCGTTTAAAGAGTAAGAATCAGTTTGATACTCCGTTGGAAGTTCCCTACATCACACATTGGTTGCACAACATGAGCCATGATCAGGTGCTCGACACCATGAAATATCTGGATATGGCCAATCGTCCGCAAGATAAGGTAAAGGTGATTTTTGTACCTTGCTATCTTGATGGAAAAGACGGTATCTTCAATAAGGAGTATTACGATGTGATACTGGGACAGGATTTGAGCGTTTACGCTTCTTATTATGAGCCTTGGGGATATACTCCGCTGGAAAGTGTCGCTTTCCGCGTACCTACGATAACTACCGATCTTGCGGGATTCGGCTTATGGGTGAAGTCGTTGAAGAATCAGAATGGTCTGGATGACGGGGTAGAAGTGATACACCGTTCGGACTACAATTATTCGGAAGTGGCGGACGAGATTAAGGAGACGGTTTCAGCTTACTCCGGTAAGACTGCAAAAGAGATAGAAATTATCCGCAAACGTGCCGCTGCCGTTGCAGAACAGGCTTTGTGGAAACATTTTATACAATATTATTATGAGGCTTATGACATTGCCTTGCGCAATGCGATGAAGCGTCAGATCAGTTAAGAATTTATATCAATAAATAATTTAGATACATTATGAAAGTCAAGGTTAGTAATGTGAATACTCCGAATTGGAAAGATGTGACGGTTAAATCATGCATTCCTGAAGAGTTAGAGAAATTATCGGAGATAGCACGCAACATCTGGTGGGCTTGGAATTATGAAGCTACAGAGTTATTCAGAGATTTGGACCCCGCTTTATGGAAAGAAGTCGGTCAGAATCCGGTATTGCTGCTTGAACGCATGAGTTATGAGAAACTGGAGGCTTTGTCGAAAGATAAAGTTATTCTGAATCGTATGAATGATGTCTATGCAAAGTTTAGAGATTATATGGACGTGAAGCCTGACAGCACTCGTCCATCTGTAGCTTACTTTAGCATGGAGTATGGTTTGAATCAGGTACTTAAAATATATTCCGGAGGTCTTGGCGTATTGGCAGGCGACTATTTGAAAGAAGCGTCCGACAGTAACGTAGACCTGTGTGCCGTAGGTTTCCTTTACCGTTACGGCTATTTCACCCAGACATTGTCTATGGACGGTCAGCAGATTGCCAATTATGAAGCCCAGAATTTTGGTCAGCTTCCTATCGACAAGGTGTTGGATGCGGAAGGCAAACAAGTGGTGATAGATGTTCCTTACCTTGATTATTATGTACACGCTTATTTGTGGAGAGTCAATGTAGGACGCATCTCTTTGTATCTGTTGGATACGGACAATGATATGAACAGTGAGTTTGACCGTTCTATCACGCATCAGCTTTACGGAGGTGACTGGGAAAACCGTTTGAAACAGGAAATCCTTTTAGGTATCGGCGGTATGCTGACATTGAATAAACTCGGTATCAAGAAAGACGTTTACCACTGTAACGAAGGTCATGCGGCCTTAATCAACGTACAACGTATCTGTGACTATGTATCCGAAGGTCTTACATTCGATCAGGCTATCGAGTTGGTACGTGCATCTTCACTTTATACCGTTCATACTCCGGTTCCTGCGGGACACGACTATTTCGATGAAGGTCTGTTTGGTAAGTATATGGGGGGGTATCCGGCAAGAATGGGTATCACTTGGGATGATTTGATGGATCTCGGACGTAACAATCCGGGTGATAAGGGCGAACGTTTCTGTATGTCCGTATTCGCTTGCAACACTTCTCAGGAAGTGAACGGTGTGAGCTGGCTGCACGGAAAGGTTTCTCAGGAGATGTTCTCTTCTATTTGGAAAGGATATTTCCCGGAAGAAAGCCATGTGGGTTATGTAACCAACGGCGTACACTTCCCTACTTGGAGCTCTACGGAATGGAAACAGCTATATGCTAAATATTTCAATGAAAACTTCTTGTATGACCAGTCTAACGAGAAGATTTGGGAAGCTATCTATAATGTGCCCGATGAAGAAATCTGGAAGACACGCGTTGCCATGAAGAATAAGCTCGTGGACTATATCCGCAAGCAGTTCAGCGAAACATGGTTGAAGAATCAGGGAGATCCTTCACGCATCGTATCATTGGTTGAAAAGATTAATCCTAACGCATTGTTGATTGGTTTCGGACGTCGTTTCGCTACTTACAAACGTGCGCATCTGTTGTTTACGGATTTAGACCGTTTGTCTAAGATTGTAAACAACCCGAATTATCCGGTACAATTCCTGTTTACAGGTAAGGCGCATCCGCATGACGGAGCAGGTCAGGGACTGATCAAACGTATTGTTGAAATCTCCCGTCGTCCGGAATTCCTCGGCAAGATTATCTTCCTCGAAAACTATGATATGCAGTTGGCACGTCGCTTGGTAAGTGGTGTGGATATCTGGTTGAACACTCCGACACGTCCGCTTGAAGCATCCGGAACATCCGGTGAAAAAGCGTTGATGAACGGTGTCTTGAACTTCTCCGTACTCGACGGATGGTGGCTTGAAGGTTATCGCGAAGGTGCCGGATGGGCATTAACCGAGAAACGTACCTACCAGAATCAGGAACATCAAGACCAGCTGGATGCAGCTACTATCTATACGATTCTTGAGAATGAGATACTTCCGTTGTATTATGCACGTAACAAGAAAGGTTACTCCGAAGGATGGATCAAGTGCGTAAAGAACTCAATTGCTCAGATCGCTCCTCATTATACAATGAAGCGTCAATTGGATGATTATTACAGGAAGTTCTATACGAAAGAAGCGAAACGTTTCCGTATGCTGGCTGCCGATAATTATGCGAAAGCAAAAGAAATAGCCGCATGGAAAGAAGAAGTGGTGGAGAAGTGGGATTCTATCGAAATCGTTTCTTGCGAAAAGACGGAAGAACTCGTTAAAGGCAGCATCGAAAGCGGTAAAGAATATACCATCACTTATGTTATCGACGAAAAGGGCTTGAATGATGCGGTAGGTTTGGAATTGGTAACCATCTATACCAATGCGGAAGGTAAACAACACGTTTACTCCGTAGAGCCGTTTGATTTGGTTAAGAAGGACGGTAATCTGTACACCTTCCAAGTGAAACACAGCATGCAGAATGCCGGTAGCTTTAAAGTAGCATTCCGTATGTTCCCTAAGAACCCGGATCTTCCTCATCGTCAGGATTTCTGCTACGTTCGCTGGTTTAGTTAATCAGCTTAAATATAAGTATAATGAAGCTGCTTTCTTTTTGAGGAAGCAGCTTTTTTATAATATAACTATCTACTTGCATATCAGTTCTTTATTAAAGAATATGCTTATAAATGTTGCAAGCGTATCGGGATTGATTTGTATAACCCGGTGATTGCTTTTGTTGCTGTTTTTAATTTAAAGCCTTTCTTTTGCAGATGAATAGAAAAACTATTAGAGAATGAGCCATGGTTGTTGCAGGGTATTAAAAAATATCCTTGTTTTAATAGTGTTGATAATAATTATATTCTTGGGGATGATAGTGTTCTCTCATAAGGGAATTAGTTAATGATAAGGTTTAATATATAGTCCGGCGGCTTATTTGGAGATAGTCGGTGTGCTGTAGGTTCTTTACCGGGTTCTTTTAATCCATTGAGGAAGGATGAATATTCCGGCAACGAGATAGGGGTAATAAGTAATGCATCTCCATACGAAAGCAACGATAAGCGCGACTCCCACTGTAGAAAAGAAGTCTGCATAATATACGGTAAACATATATTCGCTGATGCCGCTACCACCCGGTGTGGGGCTTATCATGAGGATAATCCAGAGTATCAGTTGTCGGGCAAAAGCAAGCAGGTGATTGCCGGACAGTGCAAAAGCGAGCAAAAGAGCGTTGACTACCAGATAACGCGAACACCATGAAAGAGTGGTTACTCCGAAGGCTTTTGCCCAAAAAGAGAAAGGACGGTCGCTCATTTCGTGCGAGCTTGTCACCAGATTATCTGTCAATGAAACGATATTGGGATACCATCGCCGTAGCAAACGCAAGCGGAAGAGTTTAAGAAACAGTGCCCTTACCAGCTCGGAATGCCTGAACAGTGCCAAGTAGAGAATCAGTGTCCAAAGGACGGTAAGTACATAAATGGCGACGAACAATATCTTGGTGCCCGTGGTGATAATGGTCTTTGTCCCGAATAAATCGTCAAACGGAATCAACATGAGTATCAACGGACAGGCCACTACGAGAAATAGTTCATCCAAAAACAAGCATGAAAGGGTGATTGCCGTACTTTTTCCCGCATTGATACCCTCTTTGTTCAGAAAGAAAGGAATCAGACTGCCTCCACCCACAGCAGAGGGGGTGACTGCGGAGGTAAATTCGCAAAGGATGTTGATATGAAAAGCCTGTCTCCATGTGAGGAAATTGCCTGAGAACAGACGGAAGCGCCACATCAACCCAATGTCGCGTCCCATCATAAACAGGAATGCCAACAGGATACCGAAGATGATTTTACCGGAAAAACGGACTTGTGAGAACAGGTCTGCATTGAATTCCCTCGAAAACATCCATGAGATAACTCCCAGACCGATTAATGCGGGTATCCATACGTAGGCAATCTTGATTGTTGTTGACTTCTCCATCCGGCTCTAGCGGTTGTTCCTTCGTATCAAGTTGGAATAGCGGTCGTACACTTCGTCCGTCACGTCTTTCCAAGAACGGGCGATGGTGAGTGAAGCCTGTTTGCCTGTCCGGGCAATTAGCTGCGGTGTATCGTATAGCTCTCTTATTCGTCCGGCGTATGCCTGTATGGAGTTGTCTGTAAGAAACCCGTTCTTGTTTTCTATGATAATCTCGGAAGAGGTGGAGTTTCTTAATAATACGGACGGGGTCTCCAGTGCGGCGGCTTCTCGCACCACCAATGGCGCATTGTCATACAATGAGGGAAACAGAAACAGATCCGCTGCCGTATAGTAGTTTTTTAGCCGGGTGCGGTTGGTCAGCGTACCTACGAAGGTCACTTTTGACTTTAACCCCAGAGTGGCTGCCAGCTGCTTCATCTCCTCGGAAGCATATCCCGTGCCGATGAAATACATACGGAAAGGGATGTCGGTAAGGAGTGCCAATGCACGCAAAAGAAATTCAAGATTCTTTTCCCATATATGCTGGCCTACGAATAGCAACACAAATTCGGAGGAGGCTATGTTCAGTATCCGCCGTGCTTTATTTTTCTGTTCGGGAGTAAGCTCTGCGCCCGAAAAGTCATTGCCATTGTCCACTACTTCCACTTTGCCCTTATAGCCGTATTCACGCAGTGTTTCTTCCACGGCTGCCTGTGGTATCCATACCTCATCCGCCTGCTCGTAGAACTTTACGATGTTCCGGATTAGATAATCGACAATCGCTTTGTTGGGAATCGCCCTTTCAAAGTCCGAACGGTACTTGGAGTGGAAAGTAGCCACGCAGGGGATGTGTTGTTGTCTAGCGATTTTCATGGCAAGTGTACCCGATGAAAACGGGCAATGGGCGTGTACCAGCTCGAAAGACAGCTTGTTGATCCGCTCGTGGAAAGGCCAGTCTATTCTCGGGAATCCCAGTCGGTAAGGTTTACGCATCGGGATAGGGATGGAGGAATAGCGGTATATCGGAAATTCTTCATGGTCATCGGATGTCGGGAATTTAGGGGTGACTACACAAACATTCCCGGTTTTCTTATTTAACCAGTATGCGTAATTCTGTGTTGTAAGTGAAACTCCATCCATTATAGGAGGATAACAATCATTGAAAATGCCAATCATGATGTTTATATTTCTTTGCTTAAATTGAAATAACAAATTAACATCATGAGCATTACAAATGTTTTGCCGTAGTATTACATTAACATTAAAAAGAAAGGACGACGGAATATTCGTCATACGGTCCGTTGATTACAAACGATAGGAGTTTGTAAACAACGGACCGTATGATTGTGAAAGGAGGACTGTATGTGAGGGGAGGGAAATGTTGTTGATGATGCTACACCTCTATAATCTCCCAATCGCCTAAATTACGTTCTTCCGCATTGAAGTTAACACCCACCTTCACAAGTTTACGACTGTCGGCAGTGTAGGGAATGAGATAACCCTTCTCGTCTATCTGACGCAGAGCATCGGACACCGTACCGTTGAGCTTGAACTCGAACACGTAGATATAATCGGAAGTCTTCACCACAGCATCGGCTCTGCCGCGGGCACTGCGTACTTCCACATCTGCAAATTGCCCCATCAGCTTGAACACAAGGTAGAACACCACCTGATAATGCCGTTCCGTCTTATCGTTGAGCTCGTAGGGGAAGTCGGCAAAGAAAGCCCGCAGACGGGTGAGGAACGCTTCGGCATCACCACTCCGTAATTCGCGAACAAACTTGCCAATGTAGAAAACACTTTCCTCTTTGCTGACGTTTGTATAGAATGGCGTCAGGAAACTGAGGAAACCATATTTCACTTCCTCGTTAGGAAACCCCAACTTATATAACTGGAATTCCTCATCATATTTCTTCACCGTCAGATAACCACTCTGATAAATGACGGGTACAGGATCTTCCACCTTCGCACGATAGTCTGCAAATTGGTTGGCGGTGACCTCTACGCTTTCCAAATCCCGAAGGTCGTAGTCGCTACCCTTGAGCAGCTCCACGAGGAAGGTCGGTGTACCGGTGGCAAACCAATAGTAGGAGAACTCTTGCGAGTCGAGGGCGTTGAGCACGCTAAACGGGTTATAGACCCCTTCGGAGTTCTGACAGAAGTGATAGCCGTCATACGTTCGACGCATACGGTCTCGAATATCCTCGTAGGCGACGTTCATTTTCTTAGCAAGGCGCTCCATGTCGGGACGGAAGTTCACCTCCATCTCCTCGTCGGTGATGCCGCAAATGGTAGCATATCGCTCGTCCATACTGATGTCTTTCAGCTGGTTAAGGTCGCTGAACACGCTCACCTGCCCGAACTTGGTTACGCCTGTCAGGAAGACAAAGCGCAAGTAAGGGTCGGCACTTTTTAGTACACCATAAAAGGCTTTTAGCATATTGCGGTATTCGTCTCCGAGTGCATCATTGCCGATGGCTTGCAGCATGGGCTTGTCGTATTCGTCTACGAGGACAACCACCTGCTTGCCTGTTGTACGGTAAATCTTCTCGATGATATAGGCAAAACGTTCTTCGGGTTGGCGGTCTTTCTTCTCGTCGCCGTATTCTGCTTCCCATTTTTCAAGGTATTGATTGAGCATTTCAGTCAGCGAATTGCCGTTGATGTAGTTGCGGGCATTAAGATCCATGTGCAATACAGGATAGACCGTCCAATCCTTTTCCCATTGTTCTACTGCCAAGCCTTTAAATAGATGCTTCTTACCCAAGAAATAGGCTTCGAGAGTGGAGAGCAGCAGACTTTTGCCGAAACGACGCGGACGACCGAGAAAGTAAGCTTTGCCATACGTTGCCATGCGGTAGACGTAGGCGGATTTATCTACATAGAGGAACTGCTTTACGCGAATATCCTCAAAGCTTTGTATCCCGATGGGGAACTTGCGTAACGGAAGTAGATCGTTTGCTGTCATATCAATGGAGTCTTTTGTAATCGTATGGCAAAGGTAACAAAAAGGGTGATAGATTGGTTGCTTCCCTATGCTTTTTTCTAATCCTTTCGCCTTAAATAAATAGTTCCTGTCTTTGCCCAATGAACACAAACAAGGTCAGTGAAGGTGCGAATGAAGTCGGCGGACTGGTACATGATGTTTATGTCGTTGACGGTAAGTCATGGTGTAATGACAAAGAGAACGTAAGAATAAAATTCGCGGAATTCTAAAATTCCCGCAAATATTATCGGGTACTTAGAATTCCGCGCCAAAATCAGATTCAATAATAAGACTGTTATATTTTGAGAACAGCCTCTTTTTGAAAGTACTATTCTTTGTTTAATTCAGCAGTTCAGCAAGTTTCTCCTGTAATTCTTTTCCATGCAGACCTTTGGCTACAATTGTACCGTCTTGTGCTATCAACACTGTGTACGGAATGCTGCGTACGGCATATAATTGAGCACCTTCGGAGTTCCAAAACTTCAAGTCGGACATCTGCGGCCAAGTCATGTTCAGCGTCTTGAGCGCATCCTTCCATGATGTCTCATCTCTGTCGAGTGATACGCCTACTATTTGCAAACCCTTGTCCTTGTATTCCTTGTAAGCACTTACCAGATTGGGCATTTCACGTCGGCATGGCCCGCACCAGCTTGCCCAGAAATCCACCAAAGTATATTTGCTTTTACCGATGAAGTCGGATAGTTGCACGGTTTTTCCTTCCGGATTCTCCATGGAGAAATTCACGAATTTTTGTCCTATGGCAGTTGATTTGGCTTTTTCCACCTGTTCTTTCAAACGTGCCAAACGCTCGTTGGACTGATATTGCTCCGGAATCTGACCCAGCAACGGTTCTATATCTTCATAATCCATGATGTAGTTGAACTGGCTCAACAAGTGAACACCTACCGGATTGGTGATGTTTTCCTTGATCGTTCCGCTGATAACGTCGGTCATTTCTGCATCCTTAGCATCAATGTCGGCAATCTTGGCATCCCGTTGTTCCACCGTCAGCGTTGTGTCCTGAAGTGATTCATAGATACCGTTTTGTTCCTCCTGCAAAGTATTCATCTTGTCTTTGAAAGACTGATAAGTATTATTTGTAGGCGTTCCTGCCACCTTGCTGTCCGGACCTAAATTGACATTTATATTGCCGTTCTCCAAGAAGAAGTCGGTAATATATTGGTTGTTTCCTTTAGCGTATGTGATGTAACGGTTTACCGTAGAGTCCTGTTTCCCATTGAAAGAGAATTTTCCACTGATGATAATCGCGGTGTCGGTCTTTAGTAAGTCACGGCCTACCACTTCTTGTATGTATACAGTGTCACCGTCTGCTGCACCTTCAACCGTTCCGATGACTTTGTAAGAATTACCATCCGAACAAGCTGCAAAGCCAAGGGTGGAAATTACGAGGATATTAAAAAGTTTTTTCATACGATATAATTTATATAAATGAGTAACTATTGCAAAGGTACTTACAATTTAACGTTTTCACCACATAGTTGTTTTAGAGAATAAAATATTTAACGTTTATATAAAATAAAAGGAGCAAAAATTCCTTTTATAGAATAAAAACAGGAACAAAACTCGTTTATTTTAGTTAAAAAAAGCTGATTACACGGAATTTATTATATATCTTTAAACCCTAAACGAAGAAGAAATATAGAAATATATGGGTGCACATTTACTAAATGCGACTTTTACCCCCGTTGTAACGGGGTGGTTTGCTGTTTTATCTTATATCATTGTAATGTTGCTGTGTATTATCATCTATCTGTTGAGAAGCAGAAGAAAAAGCAGGATGGATGCGCTTATCAATAATGTTATTTGGAATAATTCTCAAACCTACTTCTTTTTGATAGACAGTACCAGCCATATAAGGAAAACCAACTATTATTTCTTGAATGGAAAGGAAGAACCGGAGGAAAAACAATGTTTCGGTGAGGCATTGGACTGCAAATATTCCTATAAGGCGGGTAGGTGCGGTAAGGAAGACTTTTGTGCATCTTGCCCTATACGCATGAAGATGAGGGAGACATTCGCCCAAAAGGGACGTTTCTCCAATGTGGAGATTACCATGAGTATTTTTAGCCGTACTCAATCGAAAGGTCTTTATAATATCATGCTTTCCGGATCATTCCTGAAATTGGGTAAAGAAGACTTCGTTTTATTGATCGTACATGATATCAGTAAGGAGAAAGTGCTGGAGAAGTCCATACAGCAGACAAGTCAGAAGTTTGCCTCTGTATTCAATAACCTGCCGGTAGGGTGTGCTATCTGCGATAATACGGGAGTTATACAGGAAGTAAACGATACTTATTTGGAGTATCTGGGCGTCTATTCCCGGGATAAAGTGCTTGGGCAATTGAACTTCTTTAGAAATCCGTGTATTAACGATGAGTATAAACAGATGGCAAGGGAGGGAACTCCTGTTTTCGGAGAAGTGAAGTATGATTATGAACAGATAAATGAATGTTATATAAAAAGTAAGCATAAGGAACCGAAGTTCTTCCGATTTATTGTCGATTCCATCTTGAATCAAAAGGGGGATATTAAATCTTATGTGTTGATATGGTTGGATAATACATTGATACACCAGACCTTGACCCAGAATAAACAGTTCCATGATATGGTAAGTTTTGCTTCTTCGGTGTCTAGCATCGGTTTCGGTGCGGTCAATATCCTGAGAGATGAACAGATATCTACTCCTGAGTATTTGGCCAACCTGGGCGGAAGAGAAAATGATAATATACGGGCGTTGTTTTCTAACTTTGAGAATGTACACCCCGAAGACAGGGTGGCGTTGATGGATTATTGGGGACAGGCCAAGTCTCATAAAATGGAACCTCTGGAGAAAGATGTGCGTGTGAAGGTGAACGGTGACTACCATTGGATAAAACAATATATCATGCAGCAGGTATTTGAGCCGGAGAATGAAAACATTGTTTTGTTGGGAGTTAATATTGATATTGACGGACAGAAGAAAAGTGAAGAGGAATTGAGGCAAGCGAAGGAAAAAGCAGAAAGTTCCGATAAGCTAAAATCTGCGTTCCTTGCCAATATGAGTCATGAAATACGTACTCCGCTCAATGCAATCGTCGGCTTTTCCGATTTGCTTGCCAGTGGGGAAAATCCTGAAGAGGTGGAGAATTATAAAGAAATTATCCATCATAACAATGAATTGCTGCTGCAATTGATCGGCGACATTCTGGACTTGTCCAAGATAGAGGCGGATACATTGGAGTTTAACTGGTCGGATGTAGATATAAATACTCTGTTGAGAGATTTGGAACAAACCACCCGTTTGAAAGTCTCTTCAAACCCTAATGTCGCGATAAATTTCATACCCGGACTGCCGGAGTGTGTGATTCGTACCGAACGTAACCGCATTTCTCAGGTGGTAAACAATTTCCTGAACAATGCTTTGAAGTTTACGGAAAAAGGGGATATAACCTTTGGTTACGAACAACGGGGTAAAGATTTGTACTTTTATGTAAAAGATACCGGTATGGGCATTCCGGAAAAAGAAAGGCAGAAAGTGTTCGACCGGTTTGTGAAGCTGGATACGTTCAAGCAAGGTACGGGGCTCGGATTGGCTATCTGCCAAAGCATCGTGAACAAGCTGGGCGGTGAAATAGGGGTTGATTCCGAGCAAGGCAAAGGTTCTACTTTCTGGTTTACACTTCCGGCAAAACTGGAACAAGCGGATGTTGTTGAATCCGTATCCGAACCCGAAGAAGAACAGAAGCCCATTGAGGTAGTGGAAGAGAAGAACACCGCTCAAGCTCCCATACCTGTAACAACAAAGAAGAAGAAGTTGCTGATAGCGGAAGATACGGTAGATAATTATAAATTGTTCGAAATTATACTTGAAAAGAAATATGACCTGATACATGCGTGGAATGGGGAGGAAGCAATCTCCCTTTTCTTGGAAGGGGCACCGGATGGGGTATTGATGGATATACGTATGCCGAAATGCGACGGTTATCAGGCAACTGCCGCCATCCGGGAAATGTCTAAGGACGTTCCTATCATAGCGGTAACAGCCTTTGCTTATAGTGATGACAGGAAGCGGATACTTTCTAGTGGCTTTAATGGGTATCTGACAAAACCGCTCCAACCTAAAGAATTGTTTAGTACGCTGGAGTCGTTTAATTTGTAAATAAAGGATAAAACAGGCATAATCAAAGGAGGGTAAAATGCTGAGACAGCCTCTTTTTTGATAACGCATTGTAAATCAAGCGTTGTTATTTGGTAGAAACCCGAATCTGTACATGTAGGGGTACATGGACGGGGTTAATACTTAAAAATCTTGTCCGGCAAATATAGCACTAAAATTCGGAGTTTACCCCTCGTGAAAGGTGTTTTTTGCGAAAGTCTGTATATACAGAGAAAAGTGCCGGATGGAGCGTATCCTTAAAAGACTACACCGGAACTCAAACCATGGATTTGGTCGGGGCTCCGGTGTTTCTTTTGTGAATTTCACAGAATAGATTTATAAAGGTTGATGCTTAGGGTAACTGGTTTTTATATAGAGGTTACGTCTCTTCGCTGTCCGGAGCATCGGTTGCCGGGAAGTCTGAGATGTTGTTGTTGAAATGGAAATTCTTAGTCGGCGTAAATTGAAGGATTTTCTTGTCCGGAGCAAGTTCTTTTTGCCCGGTATTCATGTTGTAGAAGAAAGAGCCTTTTTTGTGCTTTACGGTAAAACGCCCGAAGTTGTTCAGATGGACTTCCTCGCCACGGCTCAATGCTTCCAAGATGATATCCAATGCCGGTTCTATGATTGTGGTTAGTTCCCATTTTGGATAATGCACCTTTTTGTCCTCTTGCAGTTTTGTGGAAAGTGCGTCAATCAAATCTTTTTTGTTCATTACTATTTCAGTTTTATATTTTGACGATAGATGGATGAATACAATTGTTTATATATCTGTTTGGGCAATGTCTATGCTTTCCCAGACAGTGACGATTTCCCCTTCGACTTCGCACATTATCGGTTTGGATGTACCGAGGGATACCCGTCCTGCCAAATGGTGAGTACCTGCTTCGGGTTTGTAGCCAATGCGACCGGTAAAATTGACGGTTTTTGAAGTTTCAAACAGCTCGTTGAGCATTTGTTCTATGTTCTGATACCTACGGTCTATCGTGAAACGGAATTGCCTGCTTGGATAGACTATGACGATGCGGCCCAAGTATTTCATTGTTATTTTTATCCCGTTCGGAGTTTGGCTCCTTCTTCCGTATTTGCTGAAATCGAACCAGACGAGGCTTTCTTGCTGCAATGTTTCTTCACCGGAAGCCAGGCTGCTGATTTCATTACCGGACAATGCCCGGTCGAAAATGAGAAAGTTCTTAAAATACGCATCCAGTCGCTTCCCGATACATAGTTCCTTTTCCGCCTTCCCTTTGTAGGGTGCTTTGCATTTGAAAGAATCTTTCTTTTCTCCTTCCAGCCATGCGGACAAGATTTTGCCGTCATAGACTATGGCAATGGAATACCAACGGTCGGTGACAAACTCAGCTACCTTATATTCCGAGAACTTAATGGCACACCAATCTATTGCTGCAACGTAGAGCAATCCATCCATGATGCCCATCTGAAACATATCCTTCTGTTCGAGAATCGATCCGTTCTGTGTATTTTTGAAACAAATCGTAGTGAAGATCGTGAAGGGTTTGTCGCCTTTCAAAGAAAATTCAGGAACAGATGTCGCAGGGATATAAGCATAGTCGAGCCCTATGATGCCGTAGCCTGTTATGAGGGCTTTGAATGCTCCCGGTATTGTTTCATTCTCAGTCATGGCGTATCTTTCTGTCTTGCTGTTGTGATTAATAAATTAGTTGAATCTCTCACTTTGCGCTATTCCCCGCTGCGAAACGGGGAAGTGCTACCGACTGCACCCGGGCATTGACGCAAGCTGCCCGAATAGCTGTTTGATTTGAATTTACAGTGAGTTTGAAAGGCGGGCGAACGGAGAGGCACGGACTTCCCGGTTGAGTCCGTCCGTACCTGCCGTATCACATCTTGTCAATCAAACTTCGCTGAACTGTTCTTTTTTCTGTATGCACTACGCGGTGACGCATTAGCGGATATATTATCCGCCGACGCATCAGTCACTCTTAAAAGTCAAGGACAAAACGGACTCTATGTTCTGTCGTTTTAGCAACAGTACCGCCACTCCTCACACCGTTCGATACCCATGCTATCGTATTGTTATTCTTTGCCTCCCGACTTGTCCAGTAACCATCAAAATCTGAGGTTGGTAAAACTATTGCAATACCTCCTGATATTGCTGTGATTTTATCGTTGATATCATCTACTGCATAGAGAAGATCATCAATTTGATCTATGCTAAGAATATACCATCCGTCATTTCCGGTGCTTGTCCGCAGTTCCTTGCAGGCTTTAAAAATAGGATAATTATCAAGGCTATATGTTCCGGCAGCTACACCCGCGAATATCTTTTCTGTATTTGCTTTGCCGTCTGGACCTGATGTTGTCCCGGTTGTTGCTTCATTTCCAGATGTCGTCCACGCAAGTGTCGGCTCCGTGTGCGAGACTACCTTGCCCCTGCCATCGGCGTTTACTTGATAAACCACGCCGATAACGGGATTTGCGGCGGTTGCTTTATTTTCCGTACTCCATGTGCCGTCCTTGTAGTAGTAATCGCCTACTTTCGGGTCAACATCTTTTTCTATCTGGTCGTTGCTCCAGCCATCGCTGACGGTGACGGAGAGCTTGGCAGCCGGGCTCGGCTTATCGGAAACCGAAACGATGTGTCCGCTGATGTTGGTGCGTTTGTTGCGCACGACGGGCATGTTGGCGGGAATCTTGTAGTCGGCTATCACGATATTACTCCCAGGCTCTTGCGCGAAGGTCACGGTCATTTCGCCCAGTGTGGTCTGCCCGGTGGCGGGGGTGAAGACGTAGTCGTAATAGAGGTTGGCAGTGAAGTCTCCGGTACCCAGCTGCGCATTCAATTCCTGAATCGTCTTGGTCTGCACGGTGGTTTGGGTAGGCTCGCCGCTCTCTACGTTGAAGCCTGCGGGGACGTTGTAGGCAAATTTCACTCTATACACATTAGCAAGCGCATCCGCATCCTTCTCGCTGATGTTGATTTGCCCGAAGGGACGGGTAAGCACTACTGGTTCGGCGTATGCCCCATCCTTTTTGCTTATCGTGTGGCAGGCGTAGAAAGCGTCGAGGGAGGTACGTGGTGTTATAGTACCGAAACTGGTTCTTTCGCCATCCAGGGCTAAGTTTGAAATGGTTACTGTCTTCAGGTCGGGGATGGTCGTGTAGTATTGGTCTTCGTAGTGGGTGTAGCTGCCGCCGGAGTAGGTTACCGTCGTTTCACCACTTCCTTTTACAAAGTCTGCCCACAACAAGGCTTTGTAGTCTCCGTTGTCGACGAGGGTAAAGGTGAAGTCCTCTCCTTCGCCGGTACTATTGGTCTTTTCCTCGCGGTATATCAGTTCCGGATTAGCGCCTGTCGTCCATACTTCGAGGATGTAGCGCAACTTGAAAGCAAAGTAGGGTATGGTGACCTTGCCGTCGGCGCGGGTGTGGATGCCCCCGTCCACATTTGCGCTGAGGGTTACGCTGGTAGGTTTATTGGTCTGCGGCCCGTCCATATCTTCCTGGCTGCACGATGCGAACAGTCCTGCGAGGAGAACCGTCAGCAAAAAATAAAGATTGTGCTTTTTCATTGTCTTTTGTTTTTAATATTTATAAATCAAGTTTATTCACTCCTTTGTTAATGTAAATCGTCGAGGTCGATATTTATATCATCGTCGTCGAAATCGGGATTGATGCCTACGCCCGGACTGACCTTCGAGGTGAGGAAACGCCCCCGCAAGGTGGTGAGGTGTCCCCGTTGGTAAGGCACGTTCAGTCCGGTGGTCAGGCTCACCACGTAACCATCGCTGTCCGCTATCCTTATTTCGAGCGGCACGTAGGATTCCTCACCGTTCACAAAGATGAAGTCTGTGCCTATCGTATATTCTTCCCGTCCGTCATCGGGGACGGTGAGCGGGGCGGTAAACGCGACGTTCATCTGTGAGTTTTGCGGCTTTCCGGTCAGCACGTTGAAACCCAGCGGGAAATAGAAGCCGTAGGAGAAGGTGACACTGTGAGCCGTGCCTGTCTCCCGTTGTCTTTGGGACTCGGCGAGGAAATCCTTTACATCCGTGGCGATAATCTCGTATTGCGCCAACGGGCGTACCATATCCACCTGAACCTGTACTTTGGCGTTCCATTCATTTCGGTAGTCCCGCAAATCAAGCAACACCGTTCCGTAAAGGCAATCGCGGTAAGGGGTGTTTCCTGTATAGGGCGTGGTGCAGGACACTTGCTGCAAGTCCTCCGTGTTGTAATAAAGGTCGGCTTCCGTACCTGCCGCCACGTAGTCCGTCCAGACTGCCAGCGTGTATTCCAATGCGTGCAGTTTCAGGTTGATGGGCAGGGTGATTTTGTCACTTCCGCTTTCTTCCGCTTCTTCGAGCACCGTCACTTGCCGCTGGGCGACTTTGCCATCGTGGTAGGCGTCGATAATGAAGCGGCGGCGGTAGGCATCGGTAGCAGCTTTCGTAGTTCCCGAGCGGGCTTTATCGGTGATAATCTGTAAGGGCACAAGCTCCAAATCGAGTGTTACTTCGGTATTTACTTGTACGAGTGTAGGGTCAACGCCTTCCTCGCCATCGTCTGTCATCGTCGGGTAGTCGTGTACGCAACCCGTAAGCAGGATGATAAATAAGAATAGCAAATAGTATCGTTTCTTCATATCGTTTATTATTTAAGATTGAACCGATATACAACGGAAATACCTACACGGGTGATGCCCCAATAGTTCTTTGTACGGGTGTCTATCCGTGCGCCGTTGCCTATATTATAATAGGTGTTATACTTCAAGTTGGCGTATCCCGCACCGAGGGTAAACTCGCCTGCCCAGTGTTCGCCGAGTGGCAGCAAGTAACCGTAACTGATACCTGCACCCAGAAGCGGACGGGAGGTATCCTGATAGCGGTCGCGGTTCCACTTCACGTTGAACCAACCTATGTGCGCATGTACGCCGAAGAAATGCCCTTTGCCGGGACGTGCCAGCCAATAGCGGCCTTCCGGCTGGATGGTAAAGGTCTTGACGGCGTGTTTACTGCTGACGTGCCACGGGCACCAGAGTACGGGCAATTCTACAGAGAAATGTTCGCTCACCTGTACATCGGCGGCAAGGTTCATTATCGTACCCGCCCATGCCGCAAGGTTGGTCTTGACAGCCACGTAGCGGGATGACGTTTGCGGAGCGGATACTGATTCGTCTGTTTGCATCGGTTTGTCCGTCTGTTCCGGTTCGGACTTCACCTCTTGCTGTACCGGGGTGACTTGTTGCTCCACCTGCTGTATCTCCTCCTTTATTTCCTGCTCTTCTCTAACCGGTTCCGTCTCTTTTTCCATAACGACCGGAGTGATTTCTTCGGTTTTCTGTTCTTTCTCAGCCGGAAGGGATTTCGATACGTCCTCTTCCATCTGTTTGAGTGGTGGAAGTGATGAATAGCTGATTACAACTATATCTCCCAAATCCGGATGGTTATGAGGGGTATTTACTGTTTTGAAATCCCGTTCGCGCAATCCATAGTAATTAATAAGATAACCTTTCAGGTTGATACAACGGTGGAAAGCTGTACGCTGGTTGCGAGAGTCATTTTCACATTCCCCGGAATAACCATTCACATAGAGCGTATCCTTTCCTTTGGAAAACGTTTGCAACCGTTTCTTTAATAATTGTAATGTCTGCCGGTTGCTTTTGTAGTCTGCCTTGAACATTTGTATGCAAGGCGGGTAATGGAAAACGAATGTACTGTCGGAGGCAGTACCCTTATTTCCTTCCTGCGTCGTTTGTGCATTCAGTGAGGAACAAAGAATGAAGCCTATTATCAGGCAACTAATGATTTTTTTATTCATCAATACATGTATTTATTTTGTTCTTAACTATCGTTGTTTATTCTATTTTGCAAAGCTATATATCCTTAATTTGCAATTCGTCAAAACCATATTGTCATTTTATCAAAATCTTAGTATTCATGCGGAATTGAGGGCAATTTTATCCTGAATTCTCTTTTTCACGGTATTGTTTAGGTGTAATTCCATCGTGATATTGTGCAAAAGCCCGGTGCAATGCCGAAGGTGAAGTGAAGCCGGATTTCAGAGCAACCTGGTTGACTGTAAGTTCCGGATGATTCCGCAACAGTTCTTCGGCATAATGGATGCGGTAGCTGCGTACCACATCGCTGAAACTTTCTCCCCAGCCTTCATTGAATATCTGTGAAAGATAAGTACGGTTCAACGGAAGCACCCCTGCAACATCCATCAATTTGAAATCCTTACGCAAATAAGGTTTTGTTTCTTCCATCCATTGCTGCACTTTTGTTTTGTATTCGGGCAGTTTTACAAGGAATACCGTTTCATTCATACTCTTTTCCTGTTGTTCCACATTATCCACGGTTAAAGAAGGCGGCAGTTCTTCCACTTCTTCATTTTTCAGGGCTTCTTCTTCATTCATGGTATGGCGGAAGAAGTTTTCCGGATACGGGTTTTCATGGAAGAAGCCTTTGTAAAAGATGAAACCGAAAAACAGTTGGACTATGATATTATGTACTACATAGCAATAGGTATTGCCATCCAGCAATATCCAGCAGAAAGCGAACATGATAAACATCGTCCCCAAACCGTAAAACCGCAGCCAGGATATTTCCATGCCTTCGGTCGAAGCATAGTTTGCATCACACCATTGCTGGTATGAAACCTCATAGCGATAGACAATCAGAATCAGATAAGCGATATATGCAAACACGGAAAAAGCGATAACTAACCTGTACCAGACATTGAATTGCCCCATATTTATAAGAAGGGTATCCCAATGATCCAGACAGACAGGAGCTTCGCCCAGCAGATACATAATCACAAAATATAAAGCTACAATCACCAGATAAGGGGACATGACCAGCAAACAGCGTTTCGGGTTGAGCCAGCCGGGGCGGACGACTTCAAGAGGATAGAAAAGGGTAATGATAGCATAAAGATTACCGGCTATCAAGACAAAAGGGTCAAGGACGCTACTCTCCATCGTTCCCATAAAGCCGAGTAAAATACCAAAGATGCGGATTACATAAGCTATTCCCCAAGCCAGCATGACATACGCAAGCAAACGCTTGGAGCGACTGCCTTCTGCATTAAGAAGAAGTAAAATCGCTCCCGCTATGCAGATAACGGTACACATCGGTATCAACATCTGCAAAACGGATTCCCATCCGGGAATAATCAGGTTCATAAAATCATCATATTCATTTTACACTACGTTTTATCGCGCCTAAACACAAGAAAGGCGTGAGCCACTGTTAACTTTATCCATAAATCAGGTCTTCGCAATACCCGTGTTGTTAGATAAAGCAACAGCACTCACGCCATTTGTTGTATATAGGCTACTACGTAGCATACCCGGAAGGGTTTGCAATAAGTAGGTATATAACAAAAGGACGTGAGCGTTTGTTGCTACCATCTCCAACAACACTGAATCAAAGTTGCGAAGTTTGATTTATGGAGATTGGTATTTTTAAACGCTTCCGTTGTCACATGTCTCATTCCGCCCTAAAAAGCAGAATGCGTACAAAGATAACGAATGCCGTTTATTTATCAAAGCAGCACGGCAATTGTTTTCACCGGACGGTACGAAAATACTAACTTACGAGCAGTAAGGGAGAAAAAGCCGATGGACAATTCGATACCCAAAAACGAAAACCGTCAATTATTTCTTAAAAAAGCACCTTTTCTCCCTTGTTTTGCAAGGAGATTAGAGAAATTATGTATCTTTAATCATTTAATATTATTCCGATTGTACAATGATAAACAAACACACCTTATTATATATATTTTGTTTCTTTCTCTGTGTGGCATTAACCGGATGCCACAAGTCGTCCCAACCGATTAACCGGGGTGATATCCGTGAATGGCTTTCACAGGATGCAGACTCGTGCTTATGGTATTATACCGACCATTATACCGCCTTACTTAAAGAAAAGAGATACCGGGAAATAGAGCAACTGTATGCCTCCGTTTTGCGTGCTATGCCGGAACATCCCAAAGGGGGCAAAAATATGAACTACCTGATGGGCTGGGTACTGGCCTATTATTATAATGCCCTAATGTATCAAGACAAAGTGGACGGCAGCGAATTTCTGACCGACAGCCTGCTGAACAGTAGCCACCCTTACTATACCCAGGTGCTTCGCCCGGAACTGCTTGCCCACTCCTGCAAGTTCTATCTGGCTCAGAACCGGATGAAGCAGGTAGACAGTATCGGACACCTCTTTCTTTCCCTTCCTCCTACGGACGATCCACGAAGAGATGCCCGGACATGGCATATTATGGCATATTCTCTGGAGTTTTGCAGCATTGATACTAAAACTCCCATGCAACTGATGGAACATGCAGTGGAATCGTGCCGGAAAGCGGAAGGCAAAGTAGGCAATGAAGGTGAAATATATGACTACATGGGTTACCTCTACTGGAAAAACGGAGAACCGGAGAAGGCAATAACCGCCATTCAGGAAGCGATAGACTGGTACACGGCCCGTCCGGGGACTCCGGGGGACGGATTGATAGAATGTTACAATGACCTTAGCCAGGTATATACCACCCTTGAGCTATTTGACAAAGCCATAGAAGCCAATACCCTTGCCGTGGAAGCATCCAAGAAGCTGGATAACTGGACACTCGAAGAGGTGTACCGTTTGCGTGCGGCCTGCTTCAGCAATGCCGGGAAGAAGGATTCTGCGCTGTTCTATATCCAGGAAGCTATCAAAGCTACTCCGAAAAGCGCGGAAAATTACTTCAATCTTTTATTACGCATCAACCGGTTGGAATATGTTTATGCCGCCTACCCTGACTCCATAGCCGGACAACTGGATGAATGTTGCCGTTTGCTAAAAGATACCACCGATATAGACCCGGTTGCCCAGAACAATTTGTATGCTTACTATGGCATGGCATTGCTACGAACGCCGGGACACGAACAAGAAGGAGTGGAACAGTTGGAGCGGAGTTTTCAGAATTTTCAAACGTCTCATTTCCCGGAAGGGATCATTTCCGTCGGCGATGAATTGATACGTGCCTACATCCAAACAGGAATGCCGGACCGGATTTCATCTATATACTCCTTATATACTGAAACAAGCGACAGCCTGCGGCATCAGGCACGTGCCAATGCTGCTATCGGAGCCAATATCCGTTACGAAACAGGACGCAAGGAACATGAGAACCTTGTTCTTGCCGCCGAGGTGTCTTTGAAGCAACGGACGCTAATTTTTACCTGGCTATTGGTCGGACTGCTGTTTGCCATCCTTCTCGTTGGAGGGATGTATATGCGTCAGCGCCAGCGTTTCCTTCGTCAGATCAGTAACGCACGCCTCTCACAAATCAGCGGGTTACTCCAGGCACAACAGGAACTGAAAGAGAAAAACGAATCCTTGCTGGAAATGCAGGAAGAATTGCGTCAAAGCAACGAGGCATTGTTCAAGGCAAAACAAGAGTTAAGCCAGCATAATGCTTCATTGACACAAGAGCTTCACACGACATCCAGCCAGCTCAACGAAGTGTCTTCACGGTTGGATGCCGTGTCGAAACAGAAAGTTGTTACCGACCTTCGGATGAAAATCAGCACCCAAATTTTCAATTCCGACAAAGAAGCTGAGTTCCGCCGCAGTTTCACAGCCTTCTATCCCAATTATATTCCTGCCCTACACCGGTTAAGCCCGGATATTACCCGTACAGACGAGCTGATTGCCATGCTTATTATTCTGGAATTAAGCAGCGACGAGATTGGTCTCACATTGGGTATTTCCAGAATTGGAGTGAACAAGGCCCGTAGCCGTATGCGTAAAAGACTGGGGCTAGCCGGTGACGCTAAATTGGAGGACTTTCTGAAAGGGATTTGGGATTAGCATATATCCTTTTTCGTATTTGCAAATTATAAATAGATAGCATTTTTACAAAATGTCAAAGAACGATTCATTTTAATTACCTACGAAATTACTTCATCCTATCGGTTCGGATTACTTCTCTTTTCCGAATGACTGGTTTTCATTTCCCAATGGATTTTCATCTTCATCAGGAGGCAGTTTTATATTATCCAGAAATAAGAAATTCTCCAAAACTTTTTTCTTAAATTTCCGGCTTATAGGGAGTGATTGATTGTCTATATAAACCGCATTACCAACGTATTTATTTACAAATTTCGCATTTACAATGTAGGAACGATGTGTTTGTATAAAAAGATCAGGAGGTAATTTCTTCTTAACTTCGGCCATGGGATAGGTAATGATAATGTTAGAATTATCTGTCATGTGAATATAGCAATAGCTTCGGGATGCTTCAATCCACATAATATTAATGAATAAGATTTTCTTGAAAAAATCATTTTGACGGACGAAAAATCCATCGTGGACGAAGTGGTTCTGCTCCGTCGTAGTTTTGTCAAGTTGATGAGGGAAACTAATTTGATATACTCCCACAGGGTTCTCATCTAAAAAGTTATCAAACTCCATCTGGTTCTCAAAACAGATGATTTCCATTTTACTTCCGAAGCCGTCAGGCAGTTGAACGGATAAAACACTTTGTGAATTTTTTAACACTACATACTTCATTTTGATGATATTTTAGTTATTCAATTCACAAGTGAGTATGGGTGAAACAATTCTATTCCGGTAGTTTTGTATGTAATGTCATATTCCAGAATTGTTCTTTGGTATGTTAGTCTGTAAAATTAGGACTAAATTCTTTTATATCTGGCATTTTCACCCCCAACTCCTTGAAACTGGAACGGTAAAACAATCAATTTTTCTGTTTTATTTTTATCGTTTTTACGAAATGCAATCTTTTTACTTTTTGCGATACAAGAAACGGCATATTAATCCATAATACAGCCACTTCATTCCTTTTGGGAACCACCTTGTTCGTGAAAAGAAGAGAGCCTCCATCTCCCTGAAATGAGTAACGGTAAAAAATAGATTCCTCATCCCGATAAATATCCAATATCCCAGGCGGAAGACATAGCTGGTTGAAGAATTCATAAGCGTCTTTATATGAGTTTACCCGAACCATCCTGATGCAAGGCTGCTTTGATGTAAAAGGCTGCCCAATAGGTCTTCCGTTTTCAAAAAAGTAGGTTAAGAGCTTCTCTTTCTGAAATTCGGTCTGGCTACGTATCGTAATGGTGCATAAGCACATTACGGTAGCACAGATATATGTTATAGGTCTGACTTTCATATACTATATTTTTCATAGGCATTCGCCAATTTCTTGTCGTATTCATTTTCCCGATAGGAAGGTCCGTTGTAGTGGCGTGCAAATTCGCTCCAGTTTTTATCCCGGAGGTATTTGTCCCACCCGTTTGTGCAGAGGAATGCAAGAAACAGATCCAGTTGGGTTCTCTCTTTGAGCTGCATCTGCGTAACAAATTCAAAGACATCGCGGCATCCGCAGGCGCTGTAGTTGAAACCCATTATCTGCCACATTCCCCAGCTTGCGGAACAGAGTGCTGCGGCCCCGTTTATCTGTTCTGCCCGTTCCAGCCGTTTGTATTCTTCCATGCCTTTCTTGTAGTAACGCCTGGTCCATTCCGGATATAGTATATCCTCGTTACCAACCCGGTAATCTTCGGGATTCAGTCCCCGTTCCTTCAATTGGTTCCAAAAGATATGTCCCTCGAAGAGTATCGTGGGATAACCGATTTGGATGAATCCGCCACCGCCGCCGGTTTCTACCTCTTCTACGGCCTTTAGTGCGGCGACTTCCACATCCAGCGTCCGTGCTGCCTCCGCATAATCCGTTTCACACAATCGGAAAGGAAGCAATTCGAGTTTTATGCTGTCCTGCAAAGCATCCCAAGTGTGTTTTCCGACAATACCGTCGGCTGACAGACCTTGTAAATGCTGGAAATCACGGACATACTTCTCCGTTTCGTTATCAAAGACACCAGTAACGAGGCATGGGTACTGCCACTGCCGGAGTAATTCTTGCAAGGTTGTGACTTCACTTCCTGTTGCACCTGGTTTTAATGTTTTCATATCTATCTGATTTATATATGTATATCGTTTCCTGTTGTTTTATTCTCCTTGTGTTGTTTCCGAATAAAACTTATTTTGATTTTCCACATGTGAGACACATTCGCCTGCATTTTTATGGTAGCGAAAGTGCCGTTTTGTTCGGGACATTCCTGCAACAGCAATGTTCCGGATGTTCCCGGTAATTTGCAGGTGTAAAAGACCTGTTCCATGCCGTTGTGGGCTTCGATTTCACTGTTCAGGATGGTAGCCAATCTCATAAAGAAGAGGTAAGCATCCGTGAAATCAGCGATTTCCACTTTCCATCTGTTTTTGCCACACCCCCTGCGTATGCGGTTGCCTGCATTACATGCCAGCCATATCGTCAGCCGTTTCTGGTAGAGATATAAAGAGCATTTTTCCCAGAAGATATAGACAGTCCGGAGTGCCCACCTCCATAGCATTAATAGTGTTACCATCGTTTTTTAGTTTATCGGTTGAACCGGCTTGTACTGTTTACCCGCATGTGAGCCCGGTCTAACTGCTGCAAGGCTTCGAGGGCTTTTTGCGACTGTGCCCGGTCGATTTCCAGATGCAGTCCGCAGGAGGGACAATCCAAACCACGGCAGGAAAGCAGTTCCGCAACAGTGGTGGGAATGAATTTGCCACATACGGGGCACATCAGTCCCGGTTCTTTTACCATTTGATTTCGCTGGTTCATGGTTGCCGGTTGTTGTTATCGTTATTTTCTTCTTCAACAGTCATATTGTTGGCCGTGAGGTGGAGCAGGTTTGCCAATCCACCCGGTAAATCAGCCTGTTGCATTCTGACTTTCACTTTCATGTTGGCCGTCAACCCTTGCTGAAGGGTTGTCTTGGCAGTACCTCCGCCGATAGAAGGAGCGATAGAGACACGCAGCTTCATCTTTTTATCATCCGTGCCGTCTTGCTGCACCTCACCGGTTTTCAACGAGAACGTCTTTTCCGCTTCGTCTTTTACAGCGTCAATTATCTGTATCTCGAAGTCGAAATCGGCTTCTTTCACTTGCAGCAGGGGGAGCGGGACAAGCGAAAGCAGTGGGATGCTGACTTTCTGCCGTGTCTGTCCTTTATGGCTGCTTTGCATGAAGCTAAAGGTCAGCATCCGCAGTTTGCCCACTTCTCCCGTTTCCTTGTTGCAGGATTCAAAACCTATTTCAAAGAGGTAGTCCAGATATTGCCGGGAAGAAGCGGAGTCGGCCTCAACAGTTGCGATTAATGGTCCTGAAATCAAGTCTTTCAGTTCCATCACCTGACTACTTATTTTTTTCGTGTTATCTCCCATCGCTTTTAATCATTATCTTCCCCGACATCCGTCAGATTCAACGGCATATTCCGGGGTATCACTTTGAAACGGAAGCTCTGTATGCACTCTTCGGGAAGTTTGGCCAGTTCGTCTGCCGCTACCGTCACATCGACGGACGGGAAAATACGTTTCCGTTTGAAATTGACTTCTTTTATCAATTGGGGAATAATATCCCCGATACTCTTTTCCAAATCCGTATAGGTTTGTTTCCGTAATTTCTGCCCCTCGGCCCCTTCAAACAAGTTTATCAATTCGGGATGATAAAGGAGCTCTTCATTTCCGGTCTGCATCACGCAACTGCGAAGAACCTTCGAGTTGATGCCTCCGTCGTCCTTCAACAGATTGGTAAACTGACCGATTACCGAGTCCTGCAATTTCTGGTCGAGGAAAGAAGAGAACTTCCGGTTGATTTCCGCCTGGGTAGATAGCTGTTCAATCAGTTTTATCCTTTCCTTATCGGCAGCCAGAGGTGACGACAGAATGGAGTTGATTACACTTTCCAACATGACTTTTGCCAATTGCGCGGTGAGTTTCCGCACAGTCTTCCGCAACAAGGGATAATTGATTTCAAACTGTATCGATTGTGCGGCTACGGCTTTGATGCCATATCGTATCTCTAATTCCATTTCGCCGATAGCAATGGCAGGCAGAGGAAATAATTCTGTATGCCCGTCCTTGCGATAAGATTCGCATAAAGACATGGAATAGATGTTTGCCTCGTGTTGCGCCACCAGCACATCACGAAGCACGGAGCTGATGATAGATTGCAGTTGTGCCATAGTGCTATTGATTTACGGGAATAACCTCCAAGCCTTTATCAAGTATTTCGAGCATCTTAGCAAGTCCGGCAGGCATATCGTCCTGGGCTGCTTTGATAGCAACATCCATGGTGTACTCGACACTGTAACGGGATTCCTGTGTCGATTTTGAGTCCTTTTTGCTGGAGTAACTTGCCTGAAACTGGGTATCGAGGCTGAAAACTCCCAATTTTAGTTTGCCCTTTGCGGTCAGGTTCCCTTCATCTTCGGTCGTTGTCTTTTCACTTACTTGGGTTGCTTTCGAGGCGGTGATGTTTGCCTTGAAATTAATATCGACCGTCTTGACGGCCAGATAAGGAACCGGTACGATAGTAAGCAAAGGAATACTGACTTGCGAGGTCTGTCCCTGATGCTTAAATATAAAGGAAACGTTTACCACTTCCTTTTCGCCGGTTTGGGGATCTGTCTGCAAACCGACTTCCTCGATGAATTTCCATGAGGTTTGCGCGGCCATTGCCTGTGCCTCGATACATGCTTTGAGCGGGGCACCGATTATACTTCCGAACGGCAGGGATTGAAGCGAATCAGCCGTCTGTTGTGATAAAGAATTGTCTGTCATCATAATTACCTCCTTCTATTTATAGGTTTGTCTTGCGCTAAAAGTAAGGCAGAAAATCAAGATGGACTTTCTTTTTTTACCTAACGACAGAATCTATTTCCCAATGGTTTTTGCCTCGGTTTTTAGCTTTTGGAAATGCACTCGGTAGCTAATGAAGTTACTGGGAAAGAGAAAGAGTGACTTGGGTAAGATAAGTTGGGGCGGGGTTGTTCAGGCCGTATATTTGCCACCGTGAGCTTGCAAAAAGATTTATTGTTTAACTTTTAAAATTTAAAGTCATGGATGAAGTAAAAGATTTTAGTGTTCCGTTCAAATCTAATTTTACGGAAAACATCGATCCTGCAAAAATTAACGAAGTTGTTAAAGACGGGTTTGGTTTTGGAACAAACATCACAAATGCTATCGGGAACAAACAGACTGCAATTTTGGATTATGAAAAATTGCAAGCTGAAAACTTAATTGAAAAGGACACGTACTCTGATCGTCGTCTATTTGAAGTTGAAGGAAAAAGCTATACAGAAGTCACATCTGAAATCAACAAATCATTTGGTTTGGATGTCTCTGTATTGGGATTCAAAAATACGCTCAAAACAACCACAAATAATGCAATGAACAATACCGACGACTATGAGTATCATATTCGGTTATTTATGGGAAAAGCATTGAGCGTTACCCTCAGACCTGTATCCGACCTTGCTTCTTATGTACAGGATAAAGCCTTGCACGACATTGCCGGTATTGCAGAAAACGGAGTTGTGGCATATCCTACAAATGACAAAAATAAGCTGAAGAAACTCTTTGAGACCTATGGTACTCATATTATAACCAAAGCAATCTTTGGATGTAGATACCAATACTACTATATGCGTGAAGCTGTAGGAATGAAAACAAAACTCAAAACACAGGTTGATTACAATTTGGAAAATAAATTCACAATCAAAGATGGTTTACAGGATTTAGGAGTTAAACTGGGGCAAATCTATGATGAGGTCTATGATACAATTTGCAACGGTGAAAGTAAAAAGGAATTTATCCAGTGGATTGGCGGAGGAAATAGAGAATCCTTTGAACAGTGGGAGACCGGTATGGACTTTGAGAAACCTACAACTATTGCTTTAATTGGATATATCATGCCTGGTTCGACCAATGAATCTGGACTGGTTCCAATTTGGGATATCGTAAAGGATGCTCAGAGAGTTCAAAAGATGCAGGAAGCCTACGATGAATATTTGAAGGAACGCATTGCGACGATGAAAAAAAGCAAGAAAATCATTGCCGATGTATTTGGAAGACATTTTAGTGGTGAGGGTCCAGCTACACTTTATGAAAGGGATCATCGCGGGGTTTTACGTGAATTTAACAGAATTGACGAAGAAATTATGCGCCATGTGAAAGGTTCGAAAAAAGGCACCTTCTATTTCTATTACGCCTTTGCATATTCCAGCACAGGTGGTTTGAGTGAAATCAAATTTGACAATAGAAAGAGCGGCTATTCTTCTCCTTGGATAACACGTGGGAATCATGCTAATGAAGGTGTTACAGGTTGTTTGGATGACAATATAATATGGATTTGTCCGGTTGAACCAAACGGACAAATAGATGAAAATAATCTGATTTCCGGATTCGGTGTCGATGTGGAAGGCAGCAGACGTACCTCAAAAGGTGCTTCCAATTGTACAAATTGGACTACCGGTGGTTGTGACTGGTACAAGGGGCTTATTCACGATAATGTACATTGTATTTATACGAAGGAAAAAATCTAAGGAATAATCTATTTCGGGAGAGTACTCAGCACAAAAGTTGGGTACTCTTTTTTATGCCTCTCCAGAAATATAGTCCTTTATTCTTTTGTATAATGCAACATGATTATACCAGATTCTGTATCCATTCCCCAGCGTCTTACTTTCCATTTGGAACATGCGGTCTGCGTAGAGAAAAAACGGTTTCCCTTGCCTTCTAATACTGGATGAATGTAAATATCCATTTTTTCTACCAGATTCTTTTCCAATAAGCCGGTTATTAATTTAGTGTTATTGCGGGCAACGGCTATATATCCAGTCGTTCCTTTCTGTAATTTGCTCAGTGGATATAATACTTTCCCCGGTAAACCTTTGGAGTAAACTCGGCATCGAAGAGAAGGAGTGTCTTTTTCAATCACATATATTTTGGTCTTGGATGAGTTGTTGCAATAATTTGCCAACAGTGGAATGTCTTCTTTTTCCGCTAAAATCGCTTTTGCATTCCGGTAAAAAAGGTTCAAATGGCTTTCAATAAAACTGCAATCTGAGTTTGCCGGTACGTCAAATCCATCTATGGATAAGGCGGCAAACAAGTGAATTGTTTTCATATTTCTATTTTTATATTTTAATGGATTTGCCAAATTAAGATTAGTACAGAACGAAAAAAGGCGTGAACCCACGTTGCTCCACTACGGGGTACTGGCATACCCAAGAATAGAAGCACGCAAATCCACGCCATACCGAAGTATAGCATAGACATTGCGCAATAGCCTCTATTCTTTTGAAAAGTGCCAGTTTCCGTAGTGAGACGTCCTGCGAACGTTATGTTATATAGTTGCAGATATCCATTGATATACTGCATCATCAACTTGTTTTCAGTCGCAAATATACAGATTAACACTGACATGGCCATATTCGTCTATTATTTATTTCTCAAACCGGAGCATATAAGTTGCTGAAAGAGAAAAGTATATTGAGAGTACAAATTTAAAACGAATATCGGGTACAGAGCGGTTTAATGTGAATTTCTATTCTTTTATCGTCTAAAATGCGGCGGACCGCCTGATAAATGGGGAGTTGTTCTACTCCGGCTATTTTCAGTGCTTCAACAATCATGGTGTTTTCTACCAATTGTAGATATTCGGTTTCTTTGATTGTTATGTATTTATATGATTCCGATTTTATTTTTGCCATATTCTTTTTTGAATTAAAATGCTTCTCCGGGCTTCACAGCAGGGAGAAGCGGGGTTCAAATTAACAATCTAAAATCAATCAATTTATTTTTCGTTGAAGTCGGCAGGGGTTTCGCCCCAAAGCCGGTTGTCCCAGTGTTTCACCTCGATGTCTTTTATCCCGGCAGCAAAGGTTTTTAGAAATATCTCTGCCTTTTTCAGAGCGGTAAACCTTTTGCCGGATGCTGTTTTCCGGGCATTAAACCATGCGATAGCGGTCATGCTATCGGTGTAGATGATCCGAGGCTGGTAGTTGTTGGTGATGATGTACTTCACAGCTTCGACTACGCCCAGAAATTCGCCTATGTTGATGGTTTGGTTGCCCAGATGTACACAGAACAGTTCTTTGCCCGTAGCTATGTCTACGGCCCTGTAACGGGTGAGCCCATTCTTTATTGAATGGGCTCCATCCGTAGCAATGCCTATTTGTGGGCGGTTCATTTTAAGGTAAAGTCCGGAACTATATACCCGTCGTTTTCCATTCTTCGGACAAGCTGGGTTGCTTGCCGGGTAAGGCTTTCGATTACTGCATCCGGATTCTCGATGTCTTCCCGTTGCCTGATCAGGTTAATCACTCCGGCTAAGGTACGGCTGGAAGCACTTTTTCCGTCTTTGGGGTCAAAGAAAATAGTCTTTAACCCAAAGGTAACCGTAACCTGGTAGATGCTTTTGGGTATAATCAGAGTATCTACCTGCGCATTGAAAAGTATGGGTGTTGCCGAAATTACCACATACCCGGAACCATTGTGCATGGCTTTCAACTCAACGGCGTATAGTTTGTTTGGTTGTACTGTGCCCTTGAGTTCCTCGGAAAGGACACATATTTTTTTACCGAAGCGGGAGTCTTCACGAACACCCATCAATTTTTGAGTCTTGGAGTGACGGGATACAAAACCTATCAGCTCACCTGTGGACTCCGACTTCGCAAATTTAATCTGCGTTTTTTCTACTGTCATTTTAAGTCATCTGTTGCATCTTTTTTCTTTCAATTTACAAACTTCTTTTCTTTCAATTTTTATTCTAACGAAGGGCAAATTTAGGCTATTCAGAGCAAGTAGCCAAATATTTATTGCACTTATTTTCTGTATGTTACGGGTGATATATACAGAGAACAAAGGGGTTATCGCTGTATATATTCAGAGGTGGTAAAATGGGTGTAACGTTCGTCCGTTGTGGAAGTTCGCCAACACTTCCAATATCTATATGTGGGACCTGCCTTTGGATTATAGGGATAAATATCATTTTCTTCAAGGTAGAGGACTCCTTGTTGGGTAGAGGTGTTGTATTCTGTGCAACCGTCCGGAAGATTTGGGTTGGGCTGGAGATACTGTTGTTCGAGTGCCATTCCATAGACAAAGAGGTTTACGAGCCGAACGTCCGGATCAACATCGAACTGACGGGCATATCTGGCAAAATCGTAAATGTCAGTGTGGAAGAAATCGTGCTTGAAATGTTCCGGTGCTTCTTGCAGCAGTTGTTTTTGCGCTTTTCTAATAGGTTCCCGGCTCTGGATTTCTTTCAGACGTTTTGGAGTCACGGTATTTGTGGTGTACCAAACCAGTTCAAAACCGACCCTGGTCGAATCGGTCAGGTATTGACGGTCGTAACATTCCCTTTGTTTCATATTACTAACGTCCATAGGGTCTTCCTTGGGGCCGACACATTCTTTGACCAGTCCGATAATCACAATGAGTATAATCATGGACGTGGTTCCGCCGAGCAGTCCGACTAACAGACATCCTTTGTTGATAGCTTCGACTAATTTATTCATCTTCTTCTATGGCTATATCGGTGATATAATTACCAGAAATATCCCGCATTTCGGATATGCAGACGGCATATCCTTTGTCGAGCAGGAGATTTGAGTATTCTTCCTGTTTTTCCTGTGGGAAGATGGCCGTCATCATGTCTTCTCTGACAGACACTTCCAATCCGAGTTCACGAGCTATAATTTGCGCATCATTTTCGTAGGCTTCGAAGTTGTCACCATTGTGGAACAGGATAATGGTATCTTTTCCCCGCCGCTTTTTCATTATAGCGAATGCTTGTCTTATGCTATGCTTTTTCATTTGTTTGACTGATTAATTTCTTTCGTCATGCAGCTATCACATACCCCATTGCCACGAGTCCATTTATATTTACTGATACTTGTTCCGCAACGGGTACAAAATTTCTCCTTGTTACTGACCGTGGCGTAGATAATATGTTCGATGCCGCTTTGTGACATTCCATATTTTTTCATTAGCGCTGAAATGATTTGTTTCTTCTGGAATTTTCCTTCCTTAACAGTGTCCTGAAACTCTTTCACTATAAGCATCCGCCGCACTTTTTTTACATCTAAAACAGATCTTATCTGTATTAAAAACTCTTCATCCACTTTCATTATCGTTGAAAGCAGTGAGAGCTCTTTGTTCATTAGCTTCTTCTTCATTTCTTCCATATATACATTATTTCAGCACTTATTTGCTTGCAAACGAAAGAGTTAGTTCAATTCTTTCATGCGAAAGGATAGGCAAATATAGTGCTTTTTTATGAATTTATTTACTCTGTTTCTAATTGGTTCTTAATTAGTTGCACCAATTCTTCGGTGGTATTGATTTTGTTTCTTTTCCCGGTGGGCTTGGCATGTCGCATTGGGATAAAATAAAGCGAGAAGTCATTCCCTTCCGGGGTGGAAAATCCACCTACTGTAGTGATTCCGATTCTGATCCTATAATAGCCTTTTATCGGAAGATAGGTTTTTGAATCGGGGATTTTAATTTTGTAGCCTGGCATTTCTGCTGCCAGGCTACGGTACACGGGAATAATGACTTCTGTCTGATAGTTTGGAGAGGCGGGGATTTTCTTCCTTTGCCCACTGCTACAGATTGTTTCAATTTCCTTGTGGAATGCTTCGAGGTGTTGCCTGTAAGCATCAATTAACAGTTTAAATTCCATAGTTTTTTGTTTGATTATTGTTTATTCCATTCTTGCAAGGTCGTTTCTTCTCCTGTGAAGTTATAATCTTCAATGGGTGTATAACTTTCGCAAACCATCGGAATTTCTTGCCGGGTGATAATCGTACCTGCATGATTGACTGTTACTTGAAGTTCGATGGTAGCCAAATTTTCGCCCTCGTCATCATAACGAATGTCGTAAACGAAAAAACCAGCCGGGACCTCTTTTCTGTTGATGCGTCCGTTAGAGAACAAGGTTTCGATGTCGTTGATTTCTAAAATTTCGAAAGTTTCTTCCTGAATGTTTGTCATAACTGTTTTTTTAAAAGGTTATTAATCATATTTGATTGTTGTCCGGGGTGTAGAATACGGATGTATTCTATCAAACCGGTGAATAAGTTCTATATTTTGTTGATTACATTGCCCCGCAGTTCTCGCCAAAGGCTCCGGCGGGGAGTATCCACGGTTCATCCGGTGGGAGAATAACCGGTTGGTCGTAATTGTAACCGGTAGCCAACCGTTTTAATTTCTCAGTGATTGTTTGGTAGGGAGTACCGGAAGCAATTAAGGTGGGCAGATCGGTGTTACGCTTGATGGTGCAGTTAAATTCCTTTTCGCAAGCAACCACTTCGGCAATCTGAGCGGGACTAATCAGTGCTGCACTGGCAAACTGGTTTTTATTGCCAAAAATGCAAAATTTGCAGGAACAGCGTGCCCAGCCCAAGTAATAACAAGGATGTACTCTTACCCTGTATCGTTTGATGATGTCCCATACCTGTTGTTCCTTCCAATCCCGAATGGGACGCAGGCGGTCCACATGCCGGGTGAACTGTTTGCCATCCCGCAAATCTGCCCGGTCGGGTTCAAAAATAGGATATTTAGCCCGTGCTGCGGATTCTTCACCCCGTTCCCCGGATAATATCAGGGTACGGATACCCCGGAACCGGGGTTGGTTGATGATAGCTGCGGAGCAGACATCTATTTTGAGGTAGCCGGAACACCAGCGGACTTTCAAGTCGGGAGAACACTGCGGGAATTTGCGGCGAGTAGTCCGTTTTCCCCGTTTCCCTCCCACTTTGCCGATAGTACCGTCGGGACATTCAAAACAGTTGGGAGCTGTCAACGTGTTTTCACGCATGAGTTCCCGACGGAAACCGCCTTCTTTCCATTGGTAGTAGATTTTAGCGCCAAAAGCAGCCGCAAAGCGACGGCAGTAGTCAGGAGTAATTTCCCAATCGAAAAACGTATCGCCCCGTCCGTCCACGTCCTGATGCCACAGTTCTATTTTCTCCAAAGGAATGCCATTGTCGAGCAGATAGAGGAAGCAAGCTGTACTATCCTTACCACCCGAAAAGCTGACGATGTATTTGTCGTAACTATGGAGATTGAGAGTCTGATTCATCTTTGATATTGTTTAGTTTATTATACATATCCTCAATATTCCCTCTGATTCGCTCTGGATGCAGAAGATTCTCGAACATTTTTCCCAGTTCTTCGTCTGTCATGTCGCTTATATGGTCTTTGAGTACACTCACGGCAACATTAAAATACAGGGCTACCAGCGGTCCTTCTTTAAGAAGCGCCTTTATCCGGTCGTCCATTGAAGGGCGGCGCACTTTTTCTGCGTTTACTTTTTTTCTTGTCATAAAAATGTATTAGTGTAAAATTTCCAATTCCTCTGCATATACCTCAGCCTGAGAACCGGCATCGTTGCCGATCAGGATTATCCGGTCGTCGAAATCGGTTATGTCCTCTTCGGTGTATTCTTTATTTCTTTCTTCATACGTATCAAGCACTTTGTATTCTCCTGATGTTTGGTTGTCAGGGTCATGCCAATAAACCCGTTGTCCGGTAGTAAATTTTCTCATATCACAATTTTTGAGGTAAAAGTTCCGAGGGAATGTTTTCGTTTATCAGCTTGTTGCCTTTCGACATTTCTGTTTGGATTGTCTTTTTGAGTATTTTGCGTCCTTCCGGTTTGGCAAGTATTTTATCAATAGTGATTTTTTTCCAGCTTATCGTGTAGTAACCGCCTTTGGTGTCTTTGAATACCAGGCATTTGGAAGTTTCGTTCTTGATTTTTTTGAGTTCCCTTTCTTCCATAATTTCCTGGACTAATTCATCAACGATATATTCGAGATTGAAATCCAATTCCAAATCGAAGCCTTTGGGTTTCACTTTGGGTTGTGTTCTCAAAAAAGTTTCGATCATCCTGCCCTTTTCAGTACATTCGGGAAGGAAACGGACATCGGTGGAGCCACCGTGCCCGTCGTTACCGCAATGTGCCAATTTTGTTCCATTGACATACAATACGGCACTGAAACAATAGGTTTCTTCCGAGCGGGATTCAAGATACTTGAAGGCTTTTAATTCAAATGAGTAATTTCCTACTTTCATATTCTTTCTTGTTTAAGTTATTGAAGTTATTTCCGATACGCCGGGATGGTTATTGTCAGGTTTTCATTTATTAGAAACCTTCTGCCGCACTCACAAATAATGTGTGTTTCTGTTACCCTTCTTACAGCTCTTGTAACTTCTTCGTGGGAGATATAAGGTTTTCCATTTATGTGTCCGTTTTCGATATCTCCTGTAAGGTGGTACTCTTTACCGACTTCTATTTCCTGTACATTCATTTTGTATAGTTTTGAGGTTTTCATATTTGTTTTATGCAGCGAGTGCTTCCAGTACATTATCATGGATACTGGCGAGCCATTTCAGACTTTCAAATGCCGGATCGTCTTCGTATATTGTAATGGGGTTGCTTTCGGTTTCAACTTTAAGCGAGAGTTCTTTGCCGTCGTAACCGATTTCTATTGCCTGTCCTTCGTGGGGATCGTTGTCGTTATCGTACCAGATAACATAGGTCGGGTCGGTGGCATCACTGATGTCGAGTTTTGTCAGGTTGTTGTCTTCCAAGGCCGAGACGATGGAAGCCCGGATTTCGTTTCTAAGTGCTGAGATTCTTTTAGCGAAAGAGGGAGCCGGGGTATTTGAGTCTGGCGTAATTTCCGGTTCTAAGAAATGAGAGCCACTCCATTCGGCAGTGTCATTGACTCCTTCCATGTAGGCGTCGTATTCTTCTTGTGTACGGAATGTTTTCTCTTCAACCACTCCGCCATTATCCATCAACCATTTATCGGAAGGGATTTGACCAGTGGTTTCAAATTCTTTTACGGCATCTTCGCCGAATATTGCTGTTACTGTTATCATTGTATTGCATTTTTATCATGTAAATCATATCGTTAATAAATCTGAAATAATCTGCATAGGAACCATGTAAGTGGATAAAGTCGCTAACCTCAAACCGAGGGTTCAACTTTGACAACTCACAAAATTCAGATGACAAGTCATAAGAGAGCTTGGGCAGATAGCCACATTCTTCTATTGCGGTAATCAGCCCCGTGAATTTCACATATCCTTCATTGCGGTCAAGAATGGTTGCCCATGTATCAGCATACAGGAATCGTTCATTTTTGATGATGTTATTGAAATAATCAGGATATTTTTTCTGAAGTGCAGATAACGGCAAAGCCATATCTTCCGCATCAGGAAAACCGTGTGGACGAGAAAAAAGGTCAAAGAAATAAACATATATATCTTTACCGAGGATATATACCTGATTTTTCCGTTTTCGAAAGAGTATGGTAAAGGTCGGTTTTATTCCCTTCAAAGCCGAAGGCTTATGGATTTTAGGTTGCCCCCAAACCCGGTAAACATCTAATTCGACCTTCATCTATTTTCTAAAAAAGTTCACGTAAGATTTGTCGAGCGTGAACTCGACATAGAGGGGTGCGCCACAGCCCCAATAAGCGCCTCCTTTGTCATAGGCTCCGTCGATAGGAAGATAAACCCGGCGGCAGTAGATGCGCTGGCCGGTAACCCCGGAACGGTCACCGATGCTGGGACGTCCCATAGGAGCGCCCCGCCCGGTATCGACTTTACACAGCAATTCGTTGTACGTCTGTGTGCTGGGGCTGGGAATTGATTGCTTTTTGTTCTGTTTCATCTATTGTTTCTTTTAAATTGTTGATTTCATTGAAATTCCTTATTATTCCGTCTATTTTTACTGCATAGTTTATTCCTGCACCAAGCAATGTGTTACGGTAAATGGTGAGCCCCTTATAGGTATCGACCTTTTCAATTCCGTAGTAGGCATTGACCTGATATTCTTTTAATCCCTTCGGAACAGCCGGTTTTGAAAAACACGGGTCATAATCGGCAATCAATTTTTCGAGCCAGGTGGCGTGATATGTGCCGATTGTCCGGTCGAAGATTACTTCCGGACGTATGGAGTGAGGAGTTCGGCGTGTCATTATCAAGTACATAGGTGAGCTATAACGGTCGTATTTATGGCATCCCAGATAGCAGTCTCCCAGTTTGCAATACCTAAAATTCCCTTTGTTCGTTCTAAGTGCTTGAAAGCTGACCTCTCCACCGAAAAATTCCTTTGGTAATCCGGTTTGCCCGGTAAACTCACTATAAAAATGTTCGGGAATATGTTCGTGAGTGTATTCGGAATCCCTGAACATTTCTTGCGCCTGTTCGAGGGAGATTAGTTCAGGACGGACATACGGTAAATTGGATAAGCATTTGTCGAGTGCCTTATACACGATGTCACGAGTTTGCAGGTGAGCGGGCATCTGTTTGAACCAGTTGAAAGACGAACCATATTGCAGGCAGTATTCAACAAAATCGGGCGTCCAAATCGTTTTAGGAAATTCGGGATAGTCCCTGTCTTTACGAATAAATGCCTGACAAACAGATTTGGTGAACAGGTGTCTGTAGGAGTCATCGACAAGGTTGTAGCCATAACTTCCGGTAAACGAATCTATTGCCAGTATGAGGCGTTTAGAGGTCTGAAATTTTTTTGGCAAATCTTTGAAATTTCCGGCACTGACAGTTACTACCCGGTCGGCCATGGTATCGTCCATGCAGGCAAGCATGTGCGATTTTATAGGGTCAGAAAGCAGAGTGCTTATGTGCGTCTGGGAATTTTCCGCCATCGCTGCCATAAAGATTTCGTAGCAGTAATGCTTTTCAGGTATCAGGCTGAATTTCCGGGTAGCCATTTGTAAGTAGTATGGGCGCGATTTGTGTTTCAACGGGGTTATCAGGTCGATGTGTTCGGGTAAAAGTTTCGTATTGGCTAACAACCCATAATAAAATTGCCGGTTTTTGATTGCTGCCGGAACGAAGGTGAGGAATACCTGCACCATTTGGATATCGTTTGTGCCGGAATTATAATATCTTCCCCGACTGTTGTAACTTTGGCTATGACAGGAATAGGCATCATTTACCCCGGCATAGGCAAGTGATGTGTCCCATAATGTTTCAGGCATCAGATGTAAATACTTGATGCCTTTGTCGATGTCCGACACTATTTTTTTCAGCATGAGTTGACTTCTGTGCTCTGCCGGTACATCGGGAAAATTGCTGAGGTCCTTATTAACAGCAAAGTCTGATACTTCCTGCGTGCGCAGTCCTACCGGGATGCTGGAAAGTTCGAAAGACTGCCAACTGTATGACTTTTCATTTTTCTTAATGATGCCAAGGATTATTTCGCCAGTGAGGTATTTGTGAGGCAGATGGTCGAGCAATTTAATGTCGCCTTCTTCAATACCGGCAGCCGCAATTTCGGGGGTAACAAGCTCTTCGGGCAGGTTGGCGATTGCCTTGTATATTTCTATATCCTTTTTCATTCTTTTATTGGTTTGAAAGGTGATTGACTGTGGTTATTAGTTTATCGCCCCGAAAGGCGTAATAGATTTTGTTTTCGGTGGCAGCTTTAGTTTGCATATCTTTCCAACTTTCGGAACGGGTTGTATGCACGGAATTTAATGAACCGTTTTCCGAGAGTTCGTACAGATTGATACCTTTGAAGGAATCTTCCCGACTGGAAAAGGTAATTTGTACGGCTGAAAGATGCTGGAAACCGTTTGAGGTTTTGAAGTGCCAACGACCTTCCATATAAAGAAAAAGCCAGGCATTGAGATTGGCATAGTCTTCGATGGTGTCGGCAAATTGCGGCAGATGCTTTCCTTTTTTCTCGCCATCGTCCCGGATTTCAGCCCGGCAGTTTACCGTGTCGCTTTGTCCTTTCCATTTCTTGTAGGGTGATGGTTGCAACGTGACCAGATTACCGAGGTTTATCAATGCTTCGACCCTGGCATCTGTGCTGTAGAATGTTCCCAATATCCGGGGAACGTCGTTGTATTGTTCCTCGTAGGGTACGGCGATGTACCTGACAACGCCATCGTTTTGAAGTTTTCCGATGTATAAATTCATATTTTCCTTTATTTTTATTGTGTAGATATTTCTCTAATCATTATTTCTGATATATCTATATTCAGTTTGGTATGTACTTTTATCTTTAAATTCTCAATATTATTTCTTTATCCATTTATCTTATTTAGAAGTCACCTATTCCTTTCCAATATGATTTTGGCAAAATCGGCAATATGTTCTCCATCAGATATTCGATATTTATGCGCTGGGAATAGCTATTCATATAAAAACGGTAAATGATGGGGTTGCAAGAGTCATTTGTCCTCTCCTGGCAAAAATTGGGAGGTAATTGCTTTTTATCCTTGAATAAAATCCTGCACGCTTGTTGTGCATTGTAGTTGTTGCTTTTCATCAGGTAGTTTATATCATGCAATACTTGCAAAGCATCGCTGTTTTCCTTTAGAAAGAGCAGAATCTGTTGTGTGCTATTTCCATTGTCCCTAGTCTTAAACTTGTAAGACGTGCCTCTTTGAATAGCTGCCGCTCGTTGCAATAATAGATCCTTGCAGTTTTCTTTAAAGTAGTATGTACATTTATATCCATGTTCATTGACTACCTCAGCAACGCACATATTAGTTTGTACCATGTTATACCGATTGCATTTAACTTTCCTGTCACCAAGATGTTCAGCATTATCTATTATGTTCGCTATCTCTTTCTTTAAAGATATTTTGCCCTTCATAATCTGTTCTTTTCTTGTTTTTAAGTACTATATATTTTTTATACCCGTGAGGCTCGACAATAACCGGTTTCAGGTTGAGTGTTTTCCTTTTTGGAAAGAACTCGTCTTTTTAGTTGTTTGTATATCAATATATTATAAAGAAAGCATTTCGTTGGCGTCAGCGAAATGGTTCTGCCTGACTCCTAACCAGAGTTATTTCCACATGCTTTATTCAGAGCCGAGGTTATCCGGTTATAGTGTTTCCGCAAGTACCAGTTAGGTTCGTTCTCTTCAAGCAAATTAGCCACTTCAATCAAAACTTTCAACAAATCCGGAGCGGCGCTAATCAGATTTGCATTTGCTTCGACTTCTTCTTCAGTCATGCCATAACCGGCAGGATAAAGGATTTCACAAAGAGGTTGGAAGTTGTTTCGAGTTACACCAACCAATCTTCCCGTACCTCCTCTTTTTATGGCTCTGTGCCACTGGCCTTTTGTGCCTTTGAATTGTTGTTGCTCCATAATTTTACGGGTTTAATGATTTAACTTACTTGTTGTGATCCCCACCGGATGTGAAAGTGTCCTTCATCGTCTTGTTCACGGCGGAAGAGCGTATAGATAATGTCGGGTGATATATCGAACTCGTCGAAGATTTCCGACTCTTCCATGACGGAACCGGTCTTGATAAATTCGTTGATACGTTCTTTGGTGAGTACGAGTGCCATCAGGTTTTGCTCGATAGAATCCTCATAGGTGAGGAAATGTACGTGCCGCATCCCTTCGGAGTCGAGGCGGATGAAACGGAAGTAGAATTGTTCCATGCGTGGGATGTTCCATTGCAGGGATTCAATAATGATGTCCTCGCAACTGGGAACATTAGCCGAACTTTTCAGGCTTTGCTGGGTGCAGACCAGTATCCCATTTTCTGTTTTTTCAAACTTATCGAGGATGCGCTGGCGTACTTTGAAATCGACGTTTCCCCGGATTACGAACAATGGACGTTCCGTGAATTTCCCCGACAAGTATTCCTTGTACATTCCCACGGCATCGAGAGAGGTACAACCAATGGCCACTTTACCGTGCATCTCGTATTTCAGCATTTGCTCTATCTTTTTCGCTTTCCGGGGATATTCTTCACCGTAGTAGCCTTTCATGTATTGAGGAACGGAACAGGCTTTAATCAGGAGCATTATTTGTCTGACCAAACGAAGTTGCGACTCTTTCTTCTTATCTTTCATCGGGTTGAAATAAAGATAGAGTATTTCATGGAACTTTTCGAGAATGGTCTTGTACACTTCCTTTTCTCCTTCACTGGGTTTGACCGTCCGGGTAACGATTTCGTATTTATCGCCTGCAAATTCCTTAAATTTGCGGGTAATAATGGTTTTGTTTATCAGTTCGGTCAGGTACTCCTGGTTGTAGATGTCCTGATTGTGTTTCTCGATGCCGAATACGGTAGCCTTACCCGGACAGAAACAAGATTTAAACAACGTAGCCCCCCTTCTCGCCGGGAATGGCTGGAGATAATAGGGATTCGTTTCTGTTTCGATTTCGCGTTCTTTGTTCTCGTAATAAACATCACGGGCATAGCAAATCATGTTGATGGAGTTGTTGTACATCAATTCAAACTGGCTGTATAATTCTCCGATATTGTTCCGGGTTGTGGTTCCGGTGGTGAGCAGCTTGTAACGCAAGCGTCGGAAGAGGCTAAGGGTTAAGCGGGTCCGTTTGGTTGCCGGGTTTGTAATCTCGTCGGATTCGTCGAAAAGCAGGCATACTTTCTGCGACCGCATTTTAAGGAAGCGTTTGAATGTTTTTTTCAAATCGTCCAACATTGTAAGAGACACCAGTACAAAAGTATCGCCCGATACATTACCGAGGTGTTCAGGTTTGGTTACCACGATGTATTTCTCGTTGTGACGTTCGAGGAAAGGAACCCATGTCAGGTGAATGGCAATGGCCGGGGCCAAAACGACAACTCCCTTCACCCGACCTTGTTCGTAAACGTGTTTACCGTAATAGTATGCCACAGCCGTTTTGCCACTGCCTTGCTGCCAGTTGAGCAGGTTATAGTGTTTCTGAAAAATTAGTCCCATATCATGCTGTTGCAATGGCGTGAAATGGCAGATTTCCATTTGCTTGTTGTAGAACGTCAGGGAACTGATTTTGGCATCGAGTTTGGATTGCCGTTCCATTTGAAGTGTTTCCCGGCTTTGAAGTTCGTAATCCTTTTTTTTGCGGGCTATAAACTTATGGGCAGCATCGTATTGTTTTTGGAGTGCCGGGGTTATATCAGGAGGTTCCGGTAGTTCGGATTGCCCGATGATGATTTGGTTCAAGGAAGCATATTTCAGTTCTACCCCGTCGAGCAGACGAGGCGCATAGCCTTTAAGCCGGAAACCGTAATTTGTTTTAACCAGTGCAATTTCTTTACGAGGAACAAAGTTCTGCCGTTTGATATAACCGTAAATAACGGAAAGGACTTTGCCGTATGTGAGTTTCTTTTTCTCCCATGCCTTCCGTTCTTCCGAAGTGCAGTTTTCAGGCGGTTTCTGGTTGTAAAATTTGGTAACAAGCGCAACGGCTTTGTCGTAATGTTTTCTCAAGTGCGGATGTACCTTTAACTCGTAGAGGTACTTTTTGAGCCGGAACTCGAAGGCTTCTCTTTCGGCTTTAATCTCGGTACTGGCTTCCTGATGAAGTTTGAGTTTCAGATTTTTGCGTATTTCCCTGGCTCCGGCAATGCGTTTTTTAAGCTCATCCATAGAGACAAATTCTTCGGCATTGTAGGGTTGCATGGTGATGTACTGCGAGGTCCGCATGAAAAGCATGATTTTGGTGTCGAAATTGTGAACGCCAGCCGAGGCAAAGGCATTAGGGTCCAACTTTGTCTGCCCGATAAAAGAAAAGTCATCATTTATCGTCCTGATTTTCGATTTATCCCAAAACTCACTCTGCAAAAATGAGCAAGGCACTATGAACATGAACAAGCCGGTTGGGTTGAGCATCCAATAGGCTTTGTTGATGTAATAGAACTGGGACAGTGTGCCATCAAAATCGAGGTTGAAAGGCGGATTACCGATTACAATATCGAATTTGACTTCGGATTCATAAGCCAGGATGTCGGCGGTTTTGATATTGGCATGAGGATATAAGTGCCGTGCCACCTTGACAGCGTTGCGGTCGATGTCGAAGCCATAAGCGTTATACTGGTTTGGTAAATGGTTGAAGAAGTTTCCCATGCCACAGCACATGTCTAAGATCAGTTCAGTAGGTTCGGGGGCTATTGCCTCTACCATTTGGCGACAGATTTCATGCGGGGTAAAGAATTGTCCCATTTCGATTTCTTTTTTTGCCTGTGCATATTCGTGGTAAGAAGGGTAATCTTCTTGCTTAAGGTGGTGCAAACCACCTATACCGGTGTAACAGTTGAAAATCATTTCTGCCGTTACCTGTGCTTTGCCTGTGTCGATGCTAAACAAGATTTTCTCATTTATTTCTGCCCGGCGGTTCTGCGGTATTTGTTGGGTGATTGTCTGGTACATCATTAATTGTCTTGAAAACTAACCTTGTTTAATAGCAGTCTTTTATAAGCGGCTTCGGCAGTTGCCTTTGAAGAAAAGCAAACGTCGATGCGTCCATTTTTGTAGAATTTCATTTTTTCGGCTTCTCCTGCCTGAATGGAATAGGGTTCGGTGATGTTCACGTAACTGGTATTGAATCCCGGAATGATGCGGGTACTTCCATTCAGGCTATCGTTACCGACCAATGCGATACCCTCGCAGAAGGTATTGAGTTCAGATGTGTAACTATAGCTTAGGTGATACTGTTGGTAGCTTTTGTAATAGAATTCATCGAACCGGATGACATCGTAAAAGATGATTTTATTGTTTTTAAGTTCAGGCATTTTCTTGTAGCGACTGAGTACTTTGTCACGGAAGCGACTAATAATTTCATCTTCGGCTGTCTCCCGGAAGCCACGGCCTCCCATGTGGTCAATCACCAAATCGACATAGGACAAATAACTGGGACGAAGTGTAACGGACATCTGTTCCCCGTCGGGCTCGTTTTGGGGGATACTCAGTGAGTAGGTGTTGTTAAAATAGGAAATAATGGTACGCCCGAACCGGTTGATTGCCCTGAAGCGTCGTTCTACCAGTTTGTTGAGTGTATCGAACGGACGGAACTCAAATTCGTGGTAATTGGACGGATAATTTTCAGAGGGTGAATACGGTGGATTGGTTTTCACTGTACCATTTTGGACAAAGGTTATACGATGGCTTTCCTTGTATTGCAGTACTTCCTGGAGAAAGAAATTGTACCATTTATCTATCTGGTCGAGTGAGGCGTCGAGCAAGCATTGCTGGCGTTCGCAAAACTCTTTATCGGGAAGAGAGATTTTCTCTTCGTTGTTGATTTGAATGTTATCGAATACGGCGAGTATGTCTATGCCGTTTGCCACTGTTGCTGTTTGTTCCATAATTATCTGTGATTAAAAATGAAGTGAGTTATAAATCGTATTAATATCGTCCTGCACATAGCCCATATAGATTAATGTGGTCTGTGGGTTTTTGTGATTGAGGATTTTCTGAATCAGCGAAAGCGCTTTCATGGTTCCCCCATTCGCCTCGAATGTGTTGCGGGCAAAAGTTTTGCGGAACGTGTGAGTGGAAAAGTGTTGTATCTTAACCTGATACCGGACCCGGAAATATTTCAACCGACGGTTGATGTACTCCCGTGAGAATGCCTTGCCTGTATGGGAGTTCCATATTACCGGCAGAGAGAGGTCGGGAGAACCGACCAGTTCGTACATTTGAGCGATGTTCTCAATAATTTCCTGATTGAACGTAATCAGGCGACTTTTCTTTGTTTTCTGTTCCATTTTTATCAATTCGCTTTGGTGGAGTATGTCTTTCCACGTTGTTGTGCGAACATCCGATATCCGGAACGCCGTGCAATATGAAACCTTACAATAGGCTTCCCACTTGTAGAGTTTATCCTCGTGAAGTCCGTCGAAGAGTTTTTTCAATTCTTCAAAAGGAAGGTAGTCAGAGGTTGTTGCTTGTCCTTTACGTGCCATGGCCTTATAATTTAGCTTGCATGATCCGGGCTTCAATGACATCCCTGGCTGTTACTCTGTTTCTTTGATTGCCCCGGCGACGATTTATCATTGCCGCACTCCGCAGAATAGTGAGACAATCGTCGATACAGGTGATACACTCCAATGTTTTTTCGGTGTCGCAGCCGTCGTTTTTGCAAACTCTTGCCATAACACGTACTTCGTCAATAGTCATGTTGTTCAGACCGGGAAATTTTTGTTTTACCATAGGAGTAATTTTTTAGGATAAAAAAGGCGGTGAACTTCCGCTCACCGCCCGATTATATTTTATTTCTCTAAGTAGTTATTCTTTATCTTTCTCCTGTTTTTTTTCAGCATTTGACAAGGAAAAAATACAGAGGTATTTGGCTACCGAATATTCTGATTCAGAACCAAAGAATAAATTTATTTCTGTTAGGGCTTCTTTGAATCGGCCTTCATCCAACAAAGGCTGTATCTTTTTCATACATCTATTCCCTAATATGGTGTCTATATTGACAATAATATTTTGAAGTATGTTATAAATTGCCATCAATTGATTTGAGCTTAGAATATTCATTATTTTATTAAAACGATCTTTTTTCTTTTTCATGTTACGATTAGTTTTAGTTGTTTAATTTCCTTTGCATTAGCTGAACGACAGAGTTTGATGCAGGATACTCCCATTGATTTTTCCGCCTCTATCAGCATACCTTTGGACACCAAATCTTTGTACAATTCATGGATGTAGGTTTCGCAGGGATCACCGGAGGACACGCCGATGGTATGCTCAATTGTTTTTATGCGGATTTGGTTAGCAAGTTGTTCGACTACTTTCTGCTGCGGTTTGTAGAGGTTGCGACGCTTGGTTGAGAAAAGGGAAAGCAGTCGGGTTTGGATACAATCATGGTAGGTCTGCCGGTAGTATTCGATTTCCTGTTCGCGATTGTACGGATAGACTTGTTTGTATGTATCAGTACACCGATGTTTGAACGTGGTTCCTTTGGCGAGAATCGCTTCGATTTCCGGGATGCGGCTTTCTTCACAATAGCCGGAGAGGTCCATCGGGTGACAATAGAGGTCAGTAAACTCTTTGACAATGCCAGGACATTCGGTATATTTTATTGACTTGATTTCGTAACCGGCTTCGCTAAAGAGCCGACGAGCTTCAGCAAAGAAAGCATCTTCTTTTTCCTTAGACATGCCGGGGTGGTCACCACCCCAAACATAGCCGGAGTCAAGGCGGAAATAGACATTAACCAGCTTGGGGACATTGAGCAACTTAGCGGAATGTGTCAGGCTAATATCGACCTCGGCATCGTCCGGCTGGCGCATTATATCAATGTGCGTATTCGAAATGCCATACTGTTCGGCATATTCCTCGAAGTGGACGATTACCTCATCGAATGTAGAAGCGCTGTGGACTGTATGCGTACCGATTTCGGCACCTTTATCCACGTAAAGTTCGTACCATTTGTCCGTGTTGGCATCGGCTTCTTTTATTTCCACGGAAAATTCAATCCGTAGGGCACGGATTAGTTTTTCATATTCTGCTTTCATATTTTACAAGTTGTTTGGGTAAGAATAGAAAAGGCGATGAATGTTTGTTTTCACCGCCTTGCAATTATTTTCGCTTACTAATATTCAGGATTAATCAGTTCATCATGGCATTTATTATCTGAACGTATCGTTTTCCGAACTTCTGTTCGATATATCCGTCCATTGAACAAGTTTTTCCCTGATAGAGCGCTAATTCGGGTTGGTATTCGGGATCTCTTTTCCCAAATTCGTCATCCATCCCTATAATGTCTATCTGGTACATTCCCAGCCATGAGAGTATCCCTTCCGTTTTTATCAGTTCGAAAAAGACAGCATCGGTTTCCCGGCATAACAAATGCTTTGCTTTTTGAAAAAGCGCATATCTGGAGAGTAGGTTTTCGAGAGCGACAATACCGGCACATTTCGTTTCGGCATATATGATAGAACAATACCGACCGTATTTTTCATGGATGTACATTATTTCCAGCCATGACAGACCACTCCACCGTTCGGGTATCTCTTCATTCAGAAATTCAAAAGCCTTTGTTTTCTTATAGCCTTCGCCTCTAATGAAATATTCAAAGGATTGACCTTTAACTCCCTGGGGAAATGTGTTTGGGAAAAATAGAATTTCTTTTTTCCGTTTCACTTTTACTACTTTCATATTGTTTCGTTGTTATAAGGCCATTCTAAGAGGCAGTGATTACAGATTGCTACTCCTTCGTCGTCGAGGATTTCAATATCGGTGCTTCCACATTCGGGACATACCGGGGTTGACTTGTTGTTTTCTTCCATGTTAGTTACAGTTTTCTTATTCTTATATAATTCTGTCAGATCAGCTTGTTGTCAGGAACTACTTTATAGCCCTTTACACCGGACTTCATCGGAAGTGAGAAAGCCATGTTCCAGCAGCCAGTGGACGAGTATAATTAATCCCTCGACCTGCACATTCTCAATAGGTTCATCAAAGTCTTCGCCCGCTTCACCATTAAGGGTACATAGTAGCTCTGATTTCTCGTTTATGAAAAGGTCGTAAACCGTATTTCCTTCATAACCTCCATAACAGCCATTGAATGTATTACAAATTGCTACAATTGGTGAGTTTTGATACTCTTCCTCAATATTGGCATCACGATAACGGATACCCCGGTTGGTGTAAAATGTACCGATGATTCCATTTGCTTTTTTGACAGCTTCCCGGATGAGGGCGATTGTTTCTTTCCGTATCCTAACGATTTGTAATAGCCGGGAATCTTTTCTAATGCGGGCATATACTTCCTGTTCTATGTCATCAGAAACTTCGTCGAAAGGTGAAAAGCCATTGTATTCTTCAATGTATTTGTCTTCATCAAATTCGTACTCCCGACATATAATTCCCTGAACACGGAAAAATTCTTCACGTGCCAAGGTATGTATGGTATCATCATCGAAACTCTGCGGGAAATACAACGGGGCAAGGTATTGCAGCATCACCTCGTATAGGTTGTCAAAGGGAAATTCTTTTTTCATATTCTTTCTTTTATTATTAAATTCAATATCAATACTGCGTTCTATTTGACCGGATCTGCATAGTCCACGGTCTTTTCTCCCTTATCGAACAGAGAGTCGGGAGCCAGGTTATCTAAATTGTCCCGTACATATTCGACAACCTCTTTTGCATCGGTGGCTCCGACCTCTACTGTCGCATTGTAAATCATTGTCAGGGTGACAACGAATTTCTTTTTGTCGTCTGTAGTAAGTTCTGTTACTGTTTCCATTTTCCAATACCCGTAATCGGAACCATCGCCGGGGTGAGCACCAAAATAATATCCTTCGGGGGCATAGTTCTCAAGGGTGTCTTCCAAATCTTCCAAAAGGGAAATAGCATCTTCACTGTTCCACCACTCTGCGTTGTCGTCTTCGACAGCATGAGCGGGTACGACATTTATCAGTTGAACGTATTCAGGAGTATCCCGAATGACATCCATGTACCGGGGAATCAAGTCCTGGAGCCGCATGGTCCCGTGTGACACGCTGGCATCGAGGTCGGCGTGAATCGTATTAAGCGTTTTTTCATCGGTGAACATAAGATTATGATTTAATGAGACATAATGGAACCCAGATAGATGATTCTCCAAAATCTTCTATTGATTTGGCGTCGGCTTCAATCGGTTCGCAAAGGGCAGCAATTGATTCGGGTTCGATTTCAAAGTATCTTTGAGATTCCGGCCATTGAACAGCCAGGAACATGCTGTTTGCTTCCGGTTCTTTCCCGGTATGCTGCCGATATAAGTGTTCGGGAACGTATATTGCTCCATTATCCTCGCTATTGAAACACGGATAGCCTATATCGTTGTTTTCATAAAACGAAGTGTCTTCCGGAAATTCCACCAATACATAGCGTCCGGTGGGCTCTTCTTTTTTCCATGTGTTCTGACATGAGAAACATAGGAAGGTTTTGTCATACGAATTATACATGGACGCTTTCTTGCCACACTTAGGGCAAATATATTTGGGTATCCCGATGCTATCTTCAGCAATAATTTCCATACTTATCGAATATAGTTGTTCATGGTAATCATTTCCTAATTTGTCTGCCAACCTTGACATATCGGAATCTGTAACGTTTGAAATATCAAACCCTTTCCCTTCCAAATCGTCACGGCAAATGTGGGAAATTGGGAAATAAGGGAGTTCGTCTGTTAATCTCGCCAGCAAATAATTTTCATCGGGTGTGGGGTTTGTTTTCTGTTCGAAATACTGGTACAGGTCTTCTGTTAGTTGTCTACTCATATTCTTTGCTGTTTATTGATTTCATTTTTGTTGTATTATCCTGCAAGAAGTGTTTGTTTTATCCCAATGGATAAGTCACTAATGCTAATCATGGACTGTATCTCTTCATATTGAGTGCCGAGAAAATCCGCAAAAGCAAAGCATTGAGCCTCTATCTTTTCTTCAATGAGCTTTGTTCCGGCTTCATCTGTTATTTCGTAGTAGGCTTTTCGAAGGTCTTTGATTGGCTCTTCAAAGTCGCCAAAATCATAGTTTGCCGTGTGCATTTCGGATAGTAATTCGATTCGCTTGTTGTTCGGCAGCATGTAGTAAATCTTAGTTTTGAGATAGTTTAAGGCGATCTTGAAAATCCAATCTACGACAGTAGCAAAAGAGTCGTTTTCGTCAGGTGTTTGCAGAGGGACACCTTCATTGATATATGTCCAGTCATCTGCAAAGAACGATGAATCTGTTTTGCGAACAGAGACTTCAATTGTATAATTTTCATCGCGAAATTTGTTTTCTATATCGTCTATATCATAACGCATCCAAGCGAGTACGAATGAAATACCACCTTTAATACGACAGATATATACTGTACCATCATCTTTCGCTAACATCGGCTTTACACTATCCGCAATCCATTTTTGGGTATTTTCTTTTGTTGCTGTTCCCATGTATGTTCTTTTAATTAGTGTGTTTCAAAATAGAGAGGAGTAACCCTTTTTTCGTCTACGTCAAATTCCTGCGAGAAATCATTATCGACGGTTTCAAGCCGTAATGTAAATCCCCGGTCGGTAAAGGATACGGTTATGTCCTGCATTTTATGCAAAGGAACCGATTCACACTCCAAGCATCTGGCAAAGAAATTGTTTGCCGCTTTGGTGCACTGGCTGGAAAATTCTATTGCTTTCATTCTTAAATTATAATGCAATTATTTAGTTCTGTTCATATTATATCTATAAGCGGTCTAAGAGTTCATATACATCAGTCAAAATAAACTCTTCAACACCAAAGTCGCATAGCGATTTAATACCATTTAAAGAGTTACAGTAGTAAAACAGCAAATCGTCCTGGTCATCTAATTCGTTGTTTAGCTTGATTGTAACATCTGCGTGTGGACTGTTATCCAGATATTTTACGCAACAGGAGGCATAGAGAGGTTCTTCTTGCCTATGTTCCTTCAAGAATGCTTGAAACAACCTGTCAATCTTTTGCTGAAGGTGGTTTTTATTCTCTTCCAACATAAGGTAAAGTATATTTGCCAACTCCTCAGTGTGAAAGCTATCTAACTCCAGCGTGAAGTTGTCACCATCGAAGTCGGTTCTCACCATCAGTTTTCCGTCTTCATATACAAAAGATTCTATCACGCAATTGCTCCCGGTCTCCTCTACGGCTTTGTATGTTTGACCATTTACGGGTTCAACTTCTCCACCGAGCATCTGTACCAACAGAATCATCGACTTCTTTATCTTTTCGTGTTTCTCCTTAATCTCTGCTTTGAGAGACTGTATTTTTTCTATTTCGTTCATTGTTATCATTGATTTATGTGAGGTCGGAATAACCCTGCAATGCGATGTCAATCACTTGTTTTGTAAGGTCATCGTAGTAGGTTTTACCACTGTAAATAATGCGGTGCATGATTTGAATTTCCTGCTTTGTCATCTGAGATTTGTTACCACAAAACGGACATCGAGCTATTGTAACTAATTGACTATCTATAATTTTCTGCTGTACGATTTCGATGACAAAATATCCTTTTACGTTCTGTAGGTCTTGAAATGGTATTTCCGTTTTTTCATCGCCCGGACAGGGGAAATTGATGCCGAAAGAATAGCCGGATTTGTGTTCATGGCGTATGTAGAAATTAGTGTGTCCGACGGACAGTTCGCCCTCACCAAACAGATGCCGGGGTATGGCTATTTGAAAACCCCGTTCAAAATCGTCATAGTGTCCGAACAGTTTCTGGTGGTCCTCGTCGGGGAATGGGAAGCGATAACAAAAGTGGTATTTAGGGTCTAAATAGTTTTTGGGATTATAGATTTCGCCTTTGCTTACTGCAAAGTGAATTTCCTTCTTCAGTTGATGGCAGGTGGTGTGATATAGATTTTCGCAGCACCCAAGATTAACTGTTCCGTATAGGGTATGTTTAATTGTTTCGCTCATAGCTAAATTGTGTTTATATAAAACGAACGTGTTGCCCGGAGGTATTGAAATAACCGTCATTGCAATAGGCGGCAAATTCGTCAGGGGTGAATTTTTGGGTTGGTTCGTCCCGGTTGTTTTCGTAATCGGCCAGAATTTCCTCGTCGGTTGCGTTACGTTCGAGACGTGATGCCGGGAAAACGTAGGCAAAAAGTTCTTTGTCAGGTACAACGGATGATGAGCTACGCCGTTCACCGCCGTTATATACTTCACAGGCCCGATTCACCAGTAATGTCCGGCTATGCACGGAGAGTTCAGCATAGAATTTCTCGGCTGCACCGTACACCGTAGGATGGGTGGCTGCACACCATTTTTCCCAAAAGTGTGGGTAACCAACGGAAGCGAATACGATGCGACATTCTTCCTCGCACCAAGCGTTCCACATATAGTAGAAGAAGCTACTGACTGTGTTTTCTGATGTTCTCATATTGAATTATATAATTATTAATGACATTTGATTGTTTTATGATATGCGATTTCCCGTCTCATTTCTGCAAAAACGGACCTACTTATTTTTTCGTCATGGGGATATAACCTTTAAGCCTATCATAAAAGAATACTGTGGTTTCATTCTCAATGTAGGAGCAAAAACATAAATTTAATATTCCAATAGAGATTGTAATTATTTTCATGGAAAGAAACTTTGCTTCTTTCTCATTGTCTATTTCTGCATAAAAGCATTTTGCTACTTCGTCATAATGCCAGTCTAATTTTGATATTGATTTTAATTGCTCTAAAAAGCCTTTAGGCATTCTACCATCACTATTGGCTACCAATATTTTTTTCATGTTTAACTTTTTATGTTATTTTGTATTTTATTTTTTTCAATCCACCCAGAAAGTTCTGCAATGAGGACAACGGTTCCCGCATGGAAAGTTGTTGTCGTAATAAACATCCCGGTGACGGTTCATATTCATATCCCCCGCAGAGCAGCCGCCAGCCTTGAATGTTGCCGTGTATTGGGCTTCCTGTTGCACGTGGGCGGTCATTTTACTCGACTTAATAGACTTTTTGATTGGTTGCGTTCCCAGTTCCCACCGGGTGCTGTCACACCAATCATGGCACATGCCGCAGACTTCAGAAGCATAGGAGTAGTGTACTTGAGAGTCAACAAACAAGTTATCCCGGTTGAAAGGAAGGGTAATATCTAAGGGCAAAGTGGTGTCGAAGCCTGAACCGTTGTGGCTATCGGCAACAGCAACCACGACATCCCCATGAAACCGGATTGTTTTGAAATCTTTGTTTTCATCGCTATTGACAAGTTCGTTGAACATTGCATTGAAGTAGATGCGCAATTCTCCACCATAGCTGGCGTTTTCTACGAGTTCGGAAATACGGTCATCGAATTGTCCTTTTTTGAGTTTGAGGGCTCTCCGGATTTTATAACAAGCCATCGCTTCTGATTCTCCCCGGTAACTTCCGCACCAACTATCGTGATAGCCGTCAATTTCGACACCAAGAGAGTAGAACATGTTGGTTGTGCTGGTATTCTTAATTAGGTCTGTTACCGGATCTGTATCGTTCCGTTCGTAGAGCAAATCACGAATTTCGTCTTCATGGGCATCAAATTCTTTCTCACGGTTATCGGCTGACATTTTTTTGCGGATATTGTCGAGCTCTTCATTATGATACTGTATTTCCTGCTCTCCAAACCAGTCATCTATTTTTTCGTATAGAGGGACGAGGTTGTTGGCTTTCAAACATTTTTGTTGAAGGTCTTCATGTTCATCCAAGTCATCTTGGTAATCGACATAATAGAGGCTGACTCTGGACGGAATATAGGGTAATATTGCTGCTTCCATAGACTACATATTTAGGGCTTGTTTGACGTTGTTGATTCTGGACTTGGAGAATATCCAGCCGGGACCGCAGGAAAGGCGGCCATTGAATGAACCTCCAAGATCACTTAGCTTTTCCTTTATCGGCTTGGTATCTCCGATAATGGCAAAGGATTTTTCAGAATAGTCAATTAGTTCCAATCCTTGCGCGGAGATGGTTTTATCGGTAGGCTTATTGGTTTTTACAGGTTTGGCTTCTTCTTTAATTTTGGGGGAATAATCCTTTTTGTATGTTCGTTGATGTACTAAAGTCGATGCTGTATTTTCTTTTTCTACTACATAATCTTCCATTTGATACTCTTTGCCTAACTCTTTGTTGAGCAGTTCGAGTTCCTGGCTCCGAACAGCATCGCTAATATTTCTACTGGTAGAAATATAGCCTATGCCACCGTAACGCTGATTGAATGGAGTGTTAATCGAATATGATGAGTCGGTCATTCCATCCCAGCCTTCATCTTTAAAGAGGCGTGTTATCTCACTTACCTGCGGTTCCGACGGTCCATCTTCCCAGCTAACCGTATAAGAATTGTAGTGATATTTTTTCACGGAGAATTTTGTCGCGGGAAATTTTACTTTGAGCAATGTACGAAGATTGTTTGCGGCAGTCTTTTGGTCGTACTTATCTGTGGTAACCGTCAGGAAACTGTACTCTTTTTCGATACGTGCTATTTCTTCATTTCGTAACCGGGTGGTTTCTTCCTCCTTTTTGATGCGCTCTTCTTCGGCTTTTTCTCTGGCTATACGCAGAAGTTCGTTGACCTTATCACAGTCGGCTTTCATGGATACCCGGTAATGCGATAACAAACCTGTGTAGCGCATATAATCGTAGCCTTGGGCATCCGCTGTAATAGCACGCCCGGATGGTGTACGGATAAGAGTGAGGTGAGAATAGAATGTCTCCAGTTCAAATTTGGAATAGCTGTCATCAGTGCGATCCTCAGCCAAATCGTCGGAATAATTACCTCCTCTATCTTTAAGCCGATTGTCCGATTCCATATATTCCAGAGAATCAAACGCTTCTTCACTCATCTCAATGATATCTACAATCTTACCAAGTTGAAGACGTTCGCCAAACTCTTTGTGATATGTGAGGTGGTACTTGAGCATATCGGTCAGGTTGTTATGCTTAGACCCTTTTTGATAATTGTAAATAAAATCCTCTATATTGATTTGACCGGCAGCTTTGGAGTTATTTTGTTCCGCTATTTCACGATAGCGAAGATAGTTGTCCGATACTGGGCGAGGCATGAATATAGGGTCTCCTTCTTTGCTTGTCCCGTCAAACCAATAAATGCGTTCCCACTGGTTGAATGTCTCGTTGATGTTCGTTTTTAGCAGTACTTTCATCGTTTCAAGGTCCAGACCTCCGATATTGCAATTCCCGCTCATCAGGAAACAACATCCATTTCCCCATGTACCTTGTGTGATACCGAGGTTGTGTCCTTTTAGTACCAACGTGCCGTTGTCGCAGTTCAGATAATACCGTTTTCTTTTGTGTGCGAAAATGATCCGATCATCTGCAATTGAATCAACTACTATTTCACTGATTGTAGTTGCTGCAATGCTGTTAACCTTTATAAAGGTGAGTTTGTCACCGGTTTTTACTTTTTCAATCATATCATAGTCCACTTATAACCCTGAGTGGAACGGGTCAAACTGTTAGAAAGTATAGGTAAATTGAAGGGGTAATGATTAACGATTGCATATATCCATAAACTCCTCAGTCATCTGATTGCGCTCGTATTCATCACAATTGAAGTCGAAGAACATTCCTGATGCGGCCAATAGATTATAGCTATCCTCGTAGCTCATACGATTGTCCGACTGGTATTTCTCAATCATAGCCCAATGTTCCTGTTCTTCGGCGATATGTACTCTTTCTTTATAGGTTTTATACCATTCCGGAAAATTTTCTTTGGGGACTTCGTATTTGACTTGCAGGTCATGGTATCTTCCGGAAGGCAGTAAAAGGTATTTATTAATATAGGCTTTGACCTCACCAATGATACCTTCTTTATTGAAAGAACGATGTGAACGGGCGGTAAAGTGAATATCTTTTTTGGTATAGGGATGGGTAAAGCTGATACGCACGCCCTGTTCTGCGATGTGTGCAATAATATAAATCAGAAAGGCTTCATACTTTTGCCGGTCTGCTTCTTCGTAAGAATAGGGAAAGACGTGGAGATGAAAATCCTGTCTTTGCCCATGAAGGAACCTTTCAAGCTGAACACATCGTTGATGAAAAATGAAAGTCCCTACCCGGCATTGACCTTCCCGTACATTATAGTAATAGTACTTATATTGTTTTTGTGTACAAGCAAAATGATCCGGTACATCGTAATATGTCCGATATGTCCTGTCGTTTTTACAGAAATCATATATTTCTTGAAAGGTTCTCATAGATTTATAGTTTTGTCGGTTCTCCGTCGTCAATAACCCGATAAAACTCATCCCCGTCAGCCCATTTTCTTGCTGCAATATTCAGATCGAAGGCGTCTTCCATTGTTAATCCCCTGGCAGGTATGAACGCAAGAAGTTCACCCATGCAGACATCGCTTTTGTGATATTCTGCCTGAATTTCCTCTAAGGTCAGTTTGTCGCCTGATAATTTCGCTTTTCCTTTATTTACTTTCTTCATCGTTTTTTCTGAATTTAATCGGTTATGAAATAAATAGTCTTTGAGTGCTTGTTTTTCAGATACAAGGTTGTGAGAGGAGCATCGAACGGTCTGAACGCCAGCCAATCCGGTTGGTTATTCGGAGTGCAATCGCACCATTCTGCGTAATCACACTCCGGCAATATTGAAATCAGATAGTCTGTTTTAGGGTCGTTATAGGGAACTGCATTAAGTTTCAATTCTCCTTTTTCAATCTGTTCACAGATATTTATCGAATCTTGCAAAAATACTTGCATACTATACTTTGTTAGGAATTTATGAATTGGAATACTTCGGGATTATGCTGATAGAGAAGGGCTAAGTCGGCGATAACCATAGGGTAATTTACAAACCCGCTTTGGCGTTGGTAATTTGCGTTTTTAGCCAGTCCATTCTCTTCGAGAAATCGCAATGCGTCGGGGTGGTTATTGCAATCTACAAATGTACGGGCCGGTAATCCAAAGGCATCCGGATCACCAAGGTTAGTAGTAAGCGATTCATAGTCGTCTGAATTTCTGGGGTTCACCACATGAATAGCCAGCCAACCATTATCGTAAATGGCAGCTTCCACACGAACTTTACGACCTTTGTATTTGTAGATTTTCTTTCTATAAGATTCATCGGGAGAAATGATTTCAAATTCATCTTCTCCTTCTGTGAAGTATAACATCGGGTTATCCACGCAGTAATATGTTTCTTCATCTTTCCGGCATAGATAGGTACAATTGTCTGATTTGATGATTGCAAATTCAAAATTCATATTCGTCGTTGTTTGATTGTTAATATTTCGTAGGATTGTTCCGGTGATTAGGTATGGGTTTGCCATCCTTTTGTCGGAACTAACTGCACGCACATTGATTCATCGGGAGTACCGTGATAGACTAAACCGCCCACAATTCCTTCTCGCCCATCAGGATAGCGTTGCACAAACAGAAATGAAAGCGGGGCAAAATCCCTGTGTAACTCAATCTCGCAAGGATGGTCAGGATTGTTGGTTTCCCAGCTTTTTAATTTGTCAAGGCACTTTTGCAGTGTAGTGTCGTTGGTTTCTTCGGCATGTTTCATTGCTTCGTCATACCGTTCCTGGCAAAATATTTTCATGGTGTTTTATATTAAATGGTGGGTACTTATTAATCTTCATCGAAGAAGTTGGTGCGGGAAATCAGGTCTTTTAGCAGACTCGCGTCATCGCAAATTGACTTAAAGCCGGTGGCCAAGTTCATCAGCTTTTCCTTATCCTTGGCGTACACGCAGAACATACCGCATTCGGAATCATACACCAGCTTCGAGTCATTTTCCGACGTCGTTCCATTAAAAAAACTTGTTTTCAGTGGCGTTGAACCTATTATCTGATTGAAGGGCTCGTCCGGCATTTTTTCTGATATAAACTTTTTGATTAACGCCTCGAAGTCGTACCCGTTTCCTTCGGGATCATTCGGCGTTTTTCGACATTCACGGAAAGTCTTTTCGTATTTGTTGCCCTCGTGCAAACACAAGGAGTACAAGCCGTTTTCGTGATCGAAGATGTGAAACGGAACTATTGTTTTGTTAAATTTAATCAGTTCTGTTTTCGGAGAAGGTTGTTTTTTACTTGTTGTCATATTATTCGTCTATTAAAAAAATGAATTCTGCACAGTTTCCGGGCAAAGTACCGGCATCGTTGCGCCGGTAAAAGCCTTCGGTTTCAAAGTTCACACTGACCGGACGGCCTTCTGCTGTTTCCAGAAAATCGTTTATTTGCTTTTCTTCTTCTTCACTCAGACCTGTATGGTCATCGTTTACAAGAGGACAAGCCCAATAAACCGGTAAGAGATATGCAACAGGATGCGCCATGTTTGATTATTCTTAGAATGTAAATCCCACGTAAACTTCTGTTTCACCCTTGCACAGCCGTTCATGGTTCACATCATCGTACTTATGGGTGCTGAACTTTTTTTCTGACGGGACATATCCACCTCTGACCCATACCGGGGCCGTTTCGGAATCTTTCAGGCGGAAGAATTCTCCCTTTTTAAGTTCACCGATGCTTTTCGTGGAAGAAGGTTCATGGGGACTTTCTTCATCGTAGGCAATCCGTATAATTTTTTTCACTTCCCGAATAGGTAGTTTAAATTCTTCGTCGGTGACATAGTAAGCAATCTGATTATCGACGGCTCCAACTTCGCCAGGGACCTCGGCCTCGTCTAATCCGTCATTCTTCAAAATACGTAGCAGTGCTTCGGTGGCAATTCGGATACAACCGATTGTGCCGTCTATCTCGATATAAGCGGAGGGATATTCCACTCCCTTATAAGTTATCGGGTCTGAATTTTTCATATCAATAAGTATAAACTTCCAAATATTCAGATTCGTACACCTCAAAATTGTAGAGGTTTTCTTCATCGCTGGCAAGGTTTTGCCAGTAGTCGTTCACGAAGGAAAGAATGATTTCCAGGCAGGCTTTTGTTTTACGCTGGAGCAAATTTATCGCCCGGCCTTTCCAGTCGCCGCTTTCGGCAAGTTCTTGTAATTGTTCTTCGCTCATATTCATATTTTTTTTGCCATTTCTTTGAAGAGTAGGCGGTCAACTTGTATTTAGGGTTAAATTTCTTTTCACTTATAGTTGTTATGTTTGAGGGTAAATAATGTGATTACCAACCGGGGACATGTCTTTATCTGTTTGATGAATGCTCTTCTGGTTGAATCTGAGGCAACGGCTTATGAGCCATGCCTCAGATTTATTGAAGAAGACCATCTGAATTGTATTGGTCCCTCACATTGTGCCTGCCAGGCAGGAAAATGGTTTATTTGTCTTTACGCCATGCTGCCATCTTTTTCTTGATGTTGATGTTGTTATCACTCAACATTTTCTTCAAGACCGCAAGCAAACGCCAGCCTTCACCATCTTTATACTCCTCAGCCTTTGCTGAGATGAAAGCAAGTGACTGATATTTATCCAGTCGCTTGCCGTTATCATCAATGGCTATGCAGTTATGGAAACGGATAAGGTTTTGCATCGTGAAGAACGCACCAGTACCCTTGTAGGCATCTACCCATGCTTGGCTTTGAGGGGTGTCGTGCAGCATCCTGACGCGCATATTGTTGAACCTTTTTGCAGCGTCGAAAAGTTGGGTGGCATTCTTCGCTTTTCTAATACGTGCTATCGCTGTATTCAACGGATTGTACAGTTTGGTATGCAAATTTGACACGAAAATGTTACGATTGCAGATACGCTTGTAAGGAATCCCCTTGCATTTCCTTTCTTTCAGAGCATCCACACGCTTCTTGAGCTGTACTATGTAATCATTTGCCATGTCCGCAACTGTGTCTGCATTGAACCAACGATTACGGTCTATGAAATTTACAGTATCCCGTCCCTCCATTTTCATCTGGGCGTGCAACTCGTCCATCAGCATCTTCCATTGATATTCGTAGCCCAAACGGTGAATCATATTCGTCACACCGATTGGCTCTTTAGAGCGATATGGCGTATAGGACATCATGTAAAACATTTTTGCCATAACCCAGCGACGGAAGAGGCGGGGATTTGGTACTGTGCCTTGGGAGATGATTTGGTCGAAAATCGGGTCATTGTCCTCCAGAATAGCAAGTTTGCCATCCCTATTGGATGCGACATAATCACCGCCGTTAGCACCCTGCATCGCAAACAGACTACTTACGTCCGCACCGGCGTTACGAAGTGCTTCAATACGTTCCTGCGCTGTTTTAGAAGGTTTAGGTGATGCAGCCTGACCAACTACTGCCGGGTACACAATACCCAGCCCTGAATCCTTACCAACGACAGTTGCCACGGTGGTAAATTCTTTTCCCGCAATTGCAAACTCTGCACCGCATTGGGAACACACTACTTTTGTTTCTTTTTTCTTCTTACTCATTTGTTTCAACTATTAAATGATTACTTATTTTCAGGCTCAACCCATTGTCTGAGTATCACCAAATCTTTATCAATTTTGCTCTGCCAAAACCATTTGCCCATCTTTTCAGTATCCCATTTGAAACCGCCCAATATCTGACAGAGAACGTATAACTCCAATTCTATTTGCACTTTGTCACGACGTTCACCGAAAAGCATATCGTCATCACTTAGGCTTTTTTCTGGGAGTGACATGAAATACAGATGCGATTTGCTTTCACTACGCTCGGAAGGAACCGAGTGCTTATAGCGACAATACAATTCTTCTACGTTCGTAAAGAATTCATCTTCGTTACAGCTTGGTACGCCCAGCTCGCCTTCATATTCGCCATTCCGTATGACGTATTTGCCATTCACTTTCAGACTTCTGGACTGAAAATCAACCATGAAGTTTGCGCCGTCCTCAACGGCTTGGATGGACTCTTTATAGATATTATTCATATTCGCTATTAGTTGTTAATTTATTTGCACTCAAATCATTGACGCATTACTTTATGATTCTGATAAATACAGGATGCTGTATCCTGGAACCTCGGTAATAACCAGGTTCAGGATACAAATGAAATCCTGTATGTTGAACTTGATTTCTTGTACAATACTGGTTGCGTTACCATTTTTTTTTAAAATCGTTATCATTCAGTCTCATTAGGACGGCACGTTACTTTATCAATTTGATATGTCCAGCTATTCACTACTGGCGGACCACGACAATCGGGAGTCGGTCCCCAGTAGCTGTAAAGCTGGACTATTAAAGTCCTAACCTTGACTTTTTTTCACTTCGTGCTAAGTTTTCGTGATTCTCAAAATATTGGCACATTTCTCTATTTTTTTGATGTTTGCCGGGCTGGAAGCCGGAAGCGGCGCCGTCGTATGACAGTCGGAAATACGACGGCGCCGAGGGGCTTATCGACCCCGGCACACTAAATATTATTCCTTGAATCACGCTGTTGTGCTAAGTTGAAGTTCTCAAAATAATGACACATTACTTTACAATCTTGATGTTGCCCGCGTATTCCAGCTCAGAAGAGTCTGAAGGCGGTGAATTAACGGCCTTCAAGACTCTGAAAGCTGGATTCCGCACGCGGACTATTTAATTGTTATTCCTTGAACTTTATTACTGATGTGTTTCAGTTTCAATATGGGTGTCAGACAGGTGGCACACTCCTTTAGCTTCTCGATACATTGCTGATGGAACCAGAGCCGTTCGATCCTAACCGGTTGTTAGACCGGTTAAGATCGTTCAGGCTCTGGTATATTAACCAGCAGTATTAAATTCCTGCCCCTTCATCCCTTTCACCGTGTGCTCGGCATATCCTATAAGGATGCGACCAAAGTATTATACACAGCCCTACTTGTTAGCATGGCATTCTGCATACAGCCAATTGTCAGATAACCGGTAATATTACCAGTCTTGGCACGGTTGGCTTTCACGTTACGTCCTCGTCCCCGGACTATACAACCGTTACTCTTAGTTTTGACGTATCCCAAGCCACCCACTTTGCGCTTTCCTGTTTCTACAGCTCTCAAACAGTCCATTACAAATTTGTTCAGTTCGTCAAGGTCATGTTTGACATTACAAACAGGTAGAATTTGTGTAGCCCAACTGAACTCGCCATTACCCCTATACAAGTATCGGTTCACTGAGTTAATAGCTTTTGCCAATGTTGTGTTGGGATTGCGAATAGTTCTTGCCTCAATTTCTTTCTGGAAGGTCTTGATGCGACCGGAAGACAGCGAAATCAGACTTCCCTTGATGCTAAATCCCAGAAACTTGAACCACTTATCAGCACTTAAATACTCTACTTTCTTCGGATTGAGCTTCATGGATTTCTCGCCAAGTCGTATTTCCAGTACACTCATTGCTTTTTCATAATCTTCACCGGCAAATAGCATGTCATCTGAATATCGCTTGTAGTCGCCATCCATCTGTGATAGTTCTTGGTCGAGGTCATACAAAATTACATCAGCCAACCAACTGGCTACCGGACACCCTTGTTTCAAAGACTGGTATGCGCTCTGGAGATTGTTTTCTTCATCGAAATACAAGTCAGAGTGATAGTATTTTCTTAGCACATCAATCAAAGCGGAATGACCATGTTTTGCTTCTACCTTGTCAAATTCTTCATCAATATATTTAAGTGGAACGCTATCGAAATACTTGCTCAGGTCTGACTTCCATCCTAAAAAGCCATTTTTTGCGGTATTTGCAATTTTATGGCTAATCTCTGTTACGACCTTGCCGCAACCAATCCCTGTTTGATAGGATTTACACGACTCGTGGATCATCTCCGGCATCAGTTCGAACAGCAGGTCGTTAGCGATACTCAGTATCACCCGGTCAATAGGCTCGTTCACATATACCGTGCGGAACTCACCATTGTCTTTCGGTATCTGGGCGGTGTGCGGGGGTGAAATCTCGTACTTCCCTTTTAGTATGGCATCTGCAATTTTTACTCTGATGTGTTCATCAGTCAATAATATAAGCTGATCCTTACGAATATCTTTGAATACACCTTTCTCAATCGCTTTCGTCCATCTGTCAATGTCGAAAAACATTTGTAGGATTTTATCTGTCATAATTCAAAATTTGATTATTCGTCGTATTATTTTTTAGTGAGTTTCTCTTTGAGCGAGTTTGTCAGTTGGTCGCCATATTCATAGCCGTAGAAAAATGTTAATGACTCGTATTGCTCCAGCTTTTCCTTGCTTGTGAAATACCCGTACCAAATCGCATCGCACATCGTATGTCTGTTGGTCTGCCGGAGAACGACGTAGTTTTCGCCTAACCATGCAAATCGACGAAGCACTTTTGTTTCTATAACGTCATAATGGGTTGGAGCTTGCCAATTAAGACGGTCTATATCACTGACATTTGGGGGCATTTTGGCTTCTATCCATGTTGAAAACCCCTCTTTGGTTACACCTGGAATTTGTTTTTTGACGGCTGCCCATTCAGAATCATGCGTTTCTTCAAGGGTTGGAAAACTTTCAGGATAGAGTTCCCGGTCGTTTCCATCTCTGAGTTGTTCGTTCCAGTTCTTATCGCAGACAATAATCTCAACGGCTTTACTGAGGTGGCAGTCCGGTTCGCAGCATCCATACGGGGCGTCACACAGGGCACTCCAAAGGCGGTCACAGCAACTCATGTCCCGCCCTACATATCGTTTGGGACTACCTTCTTCTGTCTGGACTTTCCATACTTCAAGGTAAACACCGTATTCAATATGGTGAAGCCTTACTTTTATCGTTTTCTTGTCTTCTGGCATTGTTATTCTGTTTTTTGATTGGTAAATTCTTCTTCCTTAATCGAGAGAGCCACCATCCAGACAATGTACATGATAGCTATTTTTCGAGAGGGCAATTCGGGATTATCACAGAGGCTTTTTACGGCATTGAACAGTTGTTCATCCGTGACTTCTGCAAGTTGTTTTTGCACATACTTTTTGTCAGCAATTACAGAACAGGCATCGTCTCCGCTTCTGGATTCCGGGACGGATTCTATATCGCTACGGGTTAATCCGATTTCACGGTACAGATAGTCGAGGTAGTAATAGTTAAGCCTGCTCATACTCTTCGTCATATTTAATTTTCAACTTCTTGCATATTTCTTTGATACTATATCCACCCGTGGCATCTGTACTGAATAATTCGCCACTTCCAAAATAGCTGATGAAATCGCTCACACGTTGACACATTGTTAGCTCCTTCCATTCTTCCCAGCTATTTCCTAAGAAATTCAGGAATGATTTGAGGTGCTTCACACCCCAGCCTTTCGTGAAGATTTCGTCGAGCGTTTTTTCATCTACCCAGCCGTAGCTATATCGTGTACTGCCCGGAGGACATTCACACTGGTAAATACACTGCCAGCTTTTCTGTTCAGGTTTCCACCGCATAAGCAGACCGTATTCAAAAAGGCTGGTAGCTTTATTGACATCGGTCCCGTGAAAGGTCGTATTATGTTTCGTCATAATCTCATTTTTTATTGTTGTAATTAGATTAGTTGATATTAGTTTGCATCGGTTAAACTCAATGCGTTTTTTTTCGTAGGGGCATGAAAAAGCCGAGATTCAGGCAGAATCCCGGCAGAAACAGAAAAGACATAAAGCGTTATATATTATATCTTTACTGTGTAGTTAGAAGCCGAAACATGGCACTCGTGGGCAGGTAAAAATAAAGTAGGCAGCTACCGCTATACACAATAATCCCGTCACAAACACGATGTTTGAAATCTGGTCTTCGAACTTCTTGATAAAACAATAGATTTTTTTCATGGCTTTGGTTTTTAAAGTTACTTGATTTTTGCGGGTTTATTCTCAAATCACTGGTTGATAAGCGCCTATCCAGTCAGAAAACGCTTCTGTAAAGCAGTCCACCGGCAATTCATAAATTTTGCAACATTGATTTTTGACCTTACGGCGAACCCCTTCGATTTTTTGTGCGATGTGAGGCGCTTTGGGAGATGCCGGTACATGCCATTTTCCGTAATAAGTAGCGATATATTCACGTTGCATTTCATTGTTTTTATAGCAGCAAACCAGCACTGCCGGGTTTTCACCAGAGAGTTCGCCTGAAGCGATAAGTCCGTTAAGCGTACCTTTGGCACTCTTAAAGTTCACGAAGCATCCAAGACTTTTTGTGCGTTCGATATTAAATATTTCTACCATATTGAGTTGTTTATAAAATTGGCATAATCTTTTTACTTCTTCCGTTCTCGTCAGGATAACAGCGGGGCGTAGCTCACCCAGTTAAGTGTGATTTATGCAACCCTGTTGCACTACGCCAGCCGTGTTATGTCGGGGGTGGGAACGGCGTCATCACGACGCAAAGAAGTAAAGTTGAAGTTTATTTGAAGTGTGGACTATTCAGGGTACAATCCTGACAAAGTGTATATTAAAGCCCGTTAGAAACCGCCGGAAAAATGACATACATTACACGTTGCCACATAAGAATGGCATATAAAAAAGTAGCAGATAGCAGGCATATTCCAGCCCACTACCTGCATACTGACCAGCTTGTCTGACCGCTTCCGTGCAGTGGTGCTACGGTTACAGTGACTTGCGGTTGCTTGGTCGCTTTTTTTTAGTCGCAATTATCCCCCTATCTGGATGCTGGGAACTCTGGCGGGTGTGAGTAAATTCATGGACTTGTTTGCCACGAAAGTACATTCAAACCCATGCTTTTGCGGCTTTTTATGTGCGCTCCTTTGTTGCCCTTCCTCAAACATCTTCGATTTATAAGGACGTGAATAATTGGGCATCGGGGCGGGTTTGCGGTCGCGCACCTTTGGCGCAAACAATTTGTTCCATGTCTGTTTCCAGTTCTCCCATGTCAGCGGAGATACTGCCCCGTTGCGGACGTGTAAAACAGTGCCCCGCTTCATGGCAGCCCCGATGATTTGCCCCAGAAGTTTTGACGCTTTACGCAGGTATAACACTTCCGCACCGTCAGGGGAAATTGTTATGAAATATTGCGTTTCCGCAGGGTTAATTTCGGGCATAGTTACCCTGTACAACCGACAATAATTGTCGAGAATATCTTTAGCTTTCATTGCTTTACTGTTTTTTGATTGTGAAAATTTACATCCGAAACCACTTCACGTTAGGGCATACTTCTCCCGTAATTTCGCCGGGAAAAAATTTTTGCGTAACATTTTAATGCAGTATGTACACAAAAAAAAGCAAACACAGGTGAGATGAGTAGGTATAAAAAAGCAGACCGCACCTTTTTGGGTACGGTCTGCATGAGGCAAACGGCTTGTTTTTAAACAGCGGGTGCGGCTACCATTGCGGTGGCGGTAGGGACAAAAGTCGCTCCGGTTGTCGTTTCTTTGCGCTTTGTCGTCACTTTTGTAGGCTGTTTTTCGGTTGTTTCGCTTTGCGTTGCATCCAAAGTTTCGGCTTTGTCGATAATCATACGCAAGTACTTACATTGCGACAAAATAGCCTTTGCATGTTGGTAAATTGCAGCTTTCAAATTTTCCTTTTTGCACAAAGTAATAGTATGATAATCTTTTACTTTTAGTGCTGTTTGGCTGAAAGGTACTTCCGATACCAAAGCGTTTGAAACTTTGCCTTCCGAATTGGTACGGTAAATTGTGTTACCGCTTAAAAATTGGTTGAACAATTTTTTTTGCTTGATATTGGTATCTGCAAAGTCCTTTTCTAAATCATTGCAGACAAAATACTCTGCAATACAGAACTTTAACAGACTTTGAACAATAGTCAAAGCATCCGTTTTTTCTACGTTGCACACCTCAATATAGCGTACATTTGTAGTCGTTTCACCCGTTTTTGCGTTGGTTGTTGTACTCTGTTTTGCCAACAAAATAACATTCGGGCTACATACTAAATCGTTGATTGTAACGTCTTTTGATACATTGATAACTAATTGTTTCATTTTCTTAAAATTTTAGATTGTTAATAACTACTTTTTTATTTCTTCGCAAAAGGGTGTATTTTCCCCTTTGACGTTTTTATACGTTTTTTTTGGATTAGCAAAATTTTTCAACTTTGCTAAAAAGAAATTTTGTCAATCGTAAAAACATAGGGACAAAACAGAGCGTATCAGATACAACTCGTATAAGATTATAAACCTTATAACGGTGTTTTGTGTGTGTTCACCTTGTTACGGGTGATTAATTTACTGTTTGTCAAAGAGCGTTTTTCGTATCAGCTTTTTTATTCGCTTTTTTGATACTGTTTTAAGTCCGTTTGTTTGGGTTGTTGTTTCCCGTTGGACTTGCTTAATGATAATATTGATTTTTCTATTTCCAAACTTTTTCCAAAATATTTTTTTTAGGGACGGTCAAAATCCTTTCTAAAATGAATGAGAACACACGCGCACGCGAATGGTTGTTTGTAAATAATTGAATATCAATCATTTAAAAGAAATATTATTTCCCTTAAATTTTTTTTCAATCGTTTTTATCCGAATAATTAAGTGTAATTAAGTGAAACTGATAGCAATTAATTTAAAATCAATTAGTTACAACTGATGTAATAGGGAAAACAGAAAGAAAATATTTTTTTTGGTTACAAATTGAAAGTTGTAAAGGTGATTAAAGAGTAAAAAGGTTTACTTTGTACAAAAGTAAACCACATAAACAACTGATAATCAGTATATGTATCGGATTGAAAGAAGAAAAAAAAGACAAGGGAGGGTATGCCTGCCGGTGCGGATGGCATACGCTTCCAAAGGGCGAATTTTCAAGTCTCATTTTAAAAATTTACTTACTTATTTTAGGTAAGAATGTGATGGGGAAAGTGGTTTTACTTCGAGTGGTTCAATAGACCTGCACCCTATACAGCGAACAGATGCTATTTTTGATGTATATATTATGAAGTAAAACAGCTTATGTAACTACTTCTTAGATAAGGTAGTTAATAGATTATTTCTAATACCTATGACGTATATACCTAATATAGATTTTGAGTGGAAGATTGTTTATAGTTGTATATGTGAATCTTATTTTCTTTATTTTAGAATACTTTCTTGTCTGGTTTATGTCTTTTTTGAGTTAAACAGATATTTTCTGTTTAGAATAATAAATTTCAAGCAATAAAGTTATTGCTTCAGATAAAGTATCGTACATGCTGACATTTTATTCACCTTTATATTCCACGAGATTTCAATATCAATGATTATTTGGTTCATTAGATTATTCGTTATGATTTCTTTCTGACCCTTATCAGTACAATAGTGGTCAGATATAGCCTCCGCCTGTTCATGGGAGACAGTATTAACGCCTATATTCAATATATTTCCTTCTGTATCTTTTGATACTTGTATGTTAAATGCAGATGTCATGTCAACAATGATAAGCGTATTATTAAAACTTCGATTGTTAGTGATCCTAATCTTTGCTCCAGGATACCTCTCATATATTTCACGGGCAAGATTGAAGCTGGTGATGACGATACTACCATCGCCAAGATTGGACTCCAATATCGTTGAAATAAAATCCCAATCTTTTTCTATTGAGACCACTTTTTGACTCTGAATGATGGAGCGGAGAATATCATCATTGAATCTCTTTTTAAAATCTGACACAAAAGAAGACAAGGTAGTGAAGTTCTCTGAGGCTCCATCTACAAACATACGTTTCCCATTGTCAATTTCAATAGTCCATTTTGTCCTTTCTGCCAATTTTTCTTCTGTTGTTGTAGTATATTCTGTAAAATCAATTATAGCAAAATCCCCAAATCGGCTTTCATCAATGCCAGCAGGATTCCAGGCCTTTTGCATTTCTGTTTTGAACTTAATCACTTTTGTAGGTGCAATATCTGCCTGAATGATTTGGCGTTTATTATTTTCTTGCATTTCTTCCAATTGCTTTTTAATATGATCTATCGCAAGAGAGTCTTTCTCAAAGTAGGTACGCCACTTTTCAATATTTGTGTCCACCAGTGATAATTTTTGAAGCAATAGATTTAAGAAATGTTCTTTGTTAGAGCCAACCTTGACTTCCCATTGGGATAGATCAACATCACCATCAAACGGTGATAATGTATCTGCCAAAATAATATCTACGGCATATCCTAAAAATATCCAATCAATTGATGAAGTTATGGTATGGACTTCCCCTTCTTTAGGCGATTCGTCATAATAAGTCCACATTCCCCAATTAAAGAATGTCATTACTAATGGTGAATTGAGTTTCGAGAATAACAATTCCATTTCCCAAAACCGAGGAATTTGCCGATTTGGTTCTATCTTTATATAATTCAAATAGTCTTTGAGAGAGGTTGCTGATATCTGGTCGTTGTTATAAAGCCAATATAGCCAATATTTTATTCCAATCAAACAACAAAAATGATAGAAATCGGACATCCTTTTCTCAATAAAAATGCGTTTATTCTGCTTATCCTCAAAATATCTCAATTCGTATCCTATATCTCCGAAATTATCATACCTGCTACCGAGTTTTATATTATCTAACTGATTGCAACTAAATTCAAAACAAGCCAAATCTTTAAAATCTATATTCATTTTGAGCAGATCGGCAAAATGCAAATATCCATAATACGTAAAAGCAGTGAATGATTGTATTGCATTAATATCATTTTGCTTTTCAATCAAGCTGTCAATTGCCCATATTATTTCTCGGATTCTTCTTGCCGATAATTCACGACTCCATTTTGAAGTTTTATTACAAATGCCAGGGTCTTTTGTTGCTGTATAGTAAACTTTTACAAGTCCTAAGAAACGATTAAAGTTAATGAGACTTTTTTCAGTTATGGCAGAAATCAATACATTAACGATGAATCCATCAAGCCTGTTAAAGGATTCAAGTGCATCATATTTGATTGCCTTATGAATAAGTTCTTTAATATCCGATAAAAATTCTTCAAGTAATACATTTTCGAAATATTTCATTTGAGCGACTTTAGCGTATTCAGCCAAAAGTTGTTCAACACTTCTATAATCGTCTGCTTCTATCAGTTTTGAAATTTCATTTTTTATATATTCTCTTGTTTCGGAAGATGTCTCTTTAATATATCTTGTAAATATGGCAGTAGAATTCAATTCTCCAAAAAGTTTCAATGAAGGGCTTGATTCTTTGTTGTCGGGGAGTGTATAGAATAATTCCTTATCATTAGTCAAATCTTTTCCTAAAAAAAGTTCGTTTTGATAGATTTGTTTCTCTTTATTTCTTGTTATTATTGCTTGGAGATTTTTTATATTAATATCTTTTAGATAAGGTTTTTTCTTTATATCAATAAGTTGACTATGATATTCTACCGAAAAAAGATAAGGATTTTTATTATATACTATATTATTAATAATTTGTTTACTCTTTTCCTTTTTAACCCACTGATATATTCTACTTTTGGATTCATTTGACAGATCCGCACATATCATTTTATATAATTGCTTGGAGTTGGTGAAAACAATAAGTTTGCTAAAAAGGATTCCTATCAAAACAATATCTACTAACATCAAGAATATTCCTACGTACAATATGCGACCTAATATTTGAATGTCTAAATGGTCTTTTAAGGCTGTAAGAATAATGAAAGATCCCATCAGTGTAAGGGAAAAGTATATGATTGGTAAAAAAAATGTTCTGCGAAAGAGTATGTTATATGACTTGTTTCCTTTTATTGCCAAATTAGAAATCAAAAAACCAATAACAGCGAATGATATACTTATCATAGCGACTATATTTGTAGTCCGGCTTTCTACCATTGGTTTAATATTATCATTCTCTATTCGGATTATATTCAACGATTCGAAGTTAATGTAATGTCCACAAAAAAATACGGTTATCGTAAACATCACAATAGCCATCCAAGCATAGCGGTGATTAATCCACTCTTTAAGAATAGATCGAAAATCAGGAAGCAGTTCTGGGGATTCCTGTTTAATACGGTTTCTGACCTCGCTTGACAAATACTTTTTCATTTCAATAAAAACGACAGTTAAACAATAACCACACTATTATTCTATGTGATTTATAATCAGTACAAATATAGCAAGTATTCGTCTTTCTTTTAAACAATTGCTAACAAAAGTAAACTGCCAGACAACAAAAATGAAGTAATATATTATCGAATCTGTATTTTACTCGCTAAATAGAAGCTATTCCGACTCTTCCGGTTCATCGACTTCGACGGAAGGAACGTAGCCGGTGGCCTGTTTGTAGGTTGGCCGGGAATGGTTGCCGTGGGCAGACTCGTCGTGTTCCGGGGCATCGGAGTGGTTGGTGAAGGGTGGCATGACGAGGTAACGCTCAATCCAGTCTTTGTACTTCCAGGCTGAGGTCTCGCGGAACCAAACTTCGTAATCTACCCAGTATGCCTGGAGCATGTTAGTGGTTTGCGGCATGTCGAAGTAGGTTAAATTACAGCGCTCGTTAAGTGCCGGTTCATGGTTTTTAGCATCCTGAATGGCGACATTTACCTGTTGGAAGACATCGAACGGAATACATTCCTGATCCGGGTCGGAGTTATTGAGGTTGTTGAGGATGAAACGTACTCGCATGGTTGCCCGTCCTTCGCCGATTCTTTGCTGCTGGACGAGGTAGCGGACATTGACGAAATGGACGAAGATAGCGGGAAACGCTACTTCCATTTCCATGTTGGTGTCCCGGATGATACGAAGGTATTGTCCGTTGTCTATGGCAATGGTTTTGAAGAACGGGGGCGATAGCGCGTTTTCCGGATCTTCCCGGATGGTGAGTATCGCTCGTTTAACGGCATAGTACATTTCCACAAAAGGGTTCTTTTGTACTGCTTCGGGAGTCTGGATAGTCGGCTGTTCCGGCGATTCGACTGGCTTTTCGGGTTGTTTCTTATCTTTAATCATTTGGGAAATCCATCAAATATTTTTGGTACGAATAATTTGTTTATAGCATCAAGCAGTTTGGGGCTGTGCCCTATAAATTGTCTATGCACCGGACGTTTGAGCGAGTTTTTACGTACTGTATATAATCCGAACTTCGGATCGGTGTTGTGTACGGCTGCGTAGTTCTTGTATTTTCCTTTTTTCTTTCCACGATGCCCCTCCATGGTCTGACTTTCTTCTTCCGTCCAGATGTCGTAATGGTAGCGTCGGCGGTAGTCCCGTTTTCCGAACGCGCTGTATGCACCGAGTTCGCTTTTTTGTCCTTTGATTTTACTTTTCAATTCTCCACTGTCAATCAATACCGGATGCGTGAATTTCTTTCCCCACTTGGAAGTACGGGGTGCCCATTTTGTTCCGCTGCCGTAAAAACCACCTTCGGCAAAAGAGGTACGAAAACGACTCAGGGCATATTCTCCGGCCAGGGTGACAAAATCCTCGGCATTCTTTGCCAGCAGGCTATGGAATGGACGAACATCTTTGCCACGGGCCCATTGGTTACAAAATTCATCCAGTGTTATTGCAGGCATACTATTCCGAATTTGGTTTTAATGCGTTGTTTGATTTTCAGAGCTTCTACCGGCAGTGTATGTGAGAAATACGGGTGAGCCGGTGAGAATATCCGTCCACCCGTTGCCAGGCTTTCAGCGAATATCGGGTTTACCTTTCCCTTGAAATCGGGCTTTCCCAGAGCACCGTAAACAGAACCGAATCCGTATGCCGTTAGGAAACAACGACAACCCCATTCTATCGGTGGAATGAGTTCGGGAGGAAATTCACTTTTAGGATAGGATACTCCTTCATGCGACAGATGCCAGGGCCTGACCCGTTCGTCAGACTGCGTATTGAATGTAATAATGGTTTCGGCAGAGGTTCCCATCCACCATGCGGCGATAGTGGCTGCATGAAGAACCTGACTGTTCTCTGTTTCCGCATAGGTTTCGTTATATTTCCGACAAACTTCTTCGTATGTTTCCATATCTTTCAAATCAAGTTTGTCGGGCAAATCCCGCATCATAGCCGTTTCCTCGGCTGTGGCGAAATCGACCAGATTGTCGATAGCGGCTATCAGGGTGTCCCGTTCGGATTCTTCCCTTGCCGTTATATGGTTGTTGCCCCCTTTCAGTATTTCCAAAGCCCGGTCAAAATCTATCCGTAAACCAGAAAGTGCCCGGTCAATCAGGAAAGATGCCCGAAAGGTAACGATGTCATCGAATACCTCCCAGCGTTCGGCACTGTTCTCGAAGTTATAGACCATGCGGCGGAACGCATCGAGGACCAGTAAATACTCTTCCCGGCTTTTGTCTTCCTGTTTTATTTCTATTCTTTCTGCCATGTGATTACTCTTTTAGAAAGTTGGCTATCCGGCTGCCTCTGGAATGACCGTAGCGCCTAAAATACTCTTCGTCCGACATAATGCCTCTGTCATGGGTTCCTCCAGAGGGAACAGGTGTTCCGGTTCCTGCTGCCCCCATTGTGGGGATGACGTTGAGTTGTTTTCCCACGTTGATACCGAACTCTTTTTCAATTTCGTCGGCACTGACTTCATATTTATCTGTGATTAACTGATAGAGTTTGATTCTATCTTCGTTATTCATTTCAATCCTGTTGGAATACTTAAATTCCAATCCATCAGGAATATAACCCATTGCGACCAAGCGAGGTATAATTTCTTCGTTCATCACGTTTTCGATAAACCTGCGATATACCTCGATCCTGTCTCTGAAAATATCCTGATGCGCTTTCGTACTTCCAACGTAACTTTGCATACCACCTGCCATTGATTCAGAACCCAATATCAAATTGGCAACCTCTTTATTGGCAAATTCAATCAGCGAGGTATAAATTTTCTCGCTGTTGCTCATTGTGAAGGTCTTGATGTCTATCTCATCGTCTATCCCCGTGATTACCACTTTGTTTTGTGCGGCATTGGCAATATCGTTCGCCAGGCGTTTACGGTCGCTGTTACTTTCTGAGATGGTCTTCCCATGGATAATCGGTTGTCCATACGTGCTTCCAAAGTTGACATAATTTGCGACGGTAAATTTTTTCGCCAAGATAAGAGGTGTTGTCGCTGAAAATAAGCCGATTGTACCGGAATTTATCAAAATGTAGTTTTGATTATATGCAGGCGAGGCTATATTCCAGTTGGGCAACCAAATACCTTGCCGTTTGACCACGGTGTACTGGTCGGGCAGTACGTTTCTCCGTTCAATCAGATTGACTTCTGCCAATTTCCCGGTCTTGGGATCGATATAAGGCATTATCTCTATCAGCGTGTAGCCGTAGAGTTTGGATTCAACGATTCCTCTGACAATTTTATCGAATTGTGTGCCTTGAATTTTCTGTGTGTATTTTACGTCTTTGATGTATTTTCCTTTTTCATTGATCCGGGCCAGCATGTACCGATCTCCTAAGATTTGGGATTCCAACGTCTCTACGACGGAGCGTATATGTGCGTCCTGTTCGAGGCAGGCTTCGTAGAGGTCTATTAACCGGGAGCGGTCGTCCAGTATCGTTCCTAACGTAATGTCTTGTCGAACTGACTTATAACGATTATTCCGTTCGATTTCGCGAACGTATTCGACGATAGTTTTTTTGGAAGTGCGAAAGATGCTTTCCAACAGTTCTCCATTGAATGAATTTTCGGATGTATCTACTTGCATTAATTTTTATTTCGTAGAGAATAGTCTTATCCGAAAAAAAATGTTGATGGCATTATTTACTTACACATCGGATTGGTTGTATTCCAGTCGGAGACAGGGTAGGAAATTTTCATTTTGTATGTACATTGAAATAGTATCATTGCGTTCGGTTGTGTGTTATAATAGACTGAAACACAAATATTTAAAGAACAAAATACTTAAATTTATTACGTGTTTTTATCTATATTTGCAGCAGCAAATTTAAAACAAAGTGAAAGTTATGAATGAAAGTTAGAACAACAGCTCCATTTACGATAAAGTACATGGAGTTCCCGGAATTGCTTTTCGGAACATCCGAAAAAGGGTTAATCTATTTTGACGCAACGACTTACATCACTGAAAAAGGTGACAGTAAGAAGCATTCGGCAATTGATTTCGCCCGAAAGTTTTCTTTTTGGTTCGAGAGTGTAAAGGATATTTATGAGATACCGGACTACGAGATTATGGTAACGGATGAGGCAACGGGGCACGTATTAATTGATCAGTCTTTGGCCTTGCTTTTCGTCGGCTATATAGACCCAGCTTTCGGGGTTTATATGACAGAGAGGATGTCAGAACTATTTCTGGATGGTGTTACTCTTTCGGACACTCGTATTGTACAGGCAATCAGAAACAGATTAACGAAAGACGAATTACTTAAATTGATAGACGAATGAAGAGAAGTCCATTTCATCAACCTAAGCCCGTTCTGATATTTAACGGGGCTTACATCTTAGTCGGTATAACCCGATCTATTCGAAGCGCCTCAGAAATATCCAAGACTAACGCGCAGGCGATATCGTTTGCCTGTACAGGAAGATATATTTCGGCAGGCAGTTTTTATTTCAGGCATATTCATCCGGACATTGAGATTGAAATTACGGATTTGGATACGTTGAAATTGCAGGATTATGACCAGATGTGTCATGTTGAGAGACGCTATCATTCCGTCCGGGAGATGGCAAGACGTAAAAAGATAAATGACCAGAAATGTAAAAACAACCATATTGAAAATAACGACCATGATGACAAATGATATTTTAAAGAGCTTGAATTTTGAGGAGTTATCCATTCGCGCGATACTCCATGAAGACGAAACCGTTGTTTGGCTTTGCCTGAATGACCTGTTGAAAGCATTAGACCGTGTATGTATGATGGATAGCGGTCAGGCGATGCGGATTTGTAGAACCTCTTTCCGAGTACCTTTCAAAGAAGGGGGGCGTAACCGCTGGGGAGTGAAACCTTACGACGTGCATAACCTGCTTCGGGTTATCCGAACGGAAAACGGTAAGATAGCAAAAGTATGTGACCGTATGCAGGAATGGATTAATGGATTGCCAGTAGGTATGGAATCGAATATATCGGTCAGACCACCCCTTCAATCTCAAGCAAGAGAACCAATCATTTTCAACTATCAGGACAAGTTTCCGATTACCTTTAAGACGGATGGCGGTAAAACGATGATTAATGCCACACAGATGGCCCGTAGTTTCAGTAAGTTGCCAGCGGAGTGGTTACGTCTTGCGGCGACACAGGATTTCAGAGAGGCACTTGTACGCCGGGGTGATTCAATATCTTTAGGAAGTCAGATTATGACTACCCGTGGAAACACCGGGGCGACCTGGATTGAGGAATCGCTTGCCATGGAGTTCGCCCGTTGGTTGTCCCCGGATTTTTCTGCCTGGTGTAACAGTCGTATCGAAGAATTAGTAACCAAAGGTTACGCATCGATGCCGGTTCATCGCGACCGTTGTTCCAGTTTCAGCGAAGCCGTGAGTAATTTTCCCGTTCCGCAGAATTTTGAAGAGGCTTTGATGTTGGCCGCGGATCAGGCGAAAAAGATTCGTGAGGACGAACCGAAAGTCGCGTTTTACAAGGAATACGTGGAAGACCGGGACTGTTTCAAAAGCGGGAGAATTGCCGAGGAGCTGCAAATTACAACTGTCCAGTTGCATCGTTTTCTGGCAGAAAATAATATCGTGAAGTTTGAAAAGAAGCAATGGGTGGTTTTCACTCCTTATCAGGCTTTGCAATGTGACGTGCCGTATATGTGGGAGAGAAAGAATGGTAAGGTTTATCCTACCGGCAGCGTTAAACGGTGGACTCCTGCCGGTCGCGAGTATATTCTTGAGTTATGGCGCTCCAAACATCCGGAAGAATATTAATATGGGGGAAAGTATCATTCATAAAATAATCCGTAAGACGGGACGCAAACCCAGTGCCTGCAAATGTGAGGCTTGCCGTAACCAATGCCGGACCCCTTGTTTAGGTACACCGGAGGATATATTACGGTTGATAAAAGCCGGTTACCGGGATAAACTTGCTGTAAGTTTCTGGTGTGTGGGTATGCTTTTGGGACGGATGAGACACCCTATTGTCATGGTGCAGATTGTCACGACAGAGGAAGGCTGGTGTATTTTTTATCACGATGGATTGTGCGAACTTCATAATAAAGGTCTGAAACCTACGGAAGGGCGTTTATCTCACCACTCAATCACAAAGGAAAATTATAGTTTCAGTAAAGGGTTGGCCTATAATGTGGCGAAGGAATGGCTGGCAGAAGAAAATTTACCCGTGATTGAAGAGGTATTCAGTTATTTCGAGGGCGGATAGCAATAAAAAAGTTCCAGATTAAACTAATTGCTCCCAGTTGAACTAATCTTGCCTTAGTTTACACTAATTAAATTCAATGGTATGAAACTAAAGCGAACAATGACGTATGAGGAAATGGCCGCACACATGGCTCAACATTCCTTTAAGCACATCAACCGGGTGAACGTCGGGAAGTATGCCCGTATGAAAGGGTTTCAGGTTTACAAATGGATGGTGGACCGGCAACGGCATTTCTGTTATGTGAATCCAAATTTGCAGGAATAAGGGAAGATGATTTCAAAAGGAAAGGAGATGTACGACAAGGCTGCATCTCTTTTTTTGTAACATACTGGTTGATAGTATTATATTCCGATTACCTTAATTTCGGCAACTATCATGTATATATTATATATATTATAATATTATCTCTATAAAGGAACTTATAAAATCAATACAACCAAATAGACCGCAAGGGATATTTGGTTGTCGTTAGGGGTATAAAAGTATAATCTGAACGAAGTGAAGATTATTACTTTTATACCCCCTTCCTCTCTTCTCTTTCTTCATAGTTTCCACTTGTGGGAACTATGAAGGACTCCTTTTGAAGTATTCTTGTTATTACGAGCTTCAAGCCACTTCCAGTATAACACTTCAAGCAGAGGACTGTTAAGGTTACTACTCGAATCAGCTATTTCCCAGCTTCTAAAAAAAGTCTTGTTCTTACCCCTTTCCACTTTTGACGTGCCCGCGTCACGTGCCCACGCTCCTCAGCCTTCCAAAAAAACTTTTTTGTTTTGAAATGCCTATTCTGCCGCAAAGTAAATTTATGGATACGGAAAAATTTAAAAACATAGTCGGTGAAGCTAAAAACGGGGGAATCGCGACGATCCGCTTTTTTGGCAAAGTAACGGAAGACTCTACCACCCAGTTTAATTATGAATTTGATTATCTGGAGAATGTAGTCCGCCCTTCCCTAATCCGGGTACTTATCAATTCCGAGGGCGGTTCCGTGCTGTACGGCATGGGTACATACTCTACCATTCAGAACTCGACGGTTCCCACGGAGTGTATCATCGAGGGCATGGCCGCCTCTATGGGTTCTATTATCTGGGCAGCCGGAAATAAGTCTTTGATGCGAGATTATTCCATTTTAATGATTCACAACCCTTTCCAGCCCGATGGCGAAGAAGAAAAAGAGCCTTCGGAACTGGTGAAGGCTTTTACCAAGCAAATCGAAACCATTTATCGCAAGCGCTTCGGTTTGAAGGCCGAGCTTGTCAGGGCAATCATGGACGGGGCGGCAGAGAAAGACGGAACTTTTTTCGATGCAGCCGGAGCTGTCCGGGCGGGAATCATCCCGGCAGAGAGTGTGTTGCACACCTCCAAGCAGATTTGCGAACGTGTGAAAAACGAGTTATCGGGGGTTGAAGATGTTACCCGCATTCAAACATTGATGACTGCAATCAGTGCTTCCTTTCCGGCGGAAGAGGGCAATAAACTTTTTGATGAAGAAACCACTAATCTACACGAAATTAATAAGAACATGAGTACAGAAAAGACAAATTCACCGGAATACGCTGCCGTCGCAGCTACGCTTGGGTTAAAAGACAATTATGAAGTGAAGGATGTAATGGCCCGTCTGAATGCTCTGGTATCGGTTGAAGCGAAGTTGAAAGAGACAGAAAAGTCCCTCACGGATGCCCAGACCGTGATAGCCGGAAAAGATGCCACTATCACCAATTTACAGAAAGACCTCACCACCGCCACGGCATCGCTTTCGGCTTACCAGCAAAAAGAGGCTGCCGAAAAGAAAGCGAAAAATGAGTCTGTTATCGAGTCTGCTATCGAAGCCGGTAAGATTACCCTTGAATCGAAAGAGGGTTGGCTGGCTATGGCCGAGAGCAATCCGGAACTGGTGGAAAGGACACTGGCTTCCATTCCGAACCGGGAACAGATTTCGAAAGAGATTGCCAGTGATCCGGCGAATATCCAGGCAGCGGCAGGCGCATTGAAAACCGCCGAGGACAAGATCGCTGAAAAGGTGATGCAGGTCGTGGGTGAAAACTTCGAGTTCAAGAAGATACAGTAACTTCTACCTTTATTATATGACGTGTTGCCCGATGGCAGACACAACACACGTATTGGCGCATACGGTAGTGCAGATTAAGCTGAAAAATCAACGAATAATCAAAAAACTACCATAACAATGGCTGATACAACAACATTTTTGCAAAATGGGTATAACGGTGAAGTCTTAGAAGATTTAATCTCCTATACCGCGCAGGGTAATGACACTTTCAGAGAAGGTCTTATCCATATCAAATCGGGCATTCAGCACAAATACACGCTGCCTGCCATCAAACTGGGTGACATTATCCAGGACAATGTACCCACTCCTACGAGCAATCATGGCAAGAAAGGTGAAAACGGAGAGAACGAATACACCTTTACAGAGCGTTATCTGGAGCCCTCTGATTTTATGATTTATCTCGAATTTAATCCCAGAGACTACGAAAAATACTGGAAGTTCGCCCAGCCCGACGGAAATCTGGTTTTCAGGGAATTAGACCCCAAGATTCAGGCTACGATGCTCCGCTTGCTGATGGATAAAAAAAACGAGTACATCGGAAATGCTATCTGGACGGCGGCTAAAGGTGGTGCGGCAAATGCCGGTATCACTGCTCCGGCAGATTCTATTCAAATCGGCAGAGGTAAAGAAAAATATTTCGACGGCATCATTAAACGAATCATTGATAATGTCAATGCCACGGATGCTGCAACTATCGCGGGGGGACAGTGTATCGTGTCCGGCAATACGGAACTGACCGACGGTGCGGCTGTTGAGAAGGCCCTTTACGCCATGTGGAAAAAGTGCCCTAAACAGATCCGCAAAAAGACAAGCCTTGCATTTGTAATTGGCTGGGACGCTTGGGATGCCTACGACCAGTACATTTCCGACAAGCAGGTGAAATATTCTGAAAATACCGAAGTGAACCGTTACCGCTTCAAAGGCAAGAGAATCATACCGATTGTAGGTATCCCCGAACATACGATTACGTTGGGAGAGTTCAACACCGGCATGGAGTCGAACCTCTGGATGGGTGTAGATTTTGCCAACGACACTGAAGTCTTGAAAGTAGACCGCCTGCAATCCAATTCCGAATTATTCTTTTTCCAGCTTAGGATGAAAATGGACGTAAATATCGTGCGTCCGGGAGAGATTGTCATTCATACGGCTTACAAGAAAACAGTCTAAAACCATTTTATCAAATTTTTTAATCACAGGGAGGTGGAGCAATCTCCATCTCTCTTTTTTAATTCATCATTTATCATGGCTAAACAAAAAAATCCCATAGAAACACAGCTCCCGGAGGGGGCTGAATCCTTTCAACCAACTGACACCGATACATCAATTCAGCCATCCGAACCGCAACCGCAAGTTGTTCCACCCGCTGAAAAAGGGAAAGAGAAACCAGGTGAGCCGCAGCCGGATAGCTTCGTTCTTGGCGTACTTCAATCATTCCCGGCTCACGAGGCATTGTACGTGGACCGTCACGGAGGAGCCTATACTCCCGACACCCCCGCCGCTATCCGAGGGGATGCCGTACTGTACAAAAACCCATTCTTCAAATCTAAAAATCAGTAATTTATGGCAATAGGAAACGTAATTATAAAAGACACCGACGGGAATATCCCTTACAACGGTGCATCCGGTCAGGAAAAAGTGACCGGGTTGCTCTTCGACGTGTCTATGCAACCCGACCTTTTCAGGGAGGGGTACGGCAAGAATAACGAAGGGAAGTTGAAGCTCAATGATGTACTTTACATCACGAACTTCAAATCGGCCATTCAGGATTTCGGTATTATCGAACGTGTTGAAACAACGGAAGAAGACGAGAATAATGTCAATTTCATGCACGGTATTCCCGCTTATCACATTCGTGAATTTTTTAGAATGTCGGGGAACGTGGACGGCAATGGTAAACTCTATGTCATGTTCGCCGATTGTTCCGCTTCATGGGATGCTATTGATGTCATGCAGCGTGTGGCCGGTGGGCTGATTAACCAGTTGGGTGTATGGACCGAGCAACCGCTCTGGAAATTGAACGGTGCGGAAGAGAAATACAATCTGAATATTGTCAAGACACTAAACGACAAGGCTGTGGCAATGGCTGACCTGCACCAGCCCCTCTCGATTGTGTTGTGTGCCAACCCGTCTAATACAGGTAGTGACACCAGCGACGGAAAGCAAATCGACCTGAACAAAATACCGACCGCAATCTGTGAAGCGAGCCGCACCAGTGTTATATTCGGTCAGGCCCGTTGCGCTCGGGTTTCCATGATGCAAAAGCGAAACGTGAATAATACTCCGGTAGGGTTCCTTGGGGCTATGATGGGAGCAATCGCCCGTGCCAATGTTCACGAATCGGTAGCCTGGGTACGCACGTTCAATCTGTTCGACGATAATTTCCAGAATATCGAGCTCGGTTTCGGAGATATTAACCTGACTGCCGATGAAGAGTTCACGAGCCTGAATATGTACGAATCGCTTTCGCCCGTGTTGCTGGATGACCTGGACGAAAAGGGGTATATTTTCCCGATAAAATATTCAGGGAGAGAAAACGGTATTTATATCAGTAAAGACCAGACCTGTTCCGTGGGGGATTATCGTACAATTGCCCGTAACCGTACTATCAACAAAAGCCGCCGGGCTGTTCGTGCCGCTTTGTTGCCTTACGTCAATTCTCCTTTGATGGTGAATCCGGCCACCGGATTTCTGGCTCCCTCTAAAATTTCAGCTTTCAAGACTTTAATCGGTGACATACTGGCAAAGATGCAAGCGGCACAAGAAATTTCGGGTTATGCCGTGAATATCGACGCGAACCAAAATGTGTTGGTGGATGATACGCTTCGTATCAGCTATGTGATTGTACCGGTGGGTGTTGCCGTTAAGATTTATGTCGAAGAAGGACTTTCATTAACCGCTAAATAATCGCAGAATATGGCTATAATTAATAACGTTGCGTATAGCTGGTCGATGATTACCCTTGCATCGACAGCCCTCGGTATCGAGGAAGGAAGTAGTACGCTTGAAGGGGTTTCCGGTATCAAGTGGAATAAAAAGAGAAAAATCGAGTCGAATTATGGCATGGGCGGAAAGCCGGTGAGCAGAGGTTTCGGAAATATAACTTACACTGCGTCAATCACTATGGACTACGCTACGCAGCAAATGCTACGAAGCACTTACGGCAGTCTGATGGATATAGGCGAGTTCGATTTGATTGTCAGTTTTGCCAATCCCATGGCGAGTGACGATTGGACGACAACGACAGTCACGCTGAAAGGTTGTATTTTCTCGGAAGACGGTTTAGAGTCGCAGCAGGACGATACGAATATCACTAAGGAGTTCGATTTGAACCCGTTTGATATTGTTATCGGGGACGGTGATACGATTTGAGGTTAAACTTGGGAAGCGTTACTTTTTTACGGTAACGCTTCTTTTGATTTTGGGGTAAAAAGGCTACTTTTGCAGTCTTTTGAAAATTAGCAAATTATACATTTATATATGGTGGAAATTACTGAAGAAAATTTTCCGAAGTTAATCGGTTCGGAATTGCCCTTGGTCATTGACTTTTGGGCTGAGTGGTGTGGTCCTTGCAAGGCTCTTGCTCCTATGATGGAAGAATTTGCCCGTGAATATGACGGGCGGGTGATTATTGGTAAGTGTGATGTGGAGGAGAATAATGATTTGGCGGTACAGTTTAAGATACGGAGTGTGCCGACGATATTGTTTATCCGGAATGGTGAGGTGGTGGATAAGGTTGTTGGGGCGGTGAGCCGGGAGGAGATTGGGAGGAAGATAAAGGAAGTAATTTGAAGGATTAAGGTAACTTTTTCATGAGTTACCTTAATCCTTCTTTACTATTTTGTACAATCTAATGAATGTTGATACTTTTGAAAATCTGGAGCATGGGGCCCTCTTTCATCTAATTCTTTTTTAATATTTTTAAAATATTGACTTATATAGTAAATAGAAGGATTACCGCTTCTTCTAAACTCAAAAATAGGCCAATATTCAGTTCCTTTTTGCACAAACGTGTCCCCTAATGCGGAAATACCTAAAAACATATTCTCATTAGCCTTATAGGTTGGGTCATCTTCTACGGTTGTTTTTCCATTTTTTAGTTTGCCTAAATAAGTATAGAAGTCATTTAATGTACAACCTGGGCATATTATTCCAGTATTATCACGCATTACTTCTAAGCTATTTATAATAAGGTCTTTATGTGTTGGAGAAAAAAGGTTGAAGATAGCCCCGAAAGAAGTTCTGTTCATTGTCGGCATTCTTTGTTTGGTATCAGCACCTCCCGCTCCATCCCACATTTCACCTACCAAAAAAAGAAAACCTTTAACTTCATCAGAGATACCTTCTGGAATGTCTATTTTATCCGTCACTAAAGCTGATTGTCCAATATTTTTTAAAGGACATGCACAAGTAACGTGTACCATTGCTGTAATTCCTGAGATTATATGTTCCGGAGAAATTACAGCAGGGCATTCCTTTCCAGTGCCAGGAATTTTAATTTTTTCCTTATCAATCAATTTGCTTTTAAGAGCCGTCGGATGTGAATTACTTGAAATATAAGTTTGTATATGTTCTCCTACTTTTGGGAAATCCATAGTATCTATGGGACATTGAGTGTGATTCAATATAAACTCAAATGCCATGTGTTGATTTTCTGCATTTCCATCAAATGATACTCTTGGGTCTAAGGTCATTTTCAGATACTGATCTTCATCTCCTAAAATATTAATACCTTTTATATCCCTTTCTGCTGTATGAGTATCCTTCAAATTAAGTATAACTTCAGGGGCTGATAGTTCGAATTCCATCCCTAAACAATCAGATACAATTAGCATAATTTCAAATTTTAAGTTTTCCTACTCTGTCGTCGGCTTTTCGGAACCTGCCGTTTTTGTTTTGTGAGCTTTCGGGAGTGAAGATAGAGGATTGAGGAGAAAGAGGGAAAAAGGATTTCCCAATGATGGGATTTTCTTTCCGAATGATTGAAGGGCGGCTGAAAAGTATAGAATAAACTATTGGGAGGATATTCTACTATTCTGACTCGGAATTAATCGAGGACAGATAATAAATGGACGTAACTTTTGAAGGAAATTCGAGTACCGGCAAAAATGAATGGCTGACACCGCCGGAATTATTGGCAAAGCTGGGTGATTTTGATTTGGACCCTTGTTCTCCTATAAACCGACCATGGCCGACGGCAGCAAATCACTACACAATTGAGGACGATGGATTGAGACAACCGTGGTTTGGACGGGTGTTTTGCAATCCACCCTATGATACGGCTTTGATTGCACAGTTTATAGAACGTTGTGCCGAACACCGGAATGTGATAGCACTGACCTTTGCCCGGACAGAAACGAGGTTGTTTCAGGAATTGATATTCAAAAAGGCACATTCGATTTTATTCATTAAAGGCAGATTATCTTTTCATCATGTAAGCGGTGAACGTGGCGGGACTGCCGGAGCACCATCGTGTTTGATTTCATTTGATATAAAGAATAGTGAAGTGCTAAAAAATTGCGGTATCCAAGGAAAATTTGTTTTGCTATAAAACTTTTTTCCCGAAAAGCAGGTAGTCTGAGGCTGAATAATAATTTTAGAAACAATGGAAGAAAAAACACTAACACTTGTTCAGGAAGAGCAAATCAGAAAAAAGGCTTTGGAAATCAAAGCGGAAAAGAAACTTAGAAAAGTCTATCCGATGGTGGTCTGGGGCGATCCGGATTGTGAAGAGAAAGAAGTGTATGTCGCTTATCTCGCTGAACCGACATTTCCCCAGTTTTCAAAATTCATGGCCGCTTCCAAAAAGGATGAGGTGACTGCCATGCGTACCCTGGCAAAAGACTGTTTCCTGGACGGGGACAAGGAATTGGTGGATAATGAATCACTGTTCCTGTTCGGTTTAATGGGACAATTGTCGGAGATTATCACTACCCGTCAATCCACTTTGGTAAATTTATCCAAAGCTGGGAAGTAAAAGATGAGCAACGGATACGCCAGCGGGCGATTTATATCCGTCACTACTTTCCCGGCGTCAATTTGAATACCATCTCGGATGAAGAGTTTGCGATGCTTTCCGAAGAGGCTTTATGGCTCCATCAACAGATGACCGTAAGCCGGATGACAAACGCTCTTACAACAACAGTTCCTTAATTTATTTCTTGCCAATCCCCTGTCGGCTTTTTTAGCAGGCAGGGGATTTCTTTTTAATCGGAATTTGCTGTAATGGGCTATTCTACCCGAAATAAAGAAGTATGTCCCAAGAGCAAAACTATCAGGTAAACTATACCATTAATGTAGAGGCCACCGAAGGTACTAAAAAGGTGCAGGCGTTTGCCGATTCGGTGAAAAATCTGATTCTGGCTAAAAATGATTTAACCCCCGCGATCAATAACATTCAGAAAATGGTGAATGAAGTTGATAAGATTTTCCGGACGAAGAGCGGAAAGAAGCGGGATTATACTTATAAAATGGATATTAACACGTCCGGAACGGAGGAAAAGTTGGGGCGTGTGAAGACTTTACTCACCGAAATCGGGGATCTTTCCAAAGGAATCAATCTGGTTATTAATGCCGGTCAGCAGCCTTTGGAAAGTAAAAAAATAAAATCCAATGCCAAGACACTTTTAGATAAGAAGTTATCTGAAAGCCGGAAAGCTGAAATTGAAAAGAGTGCGGCTGCATCTGTCAAAACAATGATGGAGACGCAAAAACGCATTACCAAAGCGGTCGGAAAAATCAATGCCGCCCTGGTAACATTGGAAAAAGGCCGTGAAGTCAATATTAAAACGGATGTAGCCAAAGAACGGTTGAAAGAGTTACTGGGGCTGATGCGCCAACTTAAAGGTGCTTCCAAAATGACCATGGGGGTACAAATGGGCTCACCTTCATCCGGTAAGGGGAATGTCCTTGTAGCTCCGCAAACAGCCAATACCCTTTTTCATCCTCCTTTACTATATAATCCGGAAAAGCCTTACGTACTATCACCGAAGGCTTCGGAGAAATTGCAGGAAAAGCTGGTAACCAACCGGGAATTAGCCAAGCAAAAAGCGGAGCAACGCCGGGCGGACGAAGCCGTCCGGCTCACCACTCAAAAAGCCCTGATTGAAACGAAAGGGAAAGAATGGGACCGCCAGCGGCAGGTCAAGGCGGATGAGGCTGCACAACGGAAGGCCGCCAGCGATGCGGCACGGGCCATACGCGAGAAAACCCGTTTGGAACAACAGGGCGCAGCCCGTGCAGTAACGGCGGCGCAACGCCAACAGCGTGCCGTTGTCACCGGGCAGACTAATAAGCAGCGGGCAGCTATCAACCGCCTGCAATACGTGCGTACCCCTTCGATCCGTAACCTGCCGATGATGTATATGCTCAACGGCTATGCCATGTACGGTTTCCTAAAATCGGAACTGACGAAGGCTGTCGAGTACACCAACATAATGACCTCCGCCCAGAGTATCCTCCGAGTAGCAGACAATGATTTAACCACTTTCGAGAACCGCTTCACGAAAATGGCTCTGTATGTCCGTAAAATCGGTGTGGAAACCAAGTTTACGGCGGTTGAGGTTGCGGGAGCCGTGAAATATCTGAGTATGGCGGGTATGGGGATAGACGCTATCAATGCTTCTATCCGTCCGATTGTCAATTTGGCATTGATTGGCGACAACGATGTTTCCCAGATTGCAGACCTGGCGACCAATATTCAAACAGGCTATGATATTAAAAATTCGGGTATGGGTTCGGTAGCCGATATTTTGGCTTCCACTGTTTCCAGGTCGAACGTGAATGTCATGGAAATGGCAGAGTCGTACAAAATGGCCGCCGGATATATGCGTATGGCCGGAGTGGAATTTACAGAGAGTGCGGCAGCTATCGGTATATTAGGAAACATGGGTGTGAAAGGAACCATGGCGGGAACCTCGCTTCGTGCCATGGCCACCCGTTTTGCCAAACCCACCCGTGAATCACAAAAGGTATTAGACCGGTTGGGCGTAAAATTCACGGAATACCGGGACATCTACGGGAAACAGGTAGAGAAACTCCGTCCCCTTGCCGACATTTTCGAGGACTTGAACAAGAAAGGCGCGACGGTCGGTGACATGCAGGCAATCTTTGGTAAAATCGGAGGCAATGCCGCCATGATGTTCGTGCGTAATTATGACCAGTTGCGTACACTTACCGTACAGAACCGGGGTTCACATGGAATTTCGAGCGAACTGGCTAAAGTGAAACAAGACAACACAAAAGGTCTGTGGGCTCAGGTCACTTCACAGCTTACCGAGAGTTTCATGCAAGGGTACGAAGTCCTGGAGCCGATTATCAAATCGACATTACGTGACTTCCTGGCAAAATTCAGCGCCCCTGAATTCGCCCGTGGACTGACATCTATCGGTCAGTCTATCCTGAATATACTTTCCCTTTTGGGAAGTGTGGCAAGCTGGTTCACCCGCAATTTTCACTGGATTGAGCCACTCCTATTTTCCGGATTTGTAGCGACAAAGTTATTCAAACTGGCCGGAGCACTTACCAACATCGGAATTGCTTTAGGCTTTATCGGCAAACAGTCGGCGGCAGGTTCTGTGATTCAAATGGTGGGCGGCCTGATGGGTGGTGGTAGAGGAATGTCGTTTGCAAGTAAACGCGCTATTGTTTCTGCTATGAGTGCTGCCGGAATATCAGGCAAAGGTGCCATGACACAGGCTTTATTGTCTTCCGGTATGGGCGGGTTAGCTTCCCGTGGTGCTTTGGGCTTGTTTTCCACCCAGGTAGCTACCGGTAACGGGTTGGTCGGAGCCGGTGCTTCCATCGGTGCGTTAGGAACCACTGCCGTAGCTGCCACAGCCGGGATAGCAGCCTTAGTAGGTGCTCTGGGTTGGGTAGCCTACAAGACGTGGAAAGTCAAAGAGGCGAAAGATGCGGTATTGGAAGAGATCGATGCGAACCGGAAGTACCGTTATCCTTCCATCGATGCACTGAATAAATCTTTGACGGAAACCTACAAGCAGGCCATGAATGCGAGAAAGGCAGTTGAGGAACTGACAGCCGGGAAGTCTATTGAAGAGGCATCCGGTCAGAAGATCGGTGCATTTACCGGGAACTGGTGGACGGCTTTTCTTTCTTCTTTCGGTGCTGCCCATTCCGGGCAGTACGGTGGTCCGCAGTACGACGATTTTTACAACTTTTCCGACGCCCGGCAGGACGATACCCGTGAAGCCATTCGGACACTTGCCAAGAAAGACAGTCAAAGCCGTGTCAATTCGGCTTATGCGGAATTAGGAAAAGCCCGAACGGACATAGAAATCGGTGCATTTATCCAAAACATCCGAAGTAAGTTCGGTCAGGATGAAAAGAACCTGGATAATACCCTTTGGACGAAAGACCGGAACGGCAAAATCATCTACAAGAAAGGTGTCGGTGAGATGAAGGAAGCGGATGCCTACAAACTGTATGATTATGCGGTGTACATGAATACGAAGGTAGTGCCGGAGATTTCAAGGATAGCCGGGGAATACCGGAGAATCATGTCGTCACCAGCCAATGCTGAAGCTACTTTACGAGCCAACGGCTTTGATTTTGACCTGCTTACCAAAAATGGTTTCTATCAGGATAAGGAAGGCCGTTGGGTACAAAAGGCTTTGGGAAAGAAAGCTACGGACAAAGAGCGGGAAAATGCACTCGCCGGGTATCAGGAAGTCCATAATGCGGTTGTGAATTTCACCTCTTCCCTGCGTCAGACCTGGGGCGGTTCGGCAGAGATAGCGGAAAATATCATGCAAAAAGCGGGGTTCACGACTTCGCTTACTTCCAATGAGCCGGATGAAGCCGATCCCCAACCTTTCAATGCGAACGGGTTCAGTTACCATTCCGGAGCAGACGACGGGCTGGCCGGTGGAAATTATTCCGGTACGGGAAAACTCTCCTCGGCAGCGCCGAAGCAAGTTATCGTGAATATCACCAATTTGCTAAGTGTGGAAGCTATCAATCTATTGAAAAGTAAAGAAGGACAAGGTGAGGAAGTACAGAATCTGAAAGAACAGCTCGCCCAAGCGTTAATCGATGTCGTCCATGATTTCGACAGCAGTTGGAACGGTTAAAAAGTAAAGACAATGAGTAGATTATTTAATATAGGAAAGTCGGTTCTCCTAAGCGGGGGGATTATCAGCAACGGTTCACTGGGCGGCTATATCAGCGATGCCGCCCGCCGTGGTTTGGGTATGGGGCTTGCAGAGTTCCAAGACGGTGCCGTGCATTATTTTTCAAAGGATAAAGAGATATTGAAAAGAGCTCTTATCCAAACGGCCTCGCAGTTGGCATACGGCGCATTGCGCTCGTATCCCCGATTCCTGCAATACTGGGAACAAAAGGAACGTGACCAGTATCTGCAAAGCAAATCCCAGACGAGTATTGCAAATAAGACCGGGCAATACTACCAGTTAATCAGTGAACAACAGGCCGTAGCGAAAAAGAAAAATTACGCGGATTCAATAGTCGGTCGTGTGGTGCAGGATTACCTGGAATTTGCCATTTCAGAAGAAGGGAATTACTTCGATACCGCGACCGGCAAAGTGGAGAAAAACAGTAAATACGGGCTGGTCACCTTCGTGGATTTACAGCCCATGGTACAGGTGAGCAGTAAGAATAACGTTGTGATGACACAGGTACAAGGCCGTGATTACAGCCGTAAAGAATATATCAGCGGCGGTGATCTGGAAATTTCCATTAGCGGAAAAATCACGAGCAAGTACGCCGATGTTTATCCGGAGGCGGAAGTCTCGAAGTTTTTAAAGCTGATGCAGTTTAAGGGGGTGATTGATTGCGACAATACGGTACTCCGGCAATTCAATATCGACAAGCTGATTGTGCTGAATTATTCGCTTTCCGCCACGGATTGCAGGAATGTGCAGCCTTACAGCCTTTCGTGCGTGGCCGTGGAACCTTCGGAGAGTGTACAATTGAAACTGGCAGCCGAGGAAAAGGTGGATGTTGCAATCAAGCACTCTAACAAATGGATTAAATACGCAAAACTGGGAGCTGAGGCTATCGATCCGGCTTCCCTCTTAAAAGTGTCGAAACTATGGCTATAGATATGATAGACGTGTTATGCTGCAAAATCACTATCGGGGATGCCGATTCCGGTAACCCGATGGTGATTAAGGACCCCATTGTGCTGACCGAAGTGGAAGAGGTGGAGATTGTCGAGACTTATAAAAAGTTGATTGGTACGGCAAAGATTACTTTTCCTAAAGGCACTGTTTACCAAAGTACGATTGTCGGAAATGCTACTATTGAAGGAAAAGATGCCAGCCGGATTACGACGGAAATCATGCAGGACGGCGTAGTCATTGAAAAGCGAAGTTCACAGCAAGCCATGAACGAGGTGACCTTTAAAGTCGGGCAACGGGTAAACATTAAACTCGGCTACAACGGAATATTGAAAAATATGTTCGACGGGTATATTTCAGCCTATAATTCCGCATCCAAATTCGAGATTCAGTGTGAAAACATGGCCTACAAATTAAAACTAAAACAGGCTCCGAAATTCGAGACTCAATCGTCGGTCAGCGTGAACGATGTATTGGGTGACAAGTACGGGTTACTGAAAGATACGGGGTTCGCCATCCATTCTGAAACCAAACGGTTTGATATTCAGATTGGAAAAGTGAAGATTACGGATAATTTTACTGTAGCGGATGTATTGTCGGAATGGAGCAAGTACAAAGTTTACTGTTTTCTCAAATACGATGAAAATTCACCGGACGATATGCCAACCATCGCTATCGGTCGCCCTTATTCGTCCTCCAAGAGCCAGCCCGTTTTTCCGAAGGACAGCGAGGCAAAGCCTTTCTCCATTTATTTCAATTACCATGTAGCGGAAGACGGTTTGAAAGTGGTGAAAACCAACCCGAAGTTTTTAGCGGTGACGGGAAAAGCATTGGGTTCGGATGAAAAGTTTTTTGAGGTGACTGTTCGTATGAATCCCGATTACGACCCTACGGTGGCAGGCAGCAAAGAGTTTCAAACGGTAAATGCTACCCAGATTAGCAAGAAGACACATAAAGTAACGGGGAATACGACGGCAGAGGGGGCGAAAACCAAGACTAAGGTTGATTTGAGCACTTACACTATTGTGCCGTATATGTCGCCCAATATGAAAATCGATTCGGATAAGCTGGTTGAAGAAACTATCGAGTATTTCAGGAATTACAATTTGAACGGGATAACCGGCAGTCTGACCTTGTTCGGAGACCTGGCACTTAACACGGCAGTGCAGGTTGAACTGATCGATGACCGGAATCCTTCAAAAAACGGTATTTACATCACGGAAGAGGTCACTACTACGTTCGGGGTGAATGGGTATCGTCAGAAGATTACAATACCGTATAAAATTAAATCGTCGAATTAAGAAATAAAAGAGATTTGTTTAAGAATATCTGTTTTATTAAATCTTATTTGTACCTTAGCAAAGTATTTGTGACAGAATGGATTAGTGCTATATACACTTGCGTTTATGTGCTAATTCGCCTAATTAATTTAAGGACAATAAGATATAAGTAGTATATGACCAATGATAATATACAGGAAAGCCTGGAAGGGCAATTCGGGGATGTACAGAAAATCATCCTTTATCATCGCACCCGCGCGTTACAGAATGTCAATGAAGAGAATTTACGTTTGAGTTGGGAAGTAGGAAGTTATGTTTCTTCCAAGTTAAAAAGTTCAGAATGGGGCAGTAAGGTTGTCACACAGTTATCTGAATTTTTACGTCGTAATGACCCGTCACTCAGAGGATTCAGCCGGAAAAACCTCTACCGGATGGTTTCTTTTTATGAGACCTATTCCAGTGCTGAGTTTGCGGAGCAAATTGCAGCTCTTCCATTTGTAAAGTCAATTGTGTCATCAGAAACGACACAATTACAAATACCTGATAACCAGAACAATGTAATTGTGTCATTTGAAATGACACAATTAGAGCCGAACGTAAGTTTTCCCCGTATTTTACTGTCGGTAAACTGGACGAGCCATGTAGAAATAATGGCTTCCTGCCGCACGTTTCCGGAACGGATTTTTTATATGCTTTATGCAAATAAAGAACGGTTGAACGTGAAAGAACTCGGTAATGCTATAGCTAAAGATGCTTATTCCATAGTCCTTTCAAGTCCCCGGAGTCAGTCTGTGGGGTTTAAGCAGATTTATCCGAATAACGGTTATGATTTTAAAGACCGGGCCATTCTGGATTTTTTAGGATTACCGGTCAAGCATACGGAGAAGCAACTACAAAAGGGTATTCTGGAACACATGAAGGAGTTTATTCTGGAATTAGGTGGAAAGGACTTTATTTATATGGGTAGTCAATATCCTTTGGAGGTAGACGGAGAAATTTATAAAATTGATTTGCTCTTTTTTCACAGAGGTTTACAATGTCTCACCTGTGTGGAGCTGAAATCGACTCCATTCAAGCCCTCTTACATGGGGCAATTGGAATTCTATCTGGAGGCTTTGGATAGGGACGTAAAACGGAGCAATGAGAATCCGAGCATAGGAATCCTATTGTGTGAAAGTGCGAAAAGGCAGGTTGTTGAATATGCTCTCAGCCGTAGTTTAAGCCCGACGATGATAGCGGAATATAAACGGCAATTGATTCCGAAAGATGTGTTACAGCGTTCTTTGGATGAGTTTTGCAGTTATCTGGAAAATCGAAAGTAAGTGTAAAAAATAAGTCGTAATTCCTACCGCAGTGTTTTCGCATTGCGGTATTTTTTTGCCCGATAGATTTCCCTGATTCAACCTCCGGGCTGTAATTGAACTATTCTTCGACTAAAAGAAGAAGAATGGAAACGAAGAACAGTCAACGGATGATTAGTGAAGCTATCCGAAAGATAGCTTTGGGGCGTAGCATTGACCGGGTGGATATGTCGCATTGTGGTACGGGCGGCGTAGGAACAGCCCGACTGATTCATGGGTATGTTGCAAAGGTGAATAGTGATGACGATGAATATCTCGGCACTATCGACGTGGGTGAATTTCCCGACGAGACCGCCAGTTCGGAGCCAATTATTCACAAAGGAGTGCTATTATCGGGCTTGCAGGATAATTCCGGTGGGTTCCTGATTATTCCCACCTTGTTTTCAGACGTTACTATCGTCACGGATGCGGCGACCAGATGCGCCTATGTCGTCAATTTCTCCCATGCGGACTTTATACAGATACTCGCTCACAAAGAGAGCGTGATCGGGGTGGCAGAGACCGAAGAACTGGATGCGGAGAGCAATGACTCGCCCGATTATGACCAGTTGGAGAAGACCGGCAATGAAAGTTCTACCCGATATACAGCCGAAAACATTCAGACTACCGTCAAAAATAAAGACGACAAGCAAGCCGAGATAACCGTTACGCCGGAAAGCATCGCCCAAAAGGTCGATAAATCCCAGCTTAACCAGACTACGGATAAGATTGAACAGAATGTAAACGGGACAACGGTCGTGGTAGCGGATAAGAAAGTCACCATTGGCGGTGAAGACGCAAGCGAACCGTTGGTGTTGGGGAACGCCCTTGCCCAACTGATGCTGGATTTCATCACAGAGTGCAGCAAAATAATGACACCCACTCTGATGGGCACCATGCCTGCCATTAACGCGCCCAATTTCCCCTCGCTGGCCTCTAAGATTCAGAAGTTCCTATCTCAAACCGCCTATACGAAATGAGTGTCATCCTATTACCCGATATTCAGGAATTAGACCCGGACAGCCTTTGTTACTCCATCTATTCCGAGTTGTACCACAATTTCTTTAATGCCCAGGATAAGAAAAGCGAGGATAACCCTTACGGCATCGAGGAAGGCGACGATACATCGATCCGTTTACGTAATACCGCTTATAACTTTGCTTCTGCCATAGCGGGAGCGGTTGCCGGAGAAGGCGGGGAAGGCGGTGGCGGTATTTTGCTGGATTACCTGAAAAAGACGGGCGGAAATATGACAGGGGCACTCCGTGCGAATTATGGCTTTGAAGCCGGTATGGGAAACACCCGGTTATTATGGGCCTATGAAGAAATCGCAGAAGACGGGGTAACCCCTGTTTACGGCTTGCAGGTATCCGGGGATATTCATATCGGCGGTAGCAACCTGTATCTTGGTGGCCGACAATTTATCCGCTACAGTGCCGGGGATGGAATAGCGATCCTTGAGAATCCCGTGCTTTCATTCGGTAGTTCCAACCTTTTCAGCCGTGGAGAGATGGTCTTTGGAGAGAGTAAAGCCAAAGGGGTGGCACTTTCACCGGATACGATCTATATTAAAGGTAAGGAAGTGTACCATGCCGGGAACGCCAATCTTGCTACAGTCAATTGGTCGATGCAAAATGCTACGGTGGCCGGAACCCTTCAAGTTTCGGGCCATGTCACCCTTTTGGGCGAACTCTCGGCTTTGTATGAAGCAAAATTAGGCTTTGGCGGTAAAACAGTCCTGCATATCCGTCAAGAAGAGGCACTGCTAAATGGCTTTCTCACGATTAACAGCGGGTATGGGTTAAAGATTGGTGATACGCCGGTGCTATTCCGTGTAAACGAAAGTGACATTCAACTTTCGTGTGATTACGGGCATTTGCTATTGGGAAGTGAGAATACCCAGCAGATACGGCTTTTTGCCGGGCTGACCGATATAGACGGGGATAATATATTAATCAGTAAATACGGAGCGGCTTATTTCCCGGACTCCTTGCGGGTAGCCCATAACTATGGGGCAGATTTACTTTCCACCTACCGGGAAAACGATGCCAACGAAGGTCTTGTCGTCCACAAGAGAATGCGGTTCGGCAGCAAGAGCGGTATGTTTCTATCCGGGGATGGGGAGAAAATTTTGTTATCCGGCTTATCAGACCAAGCGGCTTTCGGATTTCGGGCCTCAACTTCTGTTTTCCAGTTACCGGAAAGCGGCTCACGTTCTTTCTATCTCCAGACCGGTTGTGATTTTATCACTTTCGACCAGGCGATAGAAGCAAAAAAATCGGTTGGAATTGACGGATCATTCACCCGATTGACAGACAAACACCTATTCTTCACCAGCGAAAACTACCTGTTATCCACCAGTGACGGAATTAAGCATTTCGGGAATGCCTATTTCCTGAACAGCCTCAGTTCGGAGCGTTTCTCTTCCGGCTTTGCCGGTTATGGTTGGGCGATACTGAAAAATGGTATAACGGGAAATATCGCGGCCACTTTTGACGAGTTGACCATCCGCAAGAAAATGCGGATTTACGAATTGGAGGTACAAAAAAATACGGCTACCAACGGTTCGCTTTGGGTCAGTGATTCATGCAGTGGTGATAACGTGGAAAGAATCAGTTAAGGATGTCAAAATACAATTATTCAACATATAAGATCATTATTGCTCCTGACTCGCATAAGACACAGGGATTGCAAGTTGGTGATGTTGTCCGACGGCAATACCGGGATGCGAACCAATTGATTTATTCGCTGATGATTGTTCTGGAAACCGGAACCGATATTATTAGTAGCAAAGAATCTCACTACTTTATCGGGGCACTGGTGGAAGGTGATGTTCCGCAAAACGGGGAACTGCTGGATTTTGTACGGATTACCAATCTGTTTGACGAGCAGCGGAGCGGTGCGTTATACCTGACAGCTTCGGACTCCAATTCTCCCTACCTGGATGTTATTGACGGCCTGGCAACGGAACGTTCGCTCTACTTGATGGATAAAAGCCGTTGTATCCATGCCGGTGAAATATTTGAGTTTCCGATTACGGGCCGGGTTGCTTACCCTGAACGGATGGTGATTTCTTACCATATCCGGGCTTCCAAACCTCTGGCGAATGTTGCTCTTTCTTTTGGTTATTCGGACGGAAGCGAGACAGACGGCACGGATGCCGTAGGTATATCGACCGAGTGGCAATATAAGCTAACCTTGATTACGGTGGACTATCCTCCCCAGTACGCCCGTAAACTTACGATAGCCCCGGTTCTATCCGATGAGGATTGGTGTGAGATTTCAGATCTGAACATTGTCCGTTTGTCGGATATTGCCACTTTTTCAGATTCGACTAAAACCCGTATCGGAAAGATTACGGGTATCATTGATCCGGTTTTCGGAATACTCAACGGGTATGGCGCTTATTTTCAAAACCTTTACGCTACCCGTAATGTGAATATCGCCGGAACACTGACAGCAGGAGATGCTAACGGCTACGCTTCAACTTTTTATGTGGGAAAAATTCATAAGAATGTTATTCCCGACTCTGTGGGTTGTCTTTTTTCCGGCGGCGTGGTTGTTGAAGAAAACAGTCCGGTTGGTATCGGTCATGCTACCCGTGTGGATAGAGATACGGAACTTACCGTACAATCCGTAGCCTGGCGGCGTGACCATGCAGGGCAACGGTATAGTTTCTCCATCTGGATAAAATCGGATGCGGGGAAGATTTCTTTTTATCAGGACGAGCATTTCATCCGGGAGATAGAAATTACCGTTGCCGGAGAATGGCGACGGCATAAAGTTTCGTTTATTGTTTCAGCATCCGAGCGTCCTGCTTTTACTGTTGGGATGAAAAGCGGGCTGAACGGGATATTGCTCACCGCGCCACAAATGGAAAGCGGTGAACATATTACCCAATACCAGCCCACGGATGCGCAATTGTCGTACACCGAAGATTACGGGGCATGGTTTTGTAAGGGTGGTATCGGTGGAACGATCCAAAACCCTTTGCTTCGTCTGAACGAGGACGGTTCGATTTGTTCCCGTGACGGCTCTTTTGTCATCCATGCGGACGGAACGGGGCATTTTGCCGGAGGCAAATTCAAATGGACGAAAGATGATATTGAATTGACGGATATGACTATTCGTTGGGGAGAATTGGATGAGGTGGCAAAGGATCAGATATTGTCCCAGGTCAAACCATCCAACATCCGGGCTTTTGTATCTTCAAATCTTCCTACCACTCAGATTTATAACCGTGAAACAAATGTATGGCAACCCAGTTGGGGGAATACACCTCTTTTGCTTACCCCTTCCCTGTACATTGACCGTTATGGGGAAACTGACCTGATAACGGAAGTTGCCGATTTGAGTTCCGGCAGACCGGGAATTAAGCCCGGTTCGACCTGCTGGTATAAAAACGGGGTGAAAATAGTGAGCGGACAGGATAGTTGTACGGTTGAAGGCTCAATGGGCAAGTATGTTCTTCGCATTAAGGCTAACCATATCGGTCCACATGCCCCCCAAATCCGCTATGCTTTTCACACAATCTGGCTGGATGGCAGCGGCAGCGAATACCCGATAAATGCAGATTTACAATTCACCCAATTGGTTAATCCCGGTTCTACCGTGGTGGCGGTGGCGTATGCACCCGACGGGAATATATTCAGAGATGGTGCCGGTCAGTTGCGGGCGCATTGCGATTTGTGGCGTGGAGCTAAAATAGACAATACGAATGTTGATTACCGTTGGGGAGTGAAAGATGAATCCGTTTTTGCCAATGCCCAACTTTCCATGTCGGCAAAAGCCGGTTCTTACACGATAGCCCTGCGTTCTGTGACTAATATGATACCCGGAACGACGATATACCTGATCGGCCAACATGCCCATGTGATACAATCGGTAGATGTTCAGACGAAAACGGTTACTCTTACTACACCGCTTATCCGTGATTATGTGGTGAATGCCATTGTAACCACCCCTTTCTATGATTCCCTTTTAGGTCCCGGTTGGGCTTTGTTGAATGAAGACAATCCCCGTGGGACCGTATCGGGTTGGAACACCAACGAGCTTGTGCTTTCCGCTGATGCGGTACGGAATTTTGAAACCTTCAAGTGCTCTATCAAAGATACGGACATGAGTGCCGGAAATGGTTTTGCCGGACAAATCGCGTGTGATGTTCTTACGTTTACAGACCTTTCAGACCCTTATTTCGTGGAGATTATAGGAAAAAAAGGATTTATCGTCAAGAACGATGAAAATGATATAGAGGCCCGTGCCGTTGTGTACCGTTCCGGAGATGAGAAGGATGTAAACGGCATGGTATATCATTATAACTGGAAGCTGTTTAACGCAGAGGGGACACAGGTTGTCAGAAGCTATCAGGGGAAACGGATCATAGTTTCCAAAGACGACATTCATGTCCGCGGCGCATTGATGTGTGAAGTATATGACGCCCAAAAGTTAATCGCCCGTGGTCAGGTTTCCCTCACCGAGTTATCTGACGGCGAGGATGCTTACTCCGTGCAAATCCTGACGGACAACGGGAATAATTTTATAAACGGTAATATCACGACTACACTCACCGCCTATGTCTATCAAGGTGGAGATGATATAACGGGAACCCTTACCGACAATCAATTCAACTGGTTTAGAATTTCCAACAACCCCGACGGAGATACCGTCTGGAACGAGCTTCATGCCGGAATTGGCAGAAGCCTTGCGATAACGGATGAAGATGTGTATCGCAGGGCGACTTTTACGTGTGAAGTAATCATTCATTAAATCATTATAAATTATGGCAGTTATTTCAAGAGGACAAATCACGATTATGGATTTAAACGATGGTAAATCCATTAATCTTTATCTGGGCAGCAATGTAGCTACGACTCAAATTTTCAACAAGGAAAATAGCAGTTATGTACCATCATGGTCGGCTTCCCCCTTTCTGGTGATTAAACCGGAAGTTTATGTGACGGGCGTCGGTACAAACCAAGTATCGAGGCTGAAAGGAACACCCGTATGGAAAATAAACGGTTCAACCACTCTTTCCACTTTCGGAGCGACAGCGGCAACAGCTTCCCCCTATGCTTTAACTATCAAAAACAACATGACCTCGGTCAATCAGCTTCAAGTGGAATGTGAGGTGACTTATGTCGATCCGGATACGGGTGCCGAAACAAAAGCAAAAACCTCTATCACTTATACAAAGACCATAAACGCCGGTCAATTGATTTGCGCGATTGCTTATGCTCCGGACGGCACTGTGTTCAAAAACGGGGCTTCACCTACCCTAAAGGCACATTGTGACATGTGGCGAGGTTCCACTATCGACAATACGAATGTCACTTATAAGTGGTATAAACTGGGTAGTGGAAACTGGACGGAAATCACTTCTGCCAATGCCGGAGGAATTACCGGATATACAACGAATGAAATCACCATTCCCGAATCGGCGGTATTGAATTTCGACAGCTTCAAATGCACAATCAAAGATACGGATGCTGCCAGCGGTACTTACAATACCACGGTAAGCGATATTATTTCGTTTGCGGATATGAGCGATCCGTATCAGGTGGAGATTACCGCACCGGCAGGAACTACTTTGACTTCCGGGTTGACTTCAACCATCCTGACCGTGAATTGCTGGCAAAACGGAGAATTACTTCCGGATTCTTTTTTTACGGGAGCAACCTGCACTTGGCGGAAATTCAACAAACTGGGTGTACAAGATACTGTCTGGGGGACATCGGGTATTAAGACAGGACGCACCCTGACCGTCACCCGTGATGAAGTGACTGTAGCCGCAACATTCACCGTAGAAATCAGCAAGTAAAGTATGGCACTGATAGCAAGGGGACAAATTACGATACGTGTCGCAGTTGACACTTATTCCGTTTATCAGACCATTGACAAGGCGGCTATTGCGTGTGACCATACGGGAAAGGTATTGAGTTCGCTTGTTATCAACTCGGTTATTTCAGTACGCCAAGGAGAAACCCCGGTAAGCGGATTTAATATCGGGGCTATCTCCACCCCAACCGGATTTACCTCGATTACCGTCAATCAGAGTACAAAGACCGTTTCTTATACTGTTTCCGGTGGAAACAGTACGTTGGCAGATACGGGAACGATAAGCATTCCAGTCGTGGTAAATGGCCAGACTTTTACAATTTCATTCGGCTGGTATAAAGTAAAGGCCGGAGCACCGGGCACACCGGGAGCAGATACGAGCCTGCTGGATTGGGTAGCTGATTGGAACAGCGGTAAAACAGTCATTGACGGTCAAAGTGTTATTACGCCAAAGATTTTTGCCGGGATGAAGAACAGTAACGGTACAGTGACGGGAATGGCAATAGGGCGTTTTGCCCTGAGTACCCGTAACGCTTCGGGCACGATAGCCAAAGAAACGGTGAACGGTATCTATGGGTTTGCGGACGGAAAGAAAACATTCGCAATCGAGGCAAGCGGGAATGTACAATTGGGCAATGGGAATGAATACATTAAATATAATGTATCGACAGGAAAAGTGGAGTTTGGTTCAGGGGTGTCACTCCATTGGATAGGTGCTACCTATATTGATTCTTCGGGTATATTCACCGGAACCTTATCTGCCAATACGGTAAACGCCATCCGAATCAATGCCTCACAGATTACGGCAGGAACAATCGCCGCTGCCCGTATCGATGTGAATGCGTTGAAGGCTTCGCTAATCACGGCTGGAAATATTGAGGCTCTCACGCTGAATGTCACCAAAGGTAAAATCGGAGGTTGGTCGTTGGATGCCGATTCCATATACCGGGGAACGAAAAACAATACTTCGGGAGGTTATACTTCTGCTTCGGGAAGCATAACCATTGGTTCAACGGGTATCCGTGGAATGAAATGGCGTTTGGATTCGACCGGTGCCGGTGCTATTGCCGGAAGTAATATTGTATGGGATGCAGCCGGGAACGTGACTTTTTCTGCTGGCGTGAGGTTGTTGTGGAGCAATGCTGCTGTTACCGCTGCCAATAGCGGTAAACTTTATGTCCGTGGCACGGGTATGAATCATTCGGCTACCCGTAAGGTGGTGTTAAACGGCACTGTGGTGAATGAATCGAGCGCAAGAGGATTGACCTTGACCGTCATTGCCCGTGATACGCTGGTAGTCAATTCGACAACGAATTACGATGTTTACAGTAGTGATACGAATTGTAATACATTGGCGACTGCTTTAAATGCACTGGGGGCAGATAAGATTGTGATATTAACTTCTTATGACGCTATCCGGATTAACGCCGCGCTAAACACAGCCATCCAACGGTGTGGTGGCAGTGACCGCCTGATTACCGATGCCCGTAACCCGTTTGCTTTTATCGGTATTCCGGGTATCGGGAAAAATAACGGGTTGTTTGCTCTGTATGGCCTGGAAGCAACAGAACCTTATGCCGAATTATCGACGCTGGTGGTGAATGGCCTTCCCCAAGGCATTTCCGTAAACGGACAACGCAATACTTTTATCAACGGCAGCGGTATTTATACGGGCACGCTGAACGCCAACCAAATCTCTGCCGGAACGATTGACACTTCCCGCCTGAATACCACAGAATTGAAAGCTACGCTGATTACTGCCGCCAATATCCAGGCTTTGACTCTAAATGTGACCAAAGGTACTATCGGAGGTTGGACGATTGGCAGCACCACCTTGTCCGGAGGGCAGATTGTACTGGATAAAGCCAATAAGCGTATTGCTGTATTCGGAGCTTCTTCGAGTAGTACCAGTGGTCACCGGGTGCAGTTGTATTACAATAGCAACACGGATTTCGGGCTTTATGCGACTAATTCAGCCGGGGCGATTGTTGCCCAGATAGGAAGTACCAACCGGATTGCGGGTTGGGTATTCGATACGGTACAAATTTACAAGAATAATATTTATCTGGGTTCGGACGGCAGCATCTATAATGGAATGAAATGGCGGTTGAATAATGACGGTTCGGGCCGGATTGCCAATGGTAACATTATTTGGGATGCAGCCGGGAATGTTACTTTCGGTGATTCTGTTTCTTTGAAGTGGAAGAATGATATTGAGGCTGCAAAGACTGCCAATTATGGTTACCGTTATTACAAGAAAATTGTGATAAACGGTGAGTCGGGAAAGTATTATCCGGTGGTGTTCAAAGGAGGAGACCAAAGCCACAAACGAACTATTCTTATTCGCCGTGCTTATTCGGAACAAGCGCCGTCCGACTGGGACAATAAAAGTGCTACCCACATGGGCGGTCTGATTTTATCAATTATGGCGAATTTCGGTGGTTGGGGAGGCGCTACGTACTCGTGGGATATTTATGAATTGTCTGAGTGCTATTCCCGTATGTTTGCCGGGGCCGCCCTTTGTGGAAATAGCTGCATGTTCGCTATTTTCCTGAGAGGCGGCGGTACGACGGGAGCCGTTTATCATATTTACTCGGACCAGACCATTGAAAACGGTTCGTATAGTCCTTCGCCTATTCCTTCCGCTCCGCAGATAGCCTATGCTTCCGATCAGATTTTTCAGTCGGGAGACTCCAAGGCTTACGCACCGGCTCCCCGCACATTGACAGCTTCGGTGGAGGAAGAAATTCGCCGTCACCGGTTTATTGTATTGGCACAAGGTAACGATTCAACGCTGACCGCTCATCCATTGACGTATATCGGCAGTACCGGAATTTATACGGGAACGCTGACCGCTAATCAAATCAATGCCGGGACTATCAGTGTTGACCGGATAGCCGCAGGCAGCATTACTTCGTCCAAACTGGATGCGGCCAGTATTAAGGCAAATATAATTAACACATCCTATATTAACGGATTAAGCTGCACATTTACCAAAGGAAGTATCGGCGGCTGGACGATTGGCAGTGATAATATTTCAAATGGCAATCTGGGTGCTGTAGGTGGTACACCTATCCAAATCCGGAAAGCTGCGGCAGGTAGCGGTTACTGGTACACGGGTGCTTACAAGCCTCTCGGTATCACAATGACATGGCATCAATCCAACAATGCGGGGCATATCGTATTCGGACAGGTCGCCGCCTCGGGCAGTACCGTAAAAACCGGCTTCATCGGTATTCAGATGATGTCATGGGATAACCTGGAATATTTCTGTCTGTCTGCCAATTATACCCGTTCAGGAAGTAAGGAGGTCTATAACCGTATTGCGGGTTGGGCTTTTGATAATCAAAGCATCTGGAAAAACAGTGTTTATTTAGGTTCGGACGGCAGCCTTTATAACGGGACGAAATGGCGGTTGAACAACGACGGGTCCGGACGTTTGGCAAACGGGAATATTGTCTGGGATGCCAGCGGTAATGTGAGCTTCGGCTCATCCGTAACGTTAAACTGGACGAATGCCGCTACGAATGCCCTGAATCAGGCAAAGAACTATGCGGATACCAAAAAGACAGAAGCAATCAACAGTGCGGCCACAGATG
>OHAE01000029.1_pt1 | contig 112221 bp, 129 predicted proteins | sample 1577061 | NCBI WGS metagenome assembly OHAE01 (sample SAMEA3541535, study PRJEB24748) | human gut metagenome | biome: human gut; feature: human-associated habitat; material: faeces | place: China | collected 2012
TAGCACTTGGACACATCCAACTAAGTTCCAACTTCAATGCATTCCAAATACACAAACCATCAAAAAGTAAAAGATACTGTGGCGTAGGATACTCTATGAAAGTTGATAATGAAGACAATTTGTGGAACCTTATCATTGAATTAAAAAAACATCTACTTTTACCTGCGGGAACCACAGGAAAGCTATCTAGTATCTATTATCAATCCGGGCTACCTAGACATAGAAACGAAAATAATACAAATGAAAATATATTAGAATATTTTTCTCTTATAGCTTCTGATACAATAGGTCACAAATAGAGGCAAATTTAGGATATTGCTCACATGAAACAGGTTAAAATTTCGCTACTAGTAACACTTTTGTCTGTTTTTTCATCTACGACTGCACTTGCGGCTAAACCTATTACGATAGATCAGCAAAATTATATAAAAGCCACTCTTGAGCCAAATTTACTTGATCCTGATTCAGCAAAATATAAATTTCCTGACTACATCGAAAGCGAATCAACATATTGTTTCCAGCTAAATGCTACCAATCTATATGGCGGTTACACAGGCTATCGATGGGTCCAGATCCCCTACAAGAGCATAGTTTCTAAGGAGAAAAATGTTCCGGTAGATATCAATATCCTTCCCAAGGAAGTCTTCGAAGAAAGCTGTAAAGAAATAGGTTACAAATAATCAACAGGTGATGGGTTAACCCCTCAACTTGACGAACAAGGCGTATCTTATGCCCAACAATATTACTGATATAACATACGGCATCCCAGCAGAAGTATGGCCTCGTGACTACTCCAGCATAGAGTCGGCTTTGATGTTCTGGAGAAAGCGAACAGTACCTATTAGGGTTACTGTAGAAAATGGACAAGTGTTCAACATGTACGTACAGGGAACACTATCATCACGCAATAAAGTCGATCTTTGCCCTACTCCATTCGATAGAGAGAATCGTGTAAGGCTTCCACTGGAGCGAGTAAGCACCATAGAGACAATCATACCTCCAGATGTGGACAAAGAGTTCACCGGAAGACTGACTGTAAGCAACGAGGACGTGCAAAACCAACCCTCTCGGCGTGACTTTTTCAAAATTTGTCGTAATGCACACAATGAACAAAAGTCTATAAGGGTGTACATGGCTGACGGTCGTGAAATAGAGGGGGTATCGTTAGGCGTTGACGCTTGTCAGGTAACTATGAGGGTCGGGAAACAAACCAGAATGATTATTCTCTTCGATTGGGTCGAGCGCATTTTACCGTTTTAAATCTATAAGGGTAATAACCGGCTATGTCCGGTTATTATTTTATGGGTCACTTCCCGATAAATTAAATCACTAAAAGCATTGTCAGCGCTAAATATATAAGGGTAATTCGTCGAACAGGGAATTTATTTAGGCAACACCTTCGAGAAAATGCGATTTATTTCTAAGACTTTGATTTATTTATGAAATAAATTTTTTATCACCTCTTGCGAAAAATGCTTGATTTTATTTTTTGTATGTCGATAATTAGTCACATCGAAAGCGAACACGCCAACGATAGAACGAAATAATTTTCTAATTTAAAGTAAGGATTAAAATAATGTCTAACGTAACCATTTCTAAAAAATCCATCATTGATGCTGCTGTAGTTATCACTGACGAATTACAATTAAAAGCAGATCAAGCTACTCAGACTTACAACGAACATTATCAGAATGGCACGCACACCAAAGCAGATAAAGCTAACATGCTTGCAGCGTCTACTAAACTTGCATACTTCGTGAATAACGTTGTAAACGCAGTAAACGACGATAAGCTGTCTGGTGTTTTCTACTACGCGATTAAAGCAAGCAAGCAAACGCCAGAAGTGTTTTTCCGCGAAGCGATGACAAATAGCTACTCTCTCGAAAAGCTGGTTTATCTGGTTAAGTCTATCAAGTCTGGTAAATGTGTGTATTCAGTCGCTGATATGTCCGGATCTCGTGTATTCGCTTTAATCGATATGATTAACGATGAGATCGACACGTTCACAAATGGCGCTGTTTTCGATTTGATGAATGAAGCGAAAAAAGCGTGCGAAATTAAGTTAGACGCAGGCTATACGCAAGCCAACCAGCTGATCAATCTTTGCGAGCGTCTCGGACTGGTCGAGAAAATCAAAGGAATGGGCGCAGCGAAAAACGGATCGCAACAATATCGCTTTATTAAAAATGATTTTTATAACTATCTGGCTGATGCTTTCAAAGCGTAATTAGATGGATATAGCGCCCAATATGGGCGCTATAAAGGAGCTTAATCATGGTAATTTTCATCTCTGGCGTTAACATCAATAATGAATATTATATTAATCGCATCGCTGGGATCGCTGGGATCGCTGGGCGCGCAGTCGAGCTTATAGATGAAACGACGCGTAAAATTGACTTACTGAGCGACCAGGAGCGAAAAAAAGCAGACGTGAACGACGCTGATATATTTTTAATGTTAAAAGCGTTTGCAGAAATGGGATTTAAAATCAGTTTACACAAATAAAATCGAGCGCCCACTATGGGCGCTTTTTTCGTTTCCAATACTCCCACCATAACGCGCCAACAATGGCGCGTTATCTTTTATCTGGCGTTCACTCATTCACACCAAAAATAAGCGCCATAAATGCGCCAATTTAACGCGTTTTTACGTGTGGTAGTACATACCCATTACACACAGTAAAAAACACGTTATAGCGCGTTTAAAAGCGTTTTAGCGCGTGGCTTATTTTGTCGTGTCGTGGGCGTGATCGTCTGGCGTTATCTGGTGACGTGATCCGCGCTATCCTTCGGGGCGTGTTGGCAATGTTGGCGCTATCCGTGGGCGCTCGCGTATCATTGGCGCGACGTGATCCGCGCTTGCAGTGGTTTACCCACGGATTCACATAATCACATAGCGAAAGCTATCTGGATGGCTCAGGGGCTGAAACTCCACCAGCGTTACCCCAGCGCCGCTACGCAATTTCTGGCGCGATTCTGGGCTTCTCCCGCTCTGTTTTCTACATAAAGGCAAACCCAGCCGTTTCCCGAAAATTTCCTGACCGTTTCCCTTCGGTTCCCCTGACAGCCCTCTGGCCGTTTATGAATTTCCCTGCGGGAGCTGGTGGACGGAAAGAAAGGGGCGTTTCCAGCCCCCTCCCCTCTTACTTGCCAGCCAGTATGTGAATCCGATTGCTGGCGTATACATTCAGCATAAAGTTAGCGCAAAACAGTTTCCATGAGTCAACGCCAGCGGCATACGTGATGTTTTTGCATTTAATTGCATTGTTGGCGATCCGCATACCCTGCGCTATTGCTTCATCATCGCTAAAATCGAAGGACGATTGAGTCTTAATCCAGATAGCGATCTGCGAGGCAAACTCAGTCAGCTTGGACTGGCAGAATCGCCCGGAGCGCACCGGGAAGACAAATGTTCCAAACCCAGAATTTACCACATACGCTTTCTCAAATACCCGCGTGAATCGACGGTTGCAAATGATGTCTTTGGCGATCTGCTGCTTCTCTTTCCCGGACAGCTGGATGGTCTCTTCTTCGCGCCAGGCGCCCAGGATGTTCTTTTCAATGTCGGAGTATGTAACAGAGATGGTGCCATGCGCGGGAGTGTTTACAGTGGCGATATAGTTCATTGTGATAATCCTTTAAACAATTTGTTTTCTAGTTGGTTTAATTATCGCAGTGGGTGTGAGGTGTCCAAGCGTTCTGTTTCGGCAGCTGGTGGCCGTCGGGAAGTCGGTGGGTGCTTCGGTAGCCTGGCGGTAAGAGGTGGGTGTTTTTAGCCTGCGGGAAAGCAGGTGGTAATTGAGGGCCACCAGCATCGGTGGCCCTCCCCTCTCAATGAAGTAATCCGATGTCGATGGTGTCGCCTGAATCTGTCACGCGGATCATCAGCATAGCGAAGGCATTCAGTGGATAACCGGCGTGCCATTCCGGGAAGCGGTCATCGCGCATGAAATCGGCAATGTCATAAACGCTATCCTGATAATGGAAGAAGCGGGAGCTGGTTTGTTCGTCCGGTTCGACGTGATCCATTTCTTTCTGCTCGGCCGGCGACAGGTCAAGCCAGGATTCCAGCCATACGTTTTCTGCTTTCGGGGAGATGGTGAAATCAGTCATATTTACCACCAGGCGCAAAATGTCAGTCTGTTATTGTAGAAGTCGTGATTTTTAATCAGCTCATCCACAAGCTCTTTCAGCTCTTCCACGTCATTCCAGTACCCTTCATCGTACTCCTGACTACCGAAGAAAAACCCTTCCTGGGTAGGCAGATACTCTTCACAATTGCTTTCGTTTAGACGAATCAAATCAGCCTTGAGAGCACAAATATCATTCATCGTAACTTCTAAAAGTTCACAATTTACAACTTCACCTACGTTACGGTTCATCCACCCAACGAGAGCATTGAACTTACGGAAGTAGCCAACTTGCTTTCTGGATGCCTCGTTATTCAGATCGTTTTTTGGCTGCGTCTCAATATAGATATCAAGTCCCATGAACATTTCCTCAACTTCGTTAATAACTTGTTTTCTTGTTGGTGTTATTATCGCAACTCAGAAAAGGTATAAAACAACTTGTTTACGGGTTGGGGAAAAATGGCGCGGGTTACGCGCCATTGGCTGGTTTACTGGACGTTGTAGACGGACTCAGGCAGATACTCTTCCAGAGAGCCGCCAGACACAATGGTTATGCCGTATGAACCAACCCAGGTATTGTTGGCGCCAAGGTTGCCCTCGATCATATCCTGAACCTGTGCCATCAGGTTTTCGAAAATGGTCTTCGGGTCTGTTCGATAATAGGCTTCAATGGCGGCCAGCAGAGTGTCCGAACCATTTTTCACTGACTGCTCGCCGACGGCATAAACCTTCGAGCGATCACGCTTAAGAGTTGTGCGGGCCAGCTGGGTGGTCACATGCGGAACAGCCGATGCATCACGGAACTGAACGGTCAGCTGGGCCAGTTTATTGCCTTCTTCGTCAGTGCTGGATGCGTAGTAAAGGTCAAATACTAAATCTTCTTTGGTCAAACTCATTTTTACCTCCATGTAAATGCGTCGTAATACTATCGCCGTAGGTAAGTACTTACAATACAAAAAAGCCCCGAAGGATCGACGGGGCTGTCGTAAATTCGACTAATCTGTGTTGCACATGACTATGCTATGGCGAGGGTTGTTGCGCGTTGAATTTCCTGCTGGGCGACCTTGTTAACTTCCAGTAAAGCCAACTCCAGATCTGACTCAGGCCAGATAACTTGTTTAGCTACCCATCCTTTCCCACTATGGCGCCGGACGTTCATTACAATGCGCTTGCGAGAAGTTTCGCCGAAGACGACAACGGTCTCTTTGAAAAGTCGGATGGCTGTGCCGTTGGCCACTATGTCCAGTAAAGTGATCGAACCGAGTACTGCAGGTTTGTCTTTGCGAGGCTGGAGCTTATCCAGTTTCAAAATCATCTCGGTATTCATTACACACTCCGTAAACAATTTGTTTTCTTGTTTGTGTAAATAATACCAGTGTGAAAACGGCCACCAAGCGAAGCGTTCCGGCATTCAGCTGGCCGCAGGCCACATTCATTAAAAAGCCACCTGCTGGTGGCCGTGGTTAATCTTCGTCAGGGAACTCCTCTTTCACTGCGGCCACCAGCTCCCGCTTCTCTTCATCAGTCAACAGGTGCCACACGTCCTTCCCTTTTGGTGACTCTCCCTTAGCTGGTACAAACGACCATAATTTACGGGTCAGTGCTGGCCCTACGCCATCAAGACACTCAGCCAGCGAGTCCACGCTCCATACTTCCACAATCACAGGCATATCCATTGTCTCTCTCCTTTATCTGGACTCTGACGTTGTGCAGTTCCACGCGACGGACATTGCGTTGTCCTCGATATGAAAATCAAACGTGCCCTCGCGATACCCTTCGCCAATCAGCGTACCAATGCGCCCAGCGACATCCGCAGAGCGGATAACGTCATCCAGAGAGATCTGGAGTTCGTCAGTACATGTCTCTTCTCCGCAAAGGGTGATGCTGATGTTCAAATGCTTGTACATGTTTTTCTCCTCTGTCTAAACACGTTGTTTTCTTGTTGGTGTTATTATCGCAATAAGACATAGGCGAAAAAGCATTTTGTATCGGGGAGAACTGGAAAAGCAGTGAGTATCCGGGAGTGTATCGGGAGCGCTTTTTACATTATTCTTCTCAACGCGCACCGCAGGGCTGGTGGGCAGTATTTTCCTCTTCCCGAAAACCTGCTGAAACAGCTTGTGACCCTCGAACGCTCTGGCAGAATACGAATCAGCAGCTGCGCGCAGCGGGAAGAAAGCCACCTGCGCACCAAGGGGTGTACCGCCAGAGAATCAGCCGTCCCCGCGGCATTTTGTCTCTATACCGGCACGCACCCTTTCCATGACGGGAACCCAGCCGTTTCCCGAAAAATCTCCAGCCGTTTCTACTCAGGCAGCCAGCCTTTCCCCTGCGGGGACGCTCCCGATAGATTTTCGCGGTGGCCCTTTCACTCGTTCGACCGCAGGGATGTTACGGCCGATAAAATCAGGACTTGAATAAATACGGGAAAGGGAGCGATCCCCCTCCATCCCCTCTCTCTTATATCTGTGCTCTTTCCTGACTCGAATAACCTCTCTTATGGGGGACTCGTATCTCTCTTATTAGCGCTCTATACGGTGACCATTCGTATGGGAGAAAAGGCAACTTTCTTCTCTCTGCCGGTAAGTGGTTTTGCAGATGTTGTAGAGGTGGTGGTCTTGTGGTTTTACTCTGGTCTGTATTCTTCGTTTTGGGGATAGTTCTTCTCTGTGTATGGAGTGATGGCGTGCGCGCTTTTCCTTTCGTTCATCTTGAGAGGTGGAAGTGTGGGTGATGTGGTTTCTGGTCTGTTGTCGTTCTCCGCATGTGAAGTAATGGCGTTCCCTACTTATCAGGAATTTGCGTTATCTTTCGAGGTAAGAGTGGGTAAACGAGATGGCGCCGGGTACTGTTCTGGCCTGGTCTTGTCTGGAGTTTCTTCCCGGGTATTCTCTTCCGTGTATTGGGGAATGGCGTTCAGAGAAACTGGCTTTCTCTCGCCGCTTTTTGGTGGTGGTCGAGATTTGCTTCATGGGGTCGATAGCCTGGGGCAATGAGGTTGGTCTTTTCGGTAGCCTGGCAGGAAGAGGTGGGTATTGCCTGGGTGTGGGGAAATGGCCGTTCCTTTTCTTCGTTATCTTGTTTTGTTGTTTTCTTCTTGCCTAAAACAATTTGTTTATATACTCATTAAACGCAACCAGAGCGATTCTGAGCGTGTCTGTTTTGTGGTGGTATCAGGAGTCGTTTTTGGCGTTTTCGTCGCAGGGTGTTGGTCTCTGGTACGCTGCTTAACGGATATAAGAAGTGACATGGCAAAACGTCAACTTTTGAGACCAAATCAGGGTAAAGCGTTGACTTTTCATTGATGTGTTATTTATTTGTTTTCTTGTGGGTGTTATGTGCGTAAAAGCCTTGCCACGCCTGGAGTGTATGAGGTTGGAGGGTAGGGGAGAGGGGCGATCAACGAGTTCTTATAGAAATCCTCAATTAGTGACCGCCAATGTCAACGCGTTGCAGGCTATGGTTGCGCGTTAACTATCCGCCAGGCTATCGCATAGACCTGCTCTCTAACTTCCGTATCCATCCACCCCCACTCATTGGCCAGTGCCTTTAACTCAGCAGGTATGTTGTCAAATACGGTGGCTATGAGGAGATGATCAGGTAGCTTACCCAGCTCCACCAGCACATCATTAATCACGTCTTCTGTCGTCATCTTTTTCTCTCTCTTACCAGTCCCATGCTGGCATTCCATCCACCAGCTCGGCATCACGATCAAAGTGAACCACGTCGTAACCGGCATCCAGTATCATCTTGATATTGGCGATCGCCGCTTCGGAGATGTTGAATGTACGCAGTTCATCTGCCCAGCTATTGTCACGCATTCCGGCACGAACAATCCAACCATATTCTGTGCCGTGTACCCAGTTAAGACCGCGATCGGTGATTGGGTCAAAACAGGCAATTGGCAACCGTTCGGAGTCTTCCGCAGTAACGTGCGCAGTGCTGATAACAGCTGTCTTGTAGGCTTCAGTGATTTTCAACATTACTCAACTCTTTTAACTAATTGTTTCCTTGTGTTAGTTATTATCAGCGATAAGAAAAGGTAGAAAACATTTTGTTTGAGGCAGTGCGGCTGTCTCGATACTGTCATGCGATAAGCAGTGGTTACGTTAAATTGAAGTCATCGAAATCGACGAACTCCATGTGTCTGGCTTCCACCTTTGCAAGAGTGAGCAGAAACAACATCCCCTCTCTAAGAGAGGTTGGTTGTTCGAGCAGGAACTCAAAACCGTCCACATGTGTCTTGCCCAACCAATAGCCGCCACCATACTGTCTCTCTCGCTGGAAAAAGACGCACTGGCCAGGTTTGAAATGTTTAAGTGTCTCGCCTCTGTAGACGATCTGATAACTGGTGTCTTTTCCGCCCATTTTAACCACCTCAGAACACTGTATATTTAAACAGTAGTTCTTTGATGAAATGCGGTCAAGTTTGACAGTGGGGGTAATAACTTGTTGGTGAAAACAAATTATTTAAGGCCATAATAATGGCCTTATCACTGTTAATCTTTCAAGAAAACAGCTGCCGATGGATACTCATAAAGTACTCGTGTGAGCTCCCCTCTGGATTTTGCATTCTCGAAGGCTTTCTCAGAGCATTGCACCCAAGTATTGCCGCCAACATTGACTTCGATGATCTCATCAGGCTCGTTGTCCATTGCGGCCAACAATACAATAGCCATTCGATGAGCAATGTGATGCTTTCCGTATGTGGCAATCACTTCGTTAAGCTCATCTCTGGTTATGCTTGATTTGGTCATGGTTGGCTCCAGCTATCTTCAATTGCTACACCCAAGCGATGCAGCCAGTCGGCAAGTTTTAACATCGATTCACGATCACTAAGGCCTTCCGGGAAGTCTTTCATTTCGATAGTTGGCATAAAGCGCCCGAAACTATCGCGCTCCACGGTAAGAAATTGCTCCAGTATAGTCTTCTGAGCGTTGCTGCTATGTCGCACCAGATAAACGAATTTGGAGTCTTTGGCTTTAGGGTCGTAGCGATACTCAGTCAGTATCATCTGGCTTCTGCTGCGATCGGTTCCTCTCCACATCACTCAGCCTTCACCTTGATGCCAGCGGCGGCAGCTGTACGCGCATAAACGAGCACTCCGTCCTCGGGGCGCTTGCGCTGCAAAAAGATACCAGGGCGCGGCCACAGAGCAATAAAGCGGCATTCGCTGTTTTCAAGACGATGAAATGCTTTCTCGCTCATTACACCTACCGGGCGAAGTTGCTCTTGTTCGCGCTCCAGCTCGGCGATGCGCTTCTCGGCGGCTTCCAACGCTGTGATTGCATCATTAGAAATGCTCGTCATTTGCATACCATTATCATGAGACGCATCTTCGAAACGATCCCACAGTCGTGATGAATTACTCACCATTGGCCCCCCTTATTTTCATAGCCTGAAACTCGAAATAATCCCCGGCAGAATCCATATATGACATCAATTCAGCATATTCACCGGCTATTGCCTGCGCCTTCTCCAGCGCCTCTAGCAGTGCCAGAACGTCATCGGCTTTTATGAAGAACAGGCCTTCGCCAAACTCATTTGCTGAAGCAGCTCGCCGTCTCAGGCTCTGCGCCAGTTCGGTGATATCAGTCATGCTGCACGCTCCATTTCTACCAGCCCGACACGAACCGCATTCACGATGCGATCGAGGTATTGATAATTCGGGTTAGGCACAGAAGGCCATCGTGCGTAACATGGGTCGTCGCCAAAAAGCTCCAAAAGTTCATTACCAATGCCGTAGTCGCAGCAACATGCCTTAACGTCATCAGCATTTTCGGCTTCATCCCACATTTCGCGAGCTTTCTCAGCATCAAGTTCCCGTTCGCGACGAAGCTTAATGATATGGGCCTTAACGAACGCTAGATTCGCTTCGTTGTCGTCGTCAACCGAGCTTTCAAGTTGAGGATCTAAGCAACCAATCAGATAGTCATTGCTAACGCGCTTAATAAAAGCCTGAACAGAATCACCACCCATGGCGAACCAGGCAGCTGTCCATGCCTTGCCGAAGCAGGTGATTGTGATACGGCCCTTTCCGGGCTCGTAGTTTTCAATCATCACCCTGATTGGGTCGAGGCGATCGACGTTGGTAATAGTGAAAGCCATAACGTCCATTCGTTCTACTTTCATGCGCTCTCCCATGCGCCCCAAATCAGCGCCTTGTGCTTTTCAAAACGTTTCATGTGTACCGGCTGAAGACTGGCTATACCTTCCACTACCACATCACGAGCTTTAATCAGTAATGCATGCTCGATACCTTTTTTCTCCAGAAGGTCAACGACACGCTCGTCGGCGCCAATTTCCTTATTCTCAAATAGGACCTTGAGCATTAACTCTTTTTCAGCGAGATAGATGGCCGAAAACTCAGGATCGCGGTCGACGATAAACGACGTGTTATCCAGCAGATCGGCCAGCTTTATCATGCGTGTCTGCATATCAAGGCTTTGTGACAGCTCCAGAACGTTAATAACGAAACGTTGCACCCTATTTCCGTCTTCTGGCTTGGCTATATTGGTGAGGGCCAGCACCATTTCAGCGACACGCTCACCGAAGTGTTCCCGAACCATCTCAATGGTTACATGGGTATCTTCCACTACGTCATGCAGTAATGCTGCAATCTGCATCTCAACAGTACCGCCATACCAGGCAACTATTGATCGGACTGAGTCTGGGTGGTGGATGTAATCCTCACCTGTATATTTCCGTTTCTGACCAACACCGCCATGAGCGCCGGCAGCAAACATGAAAGCTTTAGATACACTCGACATTCTTATCTCCATTGTTTACTTAACTTATTTATTTTCACAGATAAGAAAAGGCAGAAAACAAGTTGTTTAAGGCTATTGATATAGCCTTAAATTGGTGAAACCAGTTACGACCCCATCATGATGCGGTGGCGTGTAGGTTTTGCCGCTGCAGTGTCTTGACCTGTTCTTCAAGCTCACGCACATACTCAACAAGAGATCCGCCTGGCGGTATTTGGCACTCTTCCATGAGTTGAAAGTAAACGTCGGCTGCCGCGCGAATGTTTGAGCCTTTGGTTAGCTGATCACTGAGCAGTTCGTCGCGCTCTTTCATAAGCCGTACGCATTCTCCATTGCGTTGGTTGACTACAGCCTCCAGCTCTGCGATGCGATCGCCTGGCGTTTTGCACCCCTTACGTTGAGTCGTAACCGTGAAATATCCAAGCTCAGGAACGTCGTAGCTCAATTCCAGATAGTTTTTTGCACCGTGTCGAACAAATTCGCCGGCGAACATGGTGGCGAACATGGCAGAGGCCAGCTCTCCGTTAAACAACGATTCCAGATCTACAGGAGTGCCAGCAGCAAGAGCGGCACGCGCAGCCTCTATGACATTCATAAACTCATCATAATGTCTGGCGCGTTTCTCCAGCTCTGCCCACTGCTGACTAGTTCGACGCACCAGGTACTCAATAAAAATCAGCGCTGATTCGTCGGCGTCGCCTTCAAATGAGACCTTACCTTTATCGACAATAATCGTGCCCACAGCGGTTGGGTTGTTGCCCTGAAGACAAAATCTGAAAGGAGTGTCCGTGCTCATCGGTGATACAGCCTGTATATCCATAGAAGTGGCTTTATTCCTGCTTTCCATGTGTGTTTCCCTCTTAATTTCGCGTCATCATTTTTACACATAATAAGTATGTAGTTACCTATTATTTTGTTCGTTTGAAGACATACACACTGACAGTTATCCCCGTGTCATCAAACTCGCCTGTGTACGACTTACCTTTGGCGTAGACGAAATTATCCAGCATCATCCAGCTCAGTGTTGGTGAGTCCCCCGGCAAAACAGCAACAAGGCGCCCACCGACTTTCAGATGTCCCAGCCCAGCCAGCGTGTGTTCTTTGTGGCGCCCGAGAGAGTAGGGTGGATTCATGACTATCTTGTCGAAGAGGTAGCCTTCATTGTCAGCAGACCACTTCATGAAGTCACAGCAGACTGTGTTCACGTAGCCTTTACCAAGAAGGATGTCAGCAAATAGCGGCGCAACCTCAACACAGGTCACGTCCTCAGGATTCGCCTCAATAAACGTAAGCAGATCTCCGCGACCAGCTTCCGGCTCCAGCAATGTTTCGCCAGATTTCAAGTCAACGACCTTGGCCACGTACTCCGCGATTACACGAGGGGTAGGGTAGAACTGATGTGATTTTGCATCCGGCATCAAACCTGTCGCCACAATCGTATTGAGTGTTTGACCGATCTCATACGGGAACTGCCAGTGCTTTTTATCCTGTACGCCGCCAATGAAGCTCAATGTGCGCTCCAACTCTTCAACCTGCGACTTCTGGAGACTGGAATCAGAGAAGTACCAAACCCCCTTGTCTTTGCTGAATCGCCCGTCACGTAAAGTGGATCGAACGGGCTCAGAGATGGTCTTTTGAATGAGGCCAAACTCCTCAGGCGCTCTGGTTTTTGGGGCTGTTCGGCAGGGGGCAGGTATAGCGGCCGGCATACTGTACGCCAGCACCTCATTAAGCTTCCAGGCAACATCTGGGTGGATCTCAAAATGCACATTACCGTTCTTGAACATTTTCACGCGCATGAGGTTACCATCCACGTTGATCCAATCACCCGTCTGGCAATCATTTGCCCGGTACGCAGCCGATAGCATCTCTGTTGTGCGGTTAATGGTGATGAACTCCTTATGCGCAAAGAAATGCAGCATTACACGCAGGTCATCGATGTAATCCTCTTTCCGATAGTTCACGCTGACACTATCCCGCCAGAACTCTGAAATGCAGCTGGCGATGATCAGACGCTCGCTAAAGCCGTTCGTTTTATTGGTCTTATGCGCAGGGCTTAGCGCCTTAAACAAACCGTAAACGCGCTCAGAGAGATATTTATGCCTGTCATTCAGCAGATTGACCATCGTGGGGATGACCGTCTCTGCTTTGAACTCAGGTACGCCAACGAACTCCTTAACCTTCATCTGGTAGCCGGTTCTGTCAGTCTTGATGGTTTCCTGCTTGCCTTCTATGAACTGTTCGCGCCATTCATCTCGGCGGGAAGCTGGCATGATCAGCAGAACGTTTGTCATATCCGTGACCTTCTTCCAGTATTCGGCCCAGATATTCTGCTTCACCCACTCAAGATCGACCTTATCCAGCCAAGCTCTGTTGAAGCGTGTGCGTTCGTCATCCGGCCGGTGGTTGAGTCGAAGCAGGCGGTTAATCATGTTGTGACGCTCATCGCCATAAACGAAGTCGTGAACCTGGTGCATGAACGCGATCTCTTTCTCGCACTCGGCAACGATGTCATGGATGACGTTCATCTCTTTGCTATGGTCGATACCGGTGTTCGAAGCAAGAGACTCAAGGACAGAAAGCGCTGTACTCATAATTTCACCATATAAACAATTTGTTTTCTTATTGGTTTTATTATCTCAGACAAGAAAAGGCATAAAAGATCTATACAGAGGGCTACGGAGGAGGGGAAGGGGGCTCTCGCCCCCTTGCTATTTCAGGTTCAGTGGCTGACTTGCTGCATCTTGTGCGGCTGGTCATTTAGATCGTGGCGATGGGCAAGTTCTCGCATCATGTCTTCAATACGACTCTTCGCTTCATCCATATTATCCGCCATCGCACCAAGCAGCTGGCGAATAGCAGCGGGATGTTCATCGCCGGTTAGCTCTGGCATTTTGAACCCGTTATGGGTTGCCATTAGTTTAAAGGCGGTAATTAACATGCCTAAAGAAGACTTAAGGCTGGCGATCTCCCGCTCTTTGCTTTCAATGCCGATATTGTCTCCGGAGAGATCAGGCGCCGGCGAGCATTTTGGTTCGCTCATCATGTCCAGAGTTGCCTGCAGTTTATTGGCACGTTCATGCTCTTCCACATACGCCCCGCCAAAGTGACGAGCAAGCATCAGGATTTTCATTGGTTCATCAAATAAGTCCATGACCTGGACGATGGCCATGATGCGTTCCAGCGGATGAGCGTCACCATGACCAGTTATAGAATCAAGCATCCCTACGAGTTTTTTAGCCCCGACTTCATTAATGATCTTCTTTACTTCAGCGTTAGCGGCGGTGCATTTATCACACATGTGTTTTTCCTTAATTGTTAAAATAATTTGTTTTCTTGGTGGCTTTATTCTGACAATTCAGAAGAGGGGGGCAAACGCGTCATAACGGTTAAACCAGAAGAATCGAGGGCCAGGTGGCCCTCGGCGATCACTTCGATTTTTTAAGTAGAGGTTGGGCAAAGTAGATAGCCAATCCAACCAACACGCCATCTGCCGCGATAGACATCAGTTTGCCAGTGAAGTCCACCAGCACGACCAGCACGAGAAGAATGGCGACGACGGCCAGCCTTAATTTCTCTGCCATTAGATGTACGCATCCAGAGATAACTGCAGCGCCTGAGCAATTTTCTTCAGCACAACCTCTTCTTCTTCGCCGATGCCATCCTGATCGGCAATATCCAGACAGAGACACAACACATCAACGGCTTCTGGAGTGCCGGCGACATCAGCCAGCTCCCGAAGAGCCTGTGCGTTGGCGGAACGAGGAGAAGCTTCATAGCGAGCACGAATATTGCTGCTCATCTGGGCGATCTCACCCGCGAACGGTGAGAAAGCTGGCAGTGCGGAGATGGTCTTCTCCAGAATAGCGATTTCTTTTGCATCACAGTTGCCGTCTGCATAAGCGATCATGTATGCGCCCCAGACAGTAGCTTCGACCGCATCGCGGTTCTCCATTTTTTTAACTTCAATAACCGCTTTACGAGTTTTCTTTTTGAAGAAACCTAACATGTGTTTTTCCCTATATGTTATGCGCTTAAACAAATTGTTTTCGTATACAAATAAACATTAAGGCAGCAAAGAGAGCCTCCAAGGCTTCTACCCCTACGCCCATTAACAGAACCCGAGAACAGAGCCGATCGGTGGGACAAAAATCCCCACAACACGAGCGATCGTCATACCTGAGTGAAGAAATAAATCACCGTGTAGTGCCAGCTTAACGATGTTTGAGATCCAGCCACCCACCGCCAAAAGCAGAATGGCTATCCAAATGAATGACCAGTTTTTGAGTAAGAAGATCACGCCATCACCTCAGTCGCAGCAGGAGGAAGATCCGGAGTCGCAGGACGAACTTGAGGAATCGAATCCAACCGCATCCCATCCAGAGTGGCAGACCGAGGCATGGTGGTGATGCTGGTTGTGCTTTCCGTGACTGGTGCCGGCGTCTGCTGCGAAACCGTTTTGCATGAGTCCGGCATCAGCAACGCCTGAGTCGACGGTATTGCTACGGCTGCCAGACAAATCGTGATCAGCCCGTAGGCCATTGGAAGTAGTCTTTTTCGTTGAAATTGATCCATCTGAGCTCTCCATGCGCGTTTGATTGGCTCGCACGCCCCAGGTGTCTCGCAGGATTTTTGCGGTTCGGGTCTTCATCACTTCCCCCATTGCCACACGAGCCCCCAGGTTAGAGATGGCCACCGCATGGTCATCCAGACGATGCTCCATTTGACCTACTTTCTCTTCCAGTTCGGACAGGCGTGCAGACACACGGCCGGAGAATAACTCCGCCAGGATGAGTCGTAGCGAACGGGGGTGTTTCTTAAGAGAAGAGGAAGGCGTTTGATGTGCCATTTGAAATCCTTTCAATGTCAGAAAGAGTTGCGGCTGGAATGTCCAGCCGCCGTTTTTTGCGTTCCATCCTTGGAACCGTGCCTAACCAGCACGTTGTCATCCTGACGATGGGTAAGATACATGATACATAATGATAGGTAAATACTTACTTATCATTTTATACCAAAAAACCAGCATCTTTTTTGTGTGGAGTATCCGCTGCCGCATATGCTGCGATCTTGGCCAGCCTGTCGCATATTTCGTTTTCTCGATGCCCGGCGTGGCCCTTTACCCAGTTCCACCTGACATTGTGGCGACTGGCGGCTAAATCGAGTCGTTTCCAGAGGTCGACATTCTTAACAGGCTTCTTGTCAGCAGTGATCCAACCATTTTGTTTCCACCCCTTCATCCAGAGGGTCATACCATTTTTGAGATACTGGCTATCTGAGTGCAGGATCACGTTGCAGGAGAATTTAAGGCGTTCCAAAGCTATCAGGGCGCCCATCATCTCCATGCGATTGTTTGTGGTGCTGTGGAAGCCGTCGGAAAACTCGCGTTCTTCGCCGCGGAACTGAAAGACGATGCCATATCCACCGGGCCCGCCTGGGTTTCTGAGACAAGAGCCATCACTGAAAACTTTGACCGTCTTAAACCGGGGATTAAATTCGACAACTGGCGTTTTGAAGTTTTTGCGGGGGTGTTTTTGATACTGGTGCTGCGCACGGCCGGCTGCCGTTTTTCGTCTGGCGTGTGTGCTTGTCGTCATCTCTAACTCCAAAGCGTGCGCCGCCGCCCGTTTTTCCTCGCGCGTGTGCGCACGCGTATTTATACATATTTATTTTCAATAAATTACTTCCCAGATCGGGTTTATTTTTACCTGAACTGAGCGAACGAAGTGAGTGAAGTTCACCTCGAACGAAGTGAGAGGTTGTCTTTTCAGGTAATACTCTCCCAGGGAGGTGAGTAAAAAAATCCTCACCAACCTGGTCGTTTCATAACCTGAAAAGTTATGACCTAAGTCTACTGCCAGCTTAGGCTTGGGAAGTTATGGATGACAGCACCCCAGAACCGAGATCTTCCCACACTTCATGAAGGGGAGTACTGGATTCAACCTCTCAAAATACCCAGACTCGACAATCATAAAGTGACCCTTCTCTCTGCCCACTTTGGTTCCCCCTTCCCCAGACCCCAAAAGGGCTGGTTCTGCGCTGGTTGTGGGCTTTTTTAAGTCTGGTGCCAGTGACGCTATCCTCCACCCACCAGACCGAGATTTCGATTCAGGTCGAAATCGACATCATTCTACAACCACTATGATACATCGTAAACGGTAACTACTTACTTACTTTTATGACTGATCATTTTGTCTACCATGAAGCTGAACTTGCAGGGCAAAAACCTCGTTGATTAGCTCGCCAAGGAGCTGCTCAATCAGGTCTTTGTGTTCGCCAGTGTGCAAACATTTCAGTGACCACTCGTAAAGACTGAATGCCTTTTCACGATCCTTCATGAGTTCGCGAGCGTTAGCCAAAAAATCGCTCTCAACGAGCGCTACAACGTTGGTCGGGTATGCCATGATGGTTTCCTTACTTGTCTTCACAAAAACGATTCTATAGCGTCTGGAAAGGGGTTCCAGAGTGGTCTGGGCGTCTTGTTTCGGTCTGGGAGTGGTCTGGAATCGACAAGGAAAAGCCTGCTTTCGTATATGTTTATAATTAGTACTTAGTTATTTATATATACGAAAGCAGGTTATGAAACGCTCCCAGACTCGGATTAAGCAGCCTGTTTCCGTGGTCTTTTTTTCCTGATCACTTTGGCAGGATCGTAACCACCCAGACTTTTCATCACTGTCAGCGGGACTTTATTCATGAAGTGACCAGCGTTCTGACAGAATCCGCGGAAGACCACCAGCATACTTCCGCCTGGGTTGATATTGACTTCAACCAAACCCAATGTGACGTCTGGTTCCATGAACGCTACGCGGCCGCCAGAAAGAACTACCGTCTGGTTTGCGCACTCGGTGGCGCGCTCATACCACATCGTGTCGAGCGATTGCGGAATGAGCATAACGGTGGTTACACCACGCGCTTGCTCTCGGATAGCCGCCTCTATCCAGGGGGTTATTTTGGAGTAGGGCGGGTTGAGAAAAGCCACCGTTCCAGGATCACCCCAGCTGGACTTAAGAGCATCTCGTTCCACACCTATGTAGCTTGGAAGAAGCGCGTTTTCTTTGTTACAGGCGACATCAACATCAAACGTAATGCCGAGATATCGCTGAATGGCGACAAACAACCATTTCGGTGTGCGCCAAAGGTCTCGAAGAGAGGCATCTCGCTCTCGCTTTTTGATTTTTTCGGCTGCTATCATTTTACAATCCAATAGGTAAGTACTTACCTATTTTTTCATGTCATCTTACGAATGGCAAATAAAGAAAAAACACGCCAGATTGCTTAACGGGAGACGCTCTGGCGTGTTTTTTACTGTTGGGGCATACGAATAACTGTCCAACGCTCTAAAACTATCAGGGGGCTTCAGAGCGCGAAACGGATCGTCAGCCAATGGAATACTCCGCGATAAATTTCCTTACGATCGGGGACTCTTCATTAAGAAGCAATCTTCCACCATCCCTCGTAGCGATTCCCGTGACTGGGAAAACAGCCATCATCTGGCCAGCCTGAGTCGACGCGGTGCTGAGTGGATATGGCTTTTCCGGATAGCTCATTAACGCCAGCTTAATGCTATTGCTGCTTGCCTCTTTTGTGTCAATAAGATGCCGCAATGCAATCACCGTGTAGATGCTGATATCCGGTCCGCCATTGAACCAATTTAGCAGGTTAGAGATCTTGTCTTTTGCCTTAACCGGCGCCGAATTCAGAGCTTCGATGAAGACCTCACGTTTCAGACCAGCCGCAGCATAAAAATCATCGCCCTTATCGTTCAGGCTGAATCGAGGCTTGGGTGCTGCGCGCTCTTTTTTCGCCGCCTTCGACTCTTTTGGCTGAGCCGCAACTGACGATTCTTTGGCGTGTTTCTCCTTTTTTTCATCAGTCTGAGGTTTATCACCCTGTGTCGAGTCGATCTCAGGAAGAGGGGAGATCGACTCGACTTGAGGTATCTCAACATCAACCACCTTCAGCGACTCATGTTCGTTTTCCAACTCTTCAAACACATCGGTGAGATCGCCGCCGTCTTTCGCTTCCATTACAGTTTCAGCAACAGCCGGCACCGGCACGATCGTCTCATCGTTAAGATCTGCCAGCAGGTCGTCTATTTCGTCCCCTACAACGGCCTCCGAAGCCAGTTTTTCAGGCTCATCGAGCAGTTGCAGCATGGCGGTCAGCTCATCCAGATCATCTTTTTTGACTGTATTGTTGAGGTTGCTCATGTCTCTCTCCTTTACGTTGTGTGAGCGTTTATACGTTTTTGGGTTGAGAGCATTTTGTCAAAACCTATTAGGTGGAAAAGAAGTAAATACAGGCAGTTGGGATAATGAGAGGGGCGAAAGCGCCGTCAGGCGCTTTCGAATGGGAGCTTATAGAAGCCGTATTTTTCCCGTGCTTTGAAAAAGCAGTGCATCATCAGATCGGTATCATAGAGCGCGCTGTGCGCCTTAGCCTTGTCATAGACAAAACCCAATGAGAAGGCGAGTTCCTCCAGTCGCGGCCGTTTGCCGTCTTCTGTGGCCCACAGGGAAAATAGAGTGTCAATCAATGGGACGTCTGGAAGCGAAAAACCGTAACTTTTCAGCTCATGCCTAATAAACGGAATGTCGAATGCTTCGCCATTGTGGGCTATCCAAATATCGGAAGAAGAGAGGAATGAAGCGACAGATGAAGCGTGATCGGCTAGTAACGGCTCAGCGGCTAAATCTTCAAGACAGATACCGTGTACAGCTTGCGCTTTAGGATCGATACTGCGACGCGGGTTGAACCGCATTACAAAACTATCAACCATTGCCTGGGTCTCAATTTCGTACTTCACCATTGCGATTTCAATGATCTTATGGCCTGAGAGAAAATCAATACCTGTAGATTCGATGTCCACCCCTGTAGCAATCACTTTTTATCTCCTTTTACTGGTCGTTTGGATGGTGTGAAAATGGCAGCTTCAACATCCCATCCCCTCAAAATTCGCTGCGAGATAATGGTCGCAGTCAAGCCAACCTCTCTTGCCCATTCGGTAATCCGCTGAGTTCTGCCACGACACTCGATCAGACGCTTACTATCTCGGTTGGCATATGTGTCGACGCTGGCGTTAAGCGCGCGATCTAATGGCCACCCCTTCTTGATTCGATAGTGAAGAGTAGATGCCTGAATCCCAGCTCTTTTAGCCCATTGTGAGAGAGTCAGCTTTTCCCCCATATGCTCCAAAATTAAGTTTGAACGCGTGTTATTGGCCTGCTCTTCAAAAGTCGCCCATCTGCAATTTTCAGGTTCGTAGTCACCATTCACATCTTTGCGATCAAGAGACATCCCTTCTGGTCGCTCTCCCATGTCAGCATAAAAATTTTCAAAGATTTGCCACCGCTCACAGACTTTGATACCTCGGCCGCCATACCACTTATAGGCGTGATGGGTTGTTTTTTCACATCGTTCCCGCATACCCAGCCATATACGATAAATTGGCGTTTTACTCATACCATGAGGCTTTATGCTACGACGATGTGCGTTGTAGACACAGCCACACGATATTGTCGCCCTGTGATTTAGCTTCCCGTAACTAACTTGGCAGGTGTTACCGCAATCGCAGATGCAATCCCAAAGTCGCCCCTGTTTGTTTGAAATACCGGAATATTTAAGTGCAACCAACTTTCCAAAACGTTTGCCTGCTATATTTACTGGTTGTCCCATTACTACTCCTTACAGCTTTTTGGCACCTTTAAGCAGTGCGCTACGCACGAATTGAGCTGCTTTTTTGATGGTCTCCTCCTGCGATTCGCACACTACCGGCGCATGCCACTCACCAGTGGTGACGTTGAGAATGCGAATTTCATTTGTATCCAGACAAATCGACACATACAGAACCGTGCCGGCAGCCATTTTGATATGCATGGGGAAGATAGGTCGCTTGCCGCGTTCGCTGAACTGGGACATTGCCACATTCAGAACCTCTCCCACATCATCGCCTACCAATCCCTGAACGGACTCAAAAACAGCTCTGATAGCCAGCCTGGCCTCTCGTTCTGTCATCAGCGATCGGGACTGCTCGTCTGCGATGCGTGTCAGCGCCTCTATCGTTTTACGATCTAACTCATCAGCCAGAGATATTTCGCCTAACACTCTGTTTTCCTGAAACTATTTTTGGTGACGTTATTCTGGCATTCCTTCACAGGGGAACAAGAATCAGTGGAAGGTGACGCGATTTGAGATACGGCTCTCTATACGTTCCACATGGAGGTCTATTACTCGCATGATCGAGCGTGCTCTTGCGTCAACGGATCTGCAGGTTTCCGACAGGACGAAAACCTGCAGATCTCCGGATTTGGCCAGAGAGTTAATTTTTGTCAGCTCGCCACACATCAACGAGTCGATACGAGCGACATAAAGGCGATCAAGCGAACCTCTCTGGGCACGTTCATAATCTTCTGCTCTCAAATTCACGCCCGGGCGCAGCCCCGCAATGGCATTAAAATTGGACAACGCGGTCTTGTGGCAAAAACGCTCAATTTCCAGCGCCAGATCAATACATCGTTGGTCATTGGTCTGGCCTACCAAATCGAGCGTATAAGCCATCACATCAGCAGGCGTACGGTCTATTACAAAACCTTCCGCTCCGCGTGTTACCAGCTCAATATGGCGGGCAACTTCCATCTGCACCTGCAGACGCTCAAAGAGCGGCATTGGATCGCCTACGTTGACTCCAAGCCTTGTCATCAGTGCGCCGACGCCAGCATCCACATACGGAATGCCGTAATGCTCGTCGATAAACTTTGCCAGGGTTGTTTTTCCACTGCCCTGAGCGCCAGTGATCCCAATTCGGTAATCCATTACCACCTTCTGTAAACAATCTGTTGGAAGCCGGGCTCATCCTCCGTTCCCCGTTGTGTATGAGCCGTTAACACAGGAAAGAAGCCGAGATTACGCATCATTTGCCGCGGAAAATGAGCATCACTGTCAGGAACGTCTACGCCCATATGCGATAGCCAGAGTTCCTCGACGTGAGGCAGAAACAGAGAATAGATCTGCGCACCGCCGATAACCCAAACGGGACCATCAAGCTGCATTACATCGTCCATAGTGGCAGGGTAAAAACCATTGGGCATGAACCCAGATGAGCGCGTTAGAACGACGTTATGGCGCTCCGGAAGCGGGCGCTTAAGACTTTCCATTGTCTTTCTGCCCATGACAACTGTGGCGTTTGTGGTGAGCTCTCTGAACAGTTTTAAGTCTGAGGGGCAGCGCCAGGGGAGTTCGTTTCCTCTACCGATCTCATAATTGCGACCGACAGCTGCAATCATCTTCATTGAGACACCTCATACATTACCGGGCGCTGGTGAAAACCAGACAGAGCAGCTCGTAGACGCGACGAACTCACCAGTGCCGCGATCATCAGATCATCTTTATGCGCGGCAAGCGTGCGCTTTATATGGGTTTCGTAATTGACTCCACGTGGTGCCAGGTGCAGCCAGTCATAATCAATGCCGAAATCTCTCAGCCATTTCTTGGTTGCGCTTTCGAGCGCTTCCGGACGGTGGCTGATAAGCACCACTTCAGCACCAGAGCGAGCAAAGCCACGCAACATGCGGCTGGTAGGGAATATGAGCTCATCACCTGCAACGAGAGTGTCTGCGTTTTCATCAGCAGCGGCTTTACGATGGCCGGCTCTCGCCAGCACATCTTCAATTTCACATAACACATACATGCCTCTGGCCATATCACACCGCCACTGGAGCCTTAATCCATGGAAGTGGTTCGTAGCCGAAGATCTGCACGCCGTCCCATTTGAAGTCATCCAACTCTTCCCATTCGTGCGGGAAGACGACGATGGGGTCGGACGACTCCGGATGTTCGCGAGCCAGTAGCTCTTCAACCTGCTCCAAGTGGTGGTTGTAAATGTGAACATCAAAGCCGAAATGGACGAAGGCGCCAGCCATGTGACCCGTAATCTTCGCAATGAACTGCGTGAGGATGCCGTAACCGGCAATATTGAATGGCATACCAAGGAAAGTATCGACACTCCGCTGCACCAGGCAGGAGTTCAGGATACGTTTAGGGATACCAAGCTCATCCAGCATTGGCTCAGAGATACTGCCTCGCTGCTCTATCAGGCAAAGCATCTGGGTATAGATCGATTCATAGCCATGCCGGTTATGCTGGATGCCAATATCGGTGGCCATAGACAAACGGGTCTGGAAATCGAGCTCACGACTCCATACGGATAACACAAAGTGGCAAGGTGGAAGCTTCATGTCCTCCAGCTCACCAACATTCCAAGCATTAAGCAGGATGCGGCGATCGGTCGGGTCGTTGCGCAACTGATCAACCATACGTTGTAACTGATCGATTTCACGGGTGATAACGACGCGGTCTTCATTCAGCCCAATGTAACCTTCAACGCGATAACCACGTTCCAGGAAGATGTCCTCCTTAAGGCGATACTCGCTGTAAGGGACAATTCTGGTGTCCTCCCATCGGCGCCACTGCTTGCCATATACAGGCCCTAAATCGCCATTATCGTCGGCCCAAGCATCCCAGATCTTCACACCATGCTCTTTAAGGAACCCAATGTTGCCTGAACCTTGTAAATACCATTCAAGCTCAACCAGTAGCGGTTTCAGGTTTACCTGTTTTGAAGAAATGAGCGGAACAGCCCCGCCGGTAAGCATGTAGTAGGAAGGCACATAAGAAACGCCAAGCGTACCGGTGCCGGTGCGATCTTCGGAAGGAACGCCGGTATCAACAACGGTCTGAATGACACGGCCATAAGAGCTCGAAGCCAGCTGACCGTTACTGAATTCTCGATTAAGTAAAAAAGACAAGATGACCTCAAATGATAAGTATGTACATACCTATCATTTTAAACACAGAGAAGACATCCAGGCTAGAAATTAAGTAAAAAAATGGTGGCCACGGGGCCACCAACGCTCAACTTTATCGAAAATAAAGATTGATAAGGATAGAAATAGACAATAGATCACACGTCCATTTCAATATATATTGATAAGTTAGTACTTACAAGGTGTTTTTAACCACTTCATACAGCGAAGATGCCTGTGCTTGCTCAAGGAAACGAGACAGATCGACATCGCTATATGTCGGCGATTTAAGGATTTTTCCATCAGACAGGCGATAGCCGATCATCATGTCAGTGCCGTCAGCATGGCGGAATCCGAGGTCATTCTTATCATATTTACATCTCTCAACGGCAAGACGACGCGCTTCAGCATCCGCCGGCCACAGCTTTGTCATATTAGAACGGTGGATCTCCGCCACCAGCTCCACGACGTCGACGCCAAGGAATTCAGCCAGGCGATACACCATCATGCACGCCACATAGATTTTGTTCATCACGCGGCGCAGATCCTGAATCAGCTCAGCATCACCTACCTTGTTATGTTCAAGTTTATCGGCCAGCGCGGCCAACATAAGCGCAGCTTCTTCTGCTTCATTGAAGGGGATGGCCATATCGTCGAAGACGGTATTTCCAGGCACCATAATGGTATGAATAAAGCGATCGACGCTTTGCTCCTGAGTGTAGTAGCTCATGCCAGTTGATAGCCCACCTTTGATGGCTACCATCGTCCCGACACCCACATACAGGAAATCAGCCATTGCATCCAGCAATCCCTGCATATCCCCCTTTTTCGCTGCAGGCAGCCCTTCTTCTACCGCCTCTTCATGGATCAGCTTAGCGCGCAGGCGCAGCAGCTCCGGAGTGGGCATTACACGACGCGGGTGCTGAAACAGCTCGTGGAACTGGTCAACCATCTTGTAAATACTCTCTGTCGCTTCTCCAAAACCGGGGTTCAGCTCATATGGCTCTGGTTTGAAGCCCACCAGTTTATCGGTGGCCAGCTTGAGATGGTCGGTCAGTTTCGTTAATTTCATGCTTTATCTTTCCTTAGTGCTTTTTTTCGCGTTCATTGTGGCCCAGAGCGACCAGGCCACAAAATCTTTATCCAGGCTTACAAATCGGCAAACTGGCTTAGGCCAGCGCGATCAACAGCGGAGTCAATCTGGCCAACGAGATAAGTGCTTTGCTCAGCTTCCTGCGGTGCAATCTGCAAGGTGTCGGACAACAGCCATTTGTTCATCCACACCAGCGGGTCATCTTTTATCTCCGGGTACAGTGGTTTCAGGCCAAGACGGCGCATCGCAAGATTGGTTCGGTATTTAACATAGCTTTTCAGGATATCGGCGTTTAAACCAATCATTGAGCCGTCTTTAAACAGATAATCTGCCCAGCGCATTTCCTGTTCGGCAACGTCCATCATGGTCTGATAGATGAATGGTTCCTCATCCGCAGCGATCTGGGCCCATAGCAAGCCTTCGCGGCCTGTACGCATAAACCGGAGCATTCGTTCTGTGCCTTCGCAATGAAGCGCCTCATCGCGCGCAATGAAACGCATGATTTTGGTGTTGCCCTCAAGTAATTTCCTTTCTCCAAAAGCAAACGTACAGGCGAAGCTAACGTAAAAACGAATGGCCTCCAGCGCGTTGATGGATACCAAAGTACGGAACAGCTGGCGCTGGAGAGGGTAGGGCTTTCCGTCAAATTCGGAGACGTAGAGCCGTTCGAATTCATCTTCTCCCAGATGCTGGCGCGCGCAGGTCATCTCATAGAGCTTGTCGTACTCTGTAGAGATACTGATAGCCCGGCTGATAATTTCCTCGTCGGTCACAATGCCATCGAAGACAATGCTCGGATCATCCACCATGCCGCGAATAATATGGGTGTAGCTGCGGCTGTGAATGGTTTCAGAAAACGACCATGTTTCCACCCACGTTTCGAGCTCTGGAATTGAAATAAGCGGCAGCAGCGTTGCGTTTGGGCTGCGTCCCTGAACGGAATCCAGCAGAGTCTGGTAACGGAGGTTGCTCAGGAAAATGTGTCGCTCATGCTCTTGCAGCTTAGTATTGAAATCGATGCGATCGGTGGTTATGTCGACTTCTTCCGGGCGCCAGAAGAAGGAGAGTTGTTTTTCGATCAGCTTTTCGAAATCGCGGTACTTCTGCTGATCGTAGCGCGCAACGTTGACAGACTGCCCGAGGAACATAGGCTCTTTGGTTGCGTCGTTAGCGCCCAAACGGAAAGTGGAGTAACTCATGTGTTTCCCTTTGAATGTTATCGGTATTATTAAACAATTTGATTAGATGCACTTCTAAACAAATTATTATCTTATTGGTTAAAATGAGGCATTCAATGAAGTGAAAGGTGGGGATATCTCCCCACGCTTATTAGATTTTGCATGCGCCATCGCACTCATCTTCTGGCTCAACCAACGCAACAGAGGCCAGATCATCGTCTTCACGCTTACCGGCACCATCTCGTGTGTTGTGGTAATAAAGCGTCTTCACGCCTTGCTGATAAGCGAAGAGCAGATCTTCAAGCAACTTCATCATTGGAACCTTGTCGCCCGGGAAGCGAGTAGGGTCATAGTTGGTGTTGGCTGAAATAGCCTGGTCAAAGAACTTCTGAATGATCGCAACTTTGGTCAGATAGCCGCGGTTATCCGGCATATCCCAAAGGTACTCGTACTGATCTTTCAGCTCAGCAAAGTCCGGAACCACCATTTTCACAATGCCGTCTTTGGATGATTTCACGGAAACAGGACCACGCGGCGGTTCGATACCATTTGTGGAGTTGGTGATTTGGCTGGACGTTTCGCACGGCATCTGAGCTGTCAGGGTAGAGTTACGCAGACCATATTCGCGTATGCGGCCACGCAGCTCTTCCCAAGGCATTTTCAGCTCAAAAGACGTATCAGGGTTGGCATCAAGCGACTTGCGGTAATGGTCAATCGGCAGCTGTCCCTGGGCATATTTAGTTTGGGAAAACCAATCACAGGCACCTTTGGCTTCCGCCAGCCGGCAACTTGCATCAAGCAGGTAATACTGGATCGCTTCAAACGTTTCATGCACCAGCTGGTTGCCGGCCGGATCAGAGTAGTTAAATCCGTTCTTCGCCAGATAGTACGCAAGATTGGTAACGCCGACGCCCAAACTACGACGTGCTTTTGCCGGAATTTCCGCTGCGGCCATCGGGTAATCCTGATAGTCGAGTAGGGAATCGAGCGCAGCCACCGCATAGAATGCGACCTCTTTCAGCGTGTCCAGTGAGCGTAATGCCCCCAGATTAAACGCAGACAGCGTGCAAAGGGCGATCTCACCATCGGGGTCATCGGTAAACGCCAGCGGTTTAGTTGGCAGCGTAATCTCCATGCATAAGTTTGACTGGTGAACTGGAGCGACTTTCGGCTCGAAGGCGCCGTGTTCGTTCATATGGTCAACGTTCGCAATATACACGCGGCCGGTAGAGGCTCGTTCCTGCATCAGGGTTGAGAACAGATCAACAGCAGGAACGGATTTCTTGCGGATGCTCTCGTCAGCTTCATATTGCAGGTACAGCGCTTCGAATTTGTCCTGATCGACAAAGAAAGCATCATAGAGCCCCGGTACATCATGCGGGCTGAACAGCGTAATATTCTCGTTGCGTACCAGGCGGCGATACATCAGGCGGTTGATCATTACGCCATAGTCCAGATGACGAACACGGTTCTCCTCGATGCCGCGGTTATTCTTCAATACCAGCAGACTTTCAACTTCCAGATGCCAAATAGGGTAGAAAGCCGTCGCTGCGCCACCTCGAACGCCACCCTGCGAGCATGATTTCACAGCGGTCTGGAAGTGTTTCAGAAAGGGGATTACGCCAGTGTGGGTGGCTTCTCCATTGCGGATCTCACTCCCCAATGCACGCAGTCGGCCAAAACCAATCCCAATGCCAGCACGACGCGACACGTAATCGATAATGGCAGAGGACGCAGCGCTGATCCCTTTCAAACTGTCTTCGGACTCAATCAGAACGCAGCTGGAGAACTGGCGCGTCGGGGTACGGACGCCGGCCATGATTGGGGTGGGCAGAGACAATTTGAATGTACTGGTGACGTCATAGAACCCCTTCACCATTTCCAGACGTGTTTTGCCGGCACAACCATCTTCCCAATTCTGGAAAAGACACATACCCACCAGCATATACAGCTGCTGCGGGGCTTCGTAGATTTCGCCGGTGACTCGGTTCTGGACGAGGTACTTACTCGCCAGCTGAACAGTCGCGGCATAACCAAAGAGTTCGTCACGCATGGGTTTGATATACACGCCAAGTTCTGCGATCTCTTCGCGGGAGTAAAACTTAAGCAAATCCTCATCGTAAACGCCGCGGCTGACGTTGCTGACGATATGATGATAGAAACTTGGGTAAGCGTATTCGCCGAAGGCATCTTTGCGAATTTTGAACATGTTCAGGCGTGCTGCGACCTGGGAGTAGTTCGGAGTTTCAGGCGAAATAAGATCTGCAGCCGACTTAACCAATGCCTCATGAAGCTGCGAAGTTGTCATGCCGTCAAAAATGCTCGCGGCGGCGCCCATGGCTACGGCAGAGGCGCTTACGTTACGTATACCTTCTACCCCCCACATCACGACGCGGTTGTACTTCTCTTCGGATAGCGGCTCTGTGGAGCCATTACGTTTGACAATCCTTATCATGTATCACCCATCAAAAAAGGCCACTAAATGTAGTGGCCTATAGTATTAAATAAGTACTTACCTATCAATTGAGGATTATAAAATCCCTTTAAGAACGTCGCGCACTTGTCGGAACTGGTCTGTCTGCATTCCAGAATATATCGAAGCTATGGCATCAGCCAGGTGCTCATTCTTGGCAACGAGTACGTCTTTTCCCGCTTGTTTCCGACGCAACCAAGGGGCATCAGGCTGTTTTGCAATCGCCCACTGGATGATCTCTTCTTTAGATGTGGTCAGTTTATTCCCGACGTAGTGCTTAATTTCATTTGGCGTAACCTGGATAAGTGGCTTATCAACGCAAGCAAGAACACCGATACACACACCGTAAGAAGTCTGCGCGCGAGAGCTTTGACTACCTACCGGCAGTTCACAAAACACTATGTGGGCCTGTTCAATGATGGGCCTGGCGGTGCGCCAGATCTCTTTGGCCCGGCGCAGATCATCGCTGTTTACTCTGACGGTTTTCTTCGTTCCGCCGGCTTTGGTTTCAACCAGTTCAAGACCGTGGATTTCAAGTTTGTCTGTATCCAGATCCAGCGTACCAATGGCCAGCCCGAAGTTGCTCATTGAAGGGTCGACGCCAACTACTTTGATCACTTTACTCATAGAGTTTCCTTACCATGTTGCCCATACCGGGCATTCCATTAATTTCTCTTCCAGGGTTTTAACTGGAGACTTGCGAACGGGCTCTGGAATGCGGCTCACCACATGTATGTTGTCACTGGTCAGCACACCATTTTCTATGTCTGCGTCGATCATGCTCTGCCCGATGAAGTAGGACATGATATCTATCAGCTTACGCGCAACCATCCCGTTAAAACGAAGTACATAGGGGACAGAGAGCTCAACCATTGCCTTATCGCCATCTTCAGTCTCAAAGCTTAATTTGCCTCTTCCTGGAAATGTCTCAAGTGTATCGTAATTGAAATCGATGCCAGCAAATGCCTTGCCTGGCATTGCAACCTGCCCAGCACGTGCATTTGCCAGTCGAGTCAGGTTAGTAAACGCGCTGCTGGTATGCGCCTCTATAGCCCCGTACTGCGCATCATCTTTGATAACCATCTCAGGTGATTCCGGGATCACCACGAACCCAGGCCCAGTGTGTGGAAGATAGCCACCTTCCGAAAATGGGTTGATCAGAATGGGCGCTGTACTTCCTGACGGCATCGATTTCAGACTTGGCATCAACGGGGTCTTGAAAAGTAGATCTTTCAGAGCCGTAAACTGCTCCGTCTCAATATTGAGATTTTGCCAACCGACACCAGGAGCCGCCCCAGCAGCGGTATAGCTGTTAATCAGCCTGAATGACTGCATCACAGCAAACATTTGCAAAAACTGCGTGCGGCTAAGATTAAACGACATAGCTGCGACCCTCTTTCACTTCCACTGTGATGGTTTCCCGGAACCATGACTTCATTTCTTTGTGAGAGATGATCATCACCGTGCCGCGCTCGCGCGCTTTTGCTTCCAGAATACCCATCAGACGCTCCAGCCCGGCAGTATCCAGCGCATCGTCAATTTCATCACCGATAAACAGCTCGATGTTCTTGCTCGCGCGGCTGGCCACCAGATCCTGCAGAGCCAGGGAGCACGCAATGCGCACTTTGCGTTTTTCGCCACCTGACAATGTCTGGAAGGTTTTGCTGGCGCCGATCTTGCGCACGCTGATATTGAACTTATCGCGCCATTCGCCCTTCTTGGTTGATTCCATCGTTGACCATTCCGCCACAATGTTTCCGTCCGACAGTGTATTGAGATATTCCGCTGTCTGGGCATTCAGGAAAGGCGTCACGGAGGTCAGGATGTGCGAGCGAACGCCGGCAGGAGAGTAGACCTGGCGCGCTTTATCAAGCAGCAGAGCCTGCTCCTGTATATTCTTTAACTCAGTTTTAAGTACACCATAGTTAGATTTATTGGCAGCCAGGCTTTCTTCATGGCGTTTGATGACAGCCAGAAATGGGTTAGTTTCTTTGGTAATGCGATCTACTTCGCTCCGCGCCCGGGCAACCAAAGCTTCTACAGCTACGACTTCTTTTTCCCGATGACGAAGCGTTCCCAGCTCTTTAGTCAGTTGTTCGATTCGGGAAATAATGGCAGACACATCTGGTGTACTGGCGACAAGTGATGATTCAATTTTGAGCGCCTTCTCAAGATGCTCTTGGTATTTAGCCACTGACGTTGCAGATGCCTGCGCTTGGCTGATCTCACTGCGCGCCTGTTCAACAAAACTCTCCTTCACGATGGACAGATCTTCAACGCAATAAGCCTTGCCACAGGTAGGGCACGGCTCTCCGACTTTGGTATTTACTTCTTCCGCTTTCACCTTGAGTGCGCGAGCACGTTGCATCGCTTCCTTCTGGATGTTTTCGGTAATGCGGATGCTGGCACGTATATCAGTGATCGCTCCACGAACCTTAACCAGCTTGGCGTCATGTTCTTCTTTGGACGCAAGTTTTTCCCGCTCTTTACCGATGGCATTTTCAGTATCGCGGATCTGCTCTGGCAGACTGCGCAACTCCATTTCGACCTCAGTGAGCGTGACTTCCGCCCCAACCAGATCGGCACGGGCGACATCAAGCCGTTTGCTGCGGTCTCGCTCCCAGGCTTCAGAAGAGGTTTTGGCAGACTCCAGCTCATTCTGGGCCGATTCGACCAGAGACAAGCAGGCGTCCATCTTGGTTTTAGTGGTCTCCATGCGTGCGGCAGCTGCGTTGGCTCGTTCGCGAGCAATCGCGTAGGCTTTGGTGAGACGATCGACGCCGGCAGCCTCTTCTACGATGGTTTTGAGGTTTTTATCCGACATGCCAGGCAAATCAGGCATCGCCTCCTGACTGGCGTAGATCGATGCCATAAATACTTCTTTTGACGCACCGATCAGTCGCTCTACAAACTCCTGGGTGAGCGAATCTTTACCCTTTGTCATGTCGCCGTCTTCGCCACGGACAATAAGCCGGTTTTTAAATTCCTTATGCTTGCGGTGACGGATAATGGCGTAGCGTTTACCTTCGTCTTCAATGGTGACTTTTACTCGACAGTTCTTCTCATGGCCCGTAGAGAGAACGTCGTCACCTTTAACGCCATGGGATGTCTCGCCATAAATACACCACATCAAACTATTCATGAGGGTTGATTTGCCAGCGCCATTGCTGGCGGCCGATGAGTCCCCGGCATTAACACCCTGGATGAGCACCAGCCCACGCTGATCAAGCTCGACCTTGGCGTTTGCCAGCGCCATGAAGTTTTCCACTTCGAGCGTTAAAAATTTCATGCTTTGCCTCGAATTGCTTTAGTCAATTTCTGCCCTTTGCGAAGGCGGTATTCCGTATGTGCCGGGAAGGAGTTGCGTGACAGGAGGCCACGTTTCGTTAGTTGACCAAGGTAAAACGCCTGTGGGTTTCCTTCTGGCGGATAGGGCTTCTGGAATAAAACGGGCTTCCCGCTTTCAAGCCGTTTAATCATCTGGATGAAATCCCAGAAATTATTGTGGGAGGAAGTCACTACACCGCCTCCGCACTTTCCGCTTCGGTGAGGATCTCCTGACACAAGGCATTCAGTTTGGTCAGGTCAAATCCACCGTCTGTGTCATGAACGATTTTGCAGTAAGCAGAAACAGACTCGCCAAGGCTGTCGATTTTGCTGGTCTCTGAGGTGCTGGCAGTACCCTCCATCATTGAGCCCTTGCGGATGAAGTTGCATACAACACCTTTCGCTCCCATGGACTTCAGGACGTTCTGCAGCTTGATGCCTTCCTCATCGTTTTCGACGACGGCCCGGAAGCGCACGTAATTGCCGCGTATCTGCTTGTCATCCACATCGTCTTCCAGGTTTACGAATTTCGGCGCCGAGGTTTCGAAATGACTGAACGAGCCGTCAGGGTTCACAATCATGTATCCCGCCAGCGAACCTACGTCCCCCCAGTTTTGGTGCGTCAGCGCGCCGACACTGATAACTCCGGGGATCACCTCCTTGTGGTTGTGGTAATGGCCGGACAGTACCAGGCGAAAGCCTATGTCTTTCAGCTCCTGCGCATCGATGCCAACATCAGGCATTGTGGGGATAGCTTTGTTGATGGCGGTATGAATCACGACGTCGTGCAGATCCCCGTCAAGCCGCGCACGAAGTGCTTTCAGGTCGCTAATTAACTCGGCATGGTTGTTTCGCCAGCTCACCATATGGACTGTGACATCACCCAATTTGATGCTGTGTGGCTTACGGCCGCAGACGATCTGTACACCAATCGACTTCAGCGCCGCTGCGGCGTTAGCGCTGTAGACAGAGTCGTTTGTTTCCAGGTCATGGTTGCCGGCCAGCATAGCAACGCTGAGCCCCAGATCTTTGACGATCCACTCATAGGCATCGGAGACGTAGTTGAGTACGGTAGGGGATACGGTTCCGCGGACGTGGAATGTGTCGCCGGCCACCAGCATGTGGCTGCAGCCCGCTTTTTTCATAGCTATGGCCGCTTCTTTTGTGGCCTCCAGCTGAATGGCTAGCCGAGAATTGAGACCATCTGCATCGGTCGTCGAGAATGAATCCCATTTGTGGTAATGGGGATCGGAGATCACCCCATATGGCAACGTCATGTGTATTTTCCTTTGTGGTTATTTTGATATAGATTATAAGCATGTAAAACAGGCCAACAACCAAGTAAACACGGCACATTAGAAAATCTACAGGCTGGATATTATGGCAAAATAGATAAGTAAGTACATACCTATTTTATAAGGTAGAGCTAGACACTTAAGTAAGATCTAGACTCTGGGTGTGGTCTCAGCGTGGGTTGCGGAAAAGCAGTTGTGTGCCAGTGGGGCTGGTATCAACAAGATGAAAGCCACGGCGCTTAAGCATTTCAGCCATTTTTGTCGATTTGACGTAACACTTTGCCATCATTGGTAGTGGTGCGTTTGAGTCAATCATATCCGACAGGAACATCGAACCATATCCTTTACCCTGCATAGATTTGGTGATACAGAAGGTACGGAGTTCAAGACGTTGATATCCAGCCGGATCAATCTCAGGAGTAAACCAGATCAGGCCAATTTTTTTATCGTCTGAACGACGAAGCAGGATGAAGATGAAATGGCCTGACTCACCATTAGCGTCGCGAATCTTAATGGCTTCACGCATTTGTTTTTCAAACTTCTTCCCACCGGCTTGCGTGATGATCTCATTTGTAAAGTGACCAAGACGTGCTCCTTCCTCGAATTCATGCATCAGAAAGGGCATATCAGCCAGAGTAATCTCTCTTGAGTAAAAATCGTCCATATATCACTCCCTTGGCTTCTCAGATGCATTCTAAGCTACGCTATTTTGTATTCGCGTAAAGACCCCTTTGTTCGCTTAGGGTTCGTCAGAGAGCTTCTGACGCGCATTTGCGATGCTAAAAACTTCTGCTTTTGGCCGAGGGTCGACTAAATCGAGTTCTGCTTCGCTGTGATACTCGATATCAAAGTCCCGTTTGATGTGTCTGATGTAAATCGCTGTGAGCAGGCTGTCTTCTTTCAGGAAGTGGCCATAGGATCGGCGGATCACTTCACCTACTTTTTCGATCTTCTCTCCGCCCATACAGAGGTGATTGAATCGACTGTGCTTTCTCAGCATTTCATCAACTGGCCCAGAGTAAACCTTATCCACGACACCGAATCGAAGGATCTTCGCAGTATCAGCTTCAACCAGGCAGACAATCTTCCCCTCGGTCAATCTGTCACGCCAGGTAACGCCTGAACGCATAGTGTTGAAGTAGGGGGTATCCAGACCGATGATCGGTTTTCGAAATGCCAGCAGCGGTACGTATCTGGCACAGCTGTTCAGGTGGAAGTTAACGCCGGCGTCACGCAACTTGAGTCGGGTCTCGTTGATGTTGCACTTCGAGGCTATGCCACACAGGCTGCAGAGAACCTTCTCGTTGCTCAGTGTGGAGTTTGATTCTATGGTGTAGGTTCCGTCTTCCAGACGGCGTACCCAACGTGTGCGTTTTAAGTCCATGTTCTCGTTTTAGTGATTGTTGACCGGAACCACGATAGCTTACTAGGCACACCTGTAATCGCAAATGCCTGTTTTACTTATCCACTTATCCACTGGTTAGATCCCAATAATAAGATCCCTATACAGATCCCTATATAGATCCAAAGAGATCCCCGATCGCCGCAGGCCGCGCCACGCCTGGGCTAAGGACTGATCCGTGTATGCTGTCAGCGGTAAACGATATGCTGTCAGCGGTACGGTATATGCTGCCAACGGTTTTGTGTATGCTATCAGCGGTAATTGACGTATGCTGTCAGCGGTTAGAACCAAAAGGTATCCACATGTCCACAAGAAAGAAAAAAGAGAGCGATATCAAAGAAATACCTGAAGATAACGAAATTCTTGAGGAAGAAGCTCTCACTTTGTACACAGGTGACTTAGTTCCTAACAGCAACAATACGGTGCAGCCAATCGCTTTAATGCGTCTTGGCCTCTTTGTGCCGACACTCAAAGGAACGAAAAATAGCTCTCGCAACAAGTCCAACATGATCGACGCATCCAGAGAGCTTGTCCAGCTGGAAGTCGCGCGGTCAGAGGGTTATTCAAACATTAAAATCACCGGTCCGCGACTGGATATGGATCATGATTTCAAAACCTGGGTTGGTGTTGTTCGCTCTCTGGCTGAATACGGCGAGCCAACCGGGCGCGTAGAGCTGAGCATAACGAAGTTCGCCAAGTTCTGCGGCTACCCGTCCTCGCAGATCCGCAAAACCCTGCGAGACCGCCTGACAAACAGCCTGCTCAAGATCATGCGCACGACGCTGTCGTTCCAGCGCACTCATGAAGAGAAGAACGTCGACGACACCAACAAGATATCCCTGTTGATGGTTCACCTCATAAACAGCGTTGATTACAACGAGAAGAAAGACTCTATTGTCTTTTATGCTGAACCTAAGCTGTCTGAGCTCTATCGCTTTGACCACAAAGTTCTGCTGCAGTTAAAGGTCATCAACAAGCTCCCGCGCAAGGAGACGGCCCAGGCGCTGTATACTTTCATCGAAAGTCTTCCTCCTAAGCCGGCACCGGTATCTCTTGCCCGGCTGCGCGCCAGGCTCAATCTGAGCACGCGCAACGTCAGCTCGCAAAACCAGACTATCAGGAACGGATTGAAGTCACTGCAAGAGCTGGGCTATCTCGAATATAGCGAGGTTAAGCGTGGCCGTTCTGTCTACATCCAGATCCACAGTCGTAACCCAAAACTGAAAGTAACATCGAGCAAACCCGAGAAGCCAGAGGCGCCTAAGCAGGCAGAAGAAGCGAAGGGTGAAATTGATGCGAAACAGAACCTCAAAAACAAAATTTCTGAGCTGTCGCAGAACCTGACGCCAGAGAATATCAAGCTGATCGAGATACTCACCAATAGCCTCAAGTTGCTTTGATACGCTGTCAGCGGTTCAACATATGCTGTCAGCGGTTCTTTTGTCTCAATGTATGCTGTCAGCGGTAAAACGTATGCTGTCAGCGGTACATTTCCACTATCTGCGGTCTTTATAAATCGACATGGCTAACGTCTAAGGGCAACTGCTGCCCTATGAATGTATGCTGTCAGCGGTGAAAGATATGCTGTCAGCGGTAAAACGTATGCTGTGAACGGCACAAGGTATGCTGCCAGCGGTAATTCACTGTCAACGTATGCTGTGAGCGGTAATACAGCGCTGGATTAGATATCCTGAAAACGGGCGACGCAGTCGTTGCTTTGCGTCAGGCCCGTGTAGATAACAATATGGCTTCCCCAGTGGTCACTAACCGGCTAACCCGCATGAATGCTAGGTTAGTGGTTACTAACAAATGTTATTCCATCACGCTTAAAACGCGCTGCAGAAACATCGGTTAGTGGATCTGCTTGAGCAAACCCCAAAGCGTTTGTGCTTTCGATGTGAGTTTCCCGGTTTCAGGATCAAACATGCGCCATTCCCTACGCTGGTGGATGATGTAACCGTCTTCGCGTTCCAGACGCTCCAGCATGTCCGGTTTTCGGAAGCCTTTCGCTCTCCAGTAGCCGCTTGTTTTCTCAATCTCAAGACCAGTCATTGTGAGAGCCATTAACCAACCTCCTTACATCCGTCAAAAAAGAAACTTTGGTCTTTGCTATGAACGCCGTAGACGTCGTGGGATTTGTTGTAGATAAGCTTATCCTCGCCAACGCCAACCAGTTTACCGTTTCGTTTAGCCAGATATGGAGATGAGAGAACCTCATCGCCGCGGACGACATAGAACTGCTCTCCGCTATCAACGACCAGCGCGCCGAAGTCAGCTTTAGTAGGTCTGCTGATTTGATCATTTTTCACCTGCGATACGGTCATATCGCATTGGTAAATTCGGGTATCCGCCAGCAGAGAGAAGGAGAGGGCGGCCAGCAGTAGCGTTATTTTTCTCATACCACTATCCCTGTGTAGACCTGTGCTGTAGAGGTGACGACCAGCACCAGTGCGAGCATGTTCACAGTGGTTCCGTTGACAGGAGACAGAGCTTTCTTGAGTGTCCCGATCATCAGGCAGTCCAACATAAACAGTATTGAAAAGATGAGTAACAGGATATCTATGTATATCTTCATAATAGGTAAATACTAACTTATATATTTTGAGCTGTAAATGGCTACGGAAGAGCGCCAAGGCCTGGAATTCCCTAAGGATGGCGAGTCCAGAGCCATTCACCATAAGCAGTGGCTAAGCATCACTTTCAGTACTGGCAGATATCCAAACTAATATTCTCATGTGCTTCTCCTTTGTGGTTTATGTACTTACTTATTATTCTGATCGAGAGAAGGGGAGCAATCGTCCTGTTCAGGTGATGGCTCATCTATTAGAGCAATGACCTCGCGCAGCTGAGCGGCCCATTCAGGCTCAGGTAAGCCTTGGGCGATTTCTGCGTCGATAACATCGAGCGCGGCATTGGCCGCATCCCAGAGCCTCTTCACTTTGATTCTCCCTTCTCTAGCAAACTTTTAATGTCAATCTGTAGGTTGTCTGGCCCTTCGATCACGTCGGACATCCCAGCTCTCATTGCGGCGCCAGATACGTATGCCTCAATTTCCGCCTTGCCTGACGATACGATTTTATCCATCGACTCCTGCATCAACCTGGTGGAGAAAGAAAGATTAGATGGCAAATTGGCCGTAGCTGCGCGCAAAGATGCATACACATCCTCCAGCTCACGCTTCCCTGCTCTGCCCTTCTTAACCAGCTCTCCTAAACGAGCAACTTCGTCCATAATCCGTTCAATTTCTTTAGATGCCGTTGCCTCAATTTGAGACTCGAACTTGTCACGAATGCTCTTCTGTTCTGCAATATCAGGGAGACGTTCTGCATCTCCTGAACTGCGGTAAGAAATTGTGCAAGGCACCCCATCGCCAACGCCGAAGCTGCTGACCATTGCTGCCCACTGGGCCTGGCTGAGTCGAATTTCTACGATCGGTCTGCGCTTATAGGTGCTTCTTCTAGGGGTCGGATGCTCACGATCCATCGTCATTTCTGCTTCGTATACACCGATCTCAATGTATTCGTGGTGTTTCAGCTCCGAATCGAATAGACGAATGCCGGTTGTATGTACCCGGCTGGTTTTGACAAGACCGAATGCCGGGTGCGACTGGATGGTTTCGCCATGTTTGTTTGTGCTAGTTATCGGATTTTCAATTCTACGATTGCTCATATCATCCTCTGTATTCGATAAACGCTAGGGGAAGCTGTTCAACGCTGTAACCGTTTTGCAGCTCGTTGGTAAAGACACGCTCAACCACTCGTCTGTCTGGGTTGAACATGTAATTTCCGGGATACTTCGTTTTGAATACATTTCCGTCTTTCACCAGCCACCAGGCGTCCACGATGGCTACCCGGTAACTACGTGGCACTGTCACATTTGACGTTGGGATTGGGATTAATTCCATATTAGTAACCAAGTTGTTTTCTTATTGGTGATAATACCCATAAAAAAACGGCGTCCAATGGACGCCGTAACTTTGTTGAGGGCTATTTAATAGTAATGAAAGGAGTGTTTGCGCCCTGTGTCATGTATTGAGGCAACTGACCATTCCACTTATTGATAGCTTCAAGTTCCATGACATTAGGGTTCTGGCGTAGTGCTTCACCGCGTAATTTAATCGCATCAGCTTCTGCTTGAGCGCGTTTGCGGATAGCATCAGCTTCACCTTCCGCTTGTTCGCGTAGCATGTTTGCTTCAGCTTTACGTTGCTCGACTTCCTGCTGGCGCTGGAGAGTCTTCTGGTTCGCGGTAACTTTGGCATTGATGGATTCAATGACAGTGTCAGGGTAGTCAGGTTTCCCTACCCACGACAGACTCAAGACTTCTATGCCTACCGGTGTCATTTCTTTCTGAATATCTTTGAGTGCATTATCGAGTAGTGCAGCTTTTCCACCGTCAATGAAAGCATCCGTGGTCATGCGGCTAGCAAGTCTGTTTAAAGAGTCGGCAATCTTCTGGCGAAGATCAGTGTCGGTAATATCATCAACACCTTTCCGATAAGTTTGGAAAACCGTGGTTACCTTGTCGCGATTGACCAGGTACGCAACACCGATTTTGTGGCCAATTGCAGTACCGTCACTCATTTGAAAAGTGAAAGGTTCATCGTATGTTTTCATCTGCTTAAATGTGGGGAATACGTAGAGTTCGGTATTGATGCCCGTCCACTGACGGCCCACGCCAACAACCTCCCCAATTCCCTTGTCTTCGCCTAGTTTGTTGACCTTAATGCCAACGTAACCTGGCTCTACACGATCACAACCACTAAGGCCCATCGTACAAATCGCAGCCAGTACTATCGCCAATATACCTTTCTTCATTACTTATTCTCCTGAGATTTTTTGAGTGAGTTGATATACCGGCGTCCTGCGATGAGACCTACAACTGGGAACCCAAAAGCCATAAAAAGGCCGATTAACAGAGCCACATCGCTTTTAGCCGAAACAAGCGAAGGGACCAGCAATCCGTAAACAAAAGCGACTGATAACACAGTCAAAACCGCCATCAGATAACCTTTAATCATGTGTGTCCTTACGTTGTTTTGTTTTCAAATGATAAGTAAGTACTTATATATTTTCAAGTATCAAAATAGGCGTCCAATGGACGCCTTTACGTTACTCGATGGTTTCTGTAGTGCCAGAAGACAGGTCTTTAGCTCGACGTTCGTCGATGGCCTGTAGCGCCGCAATGATCTCAGGAAGGGGCTTATCACGATACATGTCGACTATCTGCGATTTGGTGTACTTCTTGTCGCCAATCTCTACGCGGCCGCTGGCATTCTTTGGCAGGTATCCTTCTTCGAGCATGTGCTCAACCAGTGACTCGATAACGTCCAGACCGCGGGTCGGGTCGAAGTAGAATTTCCATGAGCATTTGCCGAATGGCGGTGCCACTTTGTTTTTGATGCACTCGGCGCCAACGTCCTGACCGATCTTATCTTTGCCATCCTTCATGACAGAAGCGCCAAGACGAATACGTACTGAGGCGTAGAACTTCGGAGAATCACCACCAGGGGAGGTGGTCGGATCGCCAAACATCACGCCGATTTTTGTACGAACCTGGTTAAGGAAAATAATGCAGGCATTGTACTTGCGCGCCCATAGCGCCAGCGTTGGAAAGTTGGCGCTCGTGGCGCGAGCCAGGGCCGTATTATCGTTCATGTTTAGCTGATCTTTATCCTTCGCTGTACCTTCCGCCATTTTGTCGAACTTCTCGGCTTTGGAGTTTGGCACCATTGACGCAAGGGAGTCGGCTACGATGCAAATAGGGGCGTCTGCGGGGATCAGCTCTTCGTCTCGCACCAGTTTCAGGATGGTGCCGATCAGCTCAACCGATTCTTCGAATGTGTCCGGCTGCTTATAGACCCACTGGCCGTCATCCTCATCCGCATTCAGCCCGTTTGCCACCGCCAGACCAACGTCAAAGCTGTTTTCGTGGTCGAGGAATACAGCCAGACCCTCCTGTTTCTGAGCGGAGACCATGGCGGCCGTCGCCAGGAATGTGTTGTGGCTGATAATCCCGTTAGACCAGAAAGAGTGTGTTTCCGGCATCGCTACGTCGAACGTTGGTGCTTCACCTTCCTCAATAGCCACGACTTCGTCGTAGAACAAGTTAGAGTCAATTACCGCTGCCAGTTGTGCAAACAGATGCTCGTTAAAACGATTCTTTCTGCCAATGAAGGAGACATAGATTTCTCGCAGTTTGTCTATTCCGACACGATCGCCGCGGCCAATAACGTGATCTACCAGAACGTAGTCTTTACGAGAGGTCTTGGTGAGTGACTCGTAGAGTGATTTCACTAAGCCGCTGATGTGCGGAACGTAGCCTAAATAAGTGCGGTCAAAACTAATGTCCCGTTTGGTTGCCACTGCTAAACGAGCCGGAGACTCGAACCCAATCGTTGACAGGAAAAGGTCGTAGTTAGAGCCACTGAATGACAGCCGGTAATATATGTTTTTATAACCTGCGACGTGTTTTTCAGAGATAGTTGACGTAATCCCCAGATTCAGGAGCATGAGGCGAATTTGCTGTAGCAGCAGCCCACTCGCGCTCACAACCTCAATGCAGCGACCATCATTGACGTGGCATTCCAGCTCAAAGTAGCCGCGAAGGAATGCAATTTGAGCCTCGCTATTGGCGCGACGCACACTCAACGGAACCTGCTTGCCAGCAGCTTTCTCATACTCCAGACCATATTCTTTAAAAAGCAGCGAACGCACCTCTTTGCTAAACAGCACATGGTCTTCCGAGCCGTTATGTTTTCTCGTAACTGGCATCTTGTCTGATACCAGCGAAATGAGGCGGTAGTACTCATCCTTGATGAATGGATCTGTGTTAGAAAAATGCACAGAATTTTCAGAGGCCACGTATCCGTCAGCAATTAAATAGCCCATCAGTTTTGCGATATTGGCATCCAAGTGCTGATCGCCGAATTGATGTGTGCCAACCATTGAAGGAATCGTGTCGCCTACACTGATTTTTTCAGCATACCGCCAGACGATATTGCCTAAGTCGTCAACCACACGAATTGGGTGACGGAACGTAGCCTCGATGTAACCCCCTGATGCCAGCTTAATGCGCTTGAATTTGCGACGGTTGTTCCATGTCAGGTGTGAGGTCTTCTCTATCACGCCATTTTCATTGATGAGTCCAACGTTATGCTCTACATCGCGAGTAGTGCATGTTGCTTTGTGCCCCTCAATCTCAAACAGTTCTTTCACTGTTACCATTCCACGCTCCGTCAGCAGCATGGTGTCTGCGGTAACACATTTCCCCGCACTTGGCGGCCCAAAGATCTCAACGATACGTCCGCTTGGGAAACCGCCGTCATAGCGCCCGGAGATGGCTTTATTCAGCGGAGGGAAGCCGGAATCAATCCAGTGTGAAACCTTTTGGATCTCGTCATTGCTGCCGATTTTCTTTTTTAATGCCATTGCCAGTGCTGATTTTCCTTTTGCCATTCTTAGGCTCCTTTTGTCTCGTTGATGCGTTTGGAAGCGGCGGCTTCATCAAACTTTATTGCGTCGTGGTTGAGGTGTTTGGCCATGCGGGAGAGGATCTTGACGACCTGTTCGCTAATCAGCCCGTACTCTCGTTCTGTCACGCTCATGCCGGCCGCGCCGAGAATGCGCGGTAGTGCAACAACGGCATGTTCTCCATGGAAGAAGACAATCTCCTTAGCCAGCATCGTAGGCGTGGTCGTATTGCCGTTGATGAGTGATTTCAACATCAGCAGTACCTCTCAAAAGGCAAAACGAACACATCCAGATCTTCCAGGAATGACCGGAAGTTCAGCTCATGGCAGAGCAGTTCGAAGGCTTTCAAATCACGTGCGCCTTTTATCTTTTCAATTTCGCTGGGTGGGAACTTGGTATCGATGAGGTTCATCAGCGTCATGTTGCGTTTGAAGGCTTCCAGCATCCGGCAGCCGGTCTTCTCGTTGAAGGCATTTTTGGCCAGTTTGTTGAATGCCGTTTTGTATCGGCCTTTATTGATGACGATCGAGCCGTCGTTAATGCCGCGCACCATAGCGGCGACGCTTCCCCATTCGTGCAGCAGCTCCTTGGCGCCACCGTCACCAATCCCGCCTACACCTTTGATGTTGTCGGAGGTATCCCCCTGCAGAGCTTTGGCTTCGAGGAAAGCACGAGGAGTAGGCAGACCGATCAGCTCTGGGAACTGCTCAAAGTTCACCTGCTTGTGTTTGGCGTCTTCACGAAGGCTCACCCAGCTGACTTTTTCTCGAACCAGCTGCAGCCAGTCGCCGTCGCCGGTGAGCAGGTAGATATGATCGACCGTTGGTTGTGGCGCAAGACGACCAACCAGCATCCCCGCCAGGTCATCGGCCTCGGCGTCTTTGGCGATCAGCTGGTTGACGCCAAGGGCGGCCATCATTTTCAGGATATAAGGCTTCTGGACTGCAAAGCCTTCTTTCATCTTCTTCATTTCCGGATCTTCATCGCGATTTGCTTTGTATTCCGGGTAATAGTCGCGACGCTTGTCGCTAAAGCCGTCCCACAGGATCATGGGGCGAGCGTGAAGAATGGACGCATAGCGACGAACGTTTTTGACGAAGCCAAACACCGCCTGAACTTCCATTTCGCCGTTATGTAATTTGTCAGATTGCTGGTGGTAATAGCCCAGGCTGTTACCGTCCACAAAGAGATAATTCACCGGAAAACTCCTTCCAAAAAGTAAGGCGTCCGTAGACGCCTTAACAGTCATGGCCTGTGATTAAAGCGATTCTAATTCCGCCAGCAGATCGTCAAGACCCTCATCGTCATTAGAAGTGCTGGTCGCGGCTGCAGTGGTAGTGGCGGCAGCAGCTGATGCTTTAACTTCTTCCGGCTCTGGTACGAACTCAGCTTCTGCGGCACGTAAGATCTCTTCGTCTACCAGAGATGTTTTTGCTGGTTCCGGGGTAGAGGTCGTGGCTACAGCGGCTGCACCTTCCGTATGGCCAGTGATGGTGCCAAAACCAGGCAGAGTAGCTGCGCTGGCAGCAGCTGGTGAGGAAATAGCAGCGGTGGCGGCGGCAGGTGCAGCAATACCAATGAGACGCCCCATGGTGCGAACGGTGGACAGCAGACGAGTTTCATCAGCCTGATTGGCGTAAGCGATCAGGTCATGCTGGGTCGACCACAGTTTTTCAGGGATATCGCCCTTGTAGACTTTACGTTTTGGGGATACGTCGTACTTGGTATCGCGACCGGAGCCGGTGCGTTTGATCAGGAACGCATAGCCTTCTTCTTTGCTTAACGGGTTGCCGATATCATCTGCGATATCCTCAGACATCACTTTGCAGATATCGTCGAACACAGTGGACGGGAGCTCAATCAGCTGACATTTTTCTGCGTCGCCAAAGTCTTCACGAGCTGAAAGTACGCCATTGACCAGGTAGCGTGGAGTAGCGCGCATTTGACCGATACGCTCTTCCATTGCCTTGTTGCCTTTGTAGCGAGCGCGACCTTCCATCACCATCTCACACAGCTGGCACGCACGATTGTGGGTGTGCTGTTCGCAGATATAGGCAGTGGTAACTTCTTTGCCCTCCTCATTCTGATGCTTAACGTAGTGCATACCGAAAGTCTGGAAGAACACACCGTTCTGATCCTCCTTGTTGGGGAAGATGCGCAGATAGTTATTACCGTCTTTCAGACGGGTTAGGTCGACGTTGTTGCCTCGTTTGGAAGCAATATCGCCGCGGGTCTTGTTAAGCAGATCAAGTAATGACTTAGACATGTATTTCTCCTTGTTGTGATTATGGCCATGGGCGCTTTTCGCTTGGGGCATTCGCTTGTTCGTGGCTCTTAAAAGCGTACATAATAATAGATCAGTACTTACTTACTATCTATCAAAAATTATCGGGTGGGTGTGAAGCGTTCGGCACCCAGTCGTTCAATCTCTACGATGGCCATTTTCGAGGCCTGCACGATCATGTCTCTACGGTGAGAGAAGGCGGTGACAGCGTGCTTATAGATGTCAGCGATCAGACGTGCGTCATCCAGTTTTTGGCGCTTCGCAAGGTATTGTGGGCTTGTGCGAACCTTAGCTTCCAGTACTGATTCATTGAACTTTATTCCGTTCATACTCAAGTTCTTACGTTCAATGTCGTAAATTTTTGCCTCTATGGCATCGAGGGATAGTTTAGCATCTGCAACCTCTCGTTCCGCGCGCGCTAGTCTTGCGCCGTACTCCATCAACAGCCTCGGTTGCTGCCGCCAAACCTCTTCCAGATTGTCGCGATCGAACTCCAGATCGGTCATGATTTTTTCGTAAATTTCGGTGCTCATTTTGTTATGTATCCGCTTACTAATTTATATCAATAGTACCATGAAGAAATCAGCTGGTGGAGCATGTGTCGTGAAGATGAGAGGGGGTAGGTTGGGTAGAGACGTTTATGTGGCGACGCTGTGAAAAGGAAAATAAATGTTGCACAAACAGAAAGGCCATGCGTTAATGATTGCGTCGGTTTGCAAGACAGACCTTATGAAAGCAGTTTTAGTAAAGCAGTCCGAAGTTCAGGTGTTATCCAAAGATTACCCTTCTCCGTGAGTCTCCTCCTAAGTGCCCAAGTAAGTACCAATCTCTCAGACCAATTTCGCCGCGTTGTGTGGCTCTCAAATAATGAAGGTAATCTCTATGTCTAACAAAATGACTGGTTTAGTAAAATGGTTTAACGCTGATAAAGGCTTCGGTTTTATTACCCCAGCAGACGGCAGCAAAGACGTGTTCGTACATTTCTCTGCCATCCAGAGCAACAACTTCCGTACCCTGGAAGAAGGCCAAAAAGTTGAGTTCTCTATTGAGAACGGTGCTAAAGGCCCTGCTGCTTCAAACGTAGTTACGTTGAGCTAATTTCATTTCGGTAATCTATCCGCTGCGATAACGATGACGGCCTGAGCCTGAGTAGTCAGTTTGGAAGGATTATTGGAAGGAGTTAAAGGTCGTTAGATCTGGACGGCTTCTCTACTAACTCCATGAGAAAACCCGCCATATGGCGGGGTTCTTTATGCTACTTTTCTACCGAAAATGTTTGATAGAGTGACTCTGGTCTGCCTCTTAAGCCGGTATCTTCTGACGTCGCCTATCTTGCTCACCTCCATGAACTCCTTGGCCACCTTCAGGACAAGACGGGCACGGAACGCTTTAAATGAAGCCAGCTCTTCTTCTGGTTTGTCAGATTCATAAATCTCCAGAAGATATTGGCACGCCTTTGGATCTTGCGTTTTTAAAGCCAGCGCACGCGCGCATTTCCGTAATCGACAAATAGGGTCGGCGCCATCCTGCTTTGCAAACGCCAATGCCAGATCGAGCGTGACAGGGCAGTCAATGATTTCCCAGAACTGGGATCGCAGAGTGGCTTCAATCGCCTTCTCCTGAAACTCCTGTGGTATTGCTGTGAGCTCTTGAGCAATTTTATCCGCTGCGCTCATGTGTTTTCCTTTACTCATTTGTTAATAGTCTCCGCAACCTCTGCCAGAATGGCTTCCAGCTTTTCTCCTTCCTCTGGACGGAAGTACAAAATATTCGGGTTAAATCCATAGAACACGGTCACGTCCAGGTCTGGCAGATATTCTTTGCGCCCAACAAGATCGGATGGCTTGCTCTTGTTATTAAACAGCGATGTCGCCCGGCTGCCGCACGTCAGCACGTAAGTTGGACGAACCAGATTTATCTCTTCCCGCATAAAGTCGATAAACTGGCCGATCTCATCTTTGGTGTAGTCTTTTTCCTTATCCTTTACCTTTTTACACACGCCTGTGACATACAAATCACCCATACGCAGGTCACCAGAAACCAGCAACTTGGCTTTGAAGTCATCGTAGCCGTTCTCCATGAAGTAGCCGGTACGTGCATCATTGCCATTGGCGTTGTCGAGTATGACCATAATTTTTGGCTTAATGCCGATGCTTGGTCGTATCAACTCATCGCCCAGACCCATTTCTGCGGCCATGCGAGTCATCAGCACATTGACCTCTGCAGAGCGTTTTGGGTTCATTTCAAATGGGCGTGAAGCTTTCACCGCATCGATCACCAGATTGCCCATCAGCTCTGCCTGATCGCGCAGACGTTCCGGATCGGTCGCCGGCATACTGCCAGGTTCAATAGAGGCGAATGCACCAACCTTTTGTAGAGACTCACGTACTCGGCTGTTACAGGCTCGCTTCTCGACCGCTTCCTCAAATTGCTCAAGTGACTCGAATTTGCCGCCAACTTTCTCACGCGCTCTCATGATGGCCTGGCAACCATTCTCAGAGCAGCCTTTCACAGCAGAGAATGGCGCATACAGAACCTGGCTGCCGTCTTCCAGCGTGCGGATCTCAATTCGGTTAGATGACACGTTAACGTCTGGTGGCAATACGCGAATGCCATAGGTCAGCGCATCCTTAACCAGCCCCTGGTGCTTATCCTCGCCCAGAATGGTGAGAGCAGCAGCGAAGAACTCAGCAGGGTAATGTGTCTTTAACCACATAGACTGATAGCTGATCAGCGAGTAGGCAACGGAGTGTGATTTGTTGAAGGCATATCCACCGAACTTCTCAAAGGCGTCCCATACTTCTTGGGCTTTCTCAGGGCTAAGACCTTCCTGCTCGGAAATAACTTTGGCAATTTTCATGTGTTTTTCCCGTCATTAGCTTCAAACGCTAGCTTTTTTAAGATATTTGCGATTTGAGTGTTAGAGATGCCGAATTTTTCTCGCAACTTTTCATAGGTTGCGCCAGCCTTGCGCAAGGCGACCACCTCAGCTCTTGCTTCAGCATCCAGTTTTTTGGATGCTCTTGAGACAACGATCGGCCCACCAACTCGTGCCCATTTCTTCCCGGTGACGATATGGTGAATGTAAAGCTCAGTTAAACCATATTCGGCCGCGAGGTCTTTGTTCAGAGCGCCTTCTGACTTTTTAATGCGAATAGCAATGACGACTTCGTTGGTTAGCTTGGCGTTGTAGCGCCTCTCACCAAACTCAACGGTATCGTGTGCAATGGCGTCAGCCATGTTGTCGACTTGAGTGCCATACGCGAGATTGGAGGGCGCATTGTTTGATGGTCTTCCGTCAAGATGACGAATAAGTAAGCCTTCTGGTCGTTCTCCGTGGAATGCAGTTGCTACCAGATAATGGACTGTGCGGTCGCATTTGACGCCGTTGACGCTTAGTTTCACGCCCAGATGTCCAAAATCATTGATTACGCGAGGTTTGAGGATTTGCCCCTTCTTCACCCATTCGCCCCCATTGGGGGCTGTTCGTATAACATCTAAAGAGCGAATGCGACCTAAACTGGATGCTTCGTAATAACCTTCAAACTCAGGAATGGATTTCCAAATTTCTTCCACCGTCAAACTCCAAAATCAACAATATCAGCGTTATCACCAATCGCTTCGTCATAGGTTCTGCGTTTGCCGTCAGAGCACATCAGCTTGGCCTTTTTGTGGACTTCTACTGTGCTTCCGTTTTCAAGTGACAGTGTCACCCAACCTGCTTGCGCTCGTTCTACAAAATCGCTGCCGATCGCTTTCATCTTATCCATGTTCTTTTTACCGATAGCGGAACGCAGAGCGTCAGCCTCAGCCATAGAGAATCCAGCGAGTACGCGAGAGCTTTTCATGATCTGCTCTTGATAGAGTAAAACGCCGTTGGTTTCTTTAGTTGCTTCCTCAAGACGCGGATGAATTGAATGTGGAGCCATAAAACCTTTTGCCACGGAGACATAGTCGTCCAACATGCCTGACTGAATTGGACCTGGTCTGAAAAGCGCAGTTGTGGCCACAATGGTTTTGAAGCTCATTGGCTCGATACCACCACCCAGATCTTTGAGTAGCTTCCTCATGGGGCCGGACTCAAGCTGGAACACACCTTGCGTATACCCCGCGGCGAATCCATCAAGTACTTTGCGATCATCCAGTGGGATGGCATCGAGGTTGACGTCCTTACCGGTGCTCTCTTTGATGTAACGTTTTGCGCTATCCAGCAGATCGAGAGTGGCCAGGCCCAGAACGTCCAGTTTGATCAGCCCCATGGCCTCGCAGTATCGTTTATCGAATGCGATGCAACGCGCGTCTCCACGTCGCTCTACAGGGGTACGTTCCGTCAGAGGTACGCCAGCAACAATCATCCCTGCAGCATGGCGGCCGAAGCCACGCATCAGGTTTTGCAACTTGCTCGCCGCCTTAAATGCGTCCGGATGTTTGGTGGCGTACTTGTCCAGGCTGGCCAGCTGCTCGCGCAGCTCCGACAGAGATAAACTGTCATCCTCCAGGGTCTTTAGCTCCTTGGAAACAGCCATATCCGCCGCATCAACTCCATAAATACGCGCTGTGTCGCGCAGTGCGGAAGCGGCGCCCAGATAAGTGAAGTTCGGAATGCCTGCAACATACTCTTCGCCATATCGGGCATTCAGATACTCGATCACCTCATGGCGCCGCGCCTGGCTAAAGTCCAAATCCGCATCCGGCAAGTCGAGACGTTCAGGGTTAATGAAACGTTCGAACAGAAGACCATGACGGATTGGGTCAACGTTAGTAATGCCGATGCACCATGCCACCAGAGAGCCGGCGGATGAACCACGACCTGGCCCGACAGGAATACCAGTCTCGCGACTATGATTCATCAGATCGCGAACCATCAGGAAATAACCGCAGAATCCCAGGCGAGTGAGCGTTTCCATTTCATACTTGAGGCGATCGACGTAAATGCGGTGCTCGGAAGCTGGTGGCGTGTAGCCAAATTCTTTGTTGCTGAGACGTTTTCGAAGCCCTGCGACAGCCAGTTTCATCAACGTTGCAGGCTCATCGTCTGCCATTTTTGGCAGCGCCGGCGCCATCTCGTGCCAGCGCCATTCGCACGCCTTAACAATGGAGTCCTGCGTTGTAGAAGCCATGGCGGCAGACACAGATACGCCCATCCGGACAGAAAACTCTTTCAGAGCCTGCAGCAGATGACGGCGACCATTTATTGCATTGTCGCGCTGGTGGGGGATACGCAGCCGGTGTGGCTGATCGACTTTGATATTGTTCATCACCATGTGGGCGATGTCTTTGATGTCAGCGTCATCAACCCCTTCGTAATAAGCTGGGTAAAACGCAACGGGCTCGATTTTCAGTGCGCTTGCCACTTTCATGGCTCGCACGTTGATCTGGTCATAGAATGGCGTAGGGTGTGGATATACGACGCTGTAGAAATTATCGCGTCCACCGGCAGTAATCAGCGCACTAATAATTTTAGCGAAGTCCGGGCGCTGGAATACGCTGCCGATATCCGAAGTCAGTAACAGTATATTGCCTTTAGCGTATGTAGCCGCCAACTGGTCGAGCGCCAGGCGTGGCACGAAGTAAAACTGCTCGCGGGTATTGGCTAAAGTCATTAGTTCGCAAATGTCGCGATAACCTTGCTCGTTTTTAATCAGTGCGGTGAAGCAGTAGTTACGTCCACGCTCCAATGATTCCATACATCCATTAGACTCTTTAGCCAGTTTAGCCCGGTACTCGTATGTTGGATCGTCGACAACATTCAGCTTAACACCACAGATCACCGCCATCTCATCGCCAGCTGCTCGTTGCAGGGGGATAACGCTGGCGATATTCATCGTGTCAGCAGAGATAACCGCGGTATAGCCAGCCTCCTTTGCCACCTTTACTGCGTGCTCTGCTTTCAGTGCTGATTCTCCCAGGGAAAAATCAGTCCTGACCATCAGTGCTTTCATGTGTTTTTACCTTCTGTTTTTTCTTAATTTTGTCGTTGGGGAAGCCGACGAACTTCCCGTATATCGAAATCGCAACTCCTTTGGCTGCCTGGTGGCAGTCAGGCCTGTGAGCGCATGACAAACAGGCCGCGCCAGTTTCAGAAGCTGCGATAAGAGATCCAAAACAACCTTTACGCACGATTAACCGAAGATTTTCTGAACCACTTCACGCGCCGCTTGCGCAGAGGTGGAGGGGAGTTTATTGATGAATGACTTCTCGATGCCGGCTGCGAAATCACCTCGCATCATTCCGATTTTTGCGGACAGAAGCAGCTCACGCGGGCCGATTGGTTGGCTGATCAGGTGTTGCTCATACCCGTCTCGTACCAGATTGGCGAACTTAACCATTTTTTCGGCGTATTCACGGATGATTCCCGCTTCAACCAGCATGTTCACCTCAGCACCAGGCTTCATGTACTTGACGTGAGATACGATGCCAAAGCGAGAGAAGTTAGCCGCGTTCTGGATGTTCGTTCCTTGATAAAGCCCCGTTTCATCCCCTGAACCATTAGTGTTGCCTGTACCGATGAAGGCGAAGCGCTTATGCGGCGCCACGCGACGCCAGTCAGGTGTCGCTTCTTTGATTACGAGTGGTTCGCCTTCCAGAACTGGCTGGTAGATCCCCAGAATCTGCGGGAATGCAAAATCGTATTCGTCTGCCAGATAGACCCAACCGTTCTTCATCGCCAGCGACAGAAGCCCAGGTTCAAAGTAGGTTGTGCCTTCTCGCGCCAGAATCTGGCCCGTAATATGGGCTTCCTCAGTTGATGCCGTATGCTGTGAGCGGATAACCGGGCGATTCAGGAGCGCGCAAAGCTGGGTTGGCAGAGAGGTTTTCCCCGTACCAGCATGACCCCACAGATAACCAGGAATGCCGATCTCCAGCATCATGAAGATGTCTTTAATCAGATCGAAGTCGCCGTATACATAGCCGGCTTTCACTTCTGGCACGAACTCCGGATATGGCGTGTTGATGTTGACCGTCACCTGAAGGGGTTTGCCTCGGGGCGTGCCAAGTTCCTTGATAGTCAGGCCAAGCAGCTCGTGCGCGGCGACAAGCTCAGTTTTGTATTCGACTGTCCCTGCATAGCCAGGGTGGGAACTGATATCCGCGATTTTGCCGTCTGCGCCAGCCTTCTCAGAGCGTTTATTCTTTAACGCTTCAATGGCCTTTGGAGACAGCGTTGGTTCCCCGGGGAATGCTGTGGTGTACATTTTCACTACGTCATCCACACCAAGCCCTTTGGCTTCTTCCGGAATTCCTTCGCACCGACCCATCGAAATGTGGGATTTGAGGTGATGGAAGGATTTTCCGCACCATTTGCAGGTGACGGCATCAGAGTGGGCGTTTTGTGGTAGCGCAGTCGCGGTCATGTGTTTTTCCTTACTTGTTGTCGTTTCTGGGCTCTATTCTATACAAATGTATCAGGCTTTATAGTAACTAGTTACTTATTTTATAGGGCGCAAGGTTTACTCTAAAATGATACGAGATAACTCGCTGACAACTGACGTACCCAACTCTTCGACCTTATTCACTAGCGCATAGTTTTTGTAATACCGGCGCGGCGCGTCCGTAAGAATGCCAATGGCCAACAGGTTGATGTCACTTGTGTTTTCGATGTCATTCGTTACAGAGCGCAGATGGTTACTAAAGCCATCCCCCGCAGCGCATGGGGCGCCGTCGCTCTGCACAATCATGATCTTCTTGTCTTCCATACGCCCTGCAAACAGAGAAGCCAGCTGTGCGATGCTCTCGCCATCCACGTTGTTTAGCAGGGGGAAAGTCTCCGCCACACAGCCCATACGAGCACGTATCTCTGGGGAGTTCGCTTTTTCATGCCAGTTTTTAATAATCGGCAGCATAAGCGCTTCAAAGCGGCTAAACCCACGTTTCGACATAGTTGCTACATCCGGATTGCCATACGTAGTGAAGCCGGTAATGACGTTCGGAACGTGGATACGATCTAGGGCGTCAGCCAGTGTGTATGCGGATGCCAGCGCGAGCTCGATTTTTCGGCCGCCCATTGAACCTGACAAATCGATGACCTGTTGAACGCACGCGTTCACGGCCTTGTGGTCTTCTTTTCTCCGGAATACCCGATCGTCATTCATCGACAGTCGGTAAAGACTCGCCCCATGTACGCGTCCACGACGCTGGCCAGGGATGAACTGAACACGGTTACGACTGGCGATCGCGCGCTCCAGGTCTTTGGCCAAGGTAGATGACACCGAGGAAGACAGATGTCTCTCCACCTTCATCACAAACAGTTTTCTGCCCTCTGGAACAATGCGGTAGCGATCTACGGGAGAATACATAGGGATTGCGCCAAAAGCTTTTCTGGCGCGCTTAATATGCTCTTCTGCCTCGTCAATTGGCCCCAGAAAGTCGTAGGAGCGATTGTATGGCCGGTAATCAGATAGTGACGCGCTGGCCAGCTCCGACTTGATCGCCGACGCCAGCGCATCTTCGGTTGAAGAACCTATCTCTTCATCGACGTTTTCTAATGCCTTGAGAGCATCATCAAGAGACATATCGTCAGCGTGTGGGGCAAAGCCGGCATCGCTTTCATCCGAGGTGTCCCGACCCCCTTCATCCTTCTCCTTGCCACCGTCTTTATCTGCCTTGCCTTCACCGTCTTCGACAGCTTCGCTGTCATCAGAGGAGCTGCCATGCCTGTCCTCTGAGCCATCATCCGTGGACGGACTGTAATCCCCTTCATCATCTACTTCTTCCCCTACATCCGAGCCCAGAGATGTAACAGGATCATCAGCTGTCGTTTCTTCGCTGTCAGGCAAGTCGTCAACATTTTCATGGCCTAAATCGCCATCTTCAGGTTTACTTTCTGTATCATTTATTACTTCATCACTGTTAGGTATGTGCTTACTTATCGATTTGTCTGATTTTTCATCATCTTCATCGTCAGAGCTAAACCCATCAGGAGTGCTTTCGAGCCCCTCTTCGTCACAAACCTCAGTATCGTCTCCAGCAGCCGGCTCATCCGAACTGTCTTCTTCTGGTTCGGTCTTTTTGGTTACAGAGGATTCAAGCTCAGGTAACGGGCCTTCTGGCATCTCAGTCATTTCACGCAGGATCTTCGCCATTGCTGCAGCAACCTTGACGCAATCCTCAGTGCTATCCATACGACGAACAGCTTCATCGACGCCAAACTCTTTCAGTACGGCAATAGGTTTATCGATGAGGTGCCAGTGCTCCTCCATGAAATCAACAAAAGTTGGTTGGCCATCCCACGCCCGTAGAACCGGACAGAGGAAGAACTTTAGAAACAACTCGCGTTGATCCCCGCGGCACATCGCTACCGCCTTTTTAATGTGGGGATTAAAATATTTATCAATCATTAGGTTACGTGTGGACAATAGGTTCCGCCGGCTGCCGGTGAACACTTCACTCATGCGACGTTCGATGTAGACGTCTTCCAGGGCGTTCCAGAGTCCGAATGCCTTTGTGTTGCGCATTTTCTTGACGACTTTTTCGTCTGTGAAAAGGAGATGGCCAACCTCGTGATCAAGGAATCCACGTATGGCATTCATAAGCGCAGGGCTTGCGTCATCTGGTATGGATGGGATGTTAACCATGACTGGCTCACCCTTTTTATTGTAGCGAACGTATGCTGTGTCTCCGCATTCAGCTACAGGAATATTCTTGCCCGAAAGAAGACCAACGACGCGTTTTACGGAATCGCGGAAGTCCTGTACCTCTTTGAGTACAGTTTTGCTGGGTTTGGTTGCCATGTGTTTTTCCTTATCGAGTAAACAAATTGTTTTCAGATATAAGAAAATAACACTGCGCGAACAGGGGAGGAAGCAATTCGCGCAGGGGATCAATGAGTTATAGGCGGGTTATAAATTTTAGTTGATTCGAACCGCGAAAGAGAGGTCGCCAGTATTGATCAGCGTGAAAGAGCCATTTTCCAGGGAAAACCGGAAAACAGTAGCGTCGCGCGCTCTAACGTTTACCTGGTGATTTGGTAACTCAGATAGTACTTCTGCAGCCTCCAGGTGTGTCAGCGCGAAAACATTGCCTACATTCAGAGCAAGTAAATTAGATGACAATTTTTCCATTAATAGCATCCTAATCAACAGGTTTCATTTGGAGGTGATGGTACTACCTATTGATATAAAAGTTAATAAAAATGTATCGTAATGTCTTAAACAAAAATAATCAAAAAAATCAACAGAAGTACCGGATTTTACTAATTTATACCTTATTTCGTGTGATTTATGTGCGATAATTGCCTACAAATAGCCGGATGTAAGACTTTACAATAATAACCGTTGCTGTAATATCGGTAAGTACTTACCATACAATAAGATCACACGAGGATAGTAACTACAATGACAATGGCCGATGAGAAGACCGCTCGTTACGTCGCCTACATCGATTCTTTAATCACTGTTTCGCCGAAAAGTCAGTCGGCGATCTCCCGTGAGATTGGTTACAAGAATCCCAACATTTTGTCCCTGATAAAAAAGGGAAGAATTCCGCTGCCGGTAGAGAAAGTGCTACCACTGGCAGAAGCACTGAATGCAGACCCAGTACGTCTCATGATGATGGTTCTTGAAGACCGTCAGCCTGAGCTGGCAGATTTTTTACGAGACCAGGGCATAGCGCCGCTGACTCCGGAAGAACGTGAGGTTCTCGCAGCTTTCCGCAACCGCTTTCCGGCTCAAACTGATGGTGTTGAGCAGGTTGTGGAAGCAATTAAAAAGCTATGAGAAGTTTACTCTGATCAGCTCGGTGGATAGGCGATCTCCCTTCATTTTGTGGTCAATTTCTTCTAAATCTGGTTGCTCAACAATCGACGAGATGTACGATGAGAAGCTCTCAAGGGCTTCTCGCATCTGATCCATGTAGTCATATCGGTCGTATACACGGTCGATACCTTCCAGACTATGATTCATGATCTTACGTGATACTTCCTGAGAAATATTAAGGGCTGGAAAGTAGCTGCGTGCCGTTCTACGCAGATCACGTGGGGTAAACGACTCCACTTCCCCAAGCTCTGGTCGCTCTAGAATCCGCCTCAACGCCTGGGCTATTGCAACCTTTGACATTGGCGTATCAGCTTTCTTTTTGTTCGACGGGACGAGCCACTGGCTGCCGGCGCCATAAGCAATCAATTCTTCTACGCACTTCCGCATCAGTGAGCTCATCGGAAGGGTGTGCGACCGGGCCGATTTGTTGCGAGACCCTTGATTCCATACATTTAGCTTAAGGTCGAACTCGCTTACTCTGGCCCGCAGCACTTCATCTGGACGTCTGGCAGCTACGAGGCAAAGCCTTGCCGCCCATTTCGTGCCTGGACATACGTCGAAATAGTCCCAGACATTCCAGAATACCCAAACCTCTGCGTCCGTCAGGCATCGTTCCCGCGGGGCCGTCTTCGCGCCGCCGGCAACTTTGTTCAGCGACATATCATTCAGGGGCGATGTTTCGATAATTCCCTGGAAGGCACACCATCCCAGGAACTGCTTCATGATGGAAAAAACACGGCGACCCATCACGATCTTCCCTTCAAGGATCAGCGGGTTGACCAGCTGATTCACCATTATTCTATTCAGGTTACTTACTTTTTCCTGAGCGATATGCGGGAGAACATGTATCAAAACACAATGGACAGCTATCTCGGGCCGGCGGCGAGTTATCAATAATGATAAGCGAGTGAATAACATGAATGCGTCGGCGAAAGTCAGATCGGCTCCCTGCATCGAGACCGATCTGGCATCCATCTGCGATGCCCGATCCAGATAGGTGATCGCTTCCTGTGACGTGTTTTCCGCTGCGCGTGCTCTGTCAAACGTGTTTTTCATAATCTGGCCACTGTATGACGCTTTTTATACTGTGTTTATATACAGTATATTAGGCATTGTTTTTATTGAGATCAACCTAAAATACCCTCTTTTGTCTAATGATTCCATACCTACCAAGTATGGAATCATAGAAAGGCCTTTTTTTGAAAATTAGTCATCAGGGCCGTGCATTTCCCGCTTGTTTGTTTGCGACATCACCCTTGTCTTTGCGTTATGTCCCATCGTTGTCCGGTGCCAGTTTAGTCATGTTTGCGTCTATGGCTGTCTCGATGCCGCCTGGTCTCGAAGGGGGGACTTCGTCAATTCATGATATGATAGCTTTAATGGTATAGCTATGAAGGAATCATAGATGATGACCTTAAAATATTATTTACGGCACTGCTTATGGGGATGGTGTGGTTATGGCTATCTGATCTATTTTATAGTGCGCGATATGAATGACGGACTAATTTTTCCTGCCTATGTTCCTTATATGCCATTTGTGGTTACATATCTTGTTTTAAGCGCCGTCCTGTACCCATTCTCATATTATACTTCGGAGAAACTAGCCCTTAAGATAATGACCAAACCCTTTTGGGATCGTCACATTGGCGTGAATAGCGGTGTGTATGGCATGTTCATTATTTTGTGGTTATTTTGCCTGCCGCTTTCGGTACCGTTATTTCTCGTATATTTATGCATACGCGCAAAGACTAGATTAAGTGCCTAAAAAATATGAAAATTATCGCAATATAACCACGCTACGAATGAGAAAGGCATGGAGCTGCAGGTAACTACGGGTTTGTTAATTTCTGGAAGGCTGCCGCGTATTTGGCGATGTCGCTCATTTTGGCTGGATCACTGGCTGTTTTGTGTGCCTCTTTCGGGAAGATGGCCAGCAGACTATACACGTCCTGAAACTTGGCGTGCTGGGTATAAACGAGGGCGCGGTCGCTTGTACAGTTGAACCTGTTTCGGTGACTATTTCGTTCTTGCTTGGTGAATAAGAGATGAACGTGGTAAACACGAGAGGAAACTACAGAACCAGGTTCGGTATAGGGGCCATCTTTGCCAAAAACGGCCGGATAAAAGCCGTTTTTAAAACTCACAAAGTCAGCAAGTAAGGAGGTCTTCAGATCAGGCATTACTCTGAAGACCGGCTCCAAAAATTGGGCGTAACTATCACTGTTCCATGTGACTTTCATCGATCAGCCTTAATGGAAGGAGAAGTTTGCGAAGACGTCCTCATCAATGAGACCTGTCTGCGATTCGATAACCTCAACTTCGTTAAAGCACTGATTTAAAATCATCAGGAGGTCAGAAACCGCCAGACGGTACTCAGTGATAGCATCACTCAAACGTTTCAGGTACGGATGTGGCAGTTCGGCGTCACGGATGAACTTGTTAACGAAGCCTTCTAAACCGCGTATGGACAGGTCAACGTTCTTCAAGTCCTCGTAACGGCTTTCACCGAAAGTATCGCGGATCTGTTCCGCACTGTAACCTGAAATGTTATGGGTCAACTGGACGTGTTTCGCCGTCAGCTCTGCGAGCCTTTGTTCAATATCCGCAAGTTGAGCTGCGGTGTCACTCTCAGCAACCGGAATACCTTCCGTTTGCGGCAGTCTGAACTCATGGGAATCTGCAAAACCGGGCCTCGTCGACCTTGTGATGCCGCCGAAACGAGGACGCATCTTAAATTTTGTGTGTACACGCTTCGGGAATGCTTTCGGAGTGCTATTTGCATTCGAAAAGCGTGAAGCGTTAGAAGTCACGGTAGCAAGAGCATTGCTAATGACATTCATATCTTCCAAGCAATTTTCTAAATGCATAAAACCTCTTTACAGCTAAATGGCTCGTACCTAAGTGTACGCTCTGTTATCAAAAGCGACAAATCAAAACGGCCCCAAACGGAGCCGTATTGTATTACAGAGTGCTTGCGAAAGCAGCAAATTCTGTGTAACCGCCGATTGGAACATCGTCCAAAAACACCTGGGGAATGGTTTCTACCGGCTTCCCAACCATGCCACTCAGCTTTTGCTTATCGATCCCGGCAGCGACAATATCGATGTACTGATATTCGCCATATCCATGCCCCTGCAGCTGCTTCGCCAGCTCAACTGCCCGCTTACAGAAGGAGCAATTATCTCGGCCATAAATCACACACTTCATTGTTTTGCCTCGTTAAATCTTTGTTTTAAGAGATATCCTTCAAGTGGCCAGATTTTAGCGACTGCGTTCTGGCGCGCAATCTTACGACCGATCTCCGGATCAAAGTTTTCCGGGCTTGCACAAGCTGATTCACCGGTAACGATGAATCCGTTCTCCAACACCAGTACACAAAACGTCAGTAATTTAAGCGACTCAAGATCAGCGTCGCCAGCAACTGGCACCTCTTTGCCGGCATAGGTCCCACTTGCCAGGGCGCCAGATCTGCCATCAAAGGCCGTAAAATAATGTTCGGCGCGGATAACGCTTTGGATACGTTCTGGGGTTACTCGCGCGGCCGTTTTTCCCTTGGCCACGATTTCTTTTTCGATTTCCATGTCAGTCATTTTGTTTCCTTACAGATAAGCTTGAAGCGCCACTTTGCATAGCTCAGAGCGCACGCAATCTTCGGCCGTGAACTCAATGAGCCCTACTTGGCGAGATGGCTGGAACCGCTGCAGGGCGTCCTCAAGACCAGATTTAACATTACCCGGCAGGTCGCATTGCGTTACATCACCATTCACGATGACTGTTACGTTCTCACCCATCCGAGTTAGGAACATCTTCATTTGTGACGCCGTCACGTTCTGGGCCTCATCGAGGATGACCACAGCATTTTCGAACGTGCGACCGCGCATATATGCGAAAGGTGCGATCTCGACTTTGGCCACTTCTGGTTTGAGGCAGTATTCGAGAAATGAAGCGCCCAGGCGCTTCTGGAGCACATCGTAGACGGGACGAAAGAACGGAGCGAACTTCTCGGCCATATCGCCAGGCAGGAAGCCCAAATCCTCCTCTGCCTGCAGTACGGGGCGCGTAACGATAATTCGCTCTACTTCCTTATCGAGTAATCGCTGTGCCGCGACTGCCGTCGCCAGGAAGGTTTTACCGCAGCCGGCTTCGCCAGTGGCGAACGTCAGTGCTTTGCTATCAAGGGAGATAAGATAGTGGGCCTGGGCCTCATTGCGTGCCTCTATGGGGGAAGTGTCACGCTTCGGTTTTGGGGGCAGAGCAGGGGCGGCGGTGGCCAGCTCGTCTACGATAATAGTGTCGATCTCGTATCCGAGAATACGCGATTTTGACTTAAGCGCCTGGCGAGCTGCACGTCGCGCCTGTTTACGTTTGTTTCCCATATTGAGTCCTTTCAAGTGAGTAACCAGACGAACTATACCTAAAAGAGAACGCAAAAGTAAGTAAGTAGTTACATAACAACAAGAGCGCTTATGCAAGAAAAGGGGCCGAAGCCCCTTTGGATTTTGCGCTGAAAAAGTGTTGCTAAGATGCTAGAAGCTATGGTTAAAGAACGTCTGCCGTAATGTCTATCACAGCGTTGAGCGGTCTGGCCATGGTGACAGGCGGAGTCTTTTCGATAAGAAAAACAAAACCAAACCGCTCAACGCTGTGTTGGCGGAGGATAATGGAATCGAACCATCATCGCTTTCGCAATGGGACGGTTTTCAAGACCGCTTGGGCGCCATGCCCTCTATCCTCCGTTCGTTGTGACGCCAGATGCTTATCTTCTGGTTGCTTCAACGAGCTGCAATTCATCACAACGGTAAGGGCATTCAGGGAATCAGATCCGTCGCGAACAGCCAAAGAGCGCGCCTTCCTTGCTGTCGTCCAAATACCCTTACCGTTGTGGCGATGGTGGGTGGATTCGAACCACCGACCAGTTGATTAACAGTCAACCGCTCTACCACTGAGCTACACCATCTAAGGTTGACACCGTCAGCCTCTGTCGATTCACGGACTTGTGGGGCTGTATCGCCGATTCACCGGTGTCGTTCGCAGCAGTCCTACCGCTTTCTGCCACTTGTGCTTTACGTATTCACCAAACGCTTACAAGCCAAGATCTTCAAATACTCTCCGAGGGTTGAGGAGGGCTTTCTTTCAGATCTAATTGGATGTATGGAATCATTTAATCGTTGTGGCCACGGGGCAGTGACAACAATGGCTATAACCAGAAGGATAATGAATCCGTGACCACAACGTTGAGACCACTGGACGGATTAATGTACTTGGCCCTACATGTCTGCCGGTTCTGCCTCTGTGATGCAAAAACCAGTGGTCTCAACGTTGCGTGCTGGCTCACCTAACCAGCCGGGTTACGTCGCCATTTTTAACCCAAAACTAAACGACATAAGTAACAGAAATGACGTAACAGGATAGACGGTCGGGCCTTTGGGAGCCGGGATGTGTTGGACATAAAACCCAACCGCCCATTCTGTTACCTCATCGGTAAGGGCACTGGTTAACCAGATGCCCTACCTGCGTTTTGCAATCACACTCGCTTAGTGTGTCCCATTTCGGTGACGAGGCTGGAAACTGACCTCGCTGGTGTTTAGCTTTTTAGGCTACTGCCAGGTACTGATTGTCGTTTGCAGTTATCTTTAAACGTTCAAACAGTCGCGTTTCAACGAAAACAAGCCAATCATAGTTGTATCAATTTAATAAGTAAATACTTACCTATTATTTCATACGTCAGTTTGATCATTTTTTGATCAGTACTGGCTTCTCATCCTGCGTCCGTTGGATTGTGGCCGTTAAACGTTTGACTCTGATCAATCGCACTTTCTTAGATCTGTAGCAGTCACCTGTTCTACGTTGTTAATACATTTTGTCGTCTATGAACGTATAAGTGATTCACACAATTTTACTTATCCATCCTTCGATAACATCATAGGCCACATAGCTTTTCGCGATAACAGTTGTCGCTATTACAAAGAACCATTTATGCTTTCCCACAAATCTTTTCACCTTTTCATATTTACTCAGTGATCCCTCGTAATACTCAATCAGAGTAATCCACTGCTGAATTTGCTCTTTATAATGATTACAAAGATTTTTATTTATTTGGGCTTGCTGCAACGACCGACTCCTAGACAACCAACCACCAGTAACTGGTGGCTTAATTTCAGGCAGTTCAGTATCAAATTTAGTACGTTGTTGGTTAAGCCGATCAACAACAACACGAAGTTCATCTGCGGTGAGATCATTACGAGCATAAATATCTTTCAGTTGAGCTAGTGTCATATGAAGCACTCTTTTGGTTGATGACATTAATTATACCATCTTCAGATATGCTCTGTAGGAGTCGCCCCGTGGAGCTACAGAAATGTAAGTTACGGGCAAACTTCTTAATCAAGTCATGACAGATGATGAAGCCAAGGGCGACGCCTCCAAAAAAAGACAATACGATGTATGGAATCATGAGTATTCTCCTGCTTCAATCAGTTGCTCAAGCAGCTCTCGCCCCTTATTCGTTAACTGGTAGTTCTCTGCCTTTCCTTCCGGTTCGACATTGGCCACCAGGTTCATCTGTTCGAGCTTGGCTCGTGTCTTGGGTTTCCAGTTAGCGTAGAAACATGACCATTGGCTGATTTCACGCAGGGTTTCCTTCTCTCGCTTACTCAGGACGATCATCGCCAGTCTCCTTTAGCGTGTCAGTAATGTCGATGATGCGGTATACGCGGCCACGTCTTTCCATCAGCCCGCGCTTCACGTAATCGTTGATGCAGCTGAGCATCATTCTTTATCTCCGACACGTTCTTCGGTATCGCGAAGGCATTTGGGCCACTTAAGCCGCGGATGACGCAGACTGCCATCTGGCGTGTACTCGTGAAAATTCACCTTAACAATACGGCCCATGTACTTGTCCTGGTTATGCCAGATCTCATCGAGGTAGCGATGTTTGATTCCAGAAGCGCGAACCTCGGTTCCATCTTCGAGGCGAATAACGATTTTGCCGAGCGTATGAGCAAAGCCGGCATCCGGATCTCCGGGTAGAAAGCCGATAATCTCCCCATCAGCTTCGTTTTCATCTTTTAGTTTCCACCAGCTGCGGGTGCGCTTGAACTCGTATACAGAATCCGGGTCTTTGCCCATCTCTCCTTCTTCGTTATCGTCCAGACGCTTCATAAACCGCTCTACAAAGTCTTCATGGCTATAGATGATGTAGAAGGGGTGCATATGAATGTCAGTCGCGTAATCCTGGCCGCGTGTATTTCTGAACCAGGCCACCAACAGTGAAAGGCGCTGTTTCAGCTTCATACCGTTCTTCTGGTATTCGACTGTTTTAGCCTGTACGCGCCACTCTGGTAGGAAGAAATCGAAGATATGATAGGTTGCGCCAACCGCCTTCACGTTCTTCTTGCGTAGCGCTGAGACTGAATTGTTAAAAGAACCTGCAGTACCTTCACCATCGAAAAAGATGTGTTTGTAGCCGGAGAGTTTGCCCAGCTCCAGCATGGCAGGTTTCAGGTGATCGAGAGATGTAATCGGGTTTCCGGTACGCGACAGAAAGTTAACCTCTTCCTCGTCCACGATCACTTCACAAATAACCCGAAGACCATCCAGTTTGAGGCTGCCTATCATTGGCCATCTGGCTTTGGGATTCGCCTTAAATGGGTACTTGTCGCCTTTTTCTTTATAGGCGGTGGACAGCTGCACCTCAAACTTTGGGATCGGGTTGGCGAATACCTTATTGCATAGACTTATGCCGACGCCGGCTTTCGGGTCTTTCAGCAGGAACCGGCGAAATACGTCCTGACCGTCTGCACACATCGAAGCAACCAAAGACTCGACCGCAGTAATGGCTGCGTTCCCCGTAAGCTCCCGGGCAGCCAGTTTCTCCAGCAGCTCTATCGCTTTCTGATCACTGGGTACGGACTTGCTAAGTGGATCGGCCACTTTGTATTTCTTCACCCCGAAACGAACAAATGGGTTCAGCATGAGTGACACCATTCTTTGTTCGAAGTCATCCATACTGGCCAACGCCTCTTTCTTGGCGTTCGTTCCCATTGTTTTAATGGCGTCCAGCTTATGTTTAAGCGCGATCAGCTTCTCCATTAGTCGGTCTTCTCCTTTAAGGTTTCTTTGATAAGTTCTGAATAAATCTCGCTGGCATCCGGCAGTCTGCCAGTTTCAGCAACGGTCGAAGATTGGCGCTTCCCTTTAATTCCACTGTAGATAGATGCACTGCCTCTCTTCGGCTGCAGAGTTCTTGCTGTTCGGTTTCTTTCCTCCACCTCTTCAATGAGCGCCGGCATATCGACGAAATACAGCGACTCACCTTGCCGGATTTCCTCCACCATCATTTTCAGCGCCTGGCATTTTCCGGCCGAAATGGCGTTCGCACAGGAGGTGAACGATGACGCCGGCAGTCGCTTCTCTTTGAAGGCAAGGATCGTGTGCTGACAGACGGTGTAGCTGCAGTACGAGGCATGTCCGTTAAGCTTCACTTCCGGGCAACGCAGCGAGTAGCCGTTGAGTCCAGAGATCGAAGGGATTTTTGATAAGTCAGTTTTGGTAGCCATTTCTCTAAACGATAATCTTGTACTTACTAATCAGTTTAAATAACTCTGTACGGGGACACAGTACATAGTCACGGCTTACCAGGTGGCCCAGCCGGTCATCTTGTCACTTGCGGCTTCGTATCGATAAGGGGTTAGCAGGTCGTTTGCAGCATGAACGGCGTGGGATTTTGCTTCCTGAATCAGCATAGGCATTTCATTGGCCAAACGACTGATCTTACTTGCGTATTGCGCTAAAACCCCATCACAGACGCGGCCAGCCTCAACGATCACGTTGATTAAATCCAGATCACTACGACACAAGTCGCAGATACGCCCATAGTCCAGCTCACGAACACGCGCTATAGCCTTGTTATAATCTCCAGACATAATCATTTCCAACAAGCCTGGTGGTGCCACCAGATCTACATGGCGCTTTTCAACATCGGGAGAGGTCATGACGCTGACGAAAGCCTCTCCTACTGTTTCGCATTTGCTTTCTATGGCTCTTAGAGTCCCGTCCACGCTATTCTCAAGCATTTCCCTGCTTTCCATCTGGTAGCAGTTTGAGAAGATGATTTTGTCGTCATACCAGGCGCCAAAACGCGCGACTGGCCCAATGCCAGCCTCAAGCGACGGGACGATGAACGCAACCAGAGCTACACGCTTTTGAACAGTACCAGGCATTTCAGGCGTCTTTGCGTACCACACCACCACTGACGTATGTGTCGCCCCTTCTTTGAGAGGAATGCAGGATAGCGCATTCGATATATGCTCTGATGCCGTGTTGAATGAGGCATCGATGATGCTCTCCAGTTCGCTCACGCCAAGCTCTACGCCTGACTTCTTGATCATCTCTAAAACTGCCTGTTCGATATCTTCTTTCATGTGATGTCCTCCACAACCAGAAATAAAATTATTACATGAAAATATGTAAGTAGCTACTTATCAAAAGACAGCGAAGAGGGACATAATGGCACCAACCCAACACAGCAGTGCATAGGCCACAAGAGCGTTTAGCTCGGAGCGAAGCTATCTATCAAGACTTAACCTTACTAATGCTGTTCGTACTCTGCTAACATCTTAAAGCGCACAGCAATGTGTCAGGGTATTGACCACCCTGATTGATAACAAACGCCATAAAATCAGAATGCGTTTTGCATAGAAGAGGAAGGTATGACTTTGTGGACTGACTCATATCAAAGTTCAATTGACTCAATCAGTAATTTTATCGACAATAATTTCACACATTATAATGAAATTCCCGAAAATTTATCTCGCCTAGATGATTCAGTGTTAGCGGATTGTATAATTGTAGTTGCATGGCGATACTTTAAAAACTTATACATTCATCGCCGAGACTCGCTTAACAAATACACTTCATATAATCAGAAATTTTTACACCAAGGCAACACCCCTAGCTTACAAGAACTAAAAGATGATAAATTTTACTTCCTAAATAAAATTCTAAGAATATTATTTGAGTACAACTTTTGGGCTTCTGATGATTTTGGCCCGCCCATGTTCTTAAGCCCTGAAATTCTAGAAAAACTGGACAAGCTAAAACCACCATCAGATTTCCAGGTTAATTTCATTTGGATCGAGCGATCTATGCCTGCGGCTTTGACAAAAGATTTATTGCTATCCGATAAATTTTCATACTTAACCAAAATTGCAGTTGACGTAGAAAACTTCGAAAGCACCATATCTCAAAACATTGAAAATGGGCTTAAAGATGTCGAAAATAAAACGAATGAATTAAGAGAGCAAATCAATGAACTTATACAATCTTCCAACTCGTCAATACAATCCTTAGACGAATATGATTCCAAACTAAAAGAATATAAAAGTGATTATAATTTTGTTCTGTTGAGCAAAGCATTCTCAAGCTTACGAGAAAAAAAAAGAAGAGAATTCATGTTTAATAATTTTATCGTCTTGGTTTTTTCGCTATTTCTAACTTGTATCCCCCTGATTGCCTTAGCGAATCACATAAAAGGCTGGTATATTGTCGAATTAAACTTGAATTCGCTTGCTTATTACTTGCCGCTACTTTCACTAGAGTTGTTAATGTTCTATTTCATGCGCCTTTATTATATTGAAGGGAAGGCTATTAAAGCTCAATTGCTTCAGATAGATCAACGCCTTAGTCTGTGTGAGTTTATACATGATTATGTTGAGACCAAAAAGAACTCTGGTGCTGAAAAGGAATCCTGGTCGCTTTTTGAGAAGTTGATTTTCAGCCCAATACAGGTTACCTCTGAAAATATACCGTCTTTACTGGATGGTGCATCATCTATTGCCGAGTTAGCAGGAAAAGTATTGTCCAAAGATTCTAAATAGCCATGTTGGCTGCCCAAAGAGGGCAGCCAACAATACACTTCACGAATTAAACACTTTTATACCGAGAACCTTGCTCTGGAGCTCCAGCTGCTTAGAGTAGGGTTTTGCACGATAGTAGGCTTTGAGAATTTGTTCCTGGGTGGCCTCCCCGGGATCTAGCCCTTCTTCTCCAAGACAGGCTATTTTCACATTTAACCCTATACTGGCTAATCGTCTGGCGGCCGCCATTGTGTTTCGGATCGCTTGCTTCTCGCTATCCCACATCATGATGACGTTTCGCAGACCATCAGCCTTTAACGACAGAAACGCGCCCAGTTGGTCTTCTGCGTCTACAGTCGTGTTTCCGGACAGATGCATCCCGAACGTGCCAATGGGCTCTACGTAGTCCCGGAGCGTCTCTTCGTCGAATATGGCGCGCTTAACCCCCATGACATCGAAAGCCCCTTCACAGACGACGACGGTCTGTTTACCAACTGCGTTATGACCGTTATAGAGAAACCTCCCGGATGCCGGCAGCTGCATAGGGAAGAGATATCGGCGTTCTGCTGCGCCGGTGACGTCACGCCCCTGGAATGTCTTCATCACCCCATTCAGATCGTAAATCGGTATCAGGATGCGCATATCGAATGCCTGCCCTTTTACCTGATCGGTATATGGGTCGACATAAGCATGTTTTCCCTCGACGCAGTAACGCAGGTCAAAATATTTGGCCAGCTCCGGGGTAATGTTCCGCTCAACAAGATAGTCCGGCAGCCGACCGTCAATTGGCAGTTCATAATGCCGCGGTAAAGCCACCGGGCCTTCAAGTTCCACAGCACTGGCCAGCACAACCTCTTCTTTTTTTGGCGCCCAACCTTGAGACAAGAGTGCGTTATGTACGTACTCCTCAAAGGCACGACGAGACTTACCGCTGTAGTGTTTGAGGAAAACCAGCTTGTTAAATTGAATTTCTTCTGGGTGATCGCCGGCGAAGCATTTCCCGACGTTGTTGGTCAGGTTGAAATAGACCTTCCAGTTTGTGCTTCCGCATACCGGACATTCTTTGATATTCACTTCGCGGCCGCGGGCGCTTACACCGCCGCGACGATAGATGATGCCTTCCATATCCAGCCATTGTTCGAAATCCAGCTCGGACAGTAACTCTTTGAGGTCACTCATTGTCATTCACCGCAGTTTTTAAAAGGCAATATCTTGATAAGCCTCGGTTTTTGAATACCATAGAGGCTCATGTGTTTTTCCTTTTGTGATTAAACAAAAGGTAATTTGGAAGGGCGTGGGGCTGTTATCCGTCTTTGCCCAACGCCTATTTTTTAAAGAACTTCCATGATCCGCTCGATGAAGCGCATCTGTTCGAGGTTCTGCTTAACGCGAATACTCACCCCGCCCTTCTGGTTACGAGAACCAGCAAAATAGAGTCGTGCTTCACCTTTGGCTTCTTCCTCCTCAGTCTTGTTGATAGTGATGACTAAGTCGGCAATACGGACTTTTTCGATATTGTCCGCGGCGTGCATCATAGTGGCCACTTCGGATGAGCCACCTTCACGGTTGGTCTGGGATGCCGTGATTCCTGCAACGTTGTGCTTATCGTAGAGAGCACGCAGATCGGTGTAGATAGAACGGATGTTCGCCCGGTCGTCACGGAGGTCGTAACTGGCACGCATCAAGTCCGCATAGTCGACCACCACCATATCCGGGATCATGCCATTCGCTTTCATGCTATTGAGCATACGATCCAAATCTGCAGGCGACATGCTTCCTGACGGGCGCTCAACCACCCAGAGATTCCCCACCCCTTTCGTCGCGCCAATCTCCGCGAGTTTCCGGTGAACGTCGTCACGCTGCTCTACCAGCTTTGACATCTCCGTTTCAGACAGCCGCGCATCGAAGCGATCGGAGAGAATCGAGGTATGCACTTCGAGAGAAAGATACAAAACGTTGTAGCCGGCCAGCGTTGCGTTAATGGAAAACTCCCCCATCGCTGTCGATTTACCTGATTTCGCAAAACCCATGAAGAGCACCATCTCACGTTTCGCCCACCCTTTTTGATAGAGCATACGATCCAGCAGCGGAAGACCGGTGGTGATGCTGTTCGGCACGTAATCATCAGAGGCTTCATATTCACGGGCCTTGTAACGTTCCGCTGCAGAGGCGAAATAGTCATAAATGCCCGTCGCTTCGTTAGAACCGATCTGCTGCACTTTGGCCATGATGGCCATCGCTCCCTGGAAGTCGCCCTTCTCCTTCATCTCGGCCGCTTTAATCAACGCATCGTCGAACGCTACACTTTTAGCGAACGTCGCGACCTGGTCGACCATGTAAGCCGTATCAGAGAGTTTTTCCGAGAGCACTCGCTTAAACGCCGCCACAACGTCCGGGAACATCTCTTCTCTGATCGTCTTATCGCGTTTAGCACGCTTCAACATATCGAGGATGGCCGCCGATGAAGGCGCGCTCTTATACATTCTGAAATAGCCAGATACCATGTTCACCAGTATGGCGTTCGCCGCATTGGAGAATTGGTTGGGGGCAACCAGATCGCCGGCACGAGTCAGAAACTCATGATCGCGGCAAAAATACGCCGCCAGACGATTCTGGAAGTCGTCGTCGAACTCTTCAGACAACCCTCGTCCCGTGTGGCAAAGTTCGGTCATGTGTTTGTTATCCTTTGGTGCTTAAACAAGTTGTTTTCTAATCGTAAAAATATGGAGAAGGCAATCAACACAGTCGCCGTGCTTCTTCCAGTTCTTCCGGGTAATGGGCATAGATAACGCGCTCAGGCACCAGCTCCATCAACCAGACAGCAGAGAAGATGGTGCGGATACGCTTATCACGGGTGATGTGCTTCAAACGCTCCAGAACCCATTCAAAGTAACGTTCCTGAATTGGGTCATGCTGCATGTCTCCTAAGTGCTTAAAACTCACTACAGAGTCATCCAGACGCGTTCCCGCACGATTGGCGAGTTTGCTTTCGAAGATCTCAATCAGTTCTGGCTGCCAAAGATGCTGAGGGCGAGGTAATTTGTCCCAGAGCCGGCGCGCAGCTGCAGAGAGAACAGTTGATATAAAATAGTCATAAGAGCAGCAATACCGATCTGCAAACTGGCGAGCTTTCCAGAGAGATGTTTTGTTCACCGCCGAAAGCTCTTGGTAAGGCAGGCGTTTCAGACCAGTGCTGAATGGCGCCGTCTCGAAATGCTCGCGGCCATGAGACAGCATGATCTGTGAGTATGCGCGCTTATAGGCTTCGGTGAACAGACAGGTTGCCATCAGCGGGTGCATGTCGCGATAGTCAAACCACTTTGTATCAAAGAGCTCAGCCTCTCCCTGGCATCGTGAAAGACCGATGTTTTCCGCAACCCACTTGTCCATAGCGACCGTGTCCCACTCTGTCATGAAGTCGTACTGGCCGTTGTTTATGGTATCAAAAAAGATCTGGCTCATGCCCCCACCGATAGGTAACTACTTACTTAACATTTGGCTGATCATATCGACTAGTTACTGTTTTTGGAAGTGGAAACGGAAGGGAATGTGTCTGGGAATTTGGTATAAAAAGCCTGTCTCCATATAAATAATATGTAGCTTAGTATTTATATACAAAAGCAGGCTACAAAACAGATGCCCAGAATCACATAATTTGATTTAATTCCCAGATGCTATGTTACTGACAGAACTGACTGATTAACCAAGGCTGACCATGTTAAAATCAGCGCTTTATCCTCGTGAGTATTATCAATATGCGCATGAACAAACTTCCCGGATATGGTCTTCCCGAGCTGGCTTTCTGGCCTCAGCCTAAATACGAACGAAATAATTGGTCTATGTTCTGTCTGAAACTTCGTGATGATGGAACTCTGGCTTGGTATAGGCGATATGTTGATCGAGGTATGCCAAACCTCGCCTTTGATGACGTCTACGATAGCTATCTTGATGCAAGAAAAGCGGCGGAAGAACTAAATAAAAACATAGCTTTCAATATAGATGATCTATCTTTAACTCAGCAGCAAAGAGAATCACTACGCTTAAAAATTGATAAGGCGCTCATCTCAAAATCGCGACTGATGGATGAGGAGCATATGATGCTAAATGAGGCCATTAGAAGACACACGAACGATCGACGTTTGTCATCAGATGAGCTAATTATCAAACCTGAAGGGTTAATCGTACGTCCCTATCTGCTAGACATACTACACGAGATGCCTTACTTGCATTGGATTTTCCTACCCACCTTCCAGACATGTTTCAGACTAACAGAACCTAACACCTGGGAGCAAGTGCATAGCCCCAGAGCAAAATCATCCAAAATTTGCTACCAGGAACGTATCGCCAGAGGGTTTGGTTTATCAGGCACTGCACATTGGGGCAAAACAAAAGCGACTATTCGCTCAATGCTTCTGCCACGTGCCAACCAGCTACTACAACTCGCCAGCGTAAAAAGAATGCTGGATGAGGCTCTCCGGAATGGACGAAAAGTAATCGTCGTTGGCAGCTTTGTTTTCTGGTTCGAAGACATAAATCAGATAGGTTGGAGTGTTAAAGAAGCAAATGACAGCGAAATTACCTCAAGAGGCAATACGCTCTGGAAAGAAGGTACTATCATTTCAAAAAATCACGGTCGAATAGTCGTTCTACCGTATACAAAGGAAAACGGTGAGCATGTAAAAGGCTACACCAAGAACGCCCCCAACGACGGCAAAGCGATTCCGAGGCATAAGGATGAGTATGTTGAGCTGCCATTTGAAATTCTGGATGGTGACTTGATGTTCAGCCTGTTCGGTGAACTTAACTACGAATAACTGTCATAGAACGTTGTATTTCTAAGGCTGGCCTGCATAGACAGCCTTAGAAATTTATATCAGCCTTTCTTCATCAACTCGCGCTTTATTTCGTCAGTACGCATCGTCACATCAGCAGCGGTGATCGCCTCGTTCATCTTTACGATGTCCTCTATTTCCTGCGGGGACTTCTCTGCCAGATGGAAAATGGCTGCACGTATCACATCAGAACGGGTGAACTTCTCGAAGCGAGGGATGAACTTCATCATCTCCAGTAATTCGAAATACTCGTCTTCAAGAGACATCGTGCGGCTTTTGATTTTCTCTTTGCCACGTGTTGGACGGCCTTGTGGACGGACAGGCTGGCGCATCGGGGTGCTGCTTTTAGGTGCAGCAGCTTCCGCAGCCGGACGTTTTGCCAGATCACCCATTTTCATGGACATTATTCACCCTCCAAGGTCATTACGTATTCTACTAATGCTTCAATCTCGGCCTCAGCCTTTTTGTCGCGCTCGGCTCCAGTCATCTCAAATATGGAACGACCCGCCTCTTCGGCATCGTCATAGACGTTGCGGTTGTAAAGATTCACCGGTACCGCCTCAATGCCAAAGGTTTCGACAATTTCTTTTGCAGCGATAATGCGCGCAGCCTGGGAAGGCAGAGACGGGCACTGGTTCATTACAGCACGGATTTTGATTTGGTCATTCACGCTGCTAACGCTGTCGACGATGGGGTCGATGTCACGTAAGGATTTCAGATCGCGGCGTTTCGGGCGAAGCGGGATAAGGATCACGTTGGCCATCAGCATAGCCTGGCGCTGAATTTCGGAGTCGAAACCACCAGCGTCAACGACGACGTAATCGAAACGGCCGCGAAGCGAAGTGATGTGTTTGATGATGTCATCCTGGACATAGGCGAACGGGATCAGCTCCAGTTCTTCATTGTGCCGGCGGTCTTCACACCACCCTGTCGTGGTGCGCTGGATGTCGATATCAGTGATCTGGACTTTCTTTTTCTTTTTGATTTTCAGACAGGCTGCAATTTGCTGAGCAACAGTCGATTTGCCTGGGCCACCCTTGGTGCCGCCCACCACAATGATCTGAGTCATTCGTGATATCCCTACGTGTGATTTATCGTCGTATGAAACAACTTGTTTTCTTATATGCGATATAGCCTAAATGCCTACGGCTTCGGTGTAAAGGTGAAATGGTAGGTTATGTAGATACAGATAAATAAAAAATGGAGAGATTGAAAAGCTGTGGCGAGGAGGCGGCACAAAGCCGCCTGTCGATTTACTGTTCGAACCAGCCGACTGGTGTTCTTGAAGAGCGCGAGATGATTAGAACAATGAACTTTTGTACATTGATCTGCACTTTATTGGGCAACCATGAGCTCAGTTCGGGGTCGAGCAGTAGGCCACGGTTCCATGGTAAAAAACCAGTGTTCTTACCCATACCATATTCACCCAGCACGTCCTCGAACTTTTCTGTTTTGGCGTTGTAAATACGGACATCGCCGGTACGCATCAGAGGGCCAGCCCAGATCTTGGCGCCGGGAATGGTTTGGTTGTCATCGCAAACCAAATGCTCGTACCAATGAAGAAGGAAAAGATAGGTACTGTGGCACAGTCCTCGCTGACGAAGCGCTCTGACAGTTTCAACTCCAGCTACCTGATAACTTTCAACTTCAGTGTCATTTTCAACAAAGCTATATTCACGCAGAGCTATTCTGCCTGCGATCGAATTTTTGCTATCGTCCAAAAGCCCTGAGCGGAGCAACTCTTTGATGATTTCTTCTTCAGTAGCACCTTCATCGGCTCGATCTAGGATAAACTCGCTCAGCTGACTCTGGTCATACGCACCTACTCGCTCCATAGAGACATAAAGGCAAATGTCGTCTTCTGGGTCGATGATTTGGATTTCGGAGATTTTATAGAGAGAGGCTTCGTTGATAAGAAAGCCGAAACGAGCAACGCGAGTCTCCCCAGGGTGAGGAAACTCGCTTAGGTCTTTTGAGTATGCGCTATCTAGTGTAGGAGCCATTTGGTAGCAGATCTATCAGCCTTTACATGACTGTCAATGCTACCATGTCCTAATACAAAGCGGCGAATAGAATGTTCGATGACCTCAGAAAATTCTTTTAAATCGCGCAACAGTTCCGGGTACTGCTTATCAGGTTTTACGACAAAACGAACACGGCCGTTCAGGAAGATAGCTTCCGCTAACGGTTTTACGCTGGCACGCGCCATCTCAACGTCGTCCTTAAAGGTAACGATGAAGCGTGTGTCTTTGAGCTCAACCGCGTCATTGTTGAGTTTACGGACTTCAATCTTGTGCTTAGCAAGCACGTGAGTCTCAATAACACTCGTACAATCACGGATTGTCTGTATAGAACGAGAAGCGTTCAGTGCGTTGTGCATGTTTCCACCTTAGCCGTTAACAACCTAATGTCAGTGCGGCGACCCCCTGTGGGGTTTAGAGGCTACGAGTATGCGTAGCTTGAATGTGACTACACGTTATGACTGTAGTCATATCAAATCTACATCATTAAGCAGGATCATTCAACATGAGGTTGAATGAAGCACAGTTAGATGCCGTGAATATCAAGCTCTGACGACAGATGTGAAGAAAAGAGGATACGCCATAGTTTAGGTAGTGTAACGCAGCGTATCCTCTGAGGCGGGGCATAAAATGCTACCGCCCCCAATCACAAATTCTTTCACCCAGCGTGTTGTGGATCAGGATTTCCCTCTCAGTTTCTTCTGTCAGGGCGTCGTCCTTGCTGATGTAGATAGGGTTTGCCCCATCGCAGAATTGTACGCCCACGGTCTGGGGTTTAATCACGCATCCACTTATCGCGAAGCTCGCGATGAACGGCAGAAGCATCCTTAGTCCTGACTTCATTAATCGTCTCATTTTTCACATCCACTGTGCCTTGAAGCCGTTTGTTGTTTTCTCTCTGCGCCTTTTCTTCTATGGCCCGCCGGGCAGCGCGTCCACCCCAGGTGTACGCCCCAACGAGCACAAAGAAGACGGCAGCCAAAGTCATGATGGTCGATTTGACCTTTGAAAGCAGGCTGCCGTTCATGGTTACACCACTCCTGCCTGATGCTTACGAACTTGCGACCAGGCAATAAAGCCGGCGACAACAATGGTCGCAATACCGAAGATAATGCGAACGGTATCCCCGCTGGTGATATGTCCCTGGGCCTTATCCATCGCAACGGAGATCTGCGGCATTACGTCCGCCAGCTGCGCAATACCGATACCTGCAGTCACCGTTGCGCCGGCTGTTTCTTTCGTGACGGGTACGGCTTTCACTGAAGTTACCGGTTTAACGACGCCGGCGCGACGCATACCTTCGTCAATAACTTCGGCCGAATACCAGCTATTGAGTGTTTTCAACGGGCCACGACCGTTCTCATGACGAATAATCGCCTCCACCAGCGGCCGCATAGTATTGTAATCATGCAGATCGATGATCATGTCCGGCGTCACGCCTACGGCTTTAGATACCTCATTGATATAGGCGGCCGTGTTGTTTTCATGTGGCGGCGCCCAACGCTCGATGACTTCGCGGATCGTATCGATGCTGGAACCGTCTTTTGCGCGGCGCTTATCATGGTAGGTGATGAGCGTTACTGTCAGTGCTCGAATCCCCCATACGGGGTCTTTAAAAGTGCAGAACCGCGGTTCCGCCGGGTTGTTTACTAACCCTTGCCACGGCGACCCCTTATCCAGGTTACCAGGGTTATTGTTACGAATGCCTCTTGGAGTACTCATCCTTGTTCTCCTGTTATTGCAGTCCATTTTTCACGCCATAAGCGGCCAAACCCAAAAGCAGCACGGTGATCAGGAACGAGGTAATCTTGGAAATAATGCCTCCAAAGAACCCGCTTGAAATCGTGTCGAGCCGATTAAGAAGTTTGTCCAGGTTGGAATGCTGAATGCTATGTTGCGCCGGAGTCATATCACCAAAGTAGGTTCGCAGCTGATCGTTGACTTCCTGGCCAATATCATCGCGAAGCTCCTTACTTAATTTTCCTACGACTTCGCGCGCAACAATTGCGGCAATGCGCTCCACCTGCTCTGGCGTCACGCCTGCCATCTCGTTTGACATGTCTTCCTCCATGAATAAGTCAAATCGGATGGCAGATTTATATCATAAATTAGAAACTTATTGTAGGTAAGTACTTACATACAAAATGGATTAATTTAATTGCTCACTACTCATGGCCACGCCTGTATCGAAGGTATTCTGGTTTGTATTTATGGCGTCGCCCCCTTCTGATGAGTTAATTTTATTCTCCAGCGCTTCAACTCGTTTAATCAGGACCTTCACCGCCGCCAGCGTGTCCATCATTATCACGTTGTTGTCGAGCTGAAGGCGTTCACTGTTAACCTGCTTATTACCATCCAGGTACGAAATATTAACGTGTTTCACGTATTGCTCGTCTACTTCCTCGGCCTGCTGCGCGATGATCCCCCGGCGGACGCGGTTCTGTTCGTCGTCGTTATAGACGAACGTCACCAGCTCCAGCGCCTTTATGCGGTCTACTGACTGCTGCCCATCAGTAGGCGTGATATCGTGCTTCAGGCGAGCGTCAGACGTCCCCAGAAACTGCACGCTACCGCGCTGGCTTCCGTAGATATTGCCGTCGGCCAGGAATTGCCAATACTGTATTGGTTGCGAAAATCCACCAACAGAAAGAATTAGTCGGTGGTTTGTCCCTACCTGCTCTTCGAACCACATAGCCGCCTGTCCACCATCAACGTTGCCATCACTACCGCGCGTACTAAATCTTGACGTAAAACGTGGCGCTTGTAACACGGTGCCATTTGCTATGTTTCCAGGGTCAGTGTTTAATCTGGCAATGAAGGCTTGCCCGTACAGATCGCCGTACTGCGTAGCAATGCCATAAACCCCGAGACCGCCACGGACTCGCAGCCCCGGATAAACCGCTAAAGCCCCGTCTTCGGTGATAATTCGATGCGTATAATCTGCAGAGCTACCTTTGTGGTGAAAATCAATGTACGGCGTTGTGTCGCTGCTGATTTCCAGGTTTCCGGCGTCGATGGCAGTGAACTGTGTATTGCTATTCTTCCTGAGAATTTGCCCTGCAGCCGTTATAGTGGCACTGAAAGTAACCCCCTTACTGAATATCTGCGTCTGTGTGAACGTGTTTGCTGCGCTCGTCTTCGCTGAATCTTTCAGTGAGTTCCTGAGTTCCGCGAGGTCAGATGCTTTCGCCATCCCAGATACAGCAGGAACAGTCACAGACGTACCTGTTATAGGGTCTGTCATCGTAATGTCGCCGCTTCCGGTCAGGGCTGTAGACCATCCTTGGACAACGTTACGCCAAAGAGTAAATGCACTGGCTAGTTGGTTCGCAAAAGACGATGTGCTGGCAGTTTCTGACGTGATAATTCCATATTTCGCACCAGAAAAAGCAGTTGTTATGTTTCTCGTCAGGGTCAGTTGAGTGTCATTATTTACTGATTTGATGGCATACAGATCAGCACTTCCATTGCGATAAATGACTAAAATTGAACCCTCTTGAATACCAAGTGCGGGCTCCGACCACTTTGTTGAAATACCAGTAACCTTTGCCTGGTTTGCTGCACCCGTTACGGTGCCAACTTCATACATTGCCATAATTACATTCCTTGTAATTTTAATGAGCGGCTCTCAAAGAGCCGCCTGAAACTTAAGCCAGAGAGATGGAGCCAGTAGTTCTGTACATCGAGACAACCCCTGTAAACCGGAACTGACCGCTATCGCCACGATTCGGCCACTGAATGGTAATCTGGTGACGTTGACCGAAGTTTGACGCCGGGATACGGATTGAGAAGATTGATGTTTCAAAGTCCTTGCCATCGTTTCCAGAGTCAAAAGTCCAAACGGTCGTTTCATCAACGCGAATTGTTACGTTCTGACGCCATACCTGAACAATCGCAACGGAACCATTGAACACCATACGCCGTTCAAAGGGCATACCGTCAATCGTTGCAATCAGGTAGCGCGTGCCGGATGAGGTATTCCCGGAAGCTGGCCAGTTTTTAACAACACGGTCGGTCATTGTCACAACGTCACCAACAATTTTATTGGCCTGAACAGTGCCAAGCACAGTGCAGTTCTCGTTAATAGTCACGTTATTAAGCACACCAGTATTTGCGTGAACTTCACCACGAATAACTACGTTGTTGAACTGTGAACTACCGTCTTTTCCAATTCTCCAGCCACTTGAACCGTTAACGAAATTGTCAGATCGGATTTCACCGCCAATTTTTGCATTGGTGATGGAGCCATCCTTAATCACAGCGGCATTCATGTAGGCAACGCCATTTTCCACAACAAATGGTGTGGTCGTGTTTCCGTTAGAGGTATTGATTAAGCCGAAGCGATCAGCCTGAACCAGAAACTGGCTCTGCAAATTTTTGCCATCGATACCTAAAGCGATACCAGCAGCATACTTTTTACCGTTGCTGTTGGTTTCCATTTTGACCATCCAGGTACTGTTAACGTTGCCGTTTTCGACAACCGTTTTCTTCAGCTCCTGCAGCTCGGCTGACTGGCCTCCTACCTGAGCTGTCAAATTCGTCTGCTGCTGAGACAGTGCGCTTATCGTTGTGGCCTGGGTCTGCTGAGTTGACTTAATTGCCGCCAGAGAGGTGGTGGCGTTATTCAACTCCGTCTGGTTTTTGATGTTTGCCGATGCCTGCGCGTCAATTTGCGACTGCAAGCTGGTATTCAGCGACGACTGCGTTTTCTCGTTGTTGGTGATGGTCTGCGCCATCTGATCAACCTTCGAAGACGCATCATTCACCTGGGACGTCAAAGAGGACAGCTGAGACGCCTGGGATGTCACCTGCCCTTCTACATAGGTAACACGTGAGGTAAGGCTGGTGAGCGCGGATGCGTTCGCATTAGCCGAATCCTGTGCCTCTTTTGCGTCCGTGATATCGGTGACAACAACGTCATCGATATATAGATCATACCCCGGTGTACCAGTGCCAGTTGTGCCGCGGGTAGATACCCAAAATGCGCCGCGAGTGTGGCCAGCGGCTACACGGAGCGTACCGGTGAATTTCTTCCATGCGCCTCTTGCACCCAATGCGGCTTCATTGATAGTGATTGCCGTCGGCCAGTTATTGTTGTTGGCAGCGTTTTGGGTCTGCAAACCAACGAGCGTTGACCACCCAGAGGATGGCGACTGATCTGCCGGCATCATCGCCCAGAGTTCAATGCGGAATACCGCATTTTCACGCAGAGCAATCCACTTACCGATGGTTTTATCGCTGTTTCCGCCCTCACCGGCGCTGCGGGAAACACGCAACGACTTCGTTCCGCTTCGTTTCTGAGAGCTGACGACGACCGCACGCGAGCCGCTGATCTGCTGGTTTTCGGAGTACGTCTCCAGAGAACCATCAAACCACGGGTTGCTCCCCATCGCCTGAACAGTGCTCAAAGAGTTTTTGAGCGAAGTTGTCTGGCTGCTCTGGGTTTCAATTTCTTTCTCGTTCTGCGTGACGCGGTTCGTTAATGCCGTTAACGCAGCTGCATCCGCTTTCTTCGAAACATTTGTGTTTGTGGTCGCAAGGTCATTCTTAAGTTGCGTAACCTGGCTGCCCTGGCTGGTGATGTCATTCTCTGTCTTGGTCACACGACTATCGAGTTTAGTGATCGCGCTCGAGTTCGCCTGAGTTTCAACAGAGTCGGTCACATCGACGACATAAAAATCATCAAAGTACATCGCGCCTGCGGACAAGAAAGCAGTGAACTGAACGTCAGCAACGACATCCTTTGTCGCCTTCCAGGTCCAGGACACTTCCTGCCAGTTCGAAGTGAACGGGCCATAAGCCTTACTTGCGATTAGACCGTTACCTTCTGCCACACGGAATTTTGTGTTGTCAGTCGACTGAATGGTGGTATTAGGGTCCTGCTTTGCCCAGATGCCAATTTTGTACGACCGATCCTTTTTGAAGGAGATCTTCTGGCCCACGCCTGCAGAACCACCCGCCGCCAGTTTGGCGGCTTTGGTGCCAAGATGTGGAACCTGCAGCGTTACCACCGTGGCAATCCCGCTCCAGCCTGTATAGCCCTCCGTACCACGCTCAAAAGACGGGTTTACGATCAGGTTCCCGGGGATCTGGCTTGCTGCATCCACGCTGGCGTTACTGGACGCAAGGCTGTTTTCCAGTGCCGTTGTCGAGGAGCTCAGGGAGTCAATATTATCCCCCTGGGTCTTCACTGTGTTCTGGAGCGTGGTAATTGCCGACGCGTTCGCATCAGCCTTCATCATCACACCGCCGGCGGCGCCCAGTCCCATCATTACCCCGTTCACAAACTCGACTGAGGTCGAGATGTGGGCGGTGCCGTCGCCACCGGTTGGCGCACGCAGTTCCAGACCATCGCCAGGCTTCATGCCTTTGCGGCCAAGGAGAATGTAGGCACCACGATACGGTAGAGAGTTGACGACTTCGGATGTGCCACCAAGAGATTCCAGGGCAGACAATACTTTACCTCGGTTGCCAGTTGGCTCATCGAATGTCAGGACACAAACGTAAGTCCCACTGGCCAGTGCCTCGATATCAGCCGACATCGTGGCACCATTATTCGCGCTGCCAAAGACATCGTATGTTTTGGATGTCGCAATCACCGTTGATCCGTCGCTGTGTTTTGCAAAAGTGACCAGCGCCCAGCTGCGACCAGGGGTAAACAGGTTTTTGCCGCTTTCATCAAAAACCCCAGGAGTTACGCTGTTGCCATTCCCCCGTGCAGTGACAGTAAACACAGTGCGACGGTTCATCGAGGCCTGCAGGCTGGTAATGCTACTGTTCGCCGCGGTTAAATCGCCCCCCTGAGATGTCACCGTGTTCCGGAGATCCTGCAATGCAGAAGCATCAGCTTTCTTGGCAATATTGTTCTGAGCTGTCGACAGCCCGTTCTCCAACGATGTGGTGCGATTTCCGATAGAGCTAATGGAAGTGCCTTGCTGATTCACTTTCGTTGTCAGCGAATCCACAGCCGACGCACTGGCGCTATCAGACGGAGACTCGTTCCAGTCGGAAACAACGTTACCTACCTCAAACTTCGGACTGTTGATGTACACCGTCTGGTCTTTGGAGGTATTGCTCTCGATACGGCACAGAATCAGGCGCTTGGTGCCCGTGGTAGGTGTCTGTTTCCACTTAACCCAATAGCGGGCCCATGAAGTGGTCAGCGTGAACTGCGCACGACCATCAGTGTTGTTACCTTTCGCACCCTGGCTGGTCTCGATAGACGTTGTGGTGTTCGGATTGTAGAAGAACGCCGTCATCGTCTGGCCAGTAACGCCGCCTTTCGCATAGAAGCTGTAAACGTACTCACCTGCATCGACCGGCGACTCAAGCGTGATTTCCCGCAGATCCTTGTAACCGGAGCCGGCTTTTACAGTTGCGCCAATTACCGCATTACCACGATACGTATCGCTGACAACGTTCGACCAGCCGGTCATATCGCCGGAGTTCTTGATCAGGTTTGTACCGCCGACAGAAATTGCATCAACCTTGTTGTTCAGATTCGTGACAGAAGAACTCGTTGAGTTAATGTCTTTTTCGGTCTGGGTAACACGGTTGGTCAGTGCCGTCAGAGCATTTGCGTCCGCTTTTTGAGCAACGTTTGCATTTGTTGTTCTCAAATTGTTCTCAAGATTGGTAGTGCGTGTACCAATACTTAAGATGTTCTCCCCCTGCTGATTTACCGTAGAGGTCAGCGAATCAACCGCTTTCGCCGTGGCGTCGAGGGAATCCTGGACTTTGGAGGAGTCGGTTACGTTCCGCAGATGCCAGTCAGTCACATACCAGACGGTGCCGAATGGGCTGGACTGGTTAATTTGCAGGAATGGACGGAAGAAGCCGCGATCGACAATCCCCTGAGTAATTTTGAATCGCCAGGTTACTCGCTGCCATGTGGCCGACGCCTTGCGGTTGCCGCCGGATGACAGAGGCGCGCCCACGCTGCCGCTTGGCCTTGTTGCGGTTCCGAGATACAGGTTGAAATCAGCGGAGCCGGTACCACACGCGACGAGAGCAGACATTTCATAGACATCCCCCAATGTCGCCGGAATAGCAGCAAAATTTGGGTGATGGTCGCGAGCCGCAATGCGTGCGACATAAGCGTATGGGCAATTGGCTGGCACGCCCTCAGACGAGCTGGAAACCACAGTGAAGCCCATCTGACTAAACTCTGGGTCAAATGTCGGGTTGCTAATCAAATCGCCACTTGTCGCATTCCCTGCGCGTACAGATGAATTAAGCGCAGTGATACTGCTATTCGCAGAGGATAAGCCCGACTCTGTTTGATCGACGCGCCCGGACAACACGCTTAAAGCGCTCTGATCCGCTTTTTTACTGACGTTGTTATTGGTCGTTGCCAGGTCATTTGTCAGTTTGGTGATGCTGTTACCCTGACTGGTGATCTGGTCACCCTGTTGGGAGACGGTCGAGTCCAGTGTCGAAATCGCATTGGCGTTAGCATCTGCTGTACTTTGCGCATTGTAGGCATCAGTTACTTCGGTAATGACCAGGTCATCAATGAGGAATGAGTTTCCCGCCTTAACGCTGCTAACGTTAGGAATAGAAATCCTCACCATTGCCTGCTTAATACCGCTCTTCGTTGATTTCAGGTAACCAGAAACCTTCGTCCATTGAGTTGAAGAGAGATCCTTTGCCGCTTTGGTAACTGCCGGCCACTGCCAGGAGTTGTCCTGATACTGGAGCGACAAACCGATAGAGATCTGTGCATTCTCGGCCATAGCGGTACTCTTGGCATCCCGCTTAACCCAGCATTCCATATAGAAGACTGCGTTATCGCGTACCTGGAAACCGCTGAAAATGTGATTATCGCTGTTATCAGTTGCGTTAGCGTTGTAATCATTCGGACGCGTCACACGGATGCACTTATTACCGCCATGCGAGTCATCAGTGGTCACGATAACGCGATTATTTGATAGATTGTGGCCAACCGCGTAGCTTTCAAAAGTGCCATCAGGAAGCAGATTAGCGCCGCGTTTGGATTGCTGGTTCAGAGAGCTGCTGAGCGACGTAATGTTGCTGTTCGCCGCCGTCAGACCGGACTCCGTCTTCTCTACCCGACCTGTCAGCGTAGTGACTGCCGACTGATCGGCCTTTTTCGCGATGTTTGCGTCAGCGGCTTCGAGGTCATTGGTCAACTTAGTGATGCTGTTGCCCTGGCTGGTGATTTTGTCACCCTGCTGTGTCACCGTGCTCGACAACGTAGACAGCGCATCGCTATTAGCCTTGATCTTCACCTCATCCGTGATATCAAAGACCTTAAATGTATCAACCCAGATTTCGGCATTAGCCGGGTGCGCGTAAAGCTTAAAGTTCTGGCCATCAGCGTTAGAGGCAGTAAGTCCAGTCTCCCAGGTAATGGTCTGCCACTCACTGGTTAGTGTGACGTTTTTATCTTCATAATTGCTGTCGGTCTGGCCGATTTTATTCTGGCGCCGGATCAACATGTTCATCGCCCCGGACACGCCCTTGGCTTTAACCACAACACGATATTTGCGCTGACCATTAAGCGGCAGCGGCTTGTTGTTGTTGGAGAAGATGCCTGGGCTGGTAGTGGTCGTCCGGTTCAGCTTAACCCCAGCCTTACCATCACCGAAGTTGCCGAAAGTGACGCCTGCCGGATACTGGGTATCCCACGCAGTTGCACCCTGCAGGAAATCGTAGTTCGGGATCAGGTTGTCACCGGCGTTTCTGGCAGCGGTCAGGGTGTTATTCAGGTTCGTGATGCTGTTACCCTGGCTGGAAATCGTATCCCCCTGCTTGGAGACCGTATTTTGCAGCGTAGACAGCGCCTGTGCATCTGCCTTATTCGCCAGATTAGCGTTGGTCTGTTCGAGGCTATTTCGCAGGTCAGTAACGCTCTGTGAGGTGCTCGTGACGCGATCACCTACGGTGCTGACGTTTGAGGTGACGGCGCTAATGGCATTCGAAAGCGCGTTCATCCCAAGAGCAGAATTCAGCTGGGCTACCTTCTCGGACAGTTTAAAACCGAGGTTAATGTAAGCCTGACCAGTCCATTGGTTCACCAGGAACTCAACCGTGCTCCAGCCAGCTTTCAGATCAAAGCTAACCGTATTCCAGCTCGCATTACCAAAGGCAACCCTAACACCGTTCACGTACACGGCGCCCGTATCATCAAAAACACGAGAACCTGGTGCCATAGTGATGGTGGTATCAGCATTGACTTTCACGAAGGCTTTGTAATGCGCGATCACGTAACTGCCGGCGCTCGCAAAGTCCAGTTTTGCCGCGTCAGGAACCTCATCGATCGAGATTGGCGCCTTACCGTTGATATCGCTAAAGGTCGGCTCAGTGGTATTGTTCGCCAGTTGTACGTTGTATACGCTACGCACCCACATGTTCTGGCGGCCGTTAACCATCTGGTTTGACAGCGAAGTGATGCTGTTGGAGTTCGACGTAATGTCTTTTCCCTGCTGGGTCACGGTGCTGTTGAGGGTTGATAACGCATTGGACGTCGCATCAATCGCTTTCTCATTGCTCACGTCAACGCAGAAGACGTCATCGAGATACATATAGCCGGAAGCGACACTTGCGCGCAGAGACACAACCACGCTGGCGGTTTTGGCTGGCGTATACTCGCCGCTAATAAGTGCCCAGTTAGTCGACAGCCCGGCGCCGGTGATCGGGATATCCTTTAACGGCGTCAGATCTGCGTTTCGAAGGCTAATCTTGTTGTTGCCGGCATTATTGATCGCGAAGTCAGCGGATTTGCGAACCCATGCGCCGATACGATAAGTCTTGCCAGCCTGCAGCTCGACCGTTTGATTGCAGCCTGAGTCACCGCCAGAGGCCAGTTTACCCGCCTGGATGATGTATTTCCCCGATTTGGGGTTTTGGGCCTCCAGCAGAGTCCAACCAACATACTCCCAACCTTCGAAACCACGTTCAAAAGAGTTGTTTTTGAGCATGTTGCCGATGATCGCTTTCGAGGCATCCGCATCAGCATTGGCGTTATCCAGCGAGTTTGACAGGCTGGTGATGCTCTGGGACTGGCTGGAGATCTGATTTTCGGCAGCAGTTACGCGGTTTGTCAGATTAGTCACAGCTGAGGCGTCGGCTTTGTTCTTGATGCTGTTCTGCATCGAAGTGATCTGCTGCCCTTGGCTGGTAATGGTGCCCTCAACAGACGATACCCGAGAGGTCAGAGCATTGGTGGCACTGGCGTTCGCCTCAATCGCCAGGGCATCAGTGACGTCAACAAAACCAACATCATCGAAGTACTGGGAACCGGTTTTGAGAGAAGACATGATCGATACGTCAACTTTACCGGTCAGCGTCGCCTTCCAGGTATCAGAGACCTCTTTCCATGTTTCATCTTTGGGCAGATTCTCCGGACGGATCGGAATCTCTTTGAGCAACGTGGCTGCGCCAATACGCAGTTTGTTGTTGCCAGGGCTGCTGATTACCGCATCCGTGGTGCAGCGCACAAAAGAGGACAGCTTGTATGTCCGCCCTTCGACGACGCTTACAGATTGCGTGATTTGCACCGTGCCAGCGGCGCAAACAAGAATTTTACTACCAGAATGGGGCGCACTCGCCTTGATAATACTGGATACGCTGTTCCCTGCAGACCACCCTGCCAGGTCACGCTCAAAGGAGGCGTTAACCAGCAAATTGCTCGGATTGCTTTTGGCAGTATCGGTATCGCTCTGGATATCGCTCAGCGAGTTATTCAGGGTGGTGATGCTTTCACTCTGGCTGCTAAGGGTTTTATCCTGCTGGGTTACGGTCGACTGCAGACCCGTGATCGCCTTGCTATTCGCAGACACACCAGACTCAACACTTCCTACGCGATTGTCCAGCGTAGACAATGCCGCACCTTGTGATTTAAGGGTGTTGCCCTGCTCTTCAACCTTCTGGGAAATTGTCTGTACTGCACTGGCATCGGCCTTCTGGCCAAGGCTTGTTTGCAACCCGGTAATCTTGCTTGCCTGGGAAGCTTGTTCAGTGGACAGCGTATGCAGCTCTTCTGCAACAGAGGCTTTGTTTCTGTTGAATTCAGTCTGCAGGGATTCACGCGCACTCGCTTCCGCAGCATCGGCAGTGATACGAGCATTTTTCTCCTGATAGATCAGACCGGAGCGAATGTCGTCCAGATTTCCGCTTTCAGATGAACCGCGGATTTGTGCAGCCAATGTGCTGCGCGCCTGCGCTTCGGCGGTATCTGCATTCGCACGAGCCTGCTGCTCTTCCTGTAACGCGGCCATGCCTGCGCCCGGCGTCGGTCGACCAACGGCGATCCAGTCGAATAACAGGTAATTGTCCGCATCCTGACCCGAAGTGAAATCGAAGCGGAAACGACGAATCGTTGTCGAATCCCGCCACTCAATGTCGTGCAGGGTCAGAATCGCAATACCCTTGTCGTCGTATTCCGGCTCATTGATAACCACGGAGCGACCAGCATTCCAGCCAGTTTCATCAGCGCCGATCCAGAACATTCTGGCGTTCCAGGTTGGGTTGCCAACCTTTTTAACGCGCATCTTAATGAAACGATAAGCATGGGCATCGATCGTCAATCCGTTAGGGGAACGACAGGTTGAGGTCGGATTGTTCGCTTTCAGCCAGCCATCGCTGGTGACGCTCATTGGCGTGTAGCCATTATCATCTTCCGTCCAGCCTTCGGCGTCCTGGTCGAAATACCAGATTTTCAGAGAGTCAAACTGTTCCCCTGTGCCAGCGGCAATCTGCGAGATCTGTCGCGCGAGGTTTTCGTCACCGGAGGTCACAACCTCAGACAAGCTATCGATAGAGGTTTTCAGCTCATTCTTCGCGCTCAGCAGTTGGTCGGCCGCTTGCTTGGCTGCATCATTAACATCTGCAATACGGTCATTCGTCTCTTTCTGAATGGCCGCAGTCAAATCTTTGCTGGTCTGGGACAGCGACGTTGTCAGTGATGACTGCGCTTTCTTAATCTCCTGCGACAGAGCAGCGTCGCCGTCTTTAATCGACTGTTTTGCAGCTTCAATTTGGCTGTTTACATTGGAGATGTTGGTATTGATCGTCTGGTTGACCGTATCGATATTGTCGACAATTGTCTGATTGACGGTATCAATGTCCTCTTTCAGCGACTGATTGACAGAGTCAACCTGCGCCTTAATTTCGGAGGAGGTTTGCGCAAGGTCGTTTTCAACTTGCTGAATAGACTCGTTGACTGAGTTCTGAACCTCGCCAATGGCGTTGTCTACCGCCTCCTGAGTGGCTTTGCTGTCGATTTCGTCGAGCAGCTCTTTGCCGAGTTCAGAAGATGTGATCTTGTCTTTCAGGAAAGACAATACGTCGCGAGTGGTGGCCTCTGTACCGAGGTTCGAGTTCGGCTGGCCTACCATCCCACGTTTGTTTACCGCACGAATCCAGTAATACCAGGTCTCGTTGTCACCCAGCCCAGCGTGAGTGAAAGTCGTTGTGGCGGCCTGAGCAATGAGTGTCGCGGTGTCCAGCTTATTTGTTTTGGACGCATACACGTTGATCTGCGCGAGGTCGACTGAATCAGGGTTAACCCAATTCAATACCACGTTACGATAATCCCCCACCGCGGTCAGTGATGTGGGCGCCCCTGGCGGCGTCATCGTGCCTTTTACCTGATAGACAGCAGTAATAATCTCGGATTTTTTGCCGCCGAAGGAAACGGAATACAGCTGGAAGTCATATCGCCCATTTTCGGCAACATTGACGATTTCATATTGTTCTTCCGTGGCGCGGGCAGATTGCCAGTTGGAGACGTTGCCCTCGTCGGAGCGGCGCCAGCTGACCCAGTATTCTGGTGATTTACCTTCCCAGGCAAGCATCAGCTTCACGGACAAGTTGCCCGGACTGGACAGATAGGTGCCTTCTGAGATGACCAGATTGCTCGGTTTGGAATATGTGGGATCAAGAACCGTCGTATTTTCTGGAACGAGCGCGGCCCCGTTATCAATCGCCTGGTACTTAGATGCATTGTTCTGCACCACCGTGATATCAAACGACCCCGGGGTTTCACCTTGCGCGATAGCGACAACGCGCGCCCGCATTGGAACCAGGTCTGGTTCGGTGATCGTCCAGACGCCATTCGCTACTGGTTGATCGGCTGTGGCCAACGCCGTCTTGAAGGTAACTTTAGTGATGTTGTCGCCGGTCTCGTTGATGTCTCGCTCAACGATTTTGCCTTCCTGATTGATGATGCGGATGAAGCTACCGCTCTTTTTCAGAGAGACAGGTGCATCGAGGGTGATGCTGTTTTTGGTGAAAGAGACAATGCGACCGGAATTGCGTTTGCCGGCACGATATTTGTTCTGAATCAGAACGGTTTCGCCCGGCATCAGGAACGAGGCGTCCAGGCCCGCGGTAAAGGTGATCATGTCTGACTCCATACGCGCGGTATAGAGCAGCCACAAACCTACACGATGAGCCTGACCACGGCTGGTGCATCCGAACGCAACGGCCTCGGTCTTGCGCTCCCCGTATCGGGCCATCGCTTCCTGATCTTCAACATACTCAACGTTCTGCTTATAGCCGTCTTGTTTGTTGTTATAAGTGATCAGCGCTACGGACGGCCGGTCTTTTCGAGCAGAGCCTTTATAGGTAAACAGGCCATCTTTTACGTTTGCGTTGGTAAACAGCATGACAGGGTCAGACGGGCTGTCCTGCATGATATTCACCATGCCACCAGCCCAGAAAACCATGCCACGGAAAGCGCCGGCAATATCCTGAATCAGACGATAAGCGTCCTGACGACTGGTGATCTGGGTGTTGATTGCAAAGCGTTTTTCTTTGCCGCCAAAGCCATCATCAACCTCTTCGTCGCAGTAGCGACCGATCTGATAAAGCTGGCCAAGGTCAATCATTGACTCCGAAACAAATTTGCCGAGGCCATAACGAGCATTGGTCAGCAGATCGAACAGAATCCAGGCAGGGTTGGAAGACGACAGAAGCTTAAATGTTCCATCCCAAACGCCGTTATAAGTGTTCGTATTTTCATCATAATTCGAAGGCACACGGATTTTGAGGCCACGGATAAGATACGAACGTGACGGCATAGAGCTACCAAACTGCTCAGAGTTAACCTTAAGGCCAACCAGAACGGAGTTCGGGTAGTTCATTGGGGTATCAACGATCTCACCGATAGAGTCGACCCAGGTATCGTTAAAGAGATACTGATCGTTGCTGTCGGCGGAGAGACGAAGCACGCGCACTTTATAGGCACGCCCAGGCTTTGGAAGCTGGATTTCGTAACTGCGGTAGTAGACACCAGTCTTTTTCGCAGTCAGCGTCACGTCAGAGCTGCTCTCACCTGTAGCAATCACGTCATAGAAAGAGCCATTGCCATTGGCCAGCTGGAACTTAAACTGGACAGAAGTACCGTTTGTGTCCCCTGTTTTCTTGTCAATGCTACGCAGCGACGGGAACTTCATGATCACTCGGACACGATCAGCGTCGTCGTTATCGATGGCGACCGTAACCGCGTTTGTGGTTTTCAGCTGTGTGTTAACGGCCTTTGGCGTTTCGACAAAATCGAAACCAGGCATCGGGCTTTGGTCTTGCGAACCATCCCGGAAATCCCAGGTTACACCGGAATAGTTGAATGATCCGTCTTCGTTCTCCAGCGCCACGCCATCGATGAAGATAGATTTAGCGCCGTTAATCAACCCGCCAACAACACCTTCCCCGAGCAGATCGAGGATAGACGCCATGGCCCGCGAATTAACGGTATCATCCGCTTCAACTGGTGTACGGCTTGAGCCTGAGCTCTTTTTGCCGCCCGCTCCCGCAATCAGGAGGGGCAATCTCTTTTTCTTGAACTGATCCATGTTCAAAAAACTTCCCTTACAGTTGGTCTATGGTGATTGAAGAACTCACAATCTGTGAGCCAACTAAAATTTCCTCGCCGTAATTAAGCTGAACCGGGTTTCCCTGGTTGCTGGTGTTTTGAGGCCCATCGAAATAAAACGAATCCGTGTTATCAGCCTGTCTGACAGACGCATTTGATGCCTGCGGCGAAATCAGCATGGACACACCGCCCATCATCAATGACATCCCTCCCATCATCAGCGCAGATGACGCACCCGCGGTAAGACCAAAGCCAATCGCACCGACAGCGATCATCGCGGCGCCTACGAAAGTCTGGAACCACCCAAACGCCTTACCACCGCTGCCACGTGGTACGGGAGTAATGCGGATTTTTGCGATATTTTCCGACTCGCCCATCATCTGGTATTCGGTGTCGTCCATTGACCACTTGTGGCCCTGCTTATTTGTGACCTGGATGTGGTACTTATCGAAGTGGTTACGGTTACGCTTAATCCAGGCTTTAAAGCCCGGGCGATTCGCCTCAATCAAATCGATGGCTTGTTTGGTGTTGCGCACCTTCAATTTCCAATGGCGGCCAAAGTTCTTTGCCATCGCACCGCCGAGCTGAACATGAACTAATTCAGACACGTCTCGTCTCCCTTGAGTAAATCCCTGTGACGCAGGTGATGCGTCGTGTGCTTCTGATACATCCCACCGTAATAAGCCCGACAGCTGAGACGGTCGATCTGGTGATGCATGATCATGCCGTCGCCGATGTATACCGCGCAGTGATCTGGCATTTTCCCGTACTGGATGAAGAAGATGTCGCCGCGCTGGGGTTCCGTCCCCGGCGCCATGCGGACAAGTCCTTCATTTCGGTAGTTCTGGTCGAGGATGTCGTTGTCCCCCGTGTACCAGGAAGGAATATGCAGGTGGGCGTTTGCATTCAGCTCAACGTCAAATTCACGCTTTAGGTAATCGCGGCACAGCATCCAGCAATCAAACACACCGAATACGTATGGGCGCCCGAGGTAGGGCATCTCAAAACCACACGGATAAATGACGTTCATTTCGCTAAAGTGGAATGGCATATCGCTTTCCACATTTTTGCGAATTGCCAGAATCATCCACGGTAGTTCCGTCGCCTCGCACCCGGAGCGATCCGGGTCTGACGCCTCTGCGCTGCGCTCAACGTGAGAGTGCCAAATAGCGATCACTTCCCCAGCATCTTCGGCCGCAATAATGTCGCTGGCACGCATGACAAAATCCTCACGTGGCGTTTCAGAGACATTCATCGCTTCCATAAAGCGATATTTCTCACCCTGTGTGCGCACCAGAAAGCCACACGCTTCATTCGGGTAACGTTGGATAGCGCAGCGGTAGATATCCTGCATGACTTCTGAGCCCAGCTCAGGTAACGTCTGGTTACTCATATCGTGTCGCCCCAATAAATCCGCCAAAATGAATAACGCCATTCGCGAAGTAGTTGCGACGAGCATTACAGGCGTCGTAACGCTTGGTGCAGTAGTCGGCGCCGGCCAAAGAGGTTTGCTGGTTGTTTTTGTCGAAATATGGGCCGGTGTAGCCACACTCTGTTCCGCGATATTTCCACGGGCAGCTGTTTTTGATGATCTGACGATACGGCAGTTGAACACCCATCAGATCTAAGACGCTGGACAGCTCGAATTCGACATACTGGTGTGTCTCCAGGGTCTTCTGTTCGACGAACCACATTTCATCAGCAAAATGCTGACTTGGGTCTGCGGTCGGGTTTCCATCCGGAAAGTTCACCGCGTCCAGAAAACGTGCCAGCGTCATCTTGCGAATGATTTTGCAGCCAATCAGATCGTCATTGGCCTGCAGCTCGGCAGAAATTACACCGTCGTAGTTGGAAACCTGAATCTTTGGACGAGGAAGTGTTCCCTGACCGCTTTTATCAAAGCCAGACGCTTTAATTGGCCACGGCTCATAGGAAACTCCCTGCCAGACAATTGGCTGGCTAAGCCCGTTGGTGCCGGCATGGAAATACAACTTGCCGCCGGAGGTTGTCACCGACATATCCAGCTCGAACAACTCAATGAGCGCAGAAGGCGATAAACTCTGAATATCAGCTCTAATACCCATCACTTCATCCTTGAAAAACTCAACGTCACATCCTGTGACGTTGATATATAATAATAGATAAGTACTTACTTATCTATAGTCGCAAATTAAGACTCAAAAACCTGTCTAAATGTTGCCGTAAGCACTTGATAACCTGGGTAACGTTTTACCGTATGGCTATCACAAACCACGATAATTGCTTTGCCTCTTGGGTTAGTCCAAACGAATGACTCCACCCCTGCGCGGGCAGTCAAAAAATCATCAACGTCGTTTACCACGTCATGGCTGCGGGTGAACGTGAGAGACCACTCTTCTTTAATCCGATTGAGCCCCTGCGACTGGCGCTGCTCGTAATCATCGCCGTAGTTCAGCACGGTCACGTTAGGCTTTACCGTTTTCTCAGACTCATAATCTGGATACCAATTAAATACTTTCCTCGACATATCACTTCCTTGTGATGGCCGCCCGCTAAGGCGGCCGGCTTTATTACCCTCTGGTGGTATGCGGATTAAGTGAACCACCAGAACGTTTCTCTTCGGCAATCGTCTCAAGCACAATCGACTTAATTTGCCGCGCTGCACCGTTCCAGAGATTGCTCTCACTTCCACTGCTGCTCTCGCTGGTTCGTCCATCCTTGGTCACATTGATTTGAATTGAGACAGGGGACACCGCGTTACCCGTACTCTTTCCAGCCGACTCTGCAGAAAGTGTGACTGGAATGGTTCGACCATCTGGTAACGGGACGTAAGCCTCGTTCATTGAGCCCTCGCCAAACATCGCCAACTGTGGTGAGGTGGCAATTCCGCCTTTCTGATAAGCTCTCAGAGGCACAACCCCTTCCCTGCCAAAGATGCCGCCATTGGCGTGTTTCTTCACATTTGGCTTTGAGCCTGATGGCGTCGAAGACCCAGCCCAAGCGGACACTGCGGTACTGGCCAGTGACAGACCGAAATTCAGCCAACGGCTGGACGAACTCGACGACGAAGCACCTACCATGGCGAATGTAGCTGCCAGCGCCCCAGCCGCGGTAGACAGATTCCCCATACTGAGGATGCTGCTGTTAACCGCTTTGGTTTGATCTTTCGTAGCGTCAGTACCGGTGAACAATGACTTAGTCCAGTCCCAGACGCCATTCACCGCCTGGCTTAAACCGCTGGCCGCATTCTGAGACGCTTGCCCCATAGAATTTATGCCGGAGGCTGTCTCCTTAGTGGCCTCGCCGACAGATTTATCCCCATTGGCCACCGCCCCACCAGAATTACCGAGCTGAACCCCTTGATTAGCGATCGCAGACGCTACGCCATTCATGAGATTTCCACTTTGTGCATTGCCGGCGTTTGTCGTTCCCATTCCCAACATATTCATGAGAGGCAGAGTGATCTGGGTCTTCACGACCATGTTGGTGATGTCTTTAAGGATCGATGTGGCCAGACTGGAGAAGCTCATCTTCCCGTTAACAACAAAGTCAGTAAGCGTGTCGGTTAAGCCGCTAAACAGATCTGTCCAGGTGCCCTCAATCTGCTCAGCCAGGTTCTCATACTCCAGAGCCAACTGCTGGGTCGCTGTACCTGTTTGCTTAATCAGCGCATTGTTGCCAGCGGCCACCAGCTGATTAAGCTGCTTGTTGTAAAGCGAGATGATTTTCGGGTCAGTCGCTTTATCACGCAGCTCAATCAGCGCCTTAAGATTGCGGTTGTAGGTATCCGAAAACTCGGCAGCCTTCTCCTCATGGCTTTGCATCAAGCCTGCGCTGATAATCGAATCCGATTCCGGCGCCCAAGCGCTGATCATTTGCTCGACGTTGCGGCGATTAAACATTTCACGGTATTCGGGGGTAGCGTTCCTCAAATCCGCGAGACGTTTTTTGGCCTGGTCAACCATCTCCTGCGAGATAAACTCGTTAGGCGTGGCGTTTGCAAGATCGGTTAGTGACTTAGTGACATCACGCAGCGACTGATCAAACGACACAGTAGCCTTTGAACTTTCGCCCATTTGCCCCATGAGCTGATCAGCTTTATCCAGAGCCTTCTGGTAGCCGGCAGCCAGCTTCTGTTGCGCACTTTCCTCCCTCTTCGCGGCGCGTTCCGAGGCATTCGCGGTACGCTTCCCTGCCCTCTCGGCGGCAGCGGCATCCTGTTCACGAGCTTTGGTTAGTGCGGCTATGGCGGCTGCACGCTCCTTCTCACTCATCTTTTCCAGAGACGATGCAGTGGAGGCTTTCTGCAGGTTAAGCTGAGTTTTAAGCTGCTTCGGCCCAATGATAGGTTTTCCTTCAAAATCCATCATTGGTGTGCCATCAGGCAGCGTGCGCTGGTAAACCGCAGAGTCCATCTGGTTGCGCATGTACTGCGCGAGCGCTTTATCAGCAGCTTTATCTCCAGACAAACCTCCAATCCGTTTGCCATCAACGGAAAGAAGCTCTTTGCCAGTTTCTGCTGCATTGTTTCGTTCAAACTCGGCCTGTTTTAGCTCCTGAGCAATTGTCTCAAGATTCTCCTGATAACCACGAATACTGCCTTGCAGTTTACGCGCCTGCTCTGAGTTGCCCTCTTTCTTCGCTTTTTCTAGGGAATCATTAAGATTCGCTATTTGCATTTCTACAGCGTTCTTACGTGAGGACAAGGCATCAACAAGTTGCTGTGCAGGTTCCAGATAAGATTTATTTACAATCTCACTTATTGGTTTAAGTGCTTTAATTTTCTCATCATCAGACAACGAATTATCCGACAGAATTTTTTGTCTTTTTTCCAGTGCCTCTTGACGAGCTTTCGCAAAAGTTGCTGCAAAATCTTTATTTTCATCTCTGATTTTCTCGAGTTGGGATTCAGTCGCTTCTTTTGCTAAACGTTTAGCTACAGAAATGTCTCCACGACCAATAGCCACACTAGTTTTATCGCGTTCAGTGCGCAGATCATTCAGTTCAGCCTCAATCTTCTTACGTTCAGTCTGATTAATCTTGATAGTGGTTCCGGCCATCCCTGGTCCGTAGACCATTTTTTCACCAGAATTTAGCTCCTGCTCCTTCTGAGCTATTTGGCGATCAAGACGTTCCTTGTAATCCGCCATCTGTGCCCGCTTGGCGGCTGTCATCGCCTCGGGGATTTTGCGGATCTCATCAACGACTTTTGACGTTTCGCTGCGGAGCATAGTCATGTAAGTGATCAGCCCCGCCACTGCTGTCATTGCGGCAGTAAACACAAAGCCAATCGGGTTTGCTGCGATAAACGCAGTCAGCCCAGCGAATGCCCCTTTCAGCCCCGTAATCGCGCCACGAATGGCAAAAATGAGCGATGGGATTGGTGCCAGTCCCATGCGTGCAGCACGATTGAAACGAGTGACCGCCGTCGCTCCCAGCGTGAATGGTGTCTGGATTACAGTGGACATTTTCATGAAGGTGGAAAGCATCTGGCCGCCGGCGCCGACAACACCTAAAATGCCCGCTCTGAGCATTTTAAATGCCACCATTCCGGCGACAATTTTGCCCAGCGTAATAACCAACTCCTGATTCTTAGCCAACCATTGCGCCAGCTCGCGCAGGCCATCAATCGCGGTGGTAAGCCCCTCTCCCAGTGAATTAGCGAACGAAATGCCTTCAGCGCTGTTCATTACGGCCGCCAGCTCTTTCATCCCCTTGGTCAGAGAATCAAGATATCCAGCCTGCCCCACTCGATCGGCAAACAGAGTGAAAGAGGTTTGCAGCTGCGCCAACGCACCGGTGTAGGTTTGCATCATATCTTTGGCGGCATTTTCGTTTTCCGCACGCAAACCAACAAACATCAATGAAAGAGCATGTTTCGCTTCAACGGTCCCACTGGAGACGGCTTTGGTTAGCTCACCCATCGTGATACCGGCCGCATCTGCCATGGCCTTCATCGCATTTGGAACCGCTTCACCCAATTGCTGGCGGAGCTCTTCCATCGACACAACGCCTTTACCAGACATCTGTTGGACAGCCACCGCCGCTCGTTTAAGCAACTCACTATCGCCACCAAAACGTGCGACTGAGTCCACCAGGGCCTTTAACGAGCCATCAGTGGGATCGAGCCCAGCAGAGCGGAACTTCACAAATGAGTCGGTTAAAGACTGCATCGCAAATGGGGCGTTTTTCGCCATGTTCACGATATACTGCATGTCTTGAGCAGCGGCTTCTCCAGGATTGACTTTATCCTTGTTCAAGCCACGCAACATGACACGCATACGCTGCATTTCGGCCGCAGCCTCTACGATCGGCTTCTGCCAACCAAACAGGATGTCAGTGACCGTTCTGGCCGCATCCCCAATTTCTCCCAGAAGGAAAATATTGCCGCGTAATCCTGAGAAGACGCCATTTTCACGACCACCACCGCGATGGGGCGCAGCGGTAAATCGATCAGCGCCACCTCCGCTGCCTCCCCCGCCCGTTGTGGTTGTTCTGACCCTGACCGGACGGCTGATCAGCTGCTGGCTTCGAATAACGCCATCCATCTGATCTTTGACTTTTTTTAACCCCTCGGCCGCCTGGCTTGTCGTTGTCCCCCAATTGCTCAGACGCTTGCTGGTCGCATTTAGTCTGGTGTTCATCCCACCAAGAGAAGTAGTGGCACCCTTGATCTCAGTGTTGAATTTACCGGCATGGTCTCCTGCGTATTTAACCCAATCAGAAAACTCATTGAGTTCCGACTGAACCTTCCGCAATGAGGCCAGGAACTTGTGCGTAGACGATGTGGCCGAATCAACGCGATCTGTGAATGTCCGCAAATCAGTGCTGATAGCGGACAGTTCACGTTGTGCCTTTCGAGAGGTGTTGGAAACGAGCTCAAAACCGGCAGCTACGTCCTGCAGTTTGTCTGCCGTAGAATTGAGTCGTGTTTCAAGAGCGCCAAGAATGCTGGAGACCGAACCCAGAGAGCGCTCGAGGTTTTTAATTTTTTGAGCCGGTTTGGTAGCCCGCTCGCCAAATTTGGTAAGTAATTTACCCGCCCGGTCGATTGACGCCGTAAACTGTTTGTCTTCCAGCGACAGGATAAACTCTACGTTTTGTGACATTCCCTTGTCATCCTCTGCCAAAAATTTGCATCAGCTGCTCTTTGGCGTCGGGGTCTGCCTTATCCATATGCGGACGGTAGACTTTATCAGTAACGACTGGCCTTCCAATCCTGAGTTGCAACCCCTCCATGAACGCCTTAACGCCATCGCCATCCGCTTGGGCGACGCGGGCGACCTGCAGATTGCGGACATCCTCTTCCGCTCGCAGACGATCGATATTGCGGCTGAGCATCCAGAACATGGTCAACGGGACACTCAGTAGCTCTATTGGCGATACGGCGTAGTGAGCAACTACACGACTGAAATAGAATCCGAGATCTATCGAAACGGTCTTTACCCCGGATTCATCGCGGGATATTACTTTGCCCCTTCGCCAGCCGCTTTTTCGTTCTCTTCATCAATCACTTCCATGGCGAAGGTGAAGATCTGCTGGAGTTGCTGGACAGTCAGTTTCTCCAGAACGGAGTCAGGTACTGACGGAATGACTTTGCGTACCAGTTCTGCGTAGGCAGTTACCTGGTCGACGGGAGACATATTCATGAGGTCTTTGTCTTCCATCTGCTTGATAGAAACAAAGAGGCCGACGGTCATTTCAACGATGGGATATTCTTTGCCACCAAATTTGATGCTTTTTTTCGGCGGCAGAATGGAGTCGAGATCGAGTAATTTGGTCATGGTTTAAATCCTTTTAAACTCATACAGAGGCCCATCCATGGGCCTCTTTGGTTATCACAATTTAGCTTGCGGCAGTTACAGAGACGGCTTTGGTCGCCTTCTTGGCGCCGTCATTAGTTGTGAAGGTGATATTGGCTGAACCGACAGCTTTACCAGTTACCAGTCCGTTCTGATCTACGGTCGCTTTATCAGTCGCATCAGAGCTCCACACGCCAGTCTTATTGGTTGCATCGGCCGGGGTAAAGGTTGCGCTCAACTGAACTTTAGCGCCCACTTTTACGGTCGGTGAAGACGGGGTCAGCGTGACGCTCTCAACCGGCTTTGGGAGGCTCATTTTCCCCAACACGCCAGCGTCGTCCGGGTAAGCGGAAAACTCAACTGAGAACACGCGAACGTCGTCAGACTGGTAGGTCATGGTGAAGTTACCCGCGGTTGCTGCTTTAGGGATGGTCAGAACATAATCCGTCGCATCCTGCGGGGTCAGCACCAACTCTTTCGCAACGTCGATCAGGTTCACACCCTGCGCAGACGTGATGGTTACGGTATCTTCGCCAGAACTCAGCGTGGAACCTGGCATCAGATCGACCATGTTTTTCAACACGGATTCAGCCAGCGGCGCAGTAATGGTGATATTGCGGCCCTGGATCAGCTCGGAGATCGTGGTCTGGCCCAGCTGGTCTACGGTCACTTTCAGCGTTTCGGTTGCGATTTCAACCTGAACACCGCCTTTGGTGTAACCCAGATCCACGCCACCAAACGACACCTTGCAGGCGCCAAGCTTGATGTTTTTAACATGGGTATTGGACATTATTGGAAAACTCCTTTTTCCGTTAAAACAGTGTCATTCCGACACACAATAGTAAGTATATACTTACTTATTTATTCAGTTCAATAAAGTACCCGGCAAATTCAAGTGGAATCCCCGTTTCAATAAGCGATCCGTCATTTATTGGATACGTTATTGGCATCGCCATCGGCCTAACCATTTTGAAGAATACCCCGTCAGACTCAACGTTGCTAACAGGAAGGATATCCATGATTTTGTTGGCCATTTCAACAGATTTTGTGATACTCGCATTGCGAACTACTATCGTGAATGAGTCGAAGTAAAAACCCTGCAAATCCGGGTCGATGGTTATGCCTGTATTGGGATTAATCAGCAAAATGCCAGACTTAACTTTTGCTGGCATATAGTGACAGAAAATGTCCGTCCCTACTTTTCCAAGCCCATTTTTCTGTATCAATTTTGCGAATGCTTCTACAAACATGTCAACCTCGCGTAAATCCTGCTTTTCTGGCGGCTTCCATGATCGTTTGCGAAAATTGCTTTTCGCTGATCTGAGTCGCTCGCTCAAGGAAATATGGGCCCACTTTAGGCTTCACGCCGGCGACAGGAGGGTTGGTAACATTCTTCATACGAGACAAATAACCAAGACGGTACTTACCAAGCTCCATGTATTTGGCATAGTCCCCCACCTCAACGCCTGGATGCCCTTCTCGCTGCTTTGCGCCTGAAACGGAAAGCTCAATACGAAGCCCCGCGTATCCTTCTTTTACAACCCGCGCAAAAATGGCGCTCTCAAGCGATCCGGTTTCAAGCGGGGCCATGGCTCGTGCCAGTCGTTCAACCAGACGCGCCAGCTTTTCCATGTCCCTGATTAGATATCGCTTGAACGCTTTCTGGCTGTTATTAAGTCTGGCGCCGGCACGCTTAAACTGGTGTGCGTCATATTTCAAACCCATATATTCGCCCCCAACTCAAGATGCCCAGGGCGGCCTCGTAGTCCCCATCGCCGATGTACGCTTGAGACCTTCAGCTTCTGTCCCTCCAGCACAAGAACGTCGTCGAGTTGAACAGCGGCTTCAAGTGGAGCAATAAGTACTGCGTCAAACAATTCCAGAGCCGCCTTTCCGCGGCTTCCAGAGCTATCTGCCCTGACGGACGATTTTTCATTGCTCTGTTCAAATTTAACGACGCCTACTTTCGTCTTCCTGACGAACTGCAATTGCGCTTCACCGTAGACGTTTTTGGAACCAAACCGGTAGATCGACAATTCGGCTTGCCACGAAATATTCATCCACTCTCCTTGTGTGAAGTCGTCGCACTCATTACCAGGCGGAGGCGCGGTTTCCCGTCTTTGGCCTGTCGACCAGAAGTAAAGAGCACGACGTGTGTTACGCACGACGAACAATCATCCGATTGTTGATGTAACTAATAAGCAATCGCCAGGTGCTGCGGGCCACACGGACATTCGCCACTTTGCTTGTGCGGTACATATTGGTTGTTTCACCGATCGATTCAGACAAAATGCCGTCTTCTCGCGCACTCGCAATATCGTTGCCATTGGCGATCTCGCATGCCTCATTAACGGTGGCCAGAAGCAGCGCCTCTTTAAAGTAGTCTGGCAAATCCGCAAACTGCTCCGAAGTGATCCGCTCCCAGTCCACCAAATCCTGCCGATACACGCCGTCAGCCCCCCAGGGAATGTCATAGACATTCAGCATGTTTTGGGGACGGTCATACCGGTCGAAATCGATGCGCATGATCCTCCGGATAGAGAAAGGTAAGGTTTTGATTCGCCGTGTCGCTTCGATTAGCCGCTTGCGCATCAAACCCTCTCCATCAGCCAGCAATGTATCTCCATTGATCATATCAATGGCCTGCATTTGAGCATCGGCTACGGTGGCAAACGACTGACCCGGGACGGATAGTTCAAAGCTATTAAGCAGCACATACATCTGCCGCTCTTCGTGGGTTAGCCCACCCGCTGTGGCCTTCACGATGACGTAGCGCAGATCACGCTCTTTTTCGACCAGCTGGTTATGCTCTGCTGAGATCACAACCGGTATAGACATTTGGCCTTCTGCAATATCGAGAGGCTCTTCATCCACAAGTGTGGTACCTGCACTATCTCGCACAGTGTAAGAGGCGGAATCGATATCCAGTACGTTAAAGGCGAAGGTCAGAGACACGATGTCTCCGCTACGAAACGTGTCGATCAGAGCCATCACTCACCGCCTTGTGCTTTCAGGATGCCCTCAATCATTTCAACAATGCCCTTCGCTTTCACGCCAAGCGTGTTGCCGATCTGGCGCAGGCCGGCGATACCTTCACAGTCAGCAATGGACTCCAGCTCTTCTCGGGTGAAGCGCTGCACATGTTTTGTCTCCTCCTTCGCGACGCCACGTTTCATAGGGACAATATCAGGGGCCGTAGGCTCCACAATCTGATCGGCCACCAGCTCGTTACGATTGCTGAAGGCAGCTGATGGAGAGACATTTTGCCCATCAATCGTTTCGGCACGCATTGAGGCGCAGATCCGCTGTTGATCGAGGAATGGCAGCTCTGCTACGGAAATGCCGTCTTTAAAGTAAACGCCGCACAGGATGCCCGTGTATCCAAGGAACTGAGGTTCCAGAAGATGAATTTTTGCTGGTTTCATGAGTTTTCCTCTGAACAGGGTGGCCAGAGCCACCCCTTGTTACTGAATCAGGCTGCAGCTGCTGTAACTTGAACAGTTGCGGTAGCTTTATGGCTGCCGTCTGCGGTCGTGACTTCAATTGTTGCAGTCCCTTCTGCAACGCCGGTCACGAGACCAGTAGCCGCGTCAACCGTTGCAAATTCAGCATTTTTCGACGCCCAGGTAACTTTCTTGTTGGTAGCACCAGCAGGCGCCACGGTAGCCGTGAGTTGAACCGTTTTTTTCACCTCCACCGATGCCGACTTAGGACTTACCGACACACCAGTAACAGCGACAGTGGGCTCCATCGGAACCGCTCGCATAGCTGCGGTGATACGGTTCTGCATGCGCTCGTTTACTGGATGATCGGACACCGATTTAGTGAAAGAAGTACGGAACATAACCCCCGTAAAGTCGGTGAAGGCCTTTTCAGTGATCTTCACTTTTTTTTCTGACATATATCGCTCCTATAAAAAGGGCGGGCGTATAGCCCACCCATTTAAAAATAATAGGTAAGTACTTACCTATTATTAGGATTAAATTTTGACGTTAGTCAGCGCCGCGATAGCTTTGTCGTGCTTATTGGCCAGAGAGCAGTACCACTTCACACGAGTACGTACTGCGTCTTTGTTCTGAACGGTGCCAATGTTTTCCACAACGATACCGGCGTTTTCGCCGCCGTACAGACCAGTTACACCGTTTTCTTCAGAAAGGTGCAGACAGTAGATATCCGCTTTGGTGGAGTCCGCAACCGGAATGAAGTCGTTTACGATAAACGGAACGCCGTTATGGCACAGCATTGGTCGACCGAAGTTTTCCATCATGATTTCGGACGGGCCTACGTTTACGGTTCGCAGCAGCGCACGATATGCGCGAAGATGCTCAGAACGCATCATGATGCAGTCTGCGCCCAGATCTTTAACTGCGTCGACCAGTTCGTCGAACATAGAGAAAGTCATGGATGCGCCGGAGATGTCGATCTTCTGATCGTCATGCATCAGCTTCGGAATACCGTCGAAGGCTTTGTTGTTAGTGGTGGAGTCGCCAACAATCAGATTGCGACGGAAGGCACGAGCCAGACCTTTGACTTTCTGACGAACCTGGATAGCCAGCTGGTTGTTGGTATCAGCCATAGTGGTAGCCAGGAATTTGTCGACGTCAACGTCGCCAGCCAGAATGCGCAGCTTCGCAACTTTCTCTTCGAAGGTTGCTGCACCTTCGGTGATGGTGTCGTTCACATCAATGAAAGTAGCTTCGCTCAGGGTTTTTTCGCGGTTATAAAGATATGCCTTCGAATTGATCTTCATGAAAGGCAGGACGGCAAACAGGTCGTCACGATCGATAATGGTCTCGATCACGCCCTGTTCAAGCTCGTTATTAGACAGCTTTTCAGCTTCTTCACGCAGTAATGGCATCTTTCATTTCCCTATGATTTAAGATGTTACTTGATTCCGATTTTCCCTAAACCGGCAGTCAACTTATCCATTGTCGACTTGTTCTTCGGCTGGGTTACTTTGTGGGTCGGTTTACTAATTGAACCAGCACCCTGCTTAGCTTCGCTGCGCAATAAAGCGTCAGCTTCCGGATCTGCACGTAAAATACGCTCAATCGCGGATTCGAACGGTAACGGCTTACCTTCGCCGTCAACCAGAACAGCACGCTCTTTCTGACCTGCCGGCTTGTCATAGCCAACGACGTTACCGTCTTCACCCACTTCGAAATGAGAGCCGTAGATAACGCGGGCCTTAGCCGGAGTCATCAGAACTTTTTCACGCAGGAAATTGGAGCCAGAAAAGGACGCACCGACGGTCATTTCAACCAGCTGGGCTTTAAGTGCGGCGTTTTCGCTCTCCAGAGCGGAAAAACGTTCATCACGTTGAGCTATCTCTGCCTGGTGAGCTTCGATCATTTGCTTTTTCACAGCATCGAATTCACCGCGGCGTTCCAGTTCAGCTTGCTCCGCCTCACGGCGTGCGTTTTCTGCGGCTTGCTCAGCTTCAAGAAGCTGGCGTGCTCGTGCCGGATCGATATCACCGTACTGAGCCAGCTGATCGGCCATGGCACGCTCTTTTTCCTTGCGTTTCATGTTCTCTTTCAGCAGGTCAGCACCGGCTTTCTTGGATTTACGCAATTCAGCGAGCAACTCTTCCTGAGTCATCCCTCCGAATTCATCGTCTTCGATTTTCGGCTGATCTTTCTGCTCGCCGTTCTGCTTACCAGATTCCTGGGTGCCCTGCTCTTCTGCACCAGCGGGAGCTCCAGCGCCTGCGCCACCACGTTCATGTGATTCGGCGACATCCATGAGGCCACGACGGGCCATAAGCATTTGCCACAGATTCATAAAAATTCCTTTTAATTACTTATCACTCGGTTGCTTGAGTTGATGAGTTCCCATTCCCTTGGGATAGATCTTGTCCGCTCTCTTGGACCGTATCACGATGATAAGTAAGTACTGACTTATTTTCAAGGGTGTTAAGAGCATTTTTTGGCGGAAAATTCAAGAGATCTTTCTCAAATTCTTTCTGCATCGCGGCCGAAATATTCGGGAAGATTTTCTCAATGAGCATTTCCATCTGATATCGACGCACAGAATCCGGTGCTTCCAGCAGCCCAAGTTTCTCGGCAACGGCAAATTCATCCGTCAGACCGCGGATATCAAAGCTCTCCGGATAGGCAATCAGCGAATGCTCCTCATCGAGATCGACCCCCATCCACTTCGCCGCCAAAAACATCATCTGGCGTTCAGCCCGCTCAAGACGCTCGGCTTTAGTAATAAGCAGACTATTAACCCGCTGAAAATCATATAACTTGGCGGCCCCGGATGAATTATCGATCCCCTTAGCGTTATCCTGCTTTGTTCGCTCGCCAGCGACCCCAACGGAGTGGTAGATCTCATTAATCACGGTCTGGATAGTGGTGATGATCATCTGAGCTTGCTTAGGGTCTGGCGACAAATAAAAAGGCTGGTTGCCACTTTCCGAGTCATAGGTGAAGACGCGTTTTGTCCCCATTTCCATTACCTTTGCGTGATTCTCATCGCCTGGCAGGAGCGACTGAACGGGAATGGCCAGTTGGCTGAACGTCTGATCCTGAATAATGGCGTCAAGGTTCGACAGATAGTTGGCTACTGCACGGTCAAGGTAGGCGATATCATCAATAAGCGACGGGCTAAAATACGGCGATTCGCTCTCCCCTATGCAATCAACAGGAAACACAGGTACAACGCCAAGTTTGTGTTCGCCTTTATCTTCAAGCACAACTTTTGCGGTCCGACGACCGGCATTCCCGGCGCCTTTCTTAACCTCTTCCCGGAATAGATACCACTCGTTACGTGTCCATAGACGATAACGCTGATATTCCTGGCCAGATGAGGTAAAAGGATCTTGATCATCGCGCGCCACTTCGACAATCAGCGCCCAGATCAAATTGCCGTCATCGTCCCACGCCATATCCAACATCTGCTGCGGAGAAATCCAGTAGGCATAGGCGCGAACATCCTTCTTCTTCTCGTCAGCGACGGATTCTGCGTCACTATCCATCGTGCTATCGACCACCACCCAGACACGGCCATAGATGGAGGACTGGAGGTCAAGCGCGGACATAAAGCCATCGATGGAAACATTATGTCGTGTCGCGCGTTTCCAGAACTTCTGAATTGGCTCAGGCGCTTCTTCTACATTTCGATGGATGTCCTCTTTAAAGAGATATTTATTAATCAGGTTCACCACTTCCCTGGTGTGATTGAAGCGGTAGGCGCGTTCCAGACGCTCCTTGAACTCCTGATCACCTTCTTTGAAGTATCGGAAAATGTTGTCATCGAACCAGGCACGCCCGCCAGCGTATGTGCTGGCGAGGAAATCCCAGTGCTCTTTTTTCTTTATGTATTCGGGGTGGCGTCTTGCCACAAGATCCTTAATTTGCTTATCAGTCAATTCCATTTGTTTTCCTTCCATGATAGGTAAGTACTTACTTATCTTGAGCCACCAAGAATAACACGATTTTTTACGGGATACCTACGATGAACCGGGTAGCCCAAGGCATCCGCGCTGTGCTCAATCCCCCCGCTCTTATCCATATCGCGCGAGCCTGGTTTGTAGATAACTTTCTCCAGTGAATCGATGAGATGTTTGCACTTAGGGTCGATATACAAACGAGTTTCGCCAGAGGCGCTCATCAACATGCGGTTCACTGAGTTCACACGATCAGCAATCGGTGGGTGCTTTTTCGGATAATCAACACGCAGAAAGCCCTTCTCCTTGAAGATGTCGATGTCCGATTCCCCACGAGCGTGCTGACGATAGGCGCCGGCCGGGTCTGGGAAAATTGTGACCTGCGATTTCCACCGCCAGAAGCGACGCTCCAGCTCATCGCACACTTCTGCCGTATTCGACGAAAACAAGACAAGCTCATCCACAGCCCACAGCTCCCCATTCGGTTGTGGCTGCAGGATGACCGACGACATTGGATCAATGTTGAAGTCCTGGCCTACCCACACCGGTAATTTAGGATTGAACTGCAGCGGCTTAACGTGAACGCTACGATCGAACGGGTAATACACGCGCCCTGACATGTTTTCGAAGCTGGCGAGGTACTCCTGAGCGAACGACTTAGGGTCCATATCGTTCTTGGCTGCCTCGATTTCTGCCGTCGGAACGAATGGTGAATCAGCGGTTACAAACTGCCAGCTTTTCCACTGACCTTTGCGCTGCAGCTCTTTGTTCTGCCCGATAGTCCATAGTTTATGGAATTCGGAGAACCCTTTCGGTGTACCGATGATCAGCGCGCCGCCGCGGGTGGATGACAATGTCGGACGGAGAACCTTGTACCAGGTGTCTGGCTTCATATCCTGGAACTCGTCGAGCACAACGAAATGCAGCGCAACACCACGAAGCGTATCCGGTTTATCCGCGCCTTTAAGCGCGATCTCCGAACCGTTTTTCAACACGATGGTCATCGTGGTGTCGTTCTTCTTCCGAATCCACTTACGCGGCAGAACCTCCTGCAGATCATCCCATAGAATCTGGCGCGCCATTTGGTAGGTCGGCGCGACGTACCAAACTCGTTGTTTTCTTTCCTTAGCGGCAGCGCGAATGATGGTTGAGATCGACAGCCTCGATTTACCCCAACGTCGTCCGGCGCACACCACTTTGAAACGATGTGGCGACTGGAAGACTTGCATCTGCCCGGAATGCAGCTGTACGAGACTTAGAGACGACGGGATGGACATGGTTATGCATCTCCATCATCGTCTTCGCCCGATGCGTCAAAATCGCTCTCAGCTTCGCTCAGCGCTTCTTCTTCGAGTGATTCCAACAGATCGTCATCAATCACTTCGGGCTCATCATCTTCCTTGCGCAGCTGGGCCACCTGTGATGGGGTTAGCTCGCCAAAGACAAGGTTCGGAATATCCTCTTCACCGCCTTCTTCTTTCTCCATGCCCAATGCCTTGGAGGAAATTTCGAAGCATTTGGCCAGCGTGCCGCTGGCGCGCTGCAGGCTTTTAAGATCGTCCTCAATCGAGGCCAGTGGCTTACCTTCGCGCTTTGCTGTAGTGACCTCGACCATCACCATCTGACCAAGGGCATACGCCCAGCCGTCATAGCGTGTCCGGCGGTCTTCTATCTTTTCGGCTCGGGCTTTAGCGCGCAGTTCTGCATCGGACTTGAGAGACTCGCGCACCATCTTCCCAACAGAATCAGCGCCTTTCTCTAATCCACGCTTTTTGAAGTGTCTGGAGAGCGTTTCACGACGGATGCCGTACTCTTCTTCCAGTTTTGAGAGCGTATACTCGCCCGAAGTCCATTTCGCTTCGGCTTCCGCCCATTCAGCCGGAGTCAGGCGAGTTTTGCTCTCGTCTTTTTCGACAGTCATAGATCCCTCTAAAACACACACAGAGCGCTTCCTTGCGCTCTTAAACAATTTGTTTTCTAGTTGTATTAATTAGGTCTGGGGAATCTGTTTGAGAGCCTGCTTTCGTATATATTTAATAAGTGACTTATTAGTTATATATACAGCCGCAGGCTGTTAATCTGACTCCCAGACCAACTTACATCACCAGTAACTTGGCTCTGGCTCGACCTAATGTCGTCAGCCCCAGAGTTCGACGCTGGTAGCCAGAATCCTCTCGCGGCCGGCAGTCGTGCTTTTCGACCAAACCTTTCTTGATCAGCGCGCGCAGGGAGAATTGCATAGACTGCTTTGTCGTCCGGTAAGGCAGCACTTCCAGCAGCTCGTCCAGATCGAGCAAATGTCCACGTTCATGGCCTAAGTTGATGGTCTTAATGATGTCTTTCTGTTTATCAGTCAGTGTCATGGCAAATCCTTATGCCGGTAACGCAATATCCAGTGGTGCATTCAGCGGTTGTTTATCAAAAGCCAGCAGTGGCAGTGTGTCAGGCAGCTGGCGACCAAAATCAGGGTTGCGATAAACCCCATAGAGCGGTGAAGTGAAGCTCAGATTGTGAATATCCTTGAGCAGTTTCACGATGCTGGCCTCATCCACCAGGCTATCCGCGATATCCTGAATGGTAGTGCCACGGTTGCGGCCTGCTTTTGCCAGAGAACTATTCTTGTGATAGTCCGCCACCAGATCTCGCAGAGCGCGGCGCCGGCGTGAATCAGTCATCGCAAACAGCTCTTTCACAATCGCTTCGTTGTCGCCGGGATCAGAACGAAAATGGCGCTGAAAGACGCGAAGCGCGCTTTCGTAGCTCTTCGGACGTTCAGGACGGATGAAGCAAAACCCTGCTTTCATGGCAAACGGGTTATATTTGCTCATCGACGACTGGATCTCGATGATTGGCCGGTCATGCATCCTGCTAACCAGATTAATCATGCGATACGATACCCCGACGCCACGATACTGGGTGTCCACTACAGAGCGGCTGATCACAGCGAAGTTGTTGTTTACGTAACGTCCCCAGTACTGATTTGCCACAGTGGTGTTGGTTGTGGGTTTCAGCTTTGGAAACATGCGATGCCGCGGCGCCAGCAGCAGTTTAGGGAAGGCCATAACTACAACGCCTACCAACCGACCATCTAGCTCACAACGGTAGTAGGTAGGGGCGAACGGCTTCCCATCTGTCTTGTAGTGAAGCGACTTAAGCGCGTGCCAGTCTTCTACCGTCCCCCTGGTGACGGTCATGCGCTCAAGAAAGTCCAGATGGCGCGGGAACTCCTCCGGGCGATACCGTTTGATGATGATGTCTGTCATGCCGATCACCTGCGCTCGATATTGGCATTGATGAAGTCCAGGCGAAGCGATTCCATCGCCCCAACCATGACGTATGGGCGCCCACCGTTATGCCAGCAATCCAGAACACTCCCGTCGTTATTGATCATCAGCAGCGCCAGGCTCTGGCTTTTGCCTTCTCTGGCGTACTGGAGTGCATCTTCCAGCAGGCGGATGACTTCAACGTTATTGTTGTCAGTCTCTTTCGATGGCTTCAGCTCTACGATCTTCAAATCAGGCATATTCCACCTTCACGCGTTCTTTGTAGTGCTTGGTGATCTGCATATCCGGGCGCAGCGCGTTCTTCAGGTCTTCGTGGGTCGTCGCCACCATTACCGTCGCACCTACCTTTCGCGCGGCACGCTGGAGGTTCGACGCCACAACCTGGGCGGTAACACGATCAAGAACTGCGCCAAATTCATCCGCAGCCCATACCTTTGCGCCCGACTCAATAAGCTTGGCGATCTTGAGCCGGTATTTCTGGCCATCCGACATTTCAGAAGGTTTGCGCACAAAGAGATAGGCATCATTCAAGCCAGCCATCGAAAGCAGCCCTAACGCTTCGCTGGTGGTTTTACCCAGTTGGTCAATGACATTGACGTCGTTGTCAAAGGTAAAGTCATCAATGGAGGCGACTGAAAGCCCTTCATCTTTCATCTGGCGTTGTAGCTCACGCAGCACGACAGATTTTCCGGAGCCTGACTGGCCAGTGATGTAGACCACATCACCCTGCTCGACTTCCAGCTCAAGATTGTCGTAAAGCGTCCAGTCTTTTTCATCCAGACCAAGCCCAAACGATTCGGCGATCTCAAGCGTGCGAGTGGTCTTGTTGACACGGGTCTGGAACGATACGTTGATGGTATATGTGCTCATGCTTCGACTCCCCCGGAGGAAACTTTCTGCGCATAAGCAACGAACGCGTCTACCCCGCTCTCTCCCGTGATTTCTTCCATGTGGGCAAGCAAATCCCCCACGACAATCGCAGAGCCAGCAGGGAGCGTTTTAAAGCCCAGAACATCGACCACTCGAACCTCTTCGGCGGCGACTTCGCGACTGATTTCGGTGTGCTCTTCTTTCTGGCGCTCGGTTTCCTCCCCCAGATCCATAACCAGTGCGCCAGTATCCATTTCTTCGGTCATGCTACCGACCAGCACGTTCAGCTCACGCTCGTCAAAGCCGAAGACTTCAACGTCACCAAATACCAGAGACTCCAGCTCTTTCTGTAACTTGATGGCATCGTAATCAATGCTGGCCAGCCGGTTATCCTCCAGACGCTTCGCCTTCACTTCTTCATCGGACAGATCGTCGCGAACGATCACCGGCACACTTTTCAGCCCCGCTAAAAGCGCAGCTTCGCGGCGGCCATGGCCAGTAATGATGACATCGTCTTTATCGACAGTGATCGGCTGGTCAAAACCACGCTTTTTTATGGCTGCGGCCAGGTCACGGATCTGCTGCTCGTCATGCTTTTTGGCGTTCATTTCATAGGGAATGAGCTCTGCCGGGTCTCGGTAGACGATTTCGAACGTTTTGGTCATTAAATACACTCCTTGTAGTTATCGACCAGCCATACCAGAGCTTCACCAGCATTCTCCATGTCGTTGCCGGTGTTGATCGCCTGCTCTTTGATGATGGATTTGATGGTTTCGGTAACGCGATCAGAAGCGTCAAACGTCACTTTGAAGCGCATGGTCTGGTGTTCCGCACCAACACGCTCAGCTTTTTCGCGAGAGTCCTTCTCAATGGGCTCTTCGTCGCCACGCGACAACGCCTCAAGCATTTCCAGGTCAATTGCCGACTCACGAGCTAGTGTGGCCGCCAGTTCGTCGTCGTAAGGGGCAATTTCCGACAGCTGATAATCGAGTTCTGACTGAATTTCCTCGATCAGACGCTGTAATGCGACCTGATCGTCTTCGCCGTATCGCTCGTTATCGACCAGAGACATTTGTTTCGCTACCAGATCGCTTATTTTGCCCACCGATATAACAGGAACCGTGGAAATACCCTGTTCCATAGCGGCTCGCCAGCGATGTTCGCCACCGAGGATCTCAAATTGGCCACCGTCCAGCTCACGCGCGAGAATTGGCTTGAAAAAACCCAGTTTTTCGATGGAGCCTTTCAGTTTTTCGAAGTTTTGAGCACCAACCGAGTTGGTGTTCCAGGGATTTGGCCGGAGTCTGGCCACTTCTACCTGCAGAATGGTAATTTTTACGTCCATACTTTTTGATACAATCCATTGCATAAGCACTTACTTACTATTCTAGCCAATTAACATATAAAAGGCACGAAGGAAAGATATTTATGACTGTTAGGATTGTTTCGAACGCGGTCAACGCTATGGTCTCCGGCGCTGATGACAACGTGAAGCGACTCGTCCAGGAAATGCTGAGTTACGAAGTCGAAGCTGGCGACTGGAAAGGCACCAGTACTATGTTCAACTGGAGCAAAAATGCCTTCCCCGCGGGTTTTGCTAAATCGGTAGCAGCAAATCTGGTGAAGGCTGGCATTAAATGCGTGCATATTCGCAAAGACAAGGTTCCGGCGCTTGGTAAACCAAACCCGGCAGTTAACCCCTTCCCCTATAATCCGGACTATGCGTATCAAGATCAGGCTGTAGAGACACTGGTTCGCGAAGGAATGATGATTGCGCAGATCGCCACAGGCGGGGGAAAGTCGAACGTAGCTTGCAAAGCCGCGGCGCGTATTGGACGCATGACGCTGTTTTTAACCACCCGCTCTGTTCTTATGTTTCAAATGGCAGATAACTTCCAGAAGTCGATCGACTATCGAGCTGAGAATGGAGAGCCGTGGCTTAAAGGTCAGAAGGTTGGCATCATTGGTTCTGGTGAGTTTCAGGTGTCTCGCCATATCAATGTCGCAACAGTGCAAACCCTGGCGAGTTTTCTTGAAGAGCCTCCACGCGATATGCCGGCGGAGAAAAAGGCTTATCATCTTAAGCGCCGGGAGCTGGTTAAGCGATTCCTCTCAAGCGTCTCACTGCTAATCCTCGAAGAAGCCCACGAATCCTCCGGTTCAAACTTTTATGACATCGCCAGGCTTTGCATTAACGCAGACTATCGCCTGGCGCTGACGGCAACCCCGTTTATGAAGGCTTCAACTGAGGCCAATATGCGTCTGATGGCGGTTGCAGGACGCATCGAGATAAAGGTCACTGAAAAATATCTGATCGAGCGAGGTATTTTGGCCAAACCTTACTTCGTATACCATAAAATCGCGTACACTCCGGATGAGGCTCGTATACGAGCGGAGCTCGCTTCCAAGCATCTGAACTTCAGAGTTGGTATGAGTACGCCGTATCAGAAAGCTTATCAGCTCGGTATCGTTTACAATATTGGACGTAACGAGGCCGTCGTTCGCGACGCGCTGATGTACCGTGATCATGGACTGAACTGTATGACCCTGGTGAGGATCAAACGCCACGGTCAGATACTGATGGAAATGATGAAAGAGAGCGGCTTACGGGTAGATTTTATTTACGGTGAATCCAACCAGAGTACCAGACAGGCTAAGCTTAACAGCCTGGCTGCAGGGAAAATTGATGTGCTGATCGGCTCTACGATACTGGATGTCGGTGTCGATGTGCCAAGTGTTGGCGCCGTAATTCTTGCCGGAGGAGGCAAGGCCGAAGTCGAAATGCGTCAACGTGTTGGTCGCGGCCTTCGTGCCAAGAAGAATCAGGCAAATGTGTGTTTTATTTCGGATTTTATCGATATAAGCAACAAACACCTGATGTCACACTCATACGAACGAAAACACATTATTGACACCACTCCCGGGTTTGCGGAAGGCGTGTTGCCTGTCGGGAGCAGTTTTGACTTTGGTGTATTACAAAGAGATTAATTATGACCGAAAATCGCTCAATTTCATGTCAGGTGAAGCTCACCGAAAAAGCCAACGAAAAGCTTGGTTCGTTCAAAACGCGCCTGAAAGAGCGCAACATCAAAATGTCGAAGTCAGACATCATTAACCTTGTTCTGACCAAGATGAGCACAGCAGAGTTTGAGAAGATCGCGACCTCGATGGCAGCGGCTGAAAAGGCCAGGGAAAAAGTGATACAGATCTACGAGAACTCCGGGATGACCAAGGAAGACCTGGAAGACATCCTAAAACGGCTGCCGTAGACTTCTTCTTTTTCCCCGTCATGCAATGTTCATCATGTGCTCGTCAATAACAAAGGAGCACATGATGAATTACTTAGCAGAATTACCATTTGTTGACATCTTCGATGCCAAAGCCAACAAGGCTTTTTTCTGGCGCGTCGACAATCCACTCGATTATAAGTGCGGCGTGAACGGGGCGAAGACGTTCGTAGAGTTTATCGAGAAGTATCCATTTATGAACAACAGCAATGTTCTTTATCGGGTCGCGTGCGATATGAGCGACTCAGGGCTTATTAAATCGGAATCAGCAAGAGGGTTCTTCAATACGCTGGATACATTGCTTTCACCGAAAAGTGAAATATCAGCCAGTGGAGCAACTAAAATCAGAGGCAGAGCACGTCGCACCATCAATGAGGTAGCATGTGATATGGGGATCACAAGCATGAAACTTCTAAACTTTCTTGCTCTTATTGGGTGGATAGACAATGCAACTGTACAGCCAACCAATGATTCGCTTACTGAAGGCGTGTTACGAAAAAACAGCAAAATGCCGTTTGGTTTCACAATAACCAGAAAGGGTGAACGCTTGATTGCGAGCAAATACCAAGCATTGAGTAAATAATCAACGACATGCCGGAGCTTACTTGCTCCAGCATGTGATCTACATCACATTTCAATTATCTCGCACCTCCGGCTGAAAAAAGATCTTGATTAGCTTAGATATATGAGTAGCCTCCATTTCATAGAATTTAAATGGAGGATCTGGGAGTGGCTCTTTCAAATATACAACTTCAAACCATCATTAATAATTCTGTTGACAACCCACATTATTTACTGCTGAATAATGACATAAGAATACAACGGGCAAAAGAAACAAATAAAAAAGAACATGCTAGAGGGTTCTATTTTGGAGATGAGCACATAAACTCATTAAAAAGTCCAAATATCGATCCATTTCATATATACATAATTTCACCAGAGAATCAATCAAGAAGAGATGATTACTCGCTGGTCATATTCCCTTTCGACATTAAAAAATTAATTCATATTATTGATAGAATAGACGGCATAGCACTTGGACACATCCAACTAAGTTCCAACTTCAATGCATTCCAAATACACAA
>OHAE01000033.1_pt1 | contig 107720 bp, 91 predicted proteins | sample 1577061 | NCBI WGS metagenome assembly OHAE01 (sample SAMEA3541535, study PRJEB24748) | human gut metagenome | biome: human gut; feature: human-associated habitat; material: faeces | place: China | collected 2012
GAATCAGGGATTGTTTGACTGTTTACGGGTTCCTGCGCTTTTGCAATACCTGAAATAAGTATTAGTAAAAGGGATATTATTAAATTGATCTTGTTCATGGATATACTCTTATAGATTTTGTTTTTTCTTTAAGACGATTTGTTCTGTGTTTTTCTTAATCAATGTTTCCCAAAACGTTCTTAACGTAGGGTATTCATCCTGGGTAAAGAGTACTCTGTTTATCTGAAAGGAATATATTAACTGAATCTGATTTTTATTGGTGATCAGATTGTAGGAGCAATTAATACTTCTGTCTTCCGTACTGAACTTCATATTTTCCGGAATTTCCTCTACTTCATAGTTTTCAGGGATGGTCAATACGATGACTTGCCGGAAATAATAAGGAAAAGCGAATTCCACAGGAAGTTTACGTTCTTGCTGTATGAAACTGTTTTTGGTGATATGTGGGAATACCATTGGATTCAGATAAATATGATCGTCGGTGGTCATTGTCGTTTTTTCAAACTGCATAACTTCTTTACAGGCATCCGACAGTTTTTCCATTCCGGTATGTTGGTATTCATTTATAGTGATTTCATCTTCTGTTTGTGTCTTATCAATAAAAGCGGCACTATCTTTTGCTTCATAAAACGCTTCCTTATATAGAACGGAATATATTCCTTTATATGATGTCTGACGTGATCCTGTGATTATGCCTTCTTCGTTCACCGATGCGGTTGTCATTGTTGAAATAGAATTTTTTCCTACTTGAGTAAGATCTGTCCAGTATCCTTCTCCTTTTGTATTAAAGACTCTGGCTCTGTCCACCATAAGTACCGGTGGCAATATGTTAACATCACCATATATAATAGAACCGTCCAAATAAACCATGGTAGAGTCTGTGTCTTTGGCACCTATGATAAATGTATTTATCTGATTTAATGAAGGGTGTGAAAGGGGTAATCTTCCCCTGGATCTACGGCTTAAAAGGATTGGGTAGGCTTCTATATCCGCATCTTTCAGCATACTTAGCAATACAAAATTGAATTCGGCATTATTGCCTGCTCCGTTTTTAATGGCTTGTTTTACATGATCACCGCTAAAACCATATTTCTCGTTCCATGACATTTTACTTTTTAGGAAATGGAATAGAGTGCGAATCCTTTCCGGAGGGGTTAAATTCTCTAATCCTAGATTCTTAGTTTCTTCTTTGTATGGATTCCTCATGTTTAAATGGTCTCCGAAATAGTGGCTGTCTTTTAATGTCTCTTCAATATCTTTCCATGATCTGGAGTAGGGCTTATAAGTATCATACGGCATTTGTATGCCATGCAGTTCAAAAGTGACTTGGGACGTATAGTCATTGTTGCACCATACATAATCCTCATCTTTTAAAGCCGGTACATCTTCTGATATAAAAGTCAGTTGTCTGGAATTAGATTGTATCGACATGGATTGTCCGGAGTTGGATAAATAGAATGTTTCATTGATAGGAATATCTTCTGTTTTAATATGTTCATACCCTTTGCTGCCTATGGTAAACTTGAAATATTCGGGTATTCTTACTTCCAGATATGCGTATTTGACGGGAATATCCTGTTGTATTGTCCAATCTGCAATAGTATGGTAGAAATTGGATGAGATCTTGTACCGGTACTCAATTACGGTTCCGGCCTTTACTGCCGGGATAGAAAACTTGGTTTGTTTCCATTCTGTTGAAACTTGTTCTTCAAAGATATATTCTTTTTCAAGTGAGGTCTTAACTATTTTATTGTTTTCCAGATTATAGGCATTAGCCTCTAATTTTATGATTCTTTCTTTTGCGGCACTTCCTTTTTCCGAATAAAAAGGAATGGTTACATTTGCATACTTTACGCCATCTTGATTTAATATTTTTATTTTATATCTGTAATCATAGGTTATTTTGAAATTGTCTTGAACAAATTCATAGTAAACTTCTCCTTGTTTATAGAGTACGACAGCACAAGCTGTTGTATCCTTAGGATAGTTTGACATGTTCATTTCATCGGAAGTTATTTTACCGTATTTGAGGCTGAACTCTTGTGCATTAATGCAAAAAGAAGGTAAAAGCACAAGAAAGAAAAGTAGTTTAGTTCTTGTCATATGATGTTGATTGAGTTGTTTGTTTAAAGATTATATGATCTCTATAATTATAAATTAATGTAAAAGTATGAATCTTTTTCTGAAAGAACAAATGTTATATGGGAAATTATTCATTGAGTTTTGAATTTTACTTAATTCTATTTTGACCTTATTTTTATATGTTTTTTATACCCCCCTCGTTTATTTTTGTCGCGGGGCTCATTATCAGTGCTTTATCTTCTAAAAAGCCTCAAATAAGAAAACTTGTGACATTAATCGTCCTTATGACTGTTGAAAATTTGTCGCGCTTTTTGCATGCTTCTCTAAAATGCACTACATCTTCATGCCCGATGCACTACGTCTCTTTGCCGAATGCCCTAGATCTTTTTGGGGAGAGGTACGGGAGAAATCGTTTAGTCATCAGGAAGAAACTTATTATCCATAGAGGGAAGAAGTGTTACTTACCTTGTTCGTTTTAATATTTGAAGGTTATATGATTTTAGATTGAACAAAACAGGGTAACGAGAAACGGTACGGAAAAATCCGTCAGGCATCCATGAAAGACGGATACTACAATATATTTTTGCCCGGATGCACGTGTGATAATGGGTAGGGTAGTGTCCATAGTTGTAGCGCCACCTACGGAAATAGGGGCGAGAGGCCCGAACCATTTTGCCAATAATGGGGCAAAAAGTAAAGCGATGATTTCGCGAATAATATTGCTCATTAATGCAATCGTACCTAGCTCTGCTCCTTTATATTCCGTTATGATTATGCTGGAAAGTGAGTAATAGCCAAGTCCGGAACCTACTGCACAGGCATCGGTGGCTGAATAATTATTAAGGAAAAGAGAGGCAACGGTGCATCCGGCCAGTGTGCCGAGTATAGTCATTAAAGGCAGTAAGGCAAAACGCGGGTTCAGGCGACGAAAACTAAATAATGTATTCGGATCACTACCCACGCTGATTCCAACACAGAACATCAATCCGCAAAGAGCATAAAAACTTAAATTGTATTGATGGAAATTAACCGGAATTATGTTGTAGAGGCTTGATAAGATTCCGAGCATGAAGAAACCGATGATGATGAGGCTTCCTTTCATAGACCACCTCCTTTCTTGGAAATATAAGCCCAAAGTCCCCATGCTGCCAAGATACTTCCTGCTACTCCCGCTAATGTGAGGAGTAGAGCTTGCAGACCGATTGTGTGCAAACCTTTGATGATGGCTTCATTATGACCGACTTCTGTACCGAGTAGGAATAGTAATATCCAGATAAGTGTGGTAACGATTTGTTGTATAAACTTTAAGTTATGTTGCCGGAAGATATATCCGATACATATCCCGGTGAGCATAAGTGATATAATAACGATGATAAACATATTGATATTCTCTTGTTTTTTTACTCTACCCAAAGTAAGTCACTCATAATTCCATCTGAAATGAATATTCCCTCCTTACTTATATATAAGGTATTGTCACGCATGATAAGTTTGCCTGTGGTAAGGTGTGGTTGTGCATTGGTCAGGCAATAATTATATAATTCTTCTCCGAATTTCAGTTTTAAAGCTTTGAGGGTAAGTCCCCACATGGTTCTTAAAGACGTGATTATAAAATCATTGTATCGGGTAGTGAGGTCTAGTGCTTCTATTTCCACCTTTGGTTGTTCGTTTTCTATTCCTGTTATATATTGCTCCAGAGAAGCGATATTCCATTGACGATTGCTCCTGTCATACGAATGCGCAGATGGTCCGCATCCCAGATATTTTGTATCTATCCAGTAGCCGGAGTTATGGCGGGAATATTTACCCGGTTGGCAAAAGTTAGATATTTCATAATGTTCGTATCCTGCTTTTGTAAGCTCATCTATCATCATGGCAAAGAAGTCTACACTGCTGTCTTCATCTATTTCATTTACTTTATGTTGCTCACGCATTTTCCAGAGTGCAGTACCTTCTTCATAAATAAGATGGTAGGCAGATATATGTTCTACATTCATGGATATGGCCCGGTGTAGGTCTTTCAGCCAACTTTGCCGGTTTTCTCCGGGCAGTCCGTATATCAGGTCGATACTGATATTCTCAAATCCGGCTTTTCGGCATTCTTCCACTGCTTGGATAGCCTGCGCAGCGGTGTGTCTGCGGTTGAGCAGTTGAAGTGTTTTATCATTAAATGTTTGTATACCGATACTGATACGGTTGAAAGGCAATAAAGCTAATTGTTGTATGTATGCCTTGTTAAGATCATCCGGGTTAGCTTCTATTGTAATCTCTTTGCAATAATCCATGCTATATACACGGTCTATTGTATCAAATATTTTATTAAAGGCTTCCGATGATAATAGCGAAGGTGTGCCCCCTCCGAAATAAACTGTTTCAATCTTTTCTCCTTTTAAATAGGATGCTCTCATTTCCAGCTCTTTGCATAATGCATTGATATAGCGCTCCTGCCACTCTTGCATGGTGGTAGAGTAGAAGTCGCAATAGATGCAGCGCGTTTTGCAGAAAGGTATATGTAAATAAATTCCGGCCATCTTTTTATTATTGGATTGCAAATGTATCTATTTTAGATAGATATATGAAATATTTTATCGTATCTTTGTCCGCATACAAAAATACTGAATAAAAGATGAAAGGCATAGTTTTAGCAGGAGGTTCAGGCACACGCTTGTATCCCATTACCAAAGGAGTATCCAAACAACTTCTTCCAATTTTTGATAAGCCGATGATTTATTATCCCATCTCGGTGTTGATGTTGGCAGGCATTAGGGAAATATTAATTATTTCTACTCCTTACGATCTTCCGGGCTTTAAACGTTTATTAGGTGATGGCTCTGACTATGGAGTAAAGTTTGAATATGCAGAACAGCCTTCTCCTGACGGCTTGGCACAGGCTTTTATTATTGGAGAAGAATTTATAGGGAATGATTCGGCATGTTTGGTCTTGGGCGATAATATCTTTTATGGTCATGGCTTGACTGAAATGTTGAAGGAAGCTGTTCTTACAGCGGAAAATGAGAATAAAGCGACGGTTTTTGGCTATTGGGTAAATGACCCCGAGCGTTATGGCGTTGCGGAGTTTGATAAAGAAGGCAATGTACTCAGTATAGAAGAAAAGCCGAAAGAGCCTAAATCAAATTATGCAGTTGTCGGTTTATATTTTTATCCGAATAAAGTGGTGGATGTGGCAAAAGCAATTAAGCCGTCTGCTCGTGGTGAATTGGAAATAACAACTGTCAATCAACGTTTCTTGGAGGACAAAGAACTAAAAGTACAGTTGCTGGGGCGTGGGTTTGCGTGGCTTGATACCGGAACCCATGATTCTTTGGCCGAAGCTTCTACTTTTATAGAGGTAATAGAAAAACGTCAGGGGTTAAAGGTGGCTTGCCTGGAAGGAATCGCATTAAGACAAGGATGGATTACTCCCGAAAAAATGGCGGAATTGGCTAAGCCTATGTTAAAGAATGAGTATGGGCAATACTTGATGAAAGTTATAAAAGAATTGGAACGATAATATAAGATATATGCGCAAACACATTTTTGTCTTGTTTTTACTTTCGGCTACTATTTGTAAAGGGCAATTCCTGAAAGAGTTGGATTATGGAGTGGAAACAGGAATTTCTTTTAGTGGAGGGAAACATACTCCTCTATGGCTGACTGCCAATAAACATGGTTTAGGCTCTATACAGAAAAACAACGGTTATTTGATGGCTGATGTATTTCGTCCGATGGAGAAAGATAAAACTTTCTCTTATGAATTAGGGTTGGAGTTAGTCGGAGCTTACAACTTTGAGTCGAACTTTTATGTGCGGCAGGCTTATGTAGATCTGAAATGGCATTTCTTAGGTTTGAGTGTCGGAAGCAAAATACGTAATGGCGAATTAAAGAACCAAGAGTTATCGAGTGGGGCTTTAACTTTTTCCGGTAATTCATTACCTATTCCTCAAGTACGTATCGGAATACCCGATTATGTTGCTATCCCGGGTACTAAAGAGTGGTTCTCTGTCAAAGGGCATATTGCTTATGGCATTTTTACGGATGGACGTTGGCAGGAAGATTTTACCGGTGGCAAACATAATTATGTGAAGAAAGCATTATTCCATGATAAAGCAATTTATTTTAAGATAGGTGACGGCAAATTCCCGTTGATATTAGAGGGAGGGCTGGAAATGCCTGCACGTTTTAGCGGAACAGCCTATTCCTATAATGCGAGCAAGCAAGAAATGAAAGTGGTCGATATTCCTCATCGTCTGAAAGATTTCTGGAATGTGCTGATACCTTCCAAAGGTGATAGCGAAACATTGGGAATGGACCAAACCAATATTATTGGTGATATGTTAGGCAGTTGGAACTTTTCGTTAACTTATAATTTGAAGGATTGGAAGCTACGGGCTTATTTTGAACATCAGTATAATGATCATTCGCAATTATTTGGAGAGTATGGATGGAAAGATGGCTTATGGGGAGCGGAAGTGACGCTTCCAAAGAATCCGTTTGTTTCTTGTCTTGTATATGAACATTTGTATAGTAAGGATCAAACAGGACCTGTCTATCATGATACGGATAAAATAATACCGGATCAGATAAGTGGCTCGGACGATTATTATAATCATGGAGTTTACTCCGGATGGCAACATTGGGGTATGGCGATAGGTAATCCTTTGTTTGTATCTCCTGTGTATAATGGGAATGGTAGTCTGTATTTTCGTAGTAATCGAATTATTGCCAACCATGTAGGAATTACAGGTAATCCAACGGATGAATTTAAGTATAGAGTCTTATTTTCTCACGCGCGGCATTGGGGAACTTACAGTAATCCGTTACCTGATATAAAGTATAATATGAACGTGATGGCGGAACTCGCTTATTCTCCTAAAGCATTAAAACATTGGACTTTTATCGGTTCGATAGCCGGAGATAAGAGTGACTATATCACTGGTAATAGCTTGGGAGGTATGTTGACTATTCGTTTTAATAAATGAGAATTGATATGAAAGACTTTGGATGTTTTTTGAAAAAGGCAGGGTTGTTTCTATTGGTGACTTTTATATTCTCTTATTGCGGCAAAATGCCGATTAATGGTAAGTTGGACGGTCGTTGGCAGTTGATGGTTATAAATTATCATGCGGATGGAGAACAGGAAAAACCGGAATATACCTATTATGATTTTGCTTTGCACTTAATGCAATTCAGACAAACACGTGCTACGGACGGTGGATATGGCTATATCAATGGTCGGTTTAATCATGTAGGCGATTCGTTACATGTACGGATGATAAGACAGAATAAAAATGTAGCCAAACGATTTGGTCTAAACGATACTATTCAGCATTTCTCAGTAGAGAAATTAACAAATAAGAGAATGGTTCTTAATTCTGATTATGCGAGATTAGAGTTCAGAAAGTTTTGATTTTTGATTTTATTTCAGCATAGATGAACAAACAGTAGAGTATTTTCTTTATTAATCAGATAAAATGCTGTAATTTTGCACTTAATAAATAAAACGCAGACTATATGAGTATTGAAAATCATTTAGTTATTATGGCCGGTGGCGTAGGAAGCCGTTTTTGGCCGATGAGTACGCCGGAGTGTCCGAAACAGTTTATAGATGTTTTAGGATGCGGACGTACATTAATTCAATTGACGGCAGATCGTTTTAAAGGTTTTTGTCCGCCGGAGAATATCTGGGTTGTAACGTCAAAGAAATATGCAGATATTGTGAAGCAACAGTTACCGGAATTACCGGAATCAAATATTTTGCAAGAACCTTGTATGCGGAATACAGCTCCTTGCATCGCTTATGTGAGTTGGAAAATAAAAAAGCAGCATCTGAATGCCAATATCGTTGTGACTCCTTCGGACCATATCGTTATGAATGTAGAAGAATTTCAGCGTGTGATAAAGTCCTCTCTTAGTTTTACAGCGAATTCAGATGCCATACTAACGCTTGGCATGAAGCCTACGCGTCCAGAAACAGGTTATGGATATATTGAAGCGGATTTGTCGTGCGCTTCTCCTACCAATAAAGAGATTTATCGTGTCGATGCTTTTAAAGAGAAACCGGATAAAGAGACCGCTGAGAGATATATTTCCCGGTCTAATTTCTTTTGGAATGCCGGTATCTTTGTTTGGAATGTGAACACAATTGTTAATGCAATGCGTATTTATCAGCCGGAGATAGCAGATATATTCGAGTCGATGCTTCCTTATTATTACACAGATAAGGAACAGGAAGAAATAGATAAACAATTTCAGGATTGCAAGAATATATCGGTGGATTATGCTATTCTGGAAAAAGCTGATGAGATATTTGTTTTCCCTGCGGATTTTGGATGGAGTGATTTGGGTACATGGGGCTCTCTGCATGGTCAGTTGGAGAAAGACAAGGATGAAAATGCTTGTATCGGTGAGAATGTGAAGTTGATAGAAAGCCGGAATTGTGTTGTGCATACTTCGCAGGAGAGGAGAGTAGTAATTCAAGGTTTGGATGGCTATATCGTTGCCGAAAAAGATAATACATTGCTTATTTGTAAGTTGAGCGAGGAACAGCGTATTAAAGAGTTTTCAAAGTAAGATTATAATTATATTTGTATGAAAAAAGTAGCATTAATTTCTGGTATTACAGGTCAGGACGGTTCTTTTCTGGCTGAGTTTTTGATTGACAAAGGATATGAAGTACACGGCATTTTACGCAGATCTTCCTCTTTTAATACAGGACGTATCGAGCATTTATATTTAGATGAATGGGTACGTGATATGAAACAAAACCGTTTGGTTAATTTGCATTATGGAGATATGACTGATTCAAGCTCATTAATCCGTATTATCCAGCAAATTCAACCGGATGAAATATATAATCTGGCAGCCCAGAGCCATGTGAAAGTCAGCTTCGATGTTCCGGAATATACTGCTGAGGCTGATGCCATCGGTACATTGCGTATGTTGGAAGCGGTTCGTATTTTAGGATTGGAAAAGAAAACAAAGATATATCAGGCATCTACTTCTGAATTGTTCGGATTGGTGCAGGAAGTTCCACAAAAAGAAACCACTCCTTTCTATCCGCGTTCTCCTTACGGAGTAGCAAAGCAATACGGTTTTTGGATTACGAAGAACTATCGTGAGAGCTACGGTATGTTTGCTGTAAATGGTATTTTGTTTAACCATGAAAGTGAACGTCGTGGTGAGACATTTGTAACTCGTAAGATTACTTTAGCAGTATCCCGTATTGTCCAAGGATTTCAGGATAAATTATATCTTGGTAATTTGAATTCTTTACGTGACTGGGGATATGCCAAAGACTATGTGGAATGTATGTGGTTGATTCTTCAGCATGATAAACCGGAGGATTTCGTTATTGCAACAGGAGAATATCACACGGTTCGTGAGTTTACTACTCTTGCATTCAAGGAAGTTGGTATCGAGTTGAGATGGGAAGGTGAAGGTGTTAATGAGAAAGGTATCGATGTGAAAACCGGTAAAGTATTGGTTGAAGTTGATCCTAAATATTTCCGTCCTGCTGAAGTAGAGCAGCTGTTGGGTGATCCGACTAAAGCCAGAACTTTGTTAGGATGGAATCCAAGAAGGACTTCTTTCGAAGAACTGGTAAAAATCATGGTTTCCCATGATATGAAGTTTGTAAAGAAGCTCTATCTGAAATCAAAAATAGAGGAATAATGGATAAAAATGCTAAGATATATGTAGCGGGACATCATGGTTTGGTAGGTTCCGCTATATTTAAGAATCTGCAAAAGAAAGGTTATACTAATCTGATAGGACGTTCTCACAAGGAATTAAACCTTTTAGATGGTTTGGCTGTGAAGACGTTTTTTGATGAAGAGCAACCGGAATACGTAATCTTAGCAGCTGCTCATGTTGGTGGTATAATGGCGAACAGCCTCTATCGTGCAGATTTTATTTATAAGAATTTACAGATTCAGCAAAATGTTATTGGTGAGAGCTTTCGTCATAATGTGAAGAAATTACTGTTTTTAGGCAGTACTTGTATCTATCCTCGTGATGCGGAGCAACCGATGAAAGAAGATGCATTGCTGACATCTCCGTTGGAATATACCAACGAACCATACGCTATTGCCAAAATTGCAGGATTGAAGATGTGCGAAAGCTTTAATCTTCAGTATGGTACAAACTATATTGCTGTGATGCCTACCAATCTGTATGGTCCGAATGATAATTTTGATTTGGAACGAAGTCACGTACTTCCCGCAATGATTCGTAAGATTCATTTAGGAAAGTGCTTGCATGAAGGCGATTGGGATGCTATACGCAAAGACTTGAATCATCGTCCGGTAGAGGGGATAAATGGCGATAGCTCAAAGGAAGATATTCTTGCTATTTTGAAGAAGTATGGTATTACTGAAAACGAGGTTGAATTATGGGGGACGGGTAAACCGCTTCGTGAGTTCCTTTGGAGTGAGGAGATGGCGGATGCAAGTGTTTTCGTAATGGAACATGTTGATTTTAAAGATACTTATAATCCGGCGGACAAGGATGTGCGTAACTGCCATATCAATATCGGTACCGGTAAAGAGATAACAATCGGTGAGCTTGCCAAATTGATTGTTCAGGAAGTAGGCTATAAAGGTTTATTGACTTTTAATACTTCCAAACCCGATGGAACGATGCGCAAGTTGACGGATGTAACCAAGTTGCATGATTTGGGATGGCATCATAAAATCGAAATAGATGAGGGCGTAAAAAAAATGTACGATTGGTATCTGAATAATTGATATCGGATTATTTAGAATCGAATAATTTATAAAGCCGAGGTTTTCCTGATGATTATGATGGAGAACTTCGGCTTTTTTGATTGCATATCATTTTTGAAAAAAAGACATACGGACGATTGAAGACAAAGGTACGGTCGATTGTTTGCAAACGATAGGAGTTTGTAATCAATCGACCGTATGTTGAATAGCAGATATTTATTGTAGCTGAATCGAGTAATCGGATAATCATATTAATTTTTTGGTAATATTTACTTGTTCGTATTTATCGCATTTAATAACTGTGCTGAAAACAGTTATAGATAAAGGCTAAATATTTATCTTTGCTAGATAATATGAACTTTTCAAAGAATTAGATATAATGAAAAAACTTTTATCACTTCCACCGAATTTGGTGAATTGTTTTCATGAGATAGAGAAGGCTGACCGTAACGAATGGTTTTGTACGTCTGATCCTATCGGAGCAAAACTAGGTTCCGGTGGTGGAACTACTTGGTTGTTAGAGGAATGTCAGCAAGCAATGGAGCCGGAAATAGATTTTATGACCTGGCTGGGAAAGGATAAAAGGATATTGCTTCACGCAGGAGGGCAGAGTCGTCGGTTGCCGGGATATGCACCATCCGGAAAGATATTGACACCGGTTCCGGTATTCCGATGGGAGCGCGGACAGTGCCTTAAGCAGAATTTACTTTCTTTGCAACTACCTCTTTATGAGCGAATCATGGAAAAAGCACCGGACTCACTTCATACGTTGATCGCAAGTGGTGATGTCTATATTCGTTCGGGTAAACCTCTTCAGAAGATACCGGAAGCAGATGTCGTTTGTTACGGTTTGTGGGTAGACCCTAACTTGGCGAAGAATCATGGTGTGTTTGTCTTGGACAGGAAGCAACCGGAAGAACTTGACTTTATGTTGCAGAAGCCGACAGTTGAAGAAATGAGTAAGTTGATGCAAAGTCATTTCTTTTTGATGGATATAGGTATCTGGATATTAAGTGACCGGGCTGTTGAACTGCTGATGAAACGGTCTAAGAAAGGTGACTCATTGAGATATTATGATTTATATTCTGATTTCGGACGGGCTTTGGGCAATAATCCCCAAGTAGAGGATGATGAATTGCGCGAATTGAGTGTGGCAATATTGCCGTTGCAGGATGGGGAGTTTTATCATTACGGTACAAGTCGTGAATTAATATCTTCTACAGTAGCTGTTCAGAATCTGGTGAATGATCAACGTGCTATTATCAATCGTAAAATAAAGCCACATCCGGCCATGTTTGTACAGAATGCTGAGGTGAAGTATAAGCTCTCGGCAGAAAATTCAGAGGTATGGATTGAGAATAGTTACGTCAATGAGAACTGGTTGTTGTCGAACAGGAATATTATAACAGGAGTCCCCGTTAATGATTGGGTATTGTCTTTACCATCAGGTGTTTGTGTAGATGTTGTACCTTATCAGGAGACGGCTTATATTGCCCGTCCTTATGGATTTAATGACGCATTTAAAGGTGATGTCCTGGCAGAAACCACTCTGTTTATGGGACGTCCGGTAAAGGAATGGATGCAAGAACGAGGGTTGGATGCGGCACTTTTGGAGCATACGAATGATTTGCAGTCGGCACGCCTGTTCCCTGTTTGTCATTCAGTCGAAGACTTAGGTAAAGTGCTTCGTTGGATGATAAATGAACCTCAGTGCCGGGAGGGTAGAGATATATGGTTGCAAAGTAAACGGCTTTCTGCCGATGAAATATCTTCTTATGCCAATTTGGATCGTTTGTACAAGCAACGGGAAGAGTTTCGTACAAAGAATTGGCCGTTGTTGGCAGATAATTATGAGAAAAGCGTATTCTATCAGTTGAATCTGAAGGATGCGGCTAAAGAGTTTGTAGACAATCATATCACATTGCCAAACGATTTACCGGATACGGCTCCGTTGATGACCCGCATACACGATCATATGTTTCGTGCTCATGTAATGCAGTTAAAAGGTGAAGATGGGAAAAAAGAAGAAAGTAAAGCGTTCGGTTTGCTGAGAGAAGGATTGACAGATTCCATATCAGGGCAAAAGCAATATCCTAAATTGGCTGTTTATTCCGACCAAATAGTCTGGGGAAGAAGCCCGGTGCGTATAGATCTTGCCGGTGGGTGGACTGATACACCTCCTTACTGTCTTTATTCAGGTGGTAATGTAGTCAATATGGCGATAGAGTTGAATGGTCAGCCACCATTACAAGTATATGTGAAACCGAGCAAGGAATATAAGATAATCCTTCGTTCGATAGATTTGGGAGCTATTGAGATTATAACCTCCTATGAACAGTTGATGGATTTTAATAAAGTAGGTTCTCCTTTTTCTATACCTAAAGCCGCGTTGACCTTGGCGGGATTCTCTTCTGTATTTCAAGGAGAATGTTATCATTCATTGGAAGAACAATTGAAAGCCTTCGGTTCCGGTATTGAAATTACTTTATTGGCTGCTATTCCTGCCGGATCAGGTTTGGGTACTAGCTCGATTCTTGCTTCAACGGTGCTGGGAACTATTGCCGATTTTTGTGGGCTGATGTGGGATAAGAATGAAGTATGCCGACGTACATTATTATTGGAACAGATGTTGACTACCGGAGGTGGTTGGCAGGATCAATACGGTGGTGTGCTTCATGGGGTTAAATTGCTTCAGACACAGGCTGAATTTGAGCAATCTCTTTCAGTCAGATGGCTACCTGATTTCTTGTTTACCAATCCGGAGTATCAGAAATGTCATTTACTCTATTATACAGGAATAACCCGAACAGCGAAAGGAATCTTGGCGGAGATTGTGCGTGGAATGTTTTTAAATGACTCGGAAAGATTGTCTATTCTTGCTGATATGAAAGTACATGCATTAGATTTGTACGAAGCCATACAACGAGGAAACTTTGAAGAGATGGCAAAACTGGTCGGCAAGTCATGGATGCAGAATAAACGTTTGGATTCAGGAACCAATCCTGCTGAAGTAGAAGCGATTATTGATATTGTGAAAGATTATTGTTACGGATATAAATTGCCGGGAGCCGGTGGGGGAGGTTATTTATATATGATAGCTAAAGATCCGGAAGCTGCTGCAAGAATACGGACTGTTCTTACACAGAATCCTCCTAATAGTTGTGCACGTTTTGTGGATATGAGTTTGTCTAATAAAGGATTACAAATAAGCAGATCATAAAGGATATGAAAAGGTATTGTCAGACTTTGAAGTTAAGAGATAATTCGGAATTGATAAAAGGGTATGTGGAGCAACATAAGCAAGTGTGGCCGGAGATAAAAGCAGGTATTAAATCTGTAGGTATATTGGATATGCAGATTTATATATTGGGTAATTTGCTTTTTATGATTGTGGATACAGTTGATGGGTTTGACTGGGTTGAAGATAATAAACGTTTAGCCGACTTGCCGAGACAAGCCGAATGGGAAGCCTATATGGCCAGATTCCAACAAGCTGAACCTGGTATGGCTTCTAATGAGAAATGGCAAATGATGGATAAAATATTTGGATTGAATGATTAGTAGGCATTCTTGTCTCCGCGCATTACGTTTACTACTGTTTTATACATGATTCGCAAGTCAAGTAGGAATGACCAGTTTTCAATATACCAAATGTCTTTCTTGACACGTCCTTCCATTTGACTTAATTCTTTCGTCGCTCCTCGGAAACCGGTAACTTGTGCCCATCCTGTAATACCTGGTTTTACGAGATGGCGTACCATATATTTATTGATTAGTTTGGAATATTCATCGGTATGTTTTAGCATGTGAGGCCGTGGACCTACCAATGACATTTCACCCTTCCAAACATTGATAAACTGTGGAAACTCATCTATATTCGTTTTCCGCATAAAGTCTCCGAACTTAGTTTTTCTCGGATCATTTGCTGTTGCTTGTAGCTTATCACATTCCGTATTGACTTTCATAGAACGGAATTTGATACATTTGAATATACGCCCTTCTTCACCGCTTCGTTCCTGTTTGAAGTAAATGGGACCTGGTGATGTTATTTTGATAATGCTTCCTACAATAATGTACATAATAGGATATATAGTACATAGGAATATACTGGAAACTAATAAATCAAAAGAACGTTTCAATAATTTATTTTCCGGTTTTAAAAGCGGTTCGTCACGTACATATAATACCGGAATGTCACCGAATAATTCTAATTTCATCTTTCTTTTCAGGTAGTTTCTGACATTTGGTACGCTATAAAAGTGTACCATATTGTTTTCGCAGAAATTAATGATTGGAACGATTTCTGCTTCTCTGGATGAAGGGAGACAGCAAAATACTTCATTAACATGGTGTCCTTCTAGAAATGGGATAATCTCAGATACTTTACCTAAGTATTTTACATTTTCCGGAAAATTTCTGAGTGGTTCATCATCAAATACTCCCATAACACGATAACCAAAAGAAGTATCATCAGAAATCTCGTGATATAGTTCTACCACATTGTTTGTACTACCTATTATTATGGCATTTCGCGCATTTCTACCGTTTTGTCTGAAACGTTTTACCAGTCTACGCATACTTAAACGCCAAAAACTAATACATACTAATAATGTAATATAGAGTGTAAATATTAAAGGCTTGGATATTTCTGTTTGTATAAGTGATAAGCATGACACAAAAAGAAATATAAATGTTGTTGTAGAGAAGAATACGCGTCTTATTATTATTTCAGGTGTGATAATTCGTTTATGCAACACAACTTTAAAGATAGATATACATGGGATATAGCCTAAGTTAAGAAGAACTAAATATTTTTGAAATGTATGCCCTATATTTGTGTTATATTGAAATTCATTAAATATAAAGTATATAAAAATAAATATTATATTGAGGATAAAATAATCACCAATAATAGTTATTGTCCTAATCATTTTAGATGTTTCAGTGGTAGCCTGTCTCATAGAAAATAAATTCAAAAATCCTGTTTGTTTTTTATAAATGGAAAATCCACCATTATCTGCAAAGTTATGTTATTTTTATAGTAAAAACAATATTTGGCGAGTGTAAATTAAAATATTAACGTATTCTTTTCGATATATGGCATAAGATGTTGAATTCTTATGAATGTTTGAACATTTAATTTGGTAGATTGTTTATTAGATATATATAATAATAAAAAATAAAACATTATGTCAAGAACAGCTTTTAAAGGTCAACCGGTTGAATTATCCGGTGAATTTGTTCAGGTTGGTGATTTAGCTCCTGATTTTCATTTGACTAAAACAGATTTGGGAGGTTTATATCTAAAAGATTTGAAAGGGAAAAATGTAGTATTAAATATCTTCCCGAGTTTAGATACAAGTGTATGTGCAACTTCTGTGAGAAAATTTAATGAAATTGCAGCACAATTACCTGATACGGTCGTACTTGCTATTTCTAAAGATTTACCTTTTGCACATGCACGTTTTTGCACAACGGAAGGTATCAAGAATGTTATAGCATTGTCTGATTTCCGTTCTTCTGATTTTGGAGAAAATTATGGGGTTTTAATGGAAGAGGGACCTCTATATGGATTGTTGGCGCGTGCTGTAGTCGTTATTAACCCGGAAGGAAAGATAATATATACGGAACTTGTACCTGAAATTGGGACAGAACCTAATTATGAAGGGGTGCTAAAAGCTCTAAAGAAATAATACTTCTCAAATTATTGTATAGAGAATAGAGTAGAGGGGTAAACTGATAACGTCCTGATAGTTGAAACTGTCAGGACGTTTATGCATAATGTCAGTTATTTCTTTTTCATTCCTTTATAAACAAAGAATCCAACAATCAGGATAGCTATGGCTATAAAAACATATCCTATCTCATGGCTATATTCTGTTACTTTTCCCATAAGCTGGTCTTCCGGAATGACTGATTCCAGATAATAGCCGATAGCTGCAAGAATCGAGTTCCATAATCCGGCTCCTAATGTGGTAAATAGCAAGAATGTTGATAGTTTCATTTTAGCCAAACCTGCCGGAATAGATATTAATTGACGGATAGCCGGGATTAGTCTGCCGATGAAAGTTGATATCGCTCCATGATCATCGAAATATTTTTCTGCCTTTTCAACTTTGGCTTCATCAATCAGGCACATATGACCGAAACGACTGTTTGCGAATTTGTATACTAACGGACGACCTACAATTTTGGCAATATAGTAATTGATGAGTGCTCCGATGTTTGCTCCTATGGTTGCAAATAAAACAACCAAATAGACATTCAATTCTTGATTTGCAGCAGCTCTGTAAGCTGCCGGAGGTACTACAACTTCTGAGGGAAAAGGAATGAAAGAACTTTCGATAGCCATTAATAAAGTAATGGTCCAGTAATTTAGATGATCTAAACACCATTGGATAAATGCAACAGATTCCATTGATTTTCTCGTTTTAAATTGTTATTTAATAATTTTCTTCTATAGATTGTTTCAAATTAAGGATTAGTTCCTTAATCTCTGCTTGATCAGAAGATAATTGATTGGTAAATTGTGTAATGTTATTAGGATTTTGTTCCATCGCTTTCATAAAATATTCTTTGAATTTGTCTTTGTCGTTCTTTAAAAGATAGATGTAGGCAATGTATATGTACGAAAGTCCGTGCCCGGAATAAGACTTTTGTAAACCTATCAGGTATTTTAGAGCAAGATCGAAAAGATTATTATCATGATAAGCTAATGCGATACTTATATAAGAATCCGGATTTTCAAAGTTATCCAGTTCGAGAGCCTCCTGAAAGATTTCATTTGCTGAATCAAATTCTTCTTGACGTAGGAATATGGAGCCTTTGGTAATCAATAGATCCGCATTCTTATAATCAAGTTGGATAGCATTGTCAATTGCATCAAGGGCTTTGGCATGATCATTTTTATGGATATAGCATCCTGCCATATATTGGAAGGCATCTACTGTAAAGTAATCCAGCAACGGTTTTCTTTGAGTCGCTTTTAAGAAACATTCTAATGCTTCTTCATAAGATCCTAAGTTGTAGTAGCATATTCCTGCCATATAATATGGTCTTTCTTCATCCGGATTATATTCCGTGTATTTTAAATAAAGTTCGGCAGCTTCAGTATAATTCTCTATTTGGGAATATGCGTGTGCTTTCAATAAGATGGCGGCAGTATGGTGGGGATTAATGGCCAATACAAAATCAAAAGCCTCGATTGCTTTTTGGAAATCATCATTCATGTTGTAAGACTTTCCCAATCCAAACCAACATTCTGTGGAATAGGGGTCTTCGTCCAACACTTTATTATACCATACTATGGCCCGTTCAATATTGTTGGTTCGAAAACAACATTCTGCATAGTCCTGTTGGATAGTCATGTCACCGGGAACCAGCTTTAGAGCTTTTTCAAACCAAGGAAGAGCCTCTTCCGGATATTCATTATCCATAAAAACGTATGCAGCATCCAAATAACTTTCTTCATCAACTTCCTCTTCTTCCTCAATCATCCTTTGCAACATTTTTTTTGCTTCGTCTATTTTATTCTCCTTGGTAAACAATAGTGCTTTCAGCCGTTTAACGTCATATTCATAGTCGGGCATTGAATAAGCAATCTCTTTGGCCTCTTGAATATGATCTGTTTCTATTAATAAATGTGCTTTAAGGGTAAGAATCTCTATTGTACCCGGATGTATTTTTAATGAGAATTCTATTACATCCAATGACTTTTCGTAATCATCCAAAGATGCGTAATATTCGGCAATCTCGGCTAACTGGTCTGCATCGAAATAGGCGGGTTGCTTTCCTGATGCCATTTCTTCGTACTTAGCAAGAAGTTTTTTAAATTCATCTTTTCCAAATGACGAAGAAAAACTGTTGTCCATGTTGTTTATAATTTATAGTTTGCCAACTAACCGGTTCACCAATTAGTTGACAAACTTTATTCTACTTATTTATTTTACTCCAAGTATCTTTTAATGATACCGTACGATTGAAGATCAGTCTCTCCGGAGTGCTATCTTTATCGACATTAAAATAGCCGATACGTTGGAACTGTAAATAGTCGAGCGGCTTGGCATTTGCCAAGAACTTTTCGACGTAACAGTTGGTTAGTATGGTCAAAGAGTCCGGATTGATTATTTCTTTCATTGCTTCTAATGCGGAGCAGTCTTTTGCTTCGCGTATAGCGGCTAATTCGTCACGAGGATTTTCTACTTTCCAAAGACGGTCGTACAAACGTACTTCAGCAGGTATACAGTGTGCGCAGCTTACCCAGTGCAGTGTGCCTTTTACTTTTCGGTTGCTTTCCGGCATACCGCTTTTGGTATTCGGGTCATATTCGCAATAAACTTCTTCTATTTCGCCTGCTTCGTTTTTCTTGCATCCCGTACATTTTACGATATATGCATTCTTTAAACGGACTTCTTGTCCCGGAGTCATACGGAAATATTTCTTTGGAGCATCTTCCATGAAATCTTCTCTTTCCATCCAAAGTTCGCGACTGAACTCAATCATGTGTGAACCTGCCTCAGGGTCTTCCGGGTTATTAACGGCTTCCATTTCCTCTACCTTTCCTTCCGGATAGTTCGTGATGATAAGCTTTACCGGATTAACGACGGCGGAAACACGGGTGGAACGTATATTCAAATCTTCACGAACGGCACTTTCCAATAATGCGAATTCGTTTAGGGCATCGTATGTGGTATATCCGATTTTGTCGATAAATTTGCGGATTGCTTCCGGAGAATATCCGCGACGACGGAAACCGCAGATGGTCGGCATTCGAGGATCATCCCATCCGTCTACAAGACCTTCTTTTACCAGAGTAAGCAGATTTCGCTTGCTCATAAGCGTATAACTTAAATTCAGTTTATTGAATTCAGTTTGACGGGGACGGTTGTCTTCCAAGTCTTTGCCGTCTTTCAACCAGTCAATGAAAAGATCGTATAACGGGCGATGAACAACGAACTCCAATGTGCAAAGAGAATGTGTTACACCTTCGAAATAATCGCTTTGTCCGTGGGCGAAATCATACATCGGATAGGCTTTCCATGTATCGCCGGTGCGGTGATGAGGAGTCTTCACGACACGATAAATAATCGGGTCGCGGAAGTGCATATTCGAATTTGCCATATCTATCTTTGCACGAAGCACCATTGAACCCTCTTCTGCTTCGCCACTGTTCATTTTGTTGAACAATGCGAGGTTTTCTTCAATCGGTCGGTTACGGTAAGGGCTCTCTATACCCGGCTGGGTAGGAGTACCTTTTTGCTGAGCGATTTCTTCGGATGTCTGCTCATCTATATATGCTTTGCCTTCTTTGATAAGGCGTACTGCAAAGTCCCATAATTGCTGAAAGTAATCGGATGCATAGTATTCATTACCCCATTGGAAACCCAACCATTGGATATCTTCTTTGATAGCGTCCACATATTCCAAATCTTCTTTAGTCGGATTCGTGTCATCGAAGCGAAGGTTACATACGCCTCCGTGCTTTTCTGCTATACCGAAATCCAGACAAATAGCTTTTGCGTGCCCTATGTGTAAGTATCCGTTAGGTTCCGGCGGGAAGCGAGTTTGTACTCTTCCTTCGTTTTTACCCTCTTTCAAATCTTTTTCTACAGCTGCCTCTATAAAGTTAAGGCTTTTCTTTTCTGTATTCTCTGAAACATTGTTATCAGTCATTGCAGTATGTTTTTACACTTTAAGGTGCAAAAATAGAAATTCTTTTTCATAGTGTTAAGCATATCTCTCTGAAAACATATAAAAAAGATTAAGGAGATTGATTTAAGGCTCCTGTTCTTTCATTCGTTTGTCTGGGGAAAGCCTGTCGTTTACCCATGCTTAAACGCAAGGACGTCCATGCCTAAACGCAAGGACGCCCATGGTGAAACGATTCAAAGATAAGGTGGTTACTATCTTATTTTACCGTAGTTGTGGTTTGAGTATCGGTAGTTGCCTGAGTATCAGCACCGGTCTTTTGCTCTTCCCAATGGAACGGTTCGAATTGAGTATTCGGATCAACCCATGTGGATTTACGTGATTTATAGATGATGAACGGAGCAGCCACAACAACCAATGCACCGATGATAAGGACAGCAAACCATACTGTGTTACTTCCGGTAGAAATCTGGCTGGGCGGGATAAAACTCAGTACGAACGCCAATAGTGAACCGCAGAATCCGAGACCGCCAACAAACCATATCAGTCCGTTGCCTTTGCCTCCGATACGGAATGGACGGTTTGCCTTCTTCATGTTATAACGCAAATAGATGGCTCCGGAGAACATCAGCATATACATGATTAAGTAAAGAAGTACGGTGAGCTGTGATAGAATTTGGTAGAAACTCTGTACGGATGGCATAACTACAAACAATAAACTTAATAAGGTAACGGCGCCGCCTTGTACGAACAAGATGTTCTTCTGTACACCGATTTTATTCGTTTTCTGGAAGAATGGAGGCAGATAACCCGCTTTACCTACGGCAAAGATACCTTTGGAAGGACCTGCTACCCATGTCAATACCCCGGCAAGCACACCGAAAGCAAGGGCTACCGCGATGATTGGAGACAACCATGACATACGTATATACTGGAAGTAGTTGTCAAAACCTACTAACAGGCTTTGTGTCAGGTTAATATCCTTTTCCGGTATAATGATACCCAGCGCAAATGTTCCTAATACGAAGATGACTACAGTGATTGCAGAACCGATAAATACGGCTTTCGGATAGTTCTTTGCCGGATTCACCATATCTTTAACGTGGATACCGCCCATCTCCATACCGGCATAGAACAGGAAGATACTGGATGCCAATACCAGATTGTCGAACTTGGTGAAGTCGGGGAAGAAGTTGCTATGGAAATCCATATTGGATTGTCCTCCCGTAGCCAAATAGATAACGCCTAATATAATAAGGAGAGCAGCGGGAATAATTGTACCGACCATACCGCCCACCTTAGCTACTTTGCCTACCCAGCTTAATCCTTTCAGGGAAATGAACGTTGCCAGCCAATAGATGATAAGTACCACGACCAGTGTGTAGAGCTTGTTGGATGCCAAAGACATATCTCCGGTGTGATTCATGCCGATGAATGCGATGGATACTGCCCCGAAAGTCAATACGGTTGGATACCAGATGGTACTTTCGATCCATTGCAGCCAGATAGCCAGAAAGCCGAACTTCTTACCGAACGCTTCGCCTACCCAACGGAACACACCGCCTTGCTTGTCCTGAAACATGGCTGCAAGTTCGGCAGCGACCAATGCCGTGGGGATAAGGAATACAATAGCTGCGAATAAATAATAGAATGCAGAACTTAAACCGTATTCAGCTTCGGCAGGAAGTCCACGGAGAGATACTACCGCTGTTACGTTCATAATAGCTAAGGTAAACACCCCTAGCTTTACAGTTTTTCCAATATTTGCCATAATTGATATGTATTTAAAGATGAAACAATAATCTGGTTCGTCTAGTTTTGTGTCTATAACAAACGCTTTTGGGCTTGGTTTAATCATCTGTGTAAAACAAGGTTAATTAACAGTTTGGGCGGGAAAACAAAGCGCTTGTCTGAATTGTTCTCTTTACCATAATAAATAATTATAGATTATGAAGTCAGCTTTTAGTGATATCGTGTATCAAAAAAGAGGTATTTATGGGGTACTGCACGTTATGATATTATTAATGTGCCTTTTCCTTATTGTCAGTATATCCGTGGATACTTTTCATAATATACCCTTCCTCACACAGGCCCGGTATTTGAAGATTCAGTGGTGGATTTGCCTCTTTTTCCTGTTTGATTTCTTGTTGGAGTTCATCCTTTCCAAAGATAAATGGTACTATGTGAAGACCCATTTTATCTTTCTCATCGTAGCTATTCCTTACCTTAGTATTATAGACTATTATCATATATCTTTTTCGCCGGAAATTACTTACTTTATTCGTTTTATTCCTTTAGTACGAGGCGGATATGCATTGGCAATAGTTGTCGGTTGGTTAACAAATAATCGTGCGTCGGGCTTATTTATTTCATATCTTACAATGTTGATGGCTACAGTGTACTTTTCCAGTTTGATTTTCTTTGTTTTGGAACATAAATCCAATCCGATGGTACATGAATATAGCGATGCGCTTTGGTGGGCATTCATGGATGTGACGACAGTCGGTTCAAATATTTATGCGGTAACCCCCACAGGAAAGATTCTATCGGTTGTACTGGCAGCTTTGGGTATGATGATGTTTCCAATATTTACTGTATATGTAACTAGTTTAGTTCAAAAAGCTAATCAGCGGAAACAAGAATATTATGAGAAGAATAAGGATACTACTGCTATTGATGATATAGGAAAACAGGCTGACCCATCTTCTAAAAAACAGTCTGATAAATAATTATCTATCTTTAGGTTATGTAAAATAAAGAATGATTCTTGTTCTTGGTAGGTAATTTAAAATAATCCTTTATCTTTGTCACCGTAAAGATAAATAAATAAGATGAGTAATAAATATGTATGGATTATGTTCATCATGAGTTTCGTACTTGTGGTGAGTGCCGTTGCTAATGATGGCTCTTTAAAACGTACGGATGCTTTGGATATTCCCGTTACCAAAGAAGCTACCAATGTGACGGATAGCGGTTTTACCGCCAATTGGGAGCCGATGGCTGGTGCCGGTTGGTATGGCACTTATGCTGTGCTTACCCATAAAGCAAAGAAAGATAGTGTTTACTATTTGGTAGACGAAGACTTCCACCGGATCACTTCCGGCACTTTTGAAGATCCCGGAGTGGGAGATTCCGATTTTGAATACTTGGATCAATACATGAGCCGTACCGATTGGTTTGCCTCTATGCCTGAGTATATAGTCGGCATATTAGGCTTGGATAACTTTTTCAGCCCTTATGCTCCGGCGGCATTATTATCCCCGATATATGATTTATCCCATGACGGTGGCACGGTGACCGTGACACTCACGTTTAAAGGAGCTGGGATAGATACGGTAATAGTCTCCTTGTGCGATGTAAATGATGAAGTGATTGATATGAAGCGGTCTCCGGTCACTTCGGAGTGGACTACGGTTGCCTTTGAACTGCAAGGGGGCTTGGAAGAATCTTATATCGCTATTACGATGGAAGGAATGGGAGAACTGTATATTGATGATTTAAAGGTCTCCCAAAACTTAAAAGTCGGAGAATCCATCAGTTTACTGTATGCATACGGGACGACTGCCGACACTTCCTACGACTTCCTGACACCTGATAAATCGGACGGGGATTCCTATTCGTTTAAGGTAGCTGCTTTTGTGAATGATTCCGGAGAGATCATTCAAAGTGACTTCTCGGAACTCAGGCCTGTAGTTTCTCCTGTTGATATGGTTTCAACCCCGGCGATTGATGATACTAAAGTCTTTGTGAAAGAGGATTTGCATGTTGTTCTTCCTGATCCGGCACTGATAAAGGTCTATTCTTCCAATGGGGTTTACATCGCCTCTCAAATGGGAGAAACAGGGGGTAACCGTATAAAACTCCCGTCGGCAGGAATGTATCTGGTGAGAGTGGGGAGCGAAATCTTCAAGGTTATAAAATAAAACAGCTCTATCCTTTGTTTCGCCAAGCGATAACAGTCCAAGCTCTCCCTCTGTTTATAGAGGGAGTACCCGTAGGGGGAGGGAGTTCCTTCTTTAAGTTGAGAATTGAGAATGGAAAGAACTCCTCCGTCGCTTCGCGTCACCTCCTCTATAAACAGAGGAGGAGTTTATCGTCGCTTGGCGAATCAAAAGGATCTGAGACCCTATTCTACAATCGTAACCCGGTCTCCGCTAAACACAGACAGACCGAGTTTATTCATGATATATTTGATAGCCAATTGAGCTTTGACGGAATTGCCCGAACCATCCAGAGGAGGCGCGAAAGCGGAAATGCCGAATACTCCGGGCATAACACCCATTACACCACCGCCTACACCGGTCTTTGCAGGAATGCCGGAAGTGTACATCCAGTCTCCCGTATGCTCGTAAAAGCCGACGGTAGCGATGAGGGAAGTGATCTTCGATGAAAGTCCGGCTTCAAAAACCCTTTGTTTCGATACAGGGTTCAATCCGTCTCCGGCTATGGTGGCTGCACACACAGACAGTTGCTTGGCCGTGATGCCCAATGAACATTGGCGGGTATATAAATCCAGCGACATGGACGGATCATCGTAGATACGGTTATAGTTCTTCAACAGCCATGCAATAGAGCGATTGTTGAAGTTGGTAGCCGATTCCGATTTATACAGTTCGTCGATAAGTTGAGGTTCGCTGCCGCAAAGCTCCGTGATATTCTGAACGATAGCTTTCCATTTCTCATCAGAGTTGCCTACAGGTTTCACCATACTGTCGGCCACGATAGCTCCGGCATTGACAAGCGGAGTAGACGGATGATCGTTTTCCAGCAAGATGGCGAAGATGGAGTTGAACGGCAATCCCGTAGCATCTGCTCCGATCTGCTCGAGAAGAGCTTTTGCCCCGTATTGACGTAGCACAAGGATAGCCGTATGTACTTTTGAAACGGACTCGATACCGAATTTGTATTCGGAATCTCCCAGCTCGATGGTTTGTCCGTTCAGCAGACAGATGCTGATGCCGAATAAGTCTTTGTTGATATTGGCCAGGTAAGGAATGTAATCGGCGTTCTTTCCGTCGGTGTTGGTTCTCACACTATTATAAGCCTCTTCCGCAGCTTGTTTAATCTGTGAGATAGTTATTTTCTGATCCATAATTGTGATTGTTTATTATTAGACGAGACCGGATTCGGAGTATTACCAGGACAGCATAAGTAGAGTTGTCATTGCCTACCTGATAGGCAACGCTATGCTATATTTGTTCACTTTACAAGAGATCGCCCTTCAGGTCGGCAATGGCAAATGACAGTGACAAATGTCGGGTAGTAATACCTCCGGTCCGGTCTCGGAAAATTTAATTATTTACCGGTGTGATTGAATACCTTAGTCGTGACCTTCTCACTCTTATCTTGAGCGATACGGGTAGGAGTAGGATACTCAAGTTTCTCGAGTTCGGTTATTGCAGACTTGATGTCATTCAATAACATATCTGCCATATCACGGCTGAAACCTTGACGGACAACAACACGCATGACTACGTAGTTCTCCAAGTTGTCCGGCAATGTATATGCCGGAACCATCCAACCCTTTTGACTCAGTTTATCCTGTAAGTCATAGAGAGTCCAGTTGGCTTTCGATGCATATTCCGGTTTCAAGTACCAGATGAATAACGGGTTGACTACATCTTCGCTATAATTTACGAATGGAGCCATCTTAGCTATCTCTTGGTGGATATACTTTGTAATCTCCATACTGTTGTATTGGATTTCCTTGTATCCTTGGAATCCCAAGCGGATGAATTGATAATATTGACCAAGAATCTGTGCTGCAGGGCGGGAGAAGTTCAAACCTACCTGAGTGATTTCGGCGCCTAAGTAGTTTACGCTGAAAGCCATGCTTCCCGGCAGATATTTCTTGTCTTTCCAGCAAACCCAACCTAAGCCCGGATATACCAGACCGAACTTATGTCCGGATGTACTGATGGAAAGTACCCATTTCAGGCGGAAGTCCCATTTTGTTTCAGGATTCAGGAAAGGAAGGATAAAGCCTCCGGTTGCAGCATCCACGTGAATAGGAATGTCATAACCGGTTTTGGCGTTGTAAGCGTCGAGTGCTTTGTCAAGCGCTTCTACATCATCATTCAAGCCTGTCCATGTAACCCCTTGAATAGGCACGATACAGATGGTGTTCTCGTCGCACATCTTCAATGCTTCTTCCGGGTCAAGTGTTGTTTTCTCAAGTGTCAATGGTACTTGGCGCATTTCTATTTGCCATAACTGTGCGAACTTTTCCCATACAACTTGGAAACCGGAAGAGATAACGAAGTTTGGTTTATCGGTCGGTTTGCCTTGGGCTTGTCTTTTCTCGCGCCAGCGAAGCCATGCCGCAACACCTCCCAACATACATGCTTCCGAAGAACCGATAGCCAAAGCTCCTGCTTTCCATTTAGCTTGTTCCGGGCTGTTCCACAGGTTTGCCATGATGTTGATACATTTAGCATTCATCAAGGCAATACGGGGATATTCAGTTTCATCGATGTAGTTAATGTTGATTGCTTCATTCATCAATTTGGTGGCATAGTCATCCATATAAGTAGTGACGAAAGTCGCCAGATTAAGACGGGGTTGAGTTTGTGCAAAAGTCTCGTCTTTTACCAATTGATAGGCAATTTCCGGTGTGGTAGGTCCATCAGGGATTTTATCTACCGGAGCCGGTTGCAACATCTTGTCCGAGCCAAAAATACTAGTTTTGGCATCGCCTTTTCTCAAATTAAGATCTTCCATTGTTCTTGGTTTTAAATGGTTAATAATTCAACGAATGGAAACGTCCAGTTTCCGTTGTTTATGGCATGAACACTCGCTAAAAACAAATGTTTCCGGCTTTTACGTTCTCATACATAATTTGGAGTTTATTATATTAATCGATTGAGAGACTGTGATTCGTGAACTTTATGTTTCTTAGTTTTGTTTACAGCAGAAATTTGTAAAGCTTATGAGAATCCAGACAGGGCGGGATACTATCCCGTTGATAACATTAATAGGTATATGGTCTATTTCCGCATTAAATGCATTGCCGGGATTGGCTGTCTCACCGATTCTAGGGAAACTTTCCACCATCTTTCCCCATTCAAGCGAATTGGCGATACAGATGCTTTCGTCTCTACCTTCACTGCTTATTATACCTATTATTATATTATCCGGGAAACTTACGGAACGGGTGAACTATATTCGTTTGTTGCAGGTAGGGTTGATTGTTTTTGCTTTGAGCGGGATTCTCTATTTGCTTTCGACGAAGATGTGGCAACTTGTTGCTGTAAGCGCTCTATTGGGTGTCGGCTCCGGTTTAATCGTTCCTCTTTCCACCGGATTGATTTCACATTTCTTTATCGGCAAGTATCGGACGAAACAGTTTGGCTTGAGCTCTGCCATTACAAATATTACATTGGTTTTGGCTACTACTTTAACAGGTTATCTGGCAGAAGTAAATTGGCACTTGCCTTTTATTGTTTATCTCTTTCCGTTGATTTCGCTGGTGCTTACTTCTTATTTAAAAGGTGGCATCGCAGTTTCTTCCAAAATAGAACCGACGGATAATAATAATAGTCAGGATGTAGGGAAGAAGGGTATTGATATTCCTAAGTTGGTGCAACTCATGTTGTTTTATGGCTTAGCGACTTACTTGGTTATCATTATCAGCTTTAATCTTCCGTTCCTGATGAAAGAGTATCATTTTACAAGTGGTAATTCGGGCATTATGATCTCTCTGTTCTTTTTGGCAATCATGGCACCGGGGTTACTTCTTGATAAAATAATCCGGGTATTGAAGGAGAAGACAAAGTTTTATAGTCTCCTTGCAATTGCCGTAGGGATGGCATTGATAATTATTGCCCCTACGGAATGGCTGATTGGCCCGGGATGTATCCTTGCGGGACTGGGGTATGGAGTTATCCAGCCTGTAATATATGATAATACCACACGTATTGCGGTTCCTAAGAAAGTGACTTTGGCATTGGCTTTTGTCATGGCAATGAATTATCTGGCAATATTGTTATGCCCGTTTATTATAAATGCGATTGCGTCTGTATCCCATATCCATACCCAGCAATTTGCATTTATTTTTAATTGCGTTGTTGCGTTAGCTGCCTCTGTTTGGGCGTATGTGAAACGGAAAAGTTTCTTGTTTAATGATGGATTAAGTATTGAATGAAATAGTATATATGGAAAATAAAAAAGTAGAAGCTAATATTAGTATGGTGATTTCCAAAGTATTCAGTGGGTTGAATATGAATGCTTTGAAATATCTTCTTCCTTTTTGGATGACGCCATTGACCGGAGTTACTATCAGATGTGTCTTTGCGGCAATTGCTTTTTGGATTATCGGTCTCTTTGTAAAGCCGGAAACTTCTTCTGCTAAGGATAAGTTCTTATTGTTTTTACTGGGTGCTTTGGGGATATATGGATTTATGTTCTTCTATTTGGTAGGGCTCAGTAAGACAACTCCGGTTTCAAGTTCTATATTCTCCAGTTTACAACCCATTTGGGTCTTTCTGATTGCAGTGTTATTCTTTAAAGAAAGAATTACGTCTCTTAAAGTTTTAGGTATATTGGTAGGACTCGGTGGGGCATTGCTTTGTATCTTTACCCAGAAAAGCGACGGATATGCTTCTGATGCTTTTATGGGTAATATGCTTTGTTTGGTCAGTTCTCTTGCTTATGCTATTTATCTGGTGGTAAGTAATCGTATACTTAAATCGGTCGGAGTGTTTACGATGCTAAGATATACATTTAGCGGTGCGGCTTTCTCTAGTCTGATCGTGACGGCTTTTACGGGATTCGATGCTCAGGTGTTATCTGCACCTATTCATTGGCAGCCTTTTCTTTTATTATTGTTTGTGCTCATCTTTCCAACGGTTATCAGTTATCTTCTGATTCCCATAGGACTGAAATATCTAAAAACAACTTTAGTTGCTATCTATGGTTACTTGATTTTGATTGTTGCAACTGTTGTTTCACTGTTAGTAGGGCAAGATAAGTTCAGATGGAGTCAAATGATAGCGATTCTTTTGATTTGTATCAGTGTTTATTTGGTGGAAGTGGCGGAGAGCAGAGATAAATCTTCCGGTAAATAAAAGCGGTGTAATAAGAATGTAATACATTTGAAATGTATTATTTCATTGGAATGAACTTTCTTTGCAATAAATACGGATAAGTTTATGGTAAAGTTTATAGAATCAGAATTGGAACTTCTTAAAAAAGAAGTCGATGAAATGTGGAATCTAGTGTATAATCAGATGGATCGTGCTCGGGAGGCTGTTTTGGATATGAATGTAGAGCTGGCTCAGCAGGTTATAGTGCGTGAAAAGAGAGTAAATGCTTTCGAACTAAAGATTGATAGCGATGTAGAAGACCTCATTGCTCTTTATAATCCGGTAGCAGTGGAATTGCGTTTTGCATTGGCTATGTTGAAGATCAATACAAACCTTGAAAGGATAGGGGATTTCGCGGAGGGCATTGCCCGTTTTGTAGAAAACGAACGAAATCCGATTGACGCCGCGTTGATTGAAAAGTTACGTTTGAAGGAAATGTTTGATCAATGTCTTATGATGCTTAAGATTGCCCAAAAGGCTTTGGAAGATGAAAATATAGAGATAGCCACTTCTGTTTTTGCGAAAGATAACTTATTGGACGAAGTAAATGCAGACGTAACAAGAGTAATGACCGAATATCTGTCAGACCATCCGGAGAATATGTTATCCTGTTTGAATTTAGTTAGCGTCTTCCGTAAATTAGAGAGAACCGGCGATCATATTACCAACATAGCAGAAGAGATTGTATTTTTTATTGATGCTAAAGTATTGAAGCATAATGGTAAGGTGGATGAGAAGTATTCTCTTAAATAAAAATAATCCTTAGGGATAAGGTTTATTAAAATATTTTCTTTAATTTTGTAGAGTAAACGCTGGGAGGATGGGACCTTTGAGTTGGTTTTTGCATAAAATATTAAAGAATTCTCAAAAACATGTTATATGACATACTTTATTATTTGCTGCATCCAAATAAAAGACCCATATTTGCAACGTTATCCTGAAAACAATCTTTTTACCTTAAAAAAAAACTAATACCTATTGAAAACTTAAAAACGGGACTTTGTGAAAAGTCCCGTTTTTTGTTTATCTACTTCTTATATTAATGAGAAACAGTCTGAAAATTAGGATTGGCTGGAGAAAGTTAAATGTTCTGATCAAGATAATTATTAAAGGTAAGCATAGATTTCTCTTTCTTTGTGCACTCTCAGAGCAATAATTATCCCTAAGTTTCATCTTTCAGTTTGCCTATTTTATCTTAATACAGAATAAGTTATCCTGAAAGATGGAATCATTCAGCAGGTACCTAACGTCATCTTTGGCTGAATCTTTTTCCGGAGAAAGGTTCAGGATAACGAATTGATAATCAATTATGAATTAGTAAACTGAAAGACTGAAGGTTATTTGAAAGTAATTCGTGTTTTATACTGTTTTTATCTGCGAATACCTTGATGTTATTACTTATATCAGGGTGATTGAAAAAACATACGGTCGATTGAAAACAAAGGTACGGTCCTTTGTTCACAAACTCCTATCGTTTGCAGACAATCGACCGTATGCTGAATAGCAAGTATTACCTACCAACAAGGAGATGAACCAGAATAGATAAATACATGGTCTTATAAAAAACCGATATCTGCTTATCTCCAATAATTATTTGATGAACTCTAGTCAGGATATTAAATTAGTCAAAGTTGATATTTCATCCGTCATTTTTACAGGTTCACTCTCCAATCTGTCCGTTTCACCGTTGCCACCAGTGGACTTAAAATTCTATAAATTATCTTTGCCATATAATCAGTAAACTACGAAAAAGATGTTTAATGCAATTGTACGCTTCTCGGTCAGAAAAAAACTATTTGTCGGTCTGACTACTCTATTTCTTCTGATTGGCGGAATCTATGCCATGATAACACTGCCTATCGATGCCGTGCCGGATATCACTAATAATCAGGTACAAATTGTAACCGTATCACCTACATTAGCACCGCAAGAGGTGGAACAGTTGATCACATTTCCTATCGAAATAGCGATGAGTAATATCATGGATGTAGAGGAGATACGTTCCGTAAGCCGTTTCGGGTTATCATTAGTAACAGTCGTATTCAAAGAAAGCGTCCCGACAATGCTTGCCAGACAACTCATCAATGAACAGATACAGACTGTGGCAGGTGAGATTCCAACCGAACTCGGCACACCGGAATTAATGCCGGTAACCACCGGGTTGGGTGAAATATACCAATATACGCTGGATGTAGCACCTGAGTATGAGAATAAATACGATGCAATGGAGTTGCGTACCATTCAGGATTGGATTGTAAAACGACAACTTTCCGGCATTCCCGGTATCGTGGAAATCAATAGTTTCGGGGGCAATTTGAAGCAATATGAAGTAGCGGTAGATCCGGATGCCCTTTATTCACTGAATATCACTATTAGTGATGTGTTCGAAGCGTTGAGCCGTAACAATCAGAATACAGGCGGCAGTTACATCGAAAAGGTGAATAAAGCTTATTATATCCGTTCAGAAGGAATGATAAACGAATTGAAAGATATTGAACGAATTGTAGTCGCAAATCGTAACGGTATTCCGATTCATGTGGATGATGTAGCTACGGTACGTTTTGGAAGTGCCAAACGCTTCGGAGCAATGACGATGGACGGCAAAGGTGAATGCGTGGGTGGCATTGCCATGATGCTGAAAGGTGCGAACGCCAATGGAGTGACTACGGAATTGGAGAAAAGAGTGGAAAAAGTACAGAAGATGCTTCCTGAGGGGATTACTATCGAACCTTATTTGAACCGCTCGGAATTAGTGAACCGTAATATATCCACTGTTATCCGTAACCTGATAGAGGGTGCTGTCATTGTCTTTCTGGTTTTGATTATCTTTCTCGGTAATATCCGGGCAGGTCTTATCGTCGCTTCCGTTATTCCGTTGGCAATGCTATTCGCCTTTATCTTGATGCGCCTGTTTGGGGTTTCTGCCAACCTAATGAGCCTCGGAGCCATTGACTTCGGTATTGTAGTGGACGGCTCTATCGTTATATTAGAAGGGATTTTGGCACATATTTACAGCAAGCAGTTTCGCGGATGTCATCTGACGCATGAAGAAATGGATACGGAAGTGGAAAAAGGTGCGGCAGGTGTCGTACGTTCTGCAACATTCGCCGTACTTATCATTTTGATTGTATTCTTTCCTATTCTGACCTTAACGGGTATCGAAGGCAAGTATTTTACTCCAATGGCAAAAACATTGGTGTTCTGTATTATTGGAGCATTAATCCTTTCACTGACCTATGTTCCGATGATGGCGTCACTTTTTCTGAAACGGGATATTCGGGAAAAGAAAGTTTTTGCCGACTATTTCTTCGAACGCTTAAATAAGATATACAAGGTATCGCTCGATTGGTGTCTGCATCATGTGAAGATTACCGTTTGCGCCGCTTTTCTTGCGTTGGCAGGCAGTTTGTTTCTCTTTACCCGTTTGGGAGCAGAGTTTATTCCTACGTTGGACGAAGGAGATTTTGCCATGCAGATGACCTTGCCCGCAGGTAGTTCGCTGACCGAAAGTATAGAGCTATCTCGTCAGGCGGAAAAGACTTTAATGGATAAGTTTCCTGAAATCCGCCATGTCGTAGCCAAAATCGGTACTGCAGAAGTTCCTACCGACCCGATGGCAGTAGAAGATGCTGACGTAATGATCGTAATGAAGCCTTTCAAGGAATGGACAAGTGCGGATAGCCGTGCGGAGATGGTAGACAAGATGAAGCAAGCTCTTGAACCGTTGTCGAAATATGCTGAATTTAACTTTTCACAGCCGATACAGCTACGCTTCAATGAGTTGATGACGGGTGCGAAAGCTGATATTGCCATCAAACTCTACGGGGAAGATATGACGGAATTATATAGTAAAGCAAAAGAAGTAGCCCGATATGTGGAACAAGTACCAGGGGCTTCGGACGTGATTGTGGAGCAGGCTATGGGATTGCCACAATTAGTGGTACAATATAACCGCAGCAAGATAGCCCGTTACGGCATCAATATCGAGGAACTAAATACGATGGTACGTACGGCCTATGCCGGCGAAGCGGCAGGGGTTGTTTTTGAAAATGAACGCCGTTTCGATTTGGTGCTTCGTCTAGACTACGACAAAGTGAAGGACTTAAATCTCGACAAACTCTTTGTTCGTACCAACGAAGGAATCCAAATACCAATTAGCGAAGTAGCTACAATAGATCTTATAGACGGTCCGTTACAAATCAATCGTGATGCTACCAAACGACGTATTGTTATCGGTGTAAACGTGCGTGATGCCGATATTCAACAAGTGGTGAACAACATTCAAGATACGCTGGAGAAGAACATTAAACTTAAACCCGGATACTATTTCTCTTATGGCGGACAGTTCGAGAACCTACAAAATGCTATAAACACGCTGCTTATCGTAATTCCGGTAGCATTGATGCTGATATTGCTGCTGCTGTTCTTTGCTTTCAAGTCCGTCACTTATACGCTTGTGGTATTTAGCACCGTACCTTTATCATTAATCGGAGGTATCCTTGCTCTTTGGTTGCGCGGATTGCCGTTCAGTATCTCAGCTGGCGTAGGTTTTATCGCTCTCTTCGGCGTGGCAGTGCTTAACGGCATTCTGATGATTAACCATTTTAATGAACTAAAAGCCCGTGGTTGTTATTCGCTAACCACCTCCCGCATCATCCGCGAAAGTTGTCCTCATCTGTTGCGTCCGGTATTTCTGACAGGGTTGGTTGCTTCTCTGGGATTCGTACCGATGGCAATTGCCACTTCTGCTGGGGCAGAGGTACAACGCCCGTTGGCAACGGTAGTAATCGGCGGATTGATTGTATCTACGATACTGACTTTATTGATTATTCCCGTATTTTATCATATTGTAAACTCGGTTGCTATGTTGCGTCATAGTAAACTAAAAAGATGGTTCGGTTTGGGTTTGTTCTCATTTGGATTAGTGTTGCTTCCCGTACCTGTAGAAGCGCAACAAACGGTCACTTTAGAGCAAGCCATAGAAATGGCATTGCAAAACAATCCACGCTTGAAGATGGCAGAAGCTGAGATACGTCGTACCCGAGCTACTCGCGGTGAAGTGATGGAACTGGCTCCAACAGAATTCAGTTATTCATGGGGTCAACTCAATGGCGAAGTACGTAAGGATAAGGAGATGGCATTGACCCAATCTTTCGGTTCACTGCTGACACCATTTTACAAGAATGCTTTAATAAATCGTCAGGTAGCCACAGGCACTTATTACCGCCAAATGGTGGAAAAAGAAATAAAGGCAGAAGTAAAACGTGCATGGGCCTACTACCTGTATGCATGGAATCTTCGGGAGATGTATAAGGAACAGAGCGAATGGGCAGACCGTGTACAGCGTGCCGGGGAACTTCGGTATCAACAAGGCGAAATCACCTTGTTGGAAAAGAGTATGACTGCGACCATCGCTTCTGATATGCGCAATAAACTCTTTCAAGCGGAAGAAGAGCAAAAACTTGCTGGCAACCGCTTGCAATGGACATGTTACACAGATGAAGCTATTTTACCTGATGAAACCGCCACTGCGATTTATCCGGTTGACTTGACGGAAGGAGTGCTTTCTGAAGCGCACCTCAACTACTTCCACAGTCAAGTGCAGGAACGCCAAGCATTGCTTAATATCGAAAGGAGCCGTTTCTTTCCGGAATTCTCTTTCGAATATGTACGTCAGGATATTGCTCCTTTGCGAGGATTAAATTCATGGATGGCAGGTATATCGTTTCCCATATGGTTCTTACCACAACGTAGTAAGATTCGTCAGGCAAAGCTGGATCGTTATCTCATACAAACACAGGTCGATGCCAATGTTCGTGAGTTGAACAATCGCGTCACTGAACTTCGTGCTACATTGCACCGCTACGGTGAGAGTATCTGCTTCTACACCACCTCTGCACTAATAGAGGCCGATAACCTGCTCAAGACTGCTGACCTTCAGTTCCGGCAGAGTGAAACGGATATTACGGAATATGTACAAAGTATGAATGCCGCCCGAGAAATTAAAAAAGGATATATCGAAACGGTTTACCAATACAATATAGCCGCTTTGGAATATGAATTATACAGTATCAAATAAAAAACAAAGATATGAGACAAATCGTATTACCTCTTGCACTGTTGCTAATGACAGCTTGCAACTCTTCGAAAGAACAACCTAAACCAATGGAACAGGCGACGGATACCACTACTACTATGGCAGAGAAAGTAGATACTATGCAAGTGGATGCCATTACCTCAGCTACAGCGATTGCCAATCCGGCATCATTTAACGGTACGTTGGTAATTCCGCCCCGTAACTTTGCTACGGTTTCCCTCAGTATGGACGGCATCGTCAAGAACCTTTCTTTATTGCCGGGAACTTATATCCCGAAAGGAGCGGTACTTGCCACGTTGGAGAATCCGCAATTCATCGAACTGCAACAAAACTATCTGGATAGCCATGCACAATTGGAATACTTGGAAGCCGAGTATAACCGCCAGACTGCCTTGAGCCGTGAGGAAGCCGCTTCACAGAAAAAGTATCAACAAAGCAAAGCGGATTATCTTTCCATGAAAAGCCGTATGCAAGCCAATGCTGCTCAATTACGCCTGCTTGGCATTGAACCGGAAACATTGTTAAAGAGTGGCATTCGTTCTTATCTGGAAGTAACAGCTCCCATCGGCGGTTACATAAGCAATGTACAAGCAAATTTGGGTAAACATTTGTCTGCCGGAGAACCTCTATGTGATATTATTGACAAGAGCGAAACGATGGTAAGGCTGATCGCCTACGAAAAAGATCTTAATGGTATGAAGGTAGGTAGTAGAGTACAGTTTAGGGTCAACGGTCTGGGGAAACAGACCTTCCATGCCACGCTTATTTCCATTGGACAGCAAGTGGACGATACCAACCGTTCCATCGAATTGTATGCCAAAGTATTAGACGGCAGCTCTATTTTTCGTCCCGGAATGTATGTATCGGCACGAATGGAGAAAGAATAAATAATAATAGTTATCTTTGCTGCTGAATTAATATGATGCCTTTACGAATGATAACTGCCAATAAGAAATATCTGCAACTAACAGTGATTGTTTCCCTTGTTGTGGGATTTCTGATACATTTTCCGGAACTAGTCTCATTGACCGACACTTTCGAGCAACAGACTTTATTCCCCGGTATGACTCCGGCAGATGTGTTATTTGAAGTAGGTTATACTTTTTTGTCTCTTTTGGTCCTTTTTGCCGTAAATACCTATCTATTTGGTTTCAACGATCCCAAGATATGTATGACATGGTGGAAAGTGATGTTGTCATTTATTCTCACTTGGATATTAAGCAAACTGTTAGGCGAATTTTTTGTCTACTTGCACCAGAATTTCAGTATTCCTGCCATTGATGCGATGGTACATCACTATCTTCACCCGGTACGCAATTTTATTATCAGCGTCATCGTGACAGGTACTTGCTATATCAGCTACTTGATACGCGAACGTCAGACGGTACTCTTGGAGAACGAGAAACTCGTGGCCGAGAATCTCCAGAATCAATATCAGGCATTGAAGAATCAATTGAATCCTCATATGCTTTTCAACTCCCTCAACACCTTGCAATCTCTTGTTCGGGAGAATCCCAAACGGGCACAGGAATACATTCGTGAATTGTCCTATGTTTTACGTTATACGCTTCAAGAGAATGACACACATACCGTCAGTTTACAAGAAGAGATGGAGTTTACCGACTCCTACATTTTCCTGATGAAGATGCGTTATGAAGATAACCTGCATTTCACTCTTGAAGTGGGTGAACATTTGATGGATTATCGTCTCCCTCCCTTTTCCGTCCAACTGTTAGTAGAGAATGCTATCAAGCATAATGAAATTAGCAATCGCAATCCGTTGACCATCCGTATCTGTACGGCTGGTGAAGAATCACTTTGCATAGAGAACAATCTGCAACCTCGTCGCACATCCGCTTCAGGAACCGGAGTCGGTCTGGACAACCTCTCGAAACGCTATAGGCTGATCTTCTGTCGGGATATACAAATAACCGAAGTAAACGGAATATTCAGTGTTTGCATTCCGTTAATAAAACCCTAAATTACCGATATGAAATCCCTAATTATAGAAGATGAAAAAGCAGCAGTGCGTAATCTTACCGCTATATTAACTGATGTAGCTCCGGAAATTGAAATTATCGGTGCGCCAGACAGTGTCGCCGATGCTATCGAGTGGTTTGCTTCCAACCCGATGCCTGAGCTTGTATTTATGGATATTCATTTGGCAGATGGGTCAGCTTTCGAGATATTTGAACATATTCAGATAAAATGTCCTGTTATATTCACTACGGCATACGATGAATATGCCTTGCGGGCTTTCAAAGTAAACAGTATCGACTATCTGCTGAAACCGATCAATGAACAAGATGTTCGTGTAGCTTTGACAAAATTAAAGAATCTGTATGCCGTTCTTTCTTCAACATTGGATTTGCAGCAGCTTCTTTATCAACTGAAACACGAAGAGAGCTACAAAACGTACTTCCTTGTCCCCACTAAAGGAGACAAACTAATCCCTCTCTCCATAAAGGAAATCGCTTATTTCTATATCACGGAAGGAAGTGTGAAGGTCGTGACTAACGAATCTCGTGAATATATTCTTCCGCGAACGCTCGACGAGCTGACTGATAGCCTCAATCCGACCATTTTCTTTCGTGCCAATCGGCAATTCTTAATCTCTAGAGATGCTATAAAAGACATTGATTTATGGTTCAATAACCGTCTCGCCATTAATCTATATATATCTACACCGGAAAAAATCGTCATAAGCAAAGCACGTGCTGGAGAATTTAAGGATTGGTTTGCCGGAGGAAGGTAAGTTTACAAATCATCCTTATCTTGAGTTGTGTTTCATTGCTGGCGGTACATTACCGCAAAACAAAAGGCAAATTCTCTTTTACATTGTGAAAAAGTTAATTATCCACTTTTATTTGTTCGATGACTCTTTTAGCTTTTAAAAACGATCTATTTGTATTGATATAATAAATCTAAAAACGTTGGTTTGTGTTCGTTTTGTAGTAATAATGAAATGGAATTGCAATATCAATTGCCTAAATTCGTAAAATTTTAAAAGAATGTAGCAAGATGATAAACCTCATAGATTCTGAATTAATTTCTTTGAAACAAGATATCGAAGAAATGTGGATGTTAGTATATAATCAATTGGATAGGGCAGGAGAAGCTATATTGACTCTTGACCGGAATCTGGCACAGCAAGTAATTGCTTGTGAACGAAGGGTAAATGCTTTTGAACTTAAGATAGACAGTATGGTAGAAGATGTGATTTCTCTTTATACTCCCGTAGGAGTTGATCTTCGTTTTGTATTGGCTATGCTTAAGATAAATAGTGATTTGGAACGTATCGGGGATTTTGCGGAAAAGATGGCGCGTTTTGTAGAACACTTTCCGGAACCGGCTTTGGACGGTGATTTAGTAGTACAACTTCGTTTGGATGAAATGATTTCTGAGATTCTGAAAATGTTGCGGCTTACCAAGGAGGCGTTAAATGGTGAAAATATAGAATTGGCTACTCAGGCATATTCAAAAGATGATCTTTTAGATGAGATAAATGCGGAAGCTCCTCATGTATTGGCTGATTATATTCTGAATAATCCGGAGCAAACTTTTACGTGTCTTAATCTTTTGAGTATTATCCGTAAGTTGGAACGTGCGGGAGATCATGTTACTAACATTGCGGAGGAAATAGTTTTCTTTGTAGATGCAAAAGTTTTGAAGCATACGAAAAATATTCCGGTTCCTTAATATTTCTCGTTGATTTCCTATATCTTTGCAGATATGGAATACACAACAACACATATTGTTTATTTTTCTCCAACGCATACCTCACAAAAGGTGGCACGTGCCATTGGTGAGGGGCTTGGCATGGGAAGAAGAATAGAGACAGATCTCGCTTTAGACAGAAGTGCGGAACCGATTCTTATAAAGGATTCTTTAACGGTCATTGCAGTTCCGGTTTATGCCGGAAGAGTAGCTCCCGTTGCGTTAGAAAGAATCGAACGTTTAAAAGGAGAGAATAGTCCGGTTATCCTGGTTGCTCTTTATGGGAATCGTGATTATGAGGATGCTTTGGTGGAATTGAGAGATACGGTGATAGCGAGGGGATTTATTCCTCTGTCAGCCGGTGCTTTCGTTGGTGAGCATAGTTATAGTAGAGAAAATATGCCCATAGCTGAAGGCCGTCCGGATACAAAAGATATAGATGAGGCTGTGATGTTCGGACGGAAATCATTGGAAAAATTATCAAAAGTATCTGTTCTGACGGAAATCTATCCTTTCTATATAAAAGGTAATGTACCTTATCGGGCAGTAGGACCATCTGCTCCTGCAGCTCCGGTGGTGCTGGAAGAATCTTGTGCAGTATGCGGTGAATGTATCGGGCTTTGTCCTACTAATGCTATATATATAAATGTAGAAGGAAAGATAGATACGGATAAGATGAAATGCATAAAATGCTGTGCCTGCGTAAAGGAGTGTCCTACACAAGCGCGGATTTTTGATACTCCTTATACTGCTATGCTTCATGAGAAGTGTTCTGCCCGAAGAGAAGTGGAATTGTTTTTTTAGTCTAGGATACGACTTATGATTTTAATGTTTTTAGTATTGGAGTAAAGAACTTGTAATGCTTCTTCTCTTCTTAATTTGTTAGTCGATGTGTAAGGTTGAGGCATTGTTTCTTCAATGAGTCGGATGATGCCGGATGGGGTGTCTGCAATTTTGCATAGTTGTTCCAGACCGGTACCCGAAACCATTGGAGAATTAACAATACAGTATGCGCCTTTATATAGTGCATTTAGCAGTTTCAGTTTGACACCTGTGTTTTGAAAAGTTATCAAAAGGTTGATTTTTGCATTTAAAATTAATTCATTAAGAGTTTCGTCGGTAGGGTTTCCAATAATTTGTACTTGATTCAGATTTTGTGCCTGTTTGGTAATTATTGGGCTGGGGTTAGCTCCGGCAATAATGATATTTGTATCCGGTAGATGAGGAGCGATTTCTGTCAATATATAATTAGCGGCTTTGATATTCTCCTCAACGGAAAGATTCCCTTGATACAAGATATAGTTTTTATTACCGGGTAGATCCTTTTGAATTTGTTGCTCAAAGAAGCAGGGCAGTAATGATGTCGGTACATGAGGATATTTCTTCTCAAAATATTTTTGTTCATTAGTGCTGATGGCCAATATATGATTCGCATAAGTCAACACCTTCTCGAATCGCTTCAATCTGAACGCCTCTATATAGAAAAATAATTTTCTCCGAAAACTTTGGGAGGATAGTTGTAATTGCTTGTAGTATTCATGTTCTACATTGTGGGTACGTACCAGTTTAATCCTATTCCTTAAAGAGCTGTCATTTAAAAAATAACAAGTATGAAGTCCTTCAAATAGAATCGGGGCATCGTCTTTCTGCAAATTACGAAGTAAAGCCTTGTCTTTTCTGCTGTTCACGATATAAGGTGTCAAAGAGAATTGAGATAAGATATTAGTTTTTCTAATATAATAATGTACTTCATTTACGATAGATAATAGCTCATTTTCATATCTGTCATGCCGATATTGATAGGTATGTAAGATGATATAATAACCTTCTTCCTTTAAACTCTGAAGTTTATAATATACATCGATTGCTCCTCCATAATTGGGTGGATAAGGTACTTGAAAACTAATAACGTGTATCTTTTTACTCATATCAAAAACGTTAGAAAAGACCGTTCGTTTACAAAGTTATACATTATATTTCATTTTACTTAAATATTCATCACATTTCTTAGTCTTAAAAAGACGGTGTGTTGTTCGAAATATAGTTAACTTTGCAACCAATTTAGCGTAAATATCAATGAAGACTAAATATATAGGATATATATTACTTATTATAGGGCTTTTTTTCTCGAATTCTATAATAGCTCAAATAAGAGGGATTGTAACAGATTCTCTTACAAATGAGCCTATACCTTATATTTCGGTTTATTACGAAGGAAAAGGTGTTGGTAGTATAACGGATCTGGATGGTAAGTTTAAAGTGGAAACCCGTAAAGGATGGAATAGCTTGACGTTTTCTGCCGTAGGGTATGCAACAAAAGTCGTTCCGATTGTTCCGGGAGTTACCAAACAATTAAATGTTAAATTGGCTTCAAGCGATATACAGTTGGAAGAAGTGGTGATTAAACCAAAGAAAGAGAAGTATTCTCGTAAGAATAATCCGGCAGTAGAGTTGATGAGGAAAGTGATTGAAATGAAATCTGCACAGAAGCTGGAAGAACATGATTTCTATCAATTCAGGAAGTATCAGAAGATAACGATGTCACTTAATGATGTTACTCCTGAAATGCTGGAAAAAGGAGTATATAAGAAAATGCCGTTTTTGAAGGATCGCATAGAGGTCTGTGAAGAAACGAATAAGCTGATACTCCCGGTTTCGGTACAGGAAACTGCTTCTCAAAAGGTATACCGGAAAGATCCTAAGGCAGAAAAAATAATTATAAATGGAATGACTTCCAGTGGAATAGGTGAACTGTTCTCTACCGGAGATGCGCTTAATACTGTTTTAAAAGATGTTTTTACCGATATAAATATTTATGATAATGATATACGTTTGTTGCAAAGCCGTTTTGTAAGTCCTATTTCCTCTTCATCCGCTATCTCTTTTTATAAATATTATATAATGGATACCGTATATGTAGACCGTTATAAATGTATTCATCTGACGTTTGTTCCTCAAAATTCACAGGACTTTGGTTTCACAGGGCATTTATATGTTTTGGATGATTCTACTTATGCAGTAAAGAAATGTGTAATGAATCTGCCGAAGAAAACAGGTGTGAACTTTGTAGACAACTTGGATATTATTCAGGAATATGAGCAATTGTCTTCCGGCGAATGGGCTTTGAAGGATGATGATATGATTGCTGAACTTTATCTTGTAAAGGCATTGCAAGGGGTGCAAGTCAGACGTACTACCAAGTATACGGATTATGCGTTTGATCCTTTGCCGGCACAGTTGTTCAGAAAGAAAGGAGAGGAAATAAAGGAAGCGGATGCTATGATGAAAGGAGAGGAATTTTGGGCGGAAGCCAGACAGGTTCCGTTGACTCAAACAGAAAGCACAATGGATATATTTGTTAAACGTTTGGAAGAGATTCCCGGATTCAAATATGTCATATTTGTTGCGAAAGCATTCATTGAGAATTTTGTCGAAACGGGTTCTAAAGAGCATCCCAGTAAGGTAGACATCGGACCTATCAATACAATGATCTCTAATAATTATATTGATGGACTCCGTCTTCGTGTCAGTGCGCAAACCACTGCCAATTTGAATCCTCATTTGTTTTTGAAGGGGTATTATGCGTATGGATTTAAAGATGATCGTTCCAAATATAAGGGGGAAGTGGAATATTCTTTTAATAAGAAAGAATATTTGCCAAGGGAATACCCTAAACATTCTATTGCCGCTTCATATCAATTTGATGTGATGTCTCCGATGGATAAATTTTTGAAAACGGATAAGGATAATGTGTTTGTTTCATGGAAGACTACCACTGTGGACCAGATGTCTTATGTTCGTAATATAATATTAAAATATGAATGGGAATCGAATTTTGGTTTATCGACAAATGTACAATTCCGAAACAGTAAAGATGAACCGACAGGACAGTTGGTCTATATCAAAAACGATGGTTTAGAAACGAAACTACATGATATAACTACTATGGAAGCCTCTGTCGGATTAAGATATGCTCCCGGGGAGACTTTTGTCAATACAAAGCAACGGAGAATCCCGGTTTCTTTGGATGCACCGGTCTTTACGCTTTCACATACGGTAGGCTTTAAAGGCTTGGGTGGTGAATATAATTTCAATTTATCGGAGGTTGGTATTTCTAAGCGTTTTTGGTTGTCTTCATGGGGCAAAGTGGATGTGGCTTTAAAAGGAGGAATACAGTGGAACAAAGTGCCATTCCCATTATTAATAATGCCGGCTGCGAATTTATCCTATATCACTCAGCGGGAAACGTTCAACTTGATTAACAATATGGAGTTTTTGAATGACCGTTTTGCTTCTGTAGACATAGGATATGATATGAACGGAAAGTTATTCAATCGTATTCCTTTGATGAAAAAACTGAAATGGAGGGAATTCTTTGGTTTTAAAATGCTTTATGGACAACTGACAGATAAGAATAATCCGTTTAAGCATCCGGGAGACGGAGAATTATTTTTATTCCCGACCCGTCATGGTGAACCTACAAGTTTTGTCATGAACCCCAAAGTTCCTTATATGGAGGTGAGCGTGGGAATCCATAATATCTTCAAAATACTTCATATAGAGTATGTTCGCCGTCTGAACTATTTGAATAATCCGGGTATCAATAAGCAGGGCGTACGCTTAATGTTAATGATGACTTTCTAGGTCGTTTGCGTGCACGAGATTGATTAAAGATTTTTTTCTTCAATTCTCTGCTAAACCTTGTCTTTTCACATTATTTTTATGTACTTTTGCGGGAAATTATAGAAACCATTATTTATAATTAATATGGCAAATGTGATAAAAATACGCAAGGGCTTAGACATAAACCTGAAAGGTCAGGCTGCTGAGGAGTATTTTGACGTGAAGCAACCGGAGATTTACGCATTAGTTCCGGATGATTTTCACGGAGTTACTCCAAAGGTAGTGGTGAAAGAGCAGGAGTATGTTATGGCCGGGGGAGCGTTGTTTATTGACAAAAATCACCCCGAAGTTAAATTCGTTTCTCCTGTCAGCGGTGTTGTTACCAGTGTAGAACGTGGTGAACGCCGTAAAGTGCTGGCTATACATGTGGCAGCTGCGGAAGAACAGGATATTGAGCAATTTGGCGTAAAGAAGGTGTCCGAACTTTCTGCAGAGCAAGTAAGAGAAGCCTTGTTAGAGGCTGGTTTGTTTGCTTTTATCAGGCAACGTCCTTATGATATTGTTGCAGAACCGGATTCGAATCCGAAAGCGATTTTTGTATCTGCTTTTGATTCTAAGCCTTTGGCTCCTAATTTCGAGTTTGTTTTGAAAGGTCAGGAAAATGATTTTCAAACCGGATTGGATGCCCTTGCTAAAATGGCTAAGACTTATCTTGGTATCAGTCCGAAGCAAACTTCACCTGCTTTGGCTCAAGCTAAAAATGTAACGGTTAATGTGTTTGACGGACCTAATCCTTCTGGAAATGTCAGTGTGCAGATTCATCACATTGATCCGATTAACAAAGGAGAAGTTGTTTGGACAATAGGACCGGAAGAAGTTATTTTTATTGGCCGTTTGTTCAATAAAGGTATAGTAGATCTGACTCGTACGATTGCATTAGTTGGTTCTGAAGTTATCAAACCTGCCTATTGCAAAATGAAAGTTGGTGCTTTACTGACTAATTTATTAGAGGGTAGAGTAAAAAAAGACAGACCATTGCGTTATATCAGTGGGAATGTGCTTACCGGTAACCAAGTGAAACCTAATGGCTATCTGGGAGCTTTTGCAACGGAAGTTACGGTTATTCCTGAAGGTTCTGATGTACATGAAATGCTGGGTTGGATTATGCCTCGTTTTGATCAGTTTAGCGTTAACCGCTCTTATTTTAGCTGGTTACTTGGTAAAAATCGTCAATATGATTTGGACGCCCGTATTAAAGGTGGTGAACGTCACATGATTATGTCCAATGAATATGATAAAGTATTTCCGATGGATATTCTTCCCGAATATTTGGTAAAAGCTATCATTGCTGGTGATATTGACCGCATGGAAGCTCTCGGCATTTACGAAGTGGCTCCGGAAGATTTTGCTTTGTGTGAATTTGTTGACTCATCCAAGCTCGAACTTCAACGTATTGTCCGTTCTGGGCTTGATGCACTACGTGCTGAAATGTGCTAAATAAATAGATAAATAAAAATCGATAATTAATAATTAATGAAAGCGTTAAGAAATTATCTCGACAAGATAAAGCCAAACTTTGAAGAGGGCGGCAAGTTCCACGCATTCCAATCGGTGTTTGACGGATTTGAGACATTTCTCTTTGTTCCGAATAAGACATCGAATTCGGGAACTCATATTCACGATTCAATTGATAGCAAGCGAATCATGTCGATAGTTGTTATTGCGTTAATGCCGGCTTTGTTATTCGGTATGTATAACGTAGGTTATCAGCACTTTCTGGCAATTGGTGAGAATGCCGGTTTCTGGGAAATGTTTTTCTATGGTTTTCTTGCCGTATTACCTAAGATTGTTGTTTCTTATGTAGTAGGTCTTGGAATTGAGTTTATTGTAGCACAATGGAAAAAGGAAGAAATTCAAGAAGGATTCTTGGTTTCGGGTATGTTGATACCGATGATTGTTCCGGTAGATTGCCCGCTTTGGATATTGGCTGTTGCAACTGCATTTGCTGTGATATTTGCTAAAGAAGTATTTGGCGGTACCGGTATGAATGTATTTAATGTCGCTCTTGTTACCCGTGCATTCCTTTTCTTTGCATACCCTTCTAAAATGTCCGGTGATGCGGTTTGGATTGGTAAAGACAGTGTATTTGGTTTTGGCGGTGGACAAGTTGTTGATACGTTTACAGGTGCTACTCCTCTTGGACAAGCGGCTGTTTCTGCAACTTCCGACCCGACTATCGTTAATGCAATAGGTAATCCAACATCTTTCTGGGATATGGTGGTAGGGCTGATTCCGGGTTCAATTGGTGAAACAAGTGTTATTGCTATTCTTTTGGGAGCAATTCTGTTATTATGGACAGGTGTTGCAAGCTGGAAGACTATGATTTCTGTATTTGTTGGTGGAGCATTAATGGGACTAATCTTTAATAACTTTGGTCCTGATACGGCGATGGCCCATATGCCTTGGTACGAACATCTTGTATTAGGAGGCTTCTGTTTTGGTGCTGTGTTTATGGCAACAGATCCAGTAACTTCCGCACGTACGGAAAAGGGTAAATTTATTTTTGGATTCTTAATTGGTGCAATGGCTATCATTATCCGTGTTTTGAATCCTGGTTATCCGGAGGGTATGATGCTTGCTATTTTATTAATGAATATTTTTGCACCGTTGATCGATTATTGTATTGTCCAAAGCAATATCAGTCGTCGTGAAAAACGTGCTGTTAAGTCAAACAACTAAAACCGGAAGACAATGAATACAAATAGTAATTCTTATACTATCATTTATGCTTCGGTAATGGTTGTTATCGTAGCATTCTTGCTGGCTTTTGTTTCTTCTTCTTTGAAAGATACACAGAATAAGAACGTAGAGCTTGATAAGATGAAACAGATATTGAGTGCATTGAACGTTTCTACTCAGGGACAAGATGCAGAAGCATTGTATAAACAATATGTAAAGCAGGATCTTATCATTAACGCTAACGGCGAAACGGTCAAAGAAGAGGGTGGATTCAAAGTTGATGTTGTGAAGGAAATGGCTAAACCTCTTGCTGAACGTGAACTTCCTGTTTATGTATGTGAAGTGGACGGTGCTACAAAATATGTACTTCCTTTACGTGGTACGGGACTTTGGGGACCAATTTGGGGATATGTCGGTTTAGACGATGATAAAGATACGGTTTGTGGTACTTACTTTTCTCATCAGGGTGAAACTCCGGGATTGGGTGCTGAGATTGCTACTGAACATTTCCAAAAACCTTTCGTGGGTAAGCATATCATGAGAGATGGAAAATTGGTATCTATTGCAGTAGTCAAACCAGGTAAAACGGCAGAAGGGCAGGATTATGTAGATGGTATCTCCGGTGGTACGATTACTTCTACTGCTGTAGACCATATGTTGAAGAACTGTCTGGAACAGTATGATAAATTTTTAATTAATAAATAAGGAGGGAAATAGAAATGAGTCAATTGTTTTCTAAGAAGAATAAAGAAGTATTCTCAAACCCACTTAATCTAGATAATCCGGTAACCGTACAGGTTCTTGGTATTTGTTCGGCTCTTGCCGTAACTGCAAAGTTGGAGCCGGCAATTGTAATGGGATTATCTGTTACGGTCATTGTTGCTTTTGCCAATGTTATCATATCATTGCTTCGTAATACAATTCCTAATCGTATTCGTATTATCGTACAGTTGGTTGTTGTAGCAGCTTTGGTAACCATTGTAAGTGAAGTGTTGAAAGCGTTTGCATATGATGTTAGCGTTCAGCTTTCTGTATATGTAGGCTTAATCATAACCAACTGTATCCTCATGGGACGTTTGGAAGCATTTGCTATGGCAAACGGTCCTTGGGAGTCATTCTTAGATGGTATTGGTAATGGATTAGGTTATGCTATTATTTTAGTAATTGTTGCATTCTTCCGTGAACTATTAGGTTCAGGTGCACTGCTTGGCTTCCAGGTTATTCCACAGTCATTTTATGAAATGGGATATTTGAATAACGGCTTGATGTTGATGCCTCCGATGGCATTAATTATCGTAGCATGTATTATCTGGGTACAACGTGCTCGTAATAAATCGATGCAAGAACAATAATAACCCCTTAATTTAAAAAGAAATGAGTGAATATTTAAGTTTATTTGTAAAGTCGATATTTGTCGACAATATGATATTTGCATTCTTCTTGGGGATGTGTTCTTACCTAGCGGTCTCTAAGAATGTAAAAACAGCACTGGGACTTGGTATTGCAGTAACTTTTGTATTGATTGTAACTTTGCCGGTCAACTATTTGCTGGAGAATTATGTATTGAAAGCTGATGCTTTGATTGAAGGAGTCGATTTGAGCTTTCTTAGTTTTATTCTTTTTATTGCTGTAATTGCCGGTATTGTTCAGTTGGTGGAAATGGTCGTTGAACGTTTCAGTCCTTCTTTATATGCATCATTGGGTATTTTCCTTCCGCTGATTGCCGTTAACTGTGCTATCATGGGTGCTTCTTTGTTCATGCAGCAAAGACAATTCGTGAATATCGGTATGGCTACAACTTATGCGTTGGGTTCCGGTATCGGTTGGTTGTTAGCTATCGTCGGTTTGGCTGCTATCCGTGAAAAGATGGCATACTCTGATGTTCCGGCTCCATTGAAGGGATTAGGCATCACGTTTATTACGGTAGGTTTGATGGCTATGGCATTTATGTGTTTCTCTGGTTTGAAAATTTAAAAGGAAAGGAATAAAACAATGGATATGAATTTAATATTAGCAAGCATTGGAGTATTCCTTGTGGTGATTCTTTTGCTTGTCGTTATTCTGCTTGTAGCAAAGAATTATCTATCTCCTTCAGGCAAAGTGAAATTAACGATCAATGGTGATAATGTATTGGATGTTGATTCAGGCTCTACCTTATTGAATACGTTGTCTGTTAATGGTATTTTTCTTTCTTCCGCTTGTGGTGGGAAAGGTTCTTGCGGACAGTGTAAATGTCAGGTTCTTGACGGTGGTGGTGAAATACTTCCTTCTGAGGTCGGTCATTTCAGTCGTAAGCAACAAAAAGATCATTGGCGTTTGGGATGTCAGGTGAAAGTAAAGAATGATATGTCTATTAAGGTAGACGAATCTGTAATGGGAGTTAAAGAATGGGAATGCGAAGTTATCAGCAATAAGAATGTGGCTACTTTTATTAAGGAATTTATCGTGGCATTGCCTCCGGGTGAGCACATGGATTTCTTGCCGGGTTCTTATGCGCAGATTAAGATTCCTAAATATTCGATGGATTATGATAAGGATATTGATAAGGCACTTATTGGAGACGAATATCTACCGGCATGGAAAAACTTCGGTTTGTTTGGTTTGAAGTGTACGAATAATGAAGAAACGATTCGTGCTTATTCAATGGCTAACTATCCGGCTGAAGGTGATCGTATCATGTTGACAGTACGTATTGCTACACCTCCTTTTAAGCCGAAAGATCAGGGACCTGGTTTCCAGAATGTGATGCCGGGTATAGCTTCTTCTTATATTTTCACTTTGAAACCGGGTGATAAAGTAATGATGAGCGGTCCTTACGGAGATTTCCATCCTATCTTCGACTCTAAGAGAGAGATGATGTGGGTAGGTGGTGGCGCCGGTATGGCTCCATTGCGTGCACAGATTATGCACATGACTAAAACACTGCACACAACAGACCGTAAGATGTCTTATTTCTATGGTGCACGTGCTTTGAATGAGGTATTTTATTTAGAGGACTTCTTACAATTAGAGAAAGACTTCCCTAACTTCTCATTCCATTTGGCACTTGACCGTCCTGATCCTGTAGCTGATGCAGCAGGAGTGAAGTATACGGCAGGGTTCGTTCATCAGGTGATTTATAATACTTATTTAAAAGATCACGAAGCTCCTGAAGATATTGAATATTACATGTGTGGACCGGGTCCGATGAGTAAAGCTGTAGAGAATATGCTTTATGATTTGGGTGTACCACGTAATATGTTAATGTTTGATGATTTCGGTGGATAAAAGAATAAGATAAAGTAAGAAAGAAAAGACGGCAAGTGGTTGTAGCTTGCCGTCTTTTTTTGTACTTTTGCACCTTTTTTCAGGGTAATATAATGTTAACAAATATGACGATGAAGGATAACCGGAAGATTAACGAACAATTATCAGAACAAGAAGTACTATTACTTAGGCGTAAGCTGGATTTATTGTTGCGTACCGGCAAACTATTGGTGGAGAGTGCGGCAGACACTAACCGTATAGTACGTAATATGTATCGTGTTGCTGCTTATCTGGGACTTCCCGAGGATAAATTACATATTGATGTCAGTTATACAATGCTTGTTGTGAATGTAAGTGACGGTGCACATTCTTATTCCAAATTTCAAAAGTGTGAGAAACATGGTATCAATATGACGGCTCTTAGTGAAATAAGTAAATTATCCTGGAGAGCTATTGAACGTGATTATTCCCTTGATCAATATGAAGAGGAACTGAATAAAATCAGCACGAAAATGCGTAATTATACTCCTTATTTGGTAGCTGTAGGTGCGGGGTTTGCATGTGGTGGATTCTGTAAACTGTTTGGGTGTGATTGGATTGCATTTTTGTTTGCTTCCGTCAGTGCTTTTTGTGGTTTTCGCGTACGTGCCCGGTGTATTGAATTTGGCATAAATGTATATATGAGCATTGCTATTGCAGCTTTTGTTTCAACTTGTTTAGCATATTTGTCTTCATTTACAGGTTTGTCATCTACGCCTTATCATCCGTTGCTAGCCTGTGCTTTGTTTATTGTACCGGGAGTACCGTTGATTAATTTTGTGGATGATATGATAGATAATTATCTACTGGTGGGCATTACCCGTGCGGCAAATACGGTGATGATGGTAGGTGCAATGGCATTTGGTATTGTGCTTGCTATGCGTTTATTGGTTATGGAAGATTTTAATATAGATAAGAAATTCAGTGAATTGAGCATGGTTCCTCATGATTCTTATTTAATATATGCCATTGCTGCTGCTATTTCAGCGGTTGGCTTTTCGATGATATTCAATATTCAGCGTCGTTTGCTTTGGGTGGTAGCGTTAGGTGGAGTCATCGCTGTCTGTACACGGAATTTTGTAAATTTCGAATTAGGGTTTGGTCCGGTTATCGGTTCGTTTATGGGAGGTTTTATAGTTAGTCTGATAGCGATAAAAGCAGTCCACTGGTTTCACGTTCCTAATCACGTATTGACCATTCCTTCTGTTATTCCTATGATACCGGGCGTACTGATGTATCGTTCTCTTTTTACATTTATCAATATGACAGGCGTGATAGGAGAGGTTACTCTAGCCATGTCTAATGGGATTAACGCTTCATTGATTATTCTTTGTATTTCTTTGGGAGTAGCTGTTCCTAATATATTTGCTCGTCGCTATATAGCCAATGATCGCCAACGTTTTTTGAAAGAGGAGTTAGAGAAAAGAAAGGCTCGTGGCAAGTCTATACAATGAGTAATATTTGCAGGATAAATTAGTTATCGATACTTGTAAGATTCGTATTGAATATAAAAATTCCCTGAAAGAAATGAATCTATTCAGGGAACTTTCACAAATACTTTATGCAAAGACTGATTATTCAGCAGCAGCTTCAGCAACAGGTGCTTCTTCAGCAGGTGCAGCTTCTTCTGTAGCAGGTGCTTCTGCTTCTACCTTAGCGGCAGCTTCAGCAGCTTTCTTTTCAGCTACTTTCTTAGCAATTTCTTCGTTTACTTTCTTTTCAGCTTCAAGACGTGCTTTAGCTTCAGCTTTAGCTTCTGCTTCTTCTTTTGCTTTCAGAGCAGCAAGACCTGATTGTTTGTTGTTCTTCCATGCTTCGAATTTAGCTTCTGCTTCCGCTTCACCGAATGCGCCTTTAGCAACACCGCCAAGTAAGTGTTTCTTCATGTAAACACCTTCGCGAGAAAGAATGTTGCGAACTGTGTCAGTCGGTTGTGCACCGTTCATAACCCATTTTAATGCACTTTCGAAATTCAAATCTACTGTTGCAGGATTGGTGTTTGGATTGTAAGTACCAATCTTTTCAATAAATTTACCATCACGTGGTGCTCTTACGTCTGCAATAACAATTGAATAAAACGCATAACTTTTGCGTCCGTTTCTTTGCAATCTAATTTTGGTTGCCATCTTAAAATAATTTTAATTAATGATTTGAATTAAATGCCAATATCTCGTATTGGCGGGTGCAAAGGTAATGCTTTTTATTTGATACACAAAGGATTTACTTTTTAAATTTGGCAAAACATTATTGTGCTTTCGTTTGTTTAAGTTAAAAGTGAATATTAACAAGGATGAAAAGTTGTTGAATTTATGCTAAATATTGAACTGTAAATGCTCAACTATTTAAATTATTCTTACTTTTGTAATCATTACAATCACTATATAAAACTACAAGAATTATGATTTCAAAGAAATTACAGGATGCTATTAATGAACAGGTTGTTGCCGAGATGTGGTCTTCTAACCTGTATTTGTCGATGTCTTTCTTTTTTGCAAAAGAAGGGTATGAGGGATTTGCTCATTGGATGCGTTTACAATCACAAGAAGAATTGGAACATGCTTTGATGCTTGCCGATTATGTTTTGAAGCGTGGAGGTGAAGCTAAAGTTGATAAGATAGATGTTGTTCCGACAGGATGGGGTACTCCATTGGAAGTATTTGAAGCTGTGTATAAACATGAGTGTCATGTATCGGCTTTGATTGACAAATTGGTGGATGTCGCTTCGGCTGAACATGACAAAGCTTCTCAGGATTTTTTGTGGGGATTTGTTCGTGAACAAGTGGAAGAAGAGGCTACAGCCCAAGGAATTGTGGATAAAATCCGAATGGCAGGTGATGCCGGTTTGTTTTATATTGACGCACAGTTAGGTCAACGTAAATAACCGTATATATTACATTAAATAAAAATCCCCGATGGACATGAGACTATCGGGGATTTTTATTTTTAATATTGCTTGATTAATGATTTAGTGTCTGTCTTTTTTCCGAATGGAACAATGCTGAATCCATAACTGATGGGTTGATCTGCATTGATTCGGTATTGCTCGTGAAGGAGTGCCCCCCAACTGTCGTCTCCACCCAGTCCCATCATGCGATAGTCAATAAAGACATCAACAAATTCACCCGGTTTCGGATCGTTTATGTGCCTATGGCAAGTTGTTTCCGATACGGGTTGTGCATTGTAGATATCGTCTCCACTATCAAATGCTTCCATCGGGTAGGAGGATGCGTTTATTTCAAATGTATTGTCCGCTATAAACATGATTCCTGCACCGGATTTGTCTTTCAGTGTAAACCAACGTACATCGGTACGATGATTGTTTTCTTGCGGACGAAGATATGGTTCGTACATTTTGTTTACATCGAAATCGTATTCTCCGACAAAGGCACCGGTTTTACGATCACAATAGTTCTCCCAAGGTCCTCTTCCATAATAAGTCAGTTGCTTATAGTTTACAGGGACTTGCATACGCAGGCCAACTCTCGGAATCATTGCAACTTTAGGCTTTTTGGCAATAAACTCATTATTTACCCTGATAACACCATTATCGAATACAGTATAAGTAATGTACCATGTTCCGTCTATCTCAGGATAATCATAATTGCACGATACAACAGAGTAAGTAACCTGACTTTCACGCCCGTTACGATTTCCGGGAACTCCGTTAGGGTTGCTTTCACGGTAAAATCCGCGTTTAGTTGTTACCTGGAAATCTTTAGCCTTCGGAGCGGCTTCGCTGATGTTTCTCCACACTTTAAGCTTTTTCGGTAACTGTGCGCCATAATCATTATCTATCGGTGCACGCCAGAAGCTCGGATGCAGTCCTTGCTGGTTATAGATATATTCTTTACCGTTATATTTGTAAGATATAAGCATACCGCTTTCCTTATCGAATATAGCTTTGAAGTTATTTCCGGAAAGGATAGCTTGCGTATCGGCTTCATCAATCTTGGCTGGAGTCATTCTGCCTGCACTGGCTTTTTCTAACGGATTAATGCTGTACTGCTCATGAGAAATAACGTATCCGGCAGGAAGAAATGGTTCTGCATTTCTGATTTTTGCTTCAAATAATACATGATATTCTATCGGTCCGGCTTCTGTAGAAGGCAGGTTCTCTAACTGTATTGTTTGTGTAGCATTTGGACTTAAAACCAATTTGAAATCCTCTTTAGAAATATTTTTGCCGTTGGCTGTTACTGTATAGGAGAAGTCATATTTAGATAAGTTCGTAAACGAAAAGTCATTGCGTATATCAATCGTTTGTTTCGTTGCATCGAAATTGATAAATCTGATGTTTTGATACACTTTGCGCATTTCTTCTGTTTGTGGTTTTACAGCTCTATCGGGATATACCATTCCATTGATACAGAAATTACCATCAGACGGAGTTCCTATCTTTCCATAATCACCACCGTAAGCCCAATATTTATTCCCGTCTTTATCTTTTTCCAGAAATCCTTGGTCTACCCAGTCCCAGATGCAACCTCCTTGCAATAAGTAATATTTATCTATTGCATCCCAATAATCCTGGAAGTTACCAAGGCTATTACCCATTGCATGAGCGTACTCGCATTGGATGAGCGGACGGTCATTTTCCGGATTGACAGCGTATTTTATCATTTGGTCGATATGAGCATACATCGGGCAAAAGATATCTGTGTTCCATTCCAATCCGGCACGTTCGTATTGTATGGGGCGTGTGTCAAGTTGCTTCAACAGGTTGTAAGTCGTATAGAAGTTGATACCGTTTCCGGCTTCATTGCCCAAAGACCAGATGATGACAGACGGATGGTTCTTATCACGTTCGAACAGACTGATGGTCCTGTCCTGATGCGCTTTTAAAAATAGAGGGTTATTTCCTAATGTACCGCTCTTTTTGAGATTATAACCCATACCGTGAGACTCGATATTTGCTTCATCAATTACATAAAATCCATATTCGTCACATAACTCATAGAATCGTTCCTGTTGGGGGTAATGGGATGTACGAACCGTATTCACATTGTATTTCTTGAACAATTCAAAATCTTTTCTCATCAGTTCTTCTGTAACATAATGACCGGTTATTTCATCATGTTCATGAATATTGACCCCTTTAACGGTAATAGCTTGACCGTTTACTTTCAATAGCTTATCTTTAATCTCTACGGTGCGGAAACCGATTTTACTGCTGGTAGCCTCCAATGTCTTTCCGTTTTCATCTTTGATAGAGATAACCAAAGTATATAAATTAGGCGTTTCTGCTGTCCAGGCAGCTACATCTTTTAGGATGTTTTGGTCGAATTCGACTTTGGCGGTAGAGGTCAAAGTACATTTCCGGTTGGCCGATGCCACACTTTTACCATCAGCGTCAAGTATGTTATATGCAAGAACGCAGGTCGTGGGGTTTTCATTGCTATTTATCACATCTACGCTGAGATTAAAGACACCATTTTGGTATTGGGCATCCAAAGGTGTGCGTGCAAAGAAGTTCTGAATATGTACCTTCGGTTGCGCATAGAGATATACTTCCCGTTCAAAACCGCTAAGACGCCAAAAGTCTTGACATTCCAAGTAATTGGCATCGGAAAAACGATGTATTTGCACTGAAATAACATTCTTTCCGATCTTTACATTCTTGGTAATATTAAAGCGGGCCGGTGTCTTGGATTCTTTATTCATACCGATAAACTGACCGTTCAAATAGAAGAAAGCAGCGCCTTTAGTAGCATCCGCACTTAGATAAATGTCTTTTCCATCCCAATCTTTAGGTAGGTTGAATTCACGTCGGTAAGTTCCGGTAGGATTCCAGTCTTTGGGAATATAAGGAGGGTTGGGCTTTTTCCAAAAGGGTGCTATATGTGCGGGAGAGGTAAACTCGTAGCTTGTGTTTACGTAAATAGGCGTACCGAATCCCTGACGTTCCCAGTTACCGGGTACTTTGATATCAGCCCATTTACTGTCGTCGAAATCGACTTTCATAAAATCGTCAGGACGTTTTTCAAAGTCTTCTACATAGTTGAACTTCCATGTTCCATTCAGTGACAAACGGTAAGTTCCGTCTTTCCTGTTGTTTTGAATGGCTGCATTTTCACTTGTATATGAAGTGAAAGTGCTACGGGGAGCTTCTCTGTTGATACTTGTTAGATCCGGATTGGTAATCATCACGTACCTGTCATTGTCTTGCGCCATTACAGTAGCTAACGGCAGTAATAATCCAGTTAAAATTAAGAGTTTGTTTTTCATGTCATTTTTAATTGTTTAGTATAATTCTCGTATCCATTTTTCCAATTCTTCAGTCCATTGCCGTTTATAGGGGAAACTGTCATTAAATCCCCAACCGTGTCCGCTAATAGGGTAAATATGAAGGGAGGCCGGTATGTTATTCTGCAATAAAGCGGTATAATAGTTGATGCTGTTTGCGGGAGGAACTACTTTATCATCGGAGGATAGGGCAATGAACGCGACAGGAGTCTGAGAATTTACTTGCTTTTCATTGCAGAACATTACTTCTTTTTCACTTCCGGCAGCGGCATTTCCTATCAGGTTATTACGGGAGCCGGAATGTGTAATTCCTTCTATCATGGTGATAACCGGATAAAGGAGTATTTGAAAGTTCGGTTTCGTGAGCTCACTACTGTAATGGGTGGCAAGAGTAGAGGCAAGGTGTCCTCCGGCAGAAGCTCCCATAATACCTATTTTATCGGAATCTATCTTCCATTCTTTGGCATGTTCCCTTACAATCCGCATGGCTTGTTCCGCGTCTGAAAGTGGAACGTCACAGTGCCCGTTGGGCATTCGGTATTTTAATACGGCATATACAATTCCTTGTGCATTGAACCATTGTGCCATATCGTGTCCTTCATGATTCATTGCCAAATGGCTGTAACCACCTCCGGGGCACATGACGATTGCTTTCCCGTTACCGTTTGAAGGAAGGTATACCGTGAGGGTAGGAGTGTTCTCTTCTCCTTTCAACTCATTGTCAGTAGGAGCACTATCGGCCCATAGAAGTATCTCTATGGGCTTTTGGGCAAATAAATTAGTAGTAAGTATCAATAATAATATAATTGCTGATTTCTTCATTCCTTTTCAAATTAATGCTTTGAGTCTACTTTCATACTTGCTTTGATGAAGTAAATGATTAATAGTATATAGGCAACTAAAGACGCTACTTGCGACCATGAGTTGGAAAGCCATTCTTCATTTACGAGATTTATGCCACCGAAGCGCATTGCCGCGCTGATAACACCCATCAGTGCTCCGCCTGCAATGAATCCGGAGGCCAACAGGGTTCCTTTTTCTCCTCGTTCCGTATTCAAAGAATTATCTTTACTGCGTGTCGTTACATACCAATTAATAGCACCACCCACGATAAGAGGAATATTAAGCTCCAATGGAATAAACATTCCGAGTGCAAAAGCAAGTGCCGGCACATTAAAGTAGGTAAGTATTACCGCAATAACAGCTCCGATGCCGTATAATAACCATGGTGCACCTACGCCACTCATTAATGGCTCGATAACGGCAGCCATAGCATTGGCTTGCGGAGCAGCCAGTTGTCCGCTGGTGAAACCGTAAGTTTTGTTAAGAATCATGATAACTCCACCTACTGTGGCAGCGGAAACAATCGTTCCCAAGAATTTCCATGTTTCCTGTTTTGCAGGTGTGCTACCCAACCAATAACCTATTTTCAGGTCGGTGATAAAACCTCCTGCCATAGATAATGCCGTACATACGACGCCACCCATTACTAATGCTGCAACCATTCCTTCCGGACCTTTCAATCCCACGGCTACCATCACAACAGAAGCAAGAATCAATGTCATTAATGTCATGCCGGATACAGGATTAGTTCCCACAATGGCAATGGCATTTGCTGCAACAGTAGTAAACAGAAATGCAATTCCCGCTACCAATACAATGGCAACAAGGCTATGAAGCAGATTGCCTTGCATTACATCAAAGAAGAAGAACAGGAATATCACTATGATAGTAATGATTGATCCTATTGCGATAATTTTCATGGAGATATCCCGTTGTGTACGTTTAACGTTTACCTCTACATTGCTCTTACCTTTCATTTCTTTTGCAGCCAGTCCTACCGCACTTTTAATGATACTCCATGATTTTACGATACCGATAACTCCAGCCATGGCGATACCACCGATACCAATGCTTTTGGCGTATTCTTTGAATATCATTTCCGGACTCATTGCGCCTACGGTCATGGTAATATCCGGATTCCACATATTCAAAACCTGATCGCCGAACAGAAGGGACATTCCGGGAATAATGAGCCACCATACGGCAAGAGAACCGAAGCAAATGATTGATGCATATTTCAGTCCGACAATGTAGCCTAATCCTAATACGGCAGCACCGGTATTGACTTTAAATACCAATTTTGCTTTTTCGGCAAGCATATCTCCGAAACCACATATCCGTGTCGTGAAATTCTCATTCCACCAACCGAAAGTAGCAACGATGAAGTCGTATAATCCACCGATTAGTCCTGCGAATAGTAGTGGTTTGGCTTGGCTTCCTCCTTTTTCGCCTGAAACAAGCACTTGCGTGGTTGCCGTAGCTTCCGGGAAAGGATACATACCGTGCATGTCACTTACAAAGTATTTGCGGAAAGGAATTAGAAACAATATGCCCAGTACACCGCCTAATAAAGAACTGATGAATACTTGCATGAAACTAACTGTCATTTCCGGATATTTGGCTTGAAGAATATAAAGGGCGGGAAGAGTAAAAATAGCACCGGCTACAATGACTCCCGAACAAGCACCGATAGATTGGATAATTACGTTTTCTCCTAAAGCATTCTTACGTTTGGCGGCGCTGGATACTCCGACTGCAATAATCGCAATAGGGATGGCAGCTTCGAATACTTGTCCTACTTTTAATCCTAAATAGGCCGCAGCGGCAGAGAATAGGATTGCCATACTGACACCCCATAATACAGACCAGAGTGTTACTTCAGGGTATTGTTTGTCAGGAGACATAAGAGGATTATAGGTCTCTCCCGGTTTAAGTTCACGGAATGCATTCTCCGGCAGTCCCGTGAATTTATCTTCTTCTTCTTTCATGTGATAGATTTATAATTAATAATGTGTCAATAATTGGACACAAATATAAGAAAACATAGCTAACTATCATTAATTTTAAGTTTAAAAACAAGACTTTAGTTTAGGAAAGTTATTGGTATCTCTTGTTTAGCATACGGTCGGTTGTTTACAAACGATAGGAGTTTGTCGTCAATCGACCGTATCTTTGTCAACAAACGACCTGATGTTTTTTTCAATCGACCTTATGATTTTTAAAAACATCGTGGTGTTTGTGAAAAACATCAGGTCGTTTTATCAATCACATAAGAGGGCGTTGCCTGTTGCCCAAGGGAGTGATGGCTAACGCTCAAAGGGGCGTTAGCTTACATCTACCGGAGCGTAAGTCAAAGCTCCCTTGGGCGTTTTTAGCTTGTTATTCTGTTGATTTAGCTATTTTCAATTTACTTTGATTTGCCTTCACCTTATCACTGTTTGCTCCTTAGTTGCTGAGTGATAGCTTGTTGCGGTGAAAGCACTTTTTTAGCTGAGAATTAAGAGTTGAGAATTGAGAGTTAAACCTCCTCCTCTGTTTATAGAGGAGGTGTCACGAAGTGACGGAGGAGTTCTTGCATTTTCCATTTTCAACTTTCAACTTCAAAGAAGAGAACTCCTTCCCCTCTTTTAGAGGTACTCCCTCTAATTCTCAATTCTAAACTTTCAATTCTCAACTGAAAAAACTGCCTTCACTTTAATAAACTACCACTCAGCGACTAAGGAGCAAACAGTGATAAGGTGAATGTAATTTTAAGTATAAATTAAAACGTGATATAAAGCAAAAACGGTTGACTATTTTTTATAGCCAACCGTTTTTTATGATTACATATCTTTTTAGTTTTGAGGCGCAGCAACAAGTCCGTCTTTAGAAATCATTTCTCCTTCAATGTAAAGCCTTGTCATTTCTGTTTTGGCATTACTGCGGATTGTGATTGATTTCTTGAAGTGTCCCGGATATTTTCCGGCGCCGTTGTAAGTTACTTTGATTTCACCGCTTTCTCCCGGCTTGATCGGTTCTTTGGTATAAGAAGGAACGGTACAGCCACATGAAGCTACTGCCTGATGTATTATTAATAAATCATCTCCTGTATTCGTGAATTTGAAAGTACAAGTAACTTTTGGACTGCTTTCAGAGAAAGTACCGAAATCATGTGTCGTTTTATCAAACTTGATCTCCGCTTGTTGTGCAGAGGCATAAGTTAATCCCATTGTAAGCATGAGAACTAAAAATAATACCTTTTTCATTTCATCTGTTTGTTTAAAGTAATACGCAAAGGTAATTCTTTTTCTTGTATTACTTTTATAAAATAGTAAAAAAAGATATTGTAGAAGAGCTTCTCTCAATTAAATATCATTAACTTTGGCCTTATCATTAAACAAAACCAACTATAAAAAATAAAATAATGAGACTGAAAATAGTAGCTTCTTTATTAATGGTTTGCTCTGTATTTATAGCTTGCAATCAAAATAAAGTGACTTTATCCGGGTTGAATCGTCCGGATTTTCAAAAAGAGATTGACGGGCAATTGACGGATTTGTTTGTTCTCAAGAATAAAAAAGGGATGGAAGTTTGCATCACTAATTATGGAGGGCGTGTCGTCTCCATTATGGTTCCTGACCGTGATGGTAAGTTGGAAGATGTGGTTTGCGGATATGCTTCTATTCAGGATTATTTGGATAAGAAACAGAATTTTGGCGCGACTATCGGACGTTATATCGGCAGGATACGTGATGCGCATTTTACATTGGATTCTGTTGAATATAAGTTGATGGCAAATAAAGATACTCATTGTGCGCACGGGGGAGAACCAAGTTTTGCTTCACGTATCTGGCAAGCGGAAATGTTGGCAGACAATACTTTAAAATTGAGTTATCTTTCTCCTGATGGTGAAAACGGCTTTCCGGGTAACCTGGATATACATATTATATATACGGTAACGGAAAATAATGAATTGGATATTCGTTATGAAGCAGAGACGGATGCTCCTACTATAATTAATATCGGACATCATTCTTTCTTTAATATATCCGGAAATCTGAACTCGACAATTGAAAACCAGCTGCTTTATGTTAATGCAAATCATTTTACTCCTTATGACAGTACAAAATGTGTGACGGGAGAGATATGGGACGTGGCGGATACTCCATTGGATTTTAATACCCCGACAGTAATAGGCAAGAGGATAGACGATGATTATGAACAATTAAAAATTGTAGGAGGGTATGATCACAGTTGGATTTTGAACACGGAAGGTGATGATACCCGGTTGGCAGCCAAAGTTTCCGATCCGGTGAGCGGGAGAACGCTTGAAGTCTATACAACCGAACCTGCATTGCAAATTTATACGGCCAACGGATTAAAGGGACAACAGCAGGGAAAAAACGGAATCGCCTACCCTAAACGTGGAGCTATCTGTCTGGAATCGATGCATTTGCAGGATAGTCCCAATCAACCGCAATTTCCGAGCACTGTGTTGCGGCCGGGAGATACTTTTATCAGTCATACGGTCTACAGATTCGGAGTTGAATAATCTGTTTCTTACTATATGAGTTTCGGCAGGAATATTATTAACCCGACAATAGCTGCGGCTATGGCGCAGATAAGTACTGCTCCTGCCGCAATATCTTTTACATCTCCTGCTATTTTGTTATAATCGGGCGATACCAGATTTACAAGTCGTTCGATTGCCGTGTTGAATGCTTCGGCTGCAAATACCATTCCTATACATATAATGATAGCAATCCATTCGTTAGTAGAGATATGCAGTACCATCCCCAATGTGATTGCTACGATAGTCGCTACACAGTGTATCCATGCATTATGCTCTTTGCAAATGAAACTTTTTAATCCTTTGCCTGCATATACAAAGCTCTTGGCTCTTTTTTTGAAACTAAATTTCTCCATATATAATAAGGTGTATCAGCTTCTGATAACTTGCTTGACTCCTTTTACTGCTTTGAGTTTCTTAATAAGATTCTCAAGTTTGGATGTATCTCCGATCATAATGGTCAATGTGCCGGAGAATAGTCCGTCATTTGAGTCAATGCTGATGGAACGGAGGGAAGTTTCATTCTCCTTTGAAATAATGGATGTAATGTTCGTTACAATACCAATATCATCATGTCCCACCACACGCAAAGTAATCGGATATTGTGAACCGGAAGATTTCCCCGCCCAACGTGCTTTTACAATTCGATAGCCGAAACGTTCCATCATTTGGGCTGCGTTAGGGCAATTGGTTCGGTGTATTTTGATACCCCCGCTGATAGTGACAAAACCAAATACATCATCTCCGTAAATAGGATTACAACACTTCGCCAACTTGAAATCTATTCCTTTCAGGTTGCGGTCGATGACGAGCACATCTTCTTTTGTCGTCTTGTCATCTTGTAGTGCCTGCATATTGTAACCCTCGGCACTGCGGTAGACTATATCGTCATGGTTGTCTGTCTCTTTCTTTTGAAGTTCGGTATATTTGTCGAGTATATCGTTTACTTCGAGTGTTTCGTCTGCTATTTTTTGATAGAAATCGGTAACCGTCTTGAATCCTAGCTTTTTGATTAATCGCATCATTATGCTTTCATCATACTCCATCTTGCGGTTTTTGAATTTTCGTTCCAGTGTTTCTTTAGCAAACTCGGATTGTTTCGCCGTTATTTCTTTTAAAGCCTGACGAATTTTTGTACGGGCTTTCGATGTGGTTACAATATTAAGCCAGTCTTGCTTAGGGGTCTGAGTATTGGATGTCGTTATTTCAACCTGATCGCCACTGTTCAACACTTGCCGGAGCTGAACATTCTTGCCGTTTACTTTTGCTCCGATACATTTGCATCCTAATTTCGTATGAATATGGAAGGCAAAATCCAATACGGTAGAGCCTTTTACCAGTTTAAACAGATCTCCTTTAGGGGTAAACACGAAGACTTCGTCTTCATATAAATCCATTTTGAACTGATCCATGATTTTCATGGAGTCATTTTCCGAATGTTCTAAAGCCTCGCGTACGGAAGTAAGCCATTCATCCAAACCGCTTTCGCCTTTGACACCTTTATATCTCCAGTGTGCGGCGAGTCCCCGTTCGGCTATTTCATCCATTCTTTGTGTACGTATCTGCACCTCCACCCATCTTCCTTCCGGTCCCATGACGGTAATATGCAGAGACTCATAACCATTACTTTTGGGAATGGAAAGCCAGTCACGCAAACGTTTGGGATTGGGTTGGTACATATCCGTAATGATGGAATATACCTGCCAACATTCTTGTTTCTCTTTATCACGCGGAGAATCAAGTATGATGCGGATTGCAAATAAATCATATATATTCTCAAATAGCGTATGTTGCTTCTGCATTTTATTCCAGATGGAATGAATGGACTTTGTACGGCCTTTTATTGAGAACTTCAGCCCGGCGGCGTCTAACTTCTGTTTGACGGGCTTTATGAATGCGGCAATGTATTTGTCACGGGAAGCCTTTGTCTCATTCAGCTTATCTTTGATTTCATAATATACATCCTTATGAGTATATTTCAAAGAAAGGTCTTCCAGTTCTGATTTTAATTTATATAAACCGAGCTTATGAGCTAACGGAGCATAAAGATAGGCTGCTTCGTTGGCAACTTGTATACGGTCACTTTCATTCGGTGAATCTTTGATTTGCCGCATAATGTTTACACGGTCGGCAATCATGATGAGAATAACGCGCATGTCCTCGGCAAACGATAGGAGCAGATTCCTGAAATTCTCGGATTCTACGGTCGGGCTTTTGGCATATAGCTCATTCGTTTTGACCAATCCTTGAATGATGCCTGCTACATCTTCTCCGTATTCGCGGTGTATATGTTCTATGGAGCAAAAGCTGTTTTTTACAGTGTCATGAAGCATAATACCCAGAATGGATGCACGTTTCATACCCATTTCTTCGGAAACAATGGCAGCCGTCTGCAAGTTCCGGATAATAGGATTCATCCCAAAGTTATTGCGTTGCAGACAGTTGCTTTGTACAGCATTGATAAGGTGAACCTTTAACTTCCGACAATCTTCTCTGCTTATGCTTTCGCCGGCCGATTGTAGCAGTCTTTTATATAAAGGGATAAGTTCTGTCTTTTCTTTATCTGTGAAAAATAGTTCCTCCATAACTTTTTAATTTTTCGATGTAAAAGTAAGTTTTTTTGTTGGTTTTATTGGCACTCATAAATAAGTTTTTGTATTTTTGGGCATCAATTTAGATTTAAAAACGATTTGCAATAACAATAATAATCTATAAAACAAGGTACAATGTTAACACCTCAAGACAAGGAATTGCTCGCAAAGAAAGGAATCTCTGAAGAGCAGATAAAAGAGCAGCTGGTATGTTTTGAACAAGGTTTTCCTTTTCTTAGATTAGATGCGGCTGCATCTATCGGTAAAGGGATTATTTCACCGGATTCAGATGAACAAAAACAATATCTGGCTGCATGGGATGAATATAAGAACAGTAACAAAACTATTGTTAAATTTGTTCCCGCTTCCGGAGCTGCCAGCCGTATGTTTAAGAACTTATTCGAGTTTTTGGGCGCAGATTATGATGAGCCGACTACTGCTTTTGAGAAAGAGTTTTTCGCAAGAATAACAGACTTTGCTTTTTATAATGATTTGAATGAAGCATGCAAACAGAATGAAAAGGCTGATATCCCTGCTTTGATTGCTGCAAAGAATTATAAGGCTGTTGTTGCAAACTTGTTAAATGAGGCAGGATTGAATTATGGTGCTTTGCCGAAAGGTTTGCTGAAATTCCATAAGTATGAGAATGGTGCACGTACACCTCTTGAAGAACATTTGGTGGAAGGAGCTTTATATGCTGCCGGAAAAACAGGACGGGTAAATGTACATTTCACCGTATCTGCCGAGCACAAAGATTTGTTTCGTGTTTTGGTGGAAGAGAAAGTAAAGGATTATTCATTGAAGTACGATGTAGACTATAACATTACATTCTCAGAGCAGAAGCCGAGTACGGATACTGTGGCTGCTGATATGGATAATAAGCCTTTCCGTGATAATGATAAACTGTTGTTCCGTCCGGGTGGTCATGGTGCATTGATTGAGAATTTGAACGATTTGGATGCCGATGTGATTTTTATTAAGAACATAGATAATGTGGTGCCGGATAAGTTGAAAGACGATACGGTTCTTTACAAAAAGCTGATAGCCGGTGTACTGGTAGCTTTACAGAAACAGGCTTTCAAATACTTGGAGTTGCTGGATAGTGGGAAATATACTCAGGAACAGATTGAAGAAGTAATTCGTTTTGTACAGCAAAAACTATTCTGCCGTAATCCGAAGATTAAGGATTTGGAAGATGCGGACTTAGTTCTTTATCTGAGAAAGAAATTAAACCGTCCTATGCGTGTGTGTGGTATGGTGAAGAATGTAGGTGAACCGGGTGGTGGTCCTTTCCTTGCTTATAATCAGGATGGTACTATCTCTTTGCAGATTTTGGAGAGTTCGCAAATTGATATGAAAGATCCTGAAAAGAAAGAAATGTTTGAAAAGGGTACGCATTTCAATCCGGTGGATTTGGTTTGTGCCGTGCGTGACTATAAAGGACATAAATTTGATTTGGTGAAGTATGTGGATAAAGCGACCGGTTTTATCTCTTATAAATCAAAGAACGGTAAAGACCTGAAAGCCCTTGAACTTCCGGGATTGTGGAATGGTGCAATGAGTGATTGGAATACAGTTTTCGTTGAAGTGCCGTTAAGCACTTTTAATCCGGTGAAGACGGTGAACGACCTGTTACGTCCGCAGCACCAATAAGATATTGAGAAGTATTATTTCTTATCCATCCGTTGTCACCTATATATATAAGGTGTAACGGATGGATTTTTATTTATACGTTGCTACTATCTTAAATATCTATCCCCATAATGTAGTCGTTCATGTAATATCCGTTACCGATATGGAAATCTTCTTCACGTACTTTCTTCATTCCCAAATGCTCATAAAACTGTAATGCCTTGTTGTTACGGTTTACATTCAATTCCATCCGGCACGGTTCGGGATGTATTTCTTTTATATAATCGATTGCTGTTCGGAAAAGTTTTTCTCCTAAATGATGTCCTTGAAAGTGGGGGAGTACATATATCTTTTGTAAATGAAATAAGTCCTTGCTTTCCGGTTGAATGGACACATATCCGCATGCTTCATCTTCTTTGTAAGCAATAAAGTAGACATGCCCTTCTTCGGTCATTTGTTTTATCAGACTGTCTATCGAATACATCCATTCCACCATATAATCCAGTTGTTCGTGAGATAATATTTCTTGGTAGGTAGCGGGAAATACCACTTCGGCAAGTTTTCTGATTAATTCACAGTCGTCTACAGTTGCTTTTCTTATACTAAACATGAAACTCGTTTTTATAGTTGTTTTTACAACGGCGAATATAAATGATTGCTTCCATAAATGGAAATAAAAAGGTTGATAATTTGTTAAGTGCTAATAATGATTAAAATAAGGTACTTTGTATAACAAGGTACTAATGTAATGCATATATTTGTCGCATAAATAAAAAGAAATGAATGCAGATAACGTAAAATCACAAATGAGGAAGGGAATGCTCGAGTATTGCATCTTGCTGCTCCTGCATAAAGAACCCGCCTATGCTTCGGATATTATTCAGAAATTGAAGGAGGCAAAATTGATTGTGGTGGAAGGTACGCTTTATCCGTTACTTACTCGTCTTAAAAATGATGATTTATTGAGTTATGAATGGGTAGAGTCTACTCTGGGACCACCACGCAAGTATTATCGGTTGACACCTAAAGGAGAGCTGTTTTTAGGGGAACTGGAAAATGCGTGGAGAGAATTGAGTGATACGATTAATCACATTACGAATCATTAAATGTAGATAAAATGAAAAAGACATTGACTGTGAATTTGGGCGGAACGGTTTTTAATATAGATGAGGATGCGTACCGTTTGTTGGATAAATATCTGTCTAACCTGAAATATCATTTTAAGAAAGAGAAAGGTGCGGACGAGATTGTGAAAGACTTTGAACTGCGTATATCCGAGCTTTTTATGGAAAAGATAAATGCCGGTTATCAGGTAATTACGATTGAGGATGTGGAACAAGTCATTGAACGGGTGGGAAAACCGGAAGATTTGTCGGAGGAAAAAGAAGAACAGCCGGAGAGTAACGGCACTTCTGAAAGAGTGTATAGAGAAAGTATTCACCGAAAGCTCTATCGCGATCCGGATAACAAGATATTAGGAGGTGTGGCAGGAGGTTTGGCAGCCTATATGGGATGGGATGCTACGATTATCCGGATTGTAATATTGTTATTATTGGTTTTACCGTTTATCCATTTTCCGATTGTGCTGATTTATCTGATAGGTTGGCTGGTTATCCCGATGGCGCATACCGCTTCTGAGAAATTGGCGATGCGTGGGGAAAAGATTACCGTAGAGAATATAGGAAAGACGGTAACAGATGGTTTTGAACGGATGTCAAGTGAAGTGAATGATTTTATTAAATCAGATAAACCTCGTACGGCTTTGCAGAAAATAGGGGATGCATTGGTGATGGTTGCCGGATTGGTTATCAAACTGTTCCTTATTATTCTTGCCATTGTCTTTAGTCCGGTATTGTTTGTGCTTGCCATTTGTCTTTTTGCATTTGTCATTGCTGCAATCGGACTGGCTATTGGCGGCGGAGCATACCTTTATAGTCTACTTCCGGCTGATTATGTGATGGTAGGATCGTCTCCTATGATTACTTCGGTCTTTGGGATATTTGCGATTCTTCTGATAGGTATTCCGTTGATTGCACTTGTTTATTCTGTGTTATGTCAGTTATTTACTTCCTGGAAACAGATGTCTTCCGGCTTAAAATGGACTTTATTCGCATTATGGATTGTGTCATTCATTGTGTGTCTGGTTTTAGTGGCACAAAACCATTTTATGATACCTACATTTCAACTGTGGTCTCATTAAATCTCATTGAGACGCTGTTGTAGGTTCACTTTATAGGAGCTGAAGTTTCATACATTGTGGAACTTTAGTTCCATATATTGTGAAACCTTTGTTTCAACCTTTGGAAACTTTAGTTCCATATATTATGGAACTGATTTTTTCAAGGAAGTAGAAAAACTTATTCGGTAAGATTCTAAAGAAACACTCTGATGTCTGAAAAATAAGTTTTAAATTTGCGCTTCAATATAATAAGGTCTTTAAATATAAACTCAATGACAAAGAAAATACTGTTGCTCGGTTCCGGAGAATTGGGTAAGGAATTTGTAATATCAGCGCAGCGTAAAGGACAATACGTTGTGGCGTGTGATTCGTATGCAGGTGCACCGGCCATGCAAGTAGCCGATGAATATGAAGTGTTCGATATGTTGTGTGGAGAACAATTGGATAAGGTGGTAGCAAAACATAAGCCGGATATTATTGTGCCCGAGATTGAAGCAATTCGTACAGAGCGTTTGTATGATTATGAAAAGGAAGGTATACAAGTCGTGCCGAGTGCGCGTGCCGTAAACTTTACGATGAACCGTAAAGCCATCCGTGACCTTGCAGCGAAGGAATTAGGACTGAAAACAGCGAAATATTATTATGCGAAATCTTTGGAAGAGCTAAAAGAGGCTGCTGAAAAGATAGGTTTTCCATGTGTGGTGAAGCCGTTGATGTCGTCTTCGGGTAAAGGACAGTCATTGGTACGTAGCCGTGAGGAATTGGAACATGCTTGGGAATACGGTTGCAACGGTAGCCGTGGAGATATTAAAGAATTGATTATTGAGGAATTCATAAAGTTTGATAGCGAAATCACGTTGCTGACCGTTACACAAAAGAACGGACCTACTTTATTTTGTGCACCGATAGGACATGTGCAAAAGGGAGGCGATTACCGTGAAAGTTTTCAGCCTGCACACATAGCGCCGGAACATTTAAAAGAAGCGCAGGAAATGGCAGAGAAAGTGACTCGTGCTCTGACAGGCGCAGGTCTTTGGGGAGTAGAGTTCTTCTTGAGTCATGAAAATGGAGTCTACTTCTCAGAATTATCTCCACGTCCGCATGATACAGGTATGGTGACGCTTGCCGGAACACAGAACCTAAATGAGTTTGAACTCCATTTACGTGCGGTACTCGGTTTACCGATTCCTTCCATCACACAGGAAAGAATGGGAGCGAGTGCCGTAATTCTTTCGCCTATTGCCAGCAAAGAACCACCTCGTTATGAAGGAATGGAAGAAGCATTGAAAGAAGAAAATACATATTTACGTATTTTCGGTAAACCATATACAAAGATGAACCGGAGAATGGGAGTTGTGTTGTGTTATGCTCCCAACAGAAGTGATTTAGATGCTTTGCGAACTAAAGCTAAAGCAGCTGCAGACAAGGTAAAAGTGTACTAGTTTTGAAGATATAGATAAACACCGTTCTCGCAAACGGTAAGAAGTCAATTAGTATTCTTTTTTATTTTTAAAGTATAATATTGATGATAATAAAAGGGCTTTTCAACTGTTGAAAAGCCCTTTTATTTTGTTGACAGTGAATGCAATACAACTGTATTACAGTTTTTAATCTTTTTACTGCTGTACGGTGCAAATAGTGTGTCGAAATATTAAAAAACGAAAAACGAGAACAGAGTTTCCTTTTTGTTCTTACTTTTGCAAAGTTGTTTATTTAACTATTTGGTCGTGAACAAATCATTTTCCTGATTTGTTATTTTACAAACGGGTAAATAGACTCGACAAAGAAACTAAGAAAAATAACTAAGAATAAGAAATGCTTATGTCACAGATTGTAGGGCACATTTCACAAGTAATCGGTCCGGTTGTAGACGTTTATTTTGAAGGTAAAGATATCGATACGGAATTACTCTTACCTAGTATTCACGATGCATTGGAGATAAAACGCCAGAATGGAAAGACTCTTATTGTGGAAGTTCAACAACACATTGGTGAAAACACCGTCCGAACCGTTGCTATGGATAGCACGGATGGTTTGCAACGTGGCATGAAGGTTATCCCATTAGGAGGACCTATCACAATGCCGGTCGGACAGCAAATTAAAGGTCGATTGATGAATGTCGTCGGTGATTCCATCGATGGAATGAAGCCACTGGATAGAACCGGTGCTTATCCTATCCACCGTGATCCCCCCAAGTTTGAAGATTTATCTACCGTACAGGAAGTTTTATTTACCGGAATTAAGGTGATCGATTTGTTGGAACCTTATTCTAAAGGAGGTAAAATTGGTTTGTTTGGTGGTGCCGGTGTAGGTAAAACCGTGCTTATCATGGAGTTAATCAATAACATTGCAAAAGGACATAATGGCTTTTCCGTGTTTGCAGGTGTTGGTGAACGTACCCGTGAAGGTAATGACTTACTTCGGGAAATGATTGGTTCCGGTGTAATCCGATATGGTGAGGAATTCAAGAAAAGCATGGAGGAAGGCAACTGGGATTTATCTAAAGTCGATCCGAAAGAACTGGAGAAATCTCAGGCAACGTTGGTGTTCGGGCAGATGAATGAACCTCCCGGAGCACGTTCTTCAGTGGCACTTTCCGGTTTGACGGTTGCAGAATCTTTCCGCGATATGGGTTCCGGTACAGGTTCTAAAGATATTCTGTTTTTTATTGATAATATATTCCGTTTCACACAGGCCGGTTCAGAAGTGTCTGCTTTGTTGGGCCGTATGCCGTCGGCGGTAGGTTATCAACCGACGCTGGCTACTGAAATGGGTGCCATGCAGGAGCGTATAACTTCTACCAAGACAGGTTCTATCACTTCAGTGCAAGCAGTTTATGTTCCTGCCGATGACTTGACCGACCCTGCTCCGGCTACAACGTTCTCCCATTTGGATGCAACTACCGTATTGAGCCGTAAGATTACCGAATTGGGAATCTATCCTGCCGTAGATCCGTTGGAGTCTACTTCCCGTATTCTTGATCCGCTGGTTGTAGGTCAGGAACATTATGATGTGGCGCAGCGTGTTAAACAAATATTGCAGCGTAACAAAGAGTTGCAGGATATTATTTCCATATTAGGTATGGAGGAGCTTTCCGATGAAGATCGCCAGACGGTTAATCGTGCACGTCGTGTACAGCGTTTCCTTTCACAACCTTTTACTGTGGCCGAACAATTTACGGGAGTTCCGGGTGTGATGGTTCCTATTGAGGAGACTGTGCGCGGATTCAAGATGATTTTGGATGGTGAAGTGGATTATCTGCCGGAATCGGCGTTCCTGAATGTGGGTACGATAGATGATGCAATAGCTAAAGGAAAGAAACTGTTGGAGCAAGCTTCCGGTAAATAAAATAATGCTTTATGAAATTACAGATTTTACAATTAACCATTGTCTCTCCTGAACATATCCTTTTTGAAGGAGATGTACAGTTGGTGACGCTTCCCGGAACATTGGGCTCATTTACCGTATTACCGGATCATGCCCCGATAATCTCTTCTTTAGAGAGTGGGGAGATAACATTTTCGGCAGATGGTGAGATGAAATCTATCGAAATAAAAGGTGGTTTTGTAGAAGTAAAAGATAACCTGATATCTATATGTGTAGAACAATGAAAAACAAAATGCTATGGGAATAACTTTAACTAAAAAAAGGTACTTATTGTGGACCACCATATTTGCGTTAGTCTCAGGGGTTGGAGTCTATTATGCAATAGAACTTTTTTTCCCCGGCCACTATTTTAAATGGTATCCGGTCATACCGGTCTATTTTTATATATTTGGATGGTATTATATTTATAGTTTTGACATGTGCCGAAGATATACGCCGAATAAGATCTTATCTGTTTATTTGGGTATGAAGGTAGTGAAGATGTTACTTTCCATGCTGTTTTTGTTGTTTTATATCATGTTTGTGAAGGTTCAGAAAGAAGATTTCGTCCTTACTTTCTTTCTGTTTTATTTATTTACATTGTTGCACGAAAGTATTTTTTTCTATCTGTTTGAGCAGAACTTAAAGAAAAAGAAAGAGAAGAAGAATGAATAATATAAAGTACATAATAGGTGTTTTGATGCTGTTCTGTTTTTTAGGAACGGTTTCTGCCGATGATGTCAATGTGACTCAGCAACAGGAGAATATAGATGTCAAAGGCATCGTATTCGGTCATATTGGTGATTCGTATGAATGGCATATAACGACGTGGGGAAATACGAAAGTCGTTGTTCCTCTTCCTATTATAGTAAGAAGTCAGGAAACCGGTTGGCATGTATTCTGGTCGTCTGCTTTGGAAGAGAGCGGAGAATATGAAGGCTTTTATATAGCCCAAGGTGGTAAATACGATGGTAAAATAGTAGAGAAGAATGCGAGTGGAGAAGAGGTACGTCCGCTTGACATTTCCATAACTAAGATTGTTTTCGCTTTGCTGTTGAACTGTTTGATTTTAATTGGAATCATACTTGGAGTAGCTCACTGGTATAAGAAACGTACGCCGGAATCTGATTCGCCGAGAGGGTTTGTCGGCTTCATGGAAATGTTTATTATGATGATTTACGATGATGTGATAAAGAGCTGTGTTGGTAAGGACTATAAACGTTTTGCCCCCTATCTGCTTACGGTCTTTTTCTTTATCTTCTTGAATAATCTGATGGGGCTGATTCCTGTTTTCCCTGCGGGAGCCAATGTAACCGGTAATATAGCTGTGACGTTGGTCTTAGCGTTATTTACCTTTTTTGCCGTCAACTTATTCGGAAACAAAGAGTATTGGAAAGAAATATTCTGGCCGGATGTGCCGAGTTGGTTGAAAGTTCCGGTTCCGTTAATGCCGGTCGTAGAGTTGTTTGGTGTCTTTACAAAGCCGTTTGCCTTAATGATTCGTTTGTTTGCGAATATGATGGCGGGACACTCTGTTATTTTGGCTTTAACAAGTTTGATATTCATTACAGTCAGTATGGGGCCTGCAATAAATGGTTCGATGACTGTCGTATCCGTCTTGTTCGGTGTGTTTATGAATTTGTTGGAGTTATTGGTGGCATTCATTCAAGCGTATGTGTTCACCATGCTGTCTGCCGTATTTATAGGTTTGGCAAGAGCGGAACATGAACCGAAGAAGTCACATGAAGAATTTTAGAAATAAGAAAGAATACAAAATATAAACTTTAAAAGTAGAAAATTATGTTACTATCAGTATTATTACAGGCAGCAGCCGGAGTAGGTTTAAGCAAATTAGGAGCAGCTTTAGGCGCAGGATTGGCAGTTATTGGTGCAGGTGTCGGTATCGGTAAGATTGGTGGCTCGGCAATGGAAGCTATTGCCCGTCAACCGGAATCATCAGGTGATATTCGTATGAATATGATTATCATTGCCGCTCTTCTGGAAGGTGTTGCTTTATTTGCTATTGTAGTTTGTTTCTTGGCATTATAAAAAGAGAAAGCGTATGTCATTATTAGTTCCTGATAGCGGTTTGTTGTTTTGGATGCTTCTCTCGTTTGGGATTGTGTTCATCATACTTGCAAAGTATGGTTTCCCTGTCATTGTAAAGATGGTGGAGGAACGTAAAGAATACATTGACCATTCTTTGGAAGTAGCTAAAGAAGCAAACCGTCAGCTTGCCACTATTAAGTCGGAAGGCGAGGCAATTATGGCAAAGGCTCACGAAGAACAAGTTAAAATCCTGAATGAGGCGGTTGCTACCCGTGACCGCATCATTAAAGAAGCGAAGGAACAAGCTCAGATTGAAGGGCAAAAGCAATTAGCTGAAGTGAAAAAGCAGATTGAAGCAGAAAAGAATGAGGCTATTCGTGACATTCGTCGTCAGGTAGCTGCCTTGTCTGTGGATATTGCAGAGAAAGTCCTTCGTAAGAATCTGGATGAAAAGCAAGAGCAGATGGAAATGATAGACCGTCTGCTTGACGAAGTTACGGTTTCTAAATCATAGATAAGATGGATGTAGGAGTTATCTCAATGCGTTATGCAAAGGCTCTTTTGGAGTATGCGGCAGCCAATAAGGTGGAGGATGAAATTTATAAGGAAATGTTGATGCTTTCCCATAGTTTCATGGCTGTGCCTGAATTGCGTATTGCTTTAGACAATCCTGTGCTTGCTGCAAAAGAGAAATCGTCACTTATCTGTAATGCGGCCGGGATAAAAGTTTGTAAGGAATTTGTTCGTTTCGTAGAGCTGGTTTTGCGAGAGAGGAGAGAAGGCTATGTGCAATCCATGAGTCTGATGTATATTGATTTATACAGGAAGCTGAAGAATATAACCATAGGTCGTCTTATCACTGCCTATCCGGTTGATAAGGAAACAGAAGAGCGTATGAAAGAGATCGTACATAACCGGACGCATGGAGAAGTAGACTTTGAAACAAAGGTGGACCCTTCCATCGAAGGAGGTTTTATCTTTGAGGTAGACACTTACCGTTTGGATGCCAGTGTGGCAACGCAATTAAGACGGGTTAAGCGGCAGTTTATAGAAAAGAACAGGAGAATAGTTTAATTTAGAGAATTAAGAATTATGTCTGAAAATATTAGACCCAGCGAAGTTTCCGAGGTATTGCTTGAGCAGCTTAAAGGCATCGATACCAGTCTGAAGTTTGATGAAGTCGGTACAGTGCTTCAGGTTAGTGACGGTGTAGTCCGTATTTACGGGCTGAAAAATGCCGAAGCTAATGAATTGCTTGAGTTCGAGAATGGGGTGATGGCTATTGTGATGAACTTGGAAGAGGACAATGTGGGTGCTGTTTTGTTGGGACCTACGGATAAGATAAAGGAAGGACTTATCGTAAAGCGTACCGGGCATATTGCTTCTATTAAAGTAGGAGAAGGGATGTTGGGGCGTGTCATTGATCCGCTTGGAGAGCCGCTGGACGGTCAAGGATTGATTGGAGGTGAACTTTGTGAAATGCCTCTGGAACGAAAAGCTCCGGGAGTTATCTTCAGGCAGCCGGTTAACGAACCTTTGCAAACGGGTTTGAAAGCTGTCGATGCCATGATTCCTATCGGACGCGGACAGCGCGAATTGATTATCGGTGACCGTCAGACGGGAAAGACTTCCATCGCCATTGATACTATCTTGAATCAAAAGGCTAACTATGATGCAGGCAAGCCTGTGTATTGTATTTATGTAGCTATTGGGCAGAAAGGTTCCACAGTTGCCAATATTGTGAATGTGCTTAGAGAACGTGGTGCGATGGATTATACTATCGTAGTAGCTGCAATGGCTGCCGATCCTGCTGCTTTACAGTATTTTGCACCGTTTGCCGGAGCTGCTATCGGAGAGTACTTCCGTGATACCGGTCGGCATGCACTAGTCGTTTATGACGATTTGTCTAAACAGGCGGTGGCTTATCGTGAAGTTTCGTTGATTCTTCGTCGTCCGTCCGGACGTGAAGCCTATCCGGGAGATATCTTCTATCTGCATTCCCGTCTGTTGGAACGTGCGGCAAAGATTATCAATCAGGAAGAGGTGGCCCGCCAGATGAATGATTTGCCGGATAGCCTGAAAGACCGTGTAAAAGGTGGAGGCTCGTTGACGGCACTTCCTATCATTGAAACTCAGGCGGGAGATGTGTCGGCCTATATCCCGACAAATGTAATTTCCATTACCGACGGACAAATATTCCTTGATACGGATTTATTCAATCAAGGTAACCGTCCGGCTATCAATGTGGGTATTTCCGTATCCCGTGTAGGTGGAAATGCACAAATAAAGTCCATGAAGAAAGTGGCCGGAACTTTGAAAATAGATCAGGCACAGTATCGTGAACTGGAGGCTTTCTCTAAGTTCAGCAGCGATATGGACCCGGTTACGGCGATGGCTATCGACCGGGGGCGCAAGAATACGAAGTTGTTGATTCAACCCCAGTATTCGCCGATGCCGGTGGGAGAGCAGATTGCTATTTTGTATTGCGGTACACACGGATTGCTGAAAGACGTTCCGTTAGACAAAGTCCTGGCGTTCGAGCATGATTTCCTTGAAAATATTCGTTTGAATCATAAAGAAGATGTGTTGGATGTATTGAGCAGCGGGGTTATCAATGATGAAGTTACGGCTATCATAGAGCAAGTGGCTGCCGGTGTGTCCGAACAATATAAAGTGAAATAGATATGGCATCGCTTAAAGAAGTAAAAGGAAGAATAGCTTCGGTCAACGGTACTCGGAAGATTACCTCGGCCATGAAGATGGTAGCTTCTGCAAAGCTGCATAAAGCTCAGGCAGCCATAGAAAATATGCTTCCTTACGAAAAGAGACTGAACACTATCCTTACGGATTTTCTGAGAGGAATAAAAGATTCGGTGGATTCGCCTTATGTAGAGAAGCGTGAAGTAAAGCGTGTTGCCATCGTTGTATTTTCTTCCAACACGAGTCTTTGCGGAGGTTTTAACTCAAATATAGTAAAGCATCTGGTCGTAGTATTGGATGAATATAAGTATTTGGGGATGGAGAATGTATTGCTGTATCCGGTAGGCAGAAAAGTGGCCGATGCGGTAAAGAAGATGGGATTCAAAGCGGAAGGAGACTTTCAAGAAATGGCGGACAAACCATCTTATGCAGAGGCGGCGGAATTAGCTTCCCGTTTAATGGAACTGTATAAGCGTAAGGAACTCGATAAAGTTGAGGTTATCTACAACCATTTCCGTTCTACGGCTTTGCAGATACTTACACGTGAGGTCTTTCTTCCCATAGAATTAAAGACGGATGACAAACCGGATACATCCGGTCATGTAGTGTCCGATTATATTGTAGAACCTTCTTCGCAAGAGTTGCTGGATATTTTGTTACCTAAAGTCCTGCGGATAAAGATGTACACGGTTTTGTTGGATTCCAATGCATCCGAGCATGCCGCCCGTACGATGGCGATGCAAGTGGCAACGGATAATGCAAATGACCTGTTGCAGGATCTTACGATTATGTACAATAAGTCTCGTCAGCAAGCTATTACAAACGAGTTACTGGATATCATCGGCGGTTCAATGAAATAAGTAAATATAGAATAAGTATCGTGCGGATTATACAGATTCAATAATTGTCTGTATAATCCGCTTTTTTTGTTGTCTTTTACGCTTCCATTATTTATCTTTGACGGCATGAAAACGCAATTTGAAAATTGGAACCTGATACCTTATGCGGATGCATGGCATCGGCAGACGGAATACTTTGATCATCTTGTTCATGCCAAACAAGCGGGAGAATCTTACATTAATCGTATCATCATGTGCCAGCACCCGCACGTATATACACTCGGTCGTAGCGGCAGAGCTGCGAATATGTTACTTTCCGATGAACAGTTGCAACGTATAGGGGCAACCCTGTTTCACATAGACCGTGGAGGAGATATAACGTATCATGGCCCCGGACAGTTGGTTTGTTACCCTATTCTTAATCTGGAAGAGTTTCATTTGGGATTGAAGGAATATGTGCATCTGCTCGAAGAAGCCGTTATCCGTGTGTGCGCGTCCTATGGAATCAAGGCCGGACGCCTTGCCGGGGCTACCGGTGTATGGTTTGACGGGGAAACTTCCCGTGCCCGTAAGATTTGCGCGATAGGAGTACGCAGCAGTCATTTTGTAACGATGCATGGGCTGGCCTTTAACGTGAATACGGATTTACGTTATTTCAGTTATATAAATCCATGTGGGTTTGTGGATAAAGGCGTTACCTCATTGGAGAAAGAGCTAGGGTGCGAGGCAGACTTTGAAGAAGTGCAAACGAGATTACTGAGAGAGATAGAGACGCTCTTATAGTTTCATGGCACTCTCCCTTACGCTTGAATAGTTTCATAATATATGGAACTTTTGTTTCATATATTGTGAAACTTTAGTTCCATATATTATGAAACAAAAGTTTCTTAAGGGGGAAACTCTGTTGACTCAAAGGTGATAAGGCTGTTTTCCCATGTCCGTAAGGTAATTTCACCATATAGTAACTTCATAGACATCACTTTGTAATACATAATCGAGACATTTGCATAACTCAAAAAACAAAAGTTATGCATCTACGCACTTATTATCCTACGATTGTCATTTCGGATATCCATTTGGGTACTTCCCACTCAAAGACGATAGAGGTTACCGACTTCCTTAAATCCGTCAACTGTGACCGGCTGATTCTTAATGGAGATATTATCGACGGCTGGCAGTTGCGCAAAGGTACTCATAAGAGATGGCAGGCCAAACATACGGATTTCTTTAAAGTCATCATGAAAATGATGGAGAATCAAGGAACGGAAGTTATTTACGTACGCGGTAATCATGATGATTTTCTTGACCATCTGGCGCCGATGAGTTTTTATAACATCCGTATCGTAAAAGATTGGGTGTTGGAAAGTAACGGCAAACGTTATTATGTGACGCATGGTGATATTTTTGATACGGTGACTACACATATGAAATGGCTTGCCAAACTGGGCGATGTGGGTTATACCTTCCTGTTGTGGATGAATAAAGTGTATAATAATTATCGGTTGAAACAAGGCAAACCCTATTATTCGCTTTCGCAGGCTATCAAGCAAAAAGTTAAATCGGCGGTGTCTTATATTTCCGACTTTGAGAAGGAGTTGGTGGCATTTGCCCGTGCCCGTAAGTGCGACGGAGTTATTTGCGGACACATTCATCATCCGGATATGGCTGTCTATGAAGGGATTGAATATCTTAACTCCGGTGATTGGGTAGAATCGCTCTCGGCATTGGTGCAAGATGAAGAGGGCAACTGGAACATTTTCCGTTATGAAGATGTTTTAGTGACAGAGAGCAAAAAAACAGAATTAGATTCAACTATACGTCCGGCATCATGAAATTCTTATTTATCGTACAAGGAGAAGGGAGAGGGCATCTTACTCAAGCCATTACCGTAGAGGAAATGTTAAGACGCAACGGTCACGAGGTCGTTGAAGTATTGGTGGGGAAAAGCAATTCGCGGAAGCTGCCCGGATTCTTTAACCGTAGCATCCATGCGCCTGTAAAACGCTTTATAAGTCCGAACTTTCTGCCTACGGCGGCAAACAAGAGGGTTAACTTGTCACTCAGTGTAGCTTATAACCTGCTGCACGTTCCTGTATATTTTAAAAGTGTTTGTTACATTCGGGAGCGGATAAAAGAGAGTGGAGCGGATATGGTTATTAATTTCTATGAATTGCTTACCGGGCTGACTTATCTGGCATTTTCCCCGAACGTACCTTATATATGCATCGGTCATCAATATCTGTTTCTCCATAATGATTTTATCTTTCCTAAAAAGAACAGGGCGGGTATCGAGATGCTGAAGTTCTTTACCCGGATGACGAGTATAGGTGCAAAAGAACGCCTGGCTTTATCTTTCAGCACGATGGCGGATGATAACCGGAACCGTGTCAGGGTTGTGCCGCCTTTACTCCGTCAGGAGGTGATAGTGACCGAGTCGAAAGTCGGCGATTATATTCATGGTTATATGGTCAATTCCGGCTTTGGAGAGAATGTATTGGAGTGGCACAAAAACAATCCTTCCGTACGTATGCACTTCTTCTGGGATAAACCGGATGAACCGGAGATAAAGAAAGTGGATGATACGCTTACATTCCAGCAGATTGACGATGTGGAGTTTCTGCGTCGTATGGCTGCCTGCAAGGTTTATGCCACAACAGCAGGATTTGAATCGGTATGCGAAGCAATGTATCTGGGTAAACCTTTAATGATGGTACCTGCACATATCGAGCAGGATTGTAATGCTTATGACGCAGCCCGTAATGGAGCCGGAATCGTATCGGAAGATTTTGCCATGGGAGACTTGTTGGAGTTCTCGAAGATATATAAACCGAACAGGGATTTTATTCGTTGGGCTAGAAGCAGTGAACGGTTGTTGATGTATGCCATCGAGCATAATGCAGCTTCGTCTGCGAATATGATAAGAACCATCCCTACTATATAAATTGCTAAACAAAAATTATAAATGAAGTATTATTTGCATCGTGATGTTAGCTGGATGTATTTCAACTATCGGATCTTGCAGGAAGCGCGGAAAGAACATGTCCCTTTGCTTGAAAGGTCGACATTCTTGGGTATTTACTCGAATAACTTGGATGAATTTTACAGGGTGCGTATGGCTACCTTGAGCCGTATTGCCGACTATGAGGATAAAAGTGCCCGTTCGCAACAGGAAGAGTCGCGATTGCTTATCAAGCAGATTAATAAGCTGAATAATAAATATTCCAAAGAGTTTGAACAGACCATTGCGGATATAAAGGAAAAACTCTGTGAAGAGAATATCTGCCTGATCGGTGTTGATGAGTTGAGTGAAGAGCAACAACAGTTTGTGCATTCGTTCTTTCAGCAGAAGCTGAGCGGATATATCAATCCGATATGGCTTTCGGCTGTTAAGCAAATCGCTGATGAAACGGACGAGAACATTTATCTTGCCATAAAAATGAGTGATGGTAATGGCAAATCCCGTCATAACTATGCGTTGATAGCTTTACCAGTTGCTGTTTGCGGGCGCTTTGTCCGTTTGCCGGATGGCGACGGCAAATGTTTCCTTATGTATCTGGATGATGTCATTCGTTTTTGTCTTCCCAAGATATTTGCCGGCACGGGATATACCGAATTCAAGGCCCATACGTTTAAATTCACCAAAGATGCGGAGATGGAAATAGACAACGACCTGCGTAATGGCTTGTTACAGAAGATATCCAAAGGAGTGAAAAGTCGTAAAAAGGGAGAACCTCTCCGTGTCATCTACGATGAGAAGATGCCGAAGGATGTATTAAAACGTGTGATGGAGAAACTGAATCTGGACAGGCTTGATACCATGTTGGCAGGAGGACGCTATCATAATCATAAAGATTTGATGGCTTTTCCGGATTGCGGACGTAAGGACTTGAAGTATCCCGAATGGCCGCCTATCCTGAAACCGGAGTTGAGTGGAGATATAAGCATATTGGAACAGGTGCGTAAGAAAGACCGTTTTATTCATGTTCCTTATCATAGTTTTGACAGCTATATCCGTTTATTGCAAGAGGCTGCCATCAATAAGAATGTAAAGAGCATCAAAACCACGCTTTATCGTTTGGCTAAGGACTCTAAAGTAGTGAACGCGTTGATAAACGCAGCTCGCAACGGTAAGAAAGTAATCGTTGTTATTGAGTTACTAGCCCGGTTTGATGAAACGTCCAATATCAATTGGTCCAAGCGGATGCAGGATGCGGGCATCCATGTCATATTCGGAGTGGAAGGTTTGAAAGTACATTCTAAAGTAACACATATATCTATGCGTACGGGAGGGGATATTGCCTGTGTCAGTAGCGGGAATTTTCATGAGGGTAATGCACGTATGTATACGGATTATCTGCTGATGACGGCCCAAAAGAATATAGTTCGTGAAGTAAATGCAGTCTTTGATTTTATAGAAAAGCCGTATTCACCGATAAGGTTTAAAGAACTATTGGTATCTCCGAACGAAATGAAACAGAAATTTGTCAGACTGATAAATGATGAAATCCGCAATAAGCAAGCGGGGAAGGCTGCCTATATAAAAGTGAAGATAAACCATGTTACCGACCCTGTTATTGTGAAAAAGCTCTATGAAGCGTCGGCAAACGGGGTGGAAATAGATATGGTAGTACGTGGTAATTGTTCGCTGATAACAGGTGTTCGTGGTGTAAGTGACACGATACGTATTAATGGTATCATTGACCGGTACTTGGAGCATTCCCGTATATTTATATTCGCAGCGGGTGGGGAAGAGAAGGTTTTTATCGGTTCGGCAGACTGGATGCCACGCAATCTGGACAACCGGATAGAAGTGATAACTCCGATTTATGATGCGGATTTGAAAGCGGATTTGAGACAAGTGGTCGAATTCGGATTGAAAGATACGTTGCAAGGACGTTGGGTGGATGGCAGTGGGAAGAATTTACCTTGGGACGGCAATGGCGGACTTCCGTTCCGTTCACAAGAAGCGTTATACAATTATTATAAAGATTCAATAGGAGAAGACAATGAAAAAGGTTAATTATGCGGCGATTGATGTCGGCTCAAATGCTGTACGGCTTTTGATAAAAGGAGTTGATAAGGAGGCGATGACTCCGGATGAGAAGTTTTCAAAGGAATTGTTACTTAGAGTCCCTTTGCGCCTAGGTTTTGACGTGTTCACTTTAGGTGCTTTATCGGATGCCAAAGCTGTAAAGTTGAAACGATTGATGAAAGCATTTAAGCAGCTGATGAAAATATACGATGTGGTTGATTATCGTGCTTGCGCCACTTCTGCCATGCGTGATGCAAAAAACGGGTCGGTTGTATTAAAGAATATAGAAAAAGATACCGGGATTCATATCGATGTGATTGACGGAAAAGAGGAAGCAGCTATCATTTACAATAATCACATGGAGTGTATCACGGATAGAACGGGAAACTATATGTATGTAGATGTGGGCGGAGGAAGCACTGAGATTAACTTCCTGACAAATGGTGAGTTAATCTATTCCAATTCCTATAACATCGGTACGGTGCGTATGTTGAGTAATGCAGTGGATGAAGAGGCTTGGATAACATTGCGGGAAGACCTGACTAAATTATATGAGTTCTATCCGAATATCAATTTAATCGGCTCGGGCGGGAATATTAACAAACTATTCCGTTTGGCAGAGAAGAAGGATAAGAAGTTGCAGCGGATGACGATATCTTCATTGGAAGATCTCTATGAAGCATTGAAGATCCTTCCTTTGGAAGAACGTGTAAAGCAGTTTAAACTGAAAATGGATCGTGCGGATGTGATTATTCCTGCTGCCGAGATTTATTTGTTTATAGCCAACATCGTTAAACCTGAATATATTTATGTTCCCATCATTGGACTATCCGATGGTATTATTGATAATCTGTTGTTGGAGGAAAAGCAAGAGGAAAACTAATAAGGATGGTTAAGGGACTGCTTGAATTATCCTTTAACTTTGAAAGAAATAAAACGATTTTTAGTAGCTTTGTGGCAATTAATAAATAATGAGCCATGAAGCTACTGTTCTTTGATCTTGAGACAACAGGCATTAAATATTGGAAAAACGGTATTCATCAGATAAGTGGTGAGATTGTCATAGACGGGGAAACGAAAGAGACTTTTAATTATAATGTCTGTCCCAACCCTCAATGTGAGGTAGATGAGGCTGCTTTGCAGGTTTGTGGAGTAACTCGCGAACAGATATTTGCCTATCCGGATATGCACGAAGTATATTTGGAGTTCGTGAATATGCTGTCCAAATACGTCGATAAATATAACAAGGATGATAAGTTCTTTCTGGTTGGTTATAATAATGCTTCATTCGATAATTCTTTCCTGAAAGCTTTCTTTGTACAAAACGGCGACAGTTTCTTTTATTCCTGGTTTTGGGTAAACTCGATTGATGTAATGGTATTGGCAACACAGCATTTAATGATGAAGCGTCATTTGATGAAAGACTTTAAGCAGGAGACGGTGGCCCGTACGTTGGGTATAGAATTGGATTCTTCCAGACTGCATGATGCTGCCTATGATATTTGGCTGACACGTCAGATATACGAGGCAGTGAAAAGCTTCTGACAGTCGTCGGCAGGGAATCAGGAATATCTTTTCGGATAGCGGAATAAGATAGCCAGCAATGCGAATATTCCCATTGTCACCGGGTAATACAAATACCGGATGATACTTAATGGAGAAATAGAAGCAAGCTCTGCGGCTATAAGCATTTGTGCTCCGTAAGGTATAATACCTTGTATGAGGCATGAGAATGTATCAAGAATACTTGCGCTTTTTCTTTTATCCAAATGAAATTTATCTGCAATGTCTTTTGCTATCGGACCAATTGTGATGACAGCTATTGTATTGTTTGCCGTACATAGATTTGCGATACTTACGAGTGCTGCTATGCTGAGCTCGGCGGCTCTCTTGCTGTTTACATGTTTTGTCAGCTTCTCTATAATATAGGCGATGCCTCCGTTGTAACGGATCATTTCGAGCATTCCGCCTGCCATAAGGGTGATGATGATGAGCTCGCCCATGCCTGTAATGCCGTTGCCCATTGCCCCGAACCATCCGAAGAAATCGAATCCGGAAGTAAACAGCCCGATAATTCCGGTAACGGAAATACCCAAAAGTAAAACGAGAGTAACATTCAGTCCGGCAATGGCGGTTCCCAATACGACAAGATAGGGGATAACCTTTATCCATTCTATTTGTTGGATTTGTGCAGGAGCTTGTACGGATATACCTTCAAAGATATAAATGATTAGAACGAAGAGTGCGGCGGGAATAACAATCATGCTGTTTACTTTGAATTTATCCCGCATAACACATCCTTGTGTACGTGTCGCTGCTATTGTCGTATCTGATATGAAGGATAAATTATCTCCGAAGAAAGCACCGCCTACTACGATAGCCACCATGAAAGGTAATGCTACTCCGGTCTTTTCCGCTATTCCTACTGCAACGGGCGTAAGGGCTACAATCGTTCCGACCGATGTACCGATGGACAGTGATATGAAACAGGCTGCAAGAAAGATTCCGGCCAACAAAAGATTATCCGGTAATATGGTGAGAGTGAGGTTCACGGTTGCATCAATTGCTCCCATAGCTTTTGCCGATTGTGCAAAGGCTCCAGCTAAGATGAATATCCATATCATTAACATGATATTTTTGTTGGAAGCTCCCATAGAAAAGTGATAGATACGGTCGTTCAGGTTTAGTCCTTTGGTGATAAGAATGGCGTAGACGGATGATACCAGAAATGCTACCGTGATAGGCACTTTGTAGAAATCATTGACAACGAGGGAAGTAACAAGATAAAGGCAGAGAAAAACAAATAAGGGACTTAATGCCCATAGGCTTGGTTTATTGACAGTTGTATTGTTTGTATGCATAAGTAATCAATCCGGAAATATCTATTCCTTGTTAATTGTTAGTCTCGGTGTAATTTTAATCTTTTTACATCCGGTAAGTCCGTTTTCTATTCGTTTATTTAATTCGTTTACTTCATCTTTATATTGGGTACGTATTCCACAGTTCCAGGCCTCTGTCAGTGGATATTTATCAATGATGTGTTGCATCAGTTCGTTCATGGAGGGAGCTGATTGCAACTTACTGTATTCTTCATACGTATAACTTAGGAAAACGACATTGGCGCCGATACCTCTGTTATCTAATAAGTATCCTTGTGCCAATCGGGTAGGATAAGCTAATTTACCCTGATAATAGATGTCTTGCGGATCGGGATAGGAGAGGATACGCGTCCGTCCTTCATCCATTATAACCGGGATATTTGCGTAATAATCTTTGCCGGTTTTATAAATAATGGTTTGAGGGCCGGTGGCTGCAAAGATTGGAGTTTCCATAGGGGATGTAACGGGGTTTACTACTGTCCGGCCGGAATGGCAGGACAGTAGGGTAAATAGTAGGAATGGAAGTAGGTATTGAACTTTCATTGTAATGTCATTCTTTTATGAATTTATGAGTTTCTATCTTATCATTGGATTTCACTTGGAGCATATAGCTTCCTGTCGGTAATGAAGACAAATTTATTTCAATATTACCGGATTGTAACGGTTTATTTGATAAAACTGTTTGCCCTGATAAGTTAAATATTTGTATATCGGTAACTTTTTCTTCAGAGCTGATATAGAGCGTATTATTGGCAGGATTCGGATAAATCTTGGTGGTAGCAATACTTTGTTCCGAAATACCGGAGGTGTTTTTGTTGATTGTAATTGTGATTTTATTATCGTCAGACCAGAATATTCCTCCTAAACTCATACTATATGCGGCTACATATGCTGTGTGTTTTCCTGCACTTTGAGTAACCAGTCCTGTCATTCGTACAGTTTTGCTTTCCCCGTCTTGAAGATATACTCCTTCTGCCCAGAAAATAGTTTTCCCTATAACAATACATAAAGCCTGGTTAAATTCGGGACCTTTGTTTTTTACTGTAAATTCAAATGTTCCGCTTTCTCCTTCTATCAATTCATCTATAACTTTTAAATCGGATATTTCTATCTCTGAGTTCTGATTATCTTCTACATAGAAATTAGTTGTCTTGTCGGCAGTTGTTGCGTTTACATATTGAGCCATATAACATGGACCTTGCATAATATTCCATGTGTCGGAATCTTTAACTTTATATGCCGGATAGATCTTATAACTACCTTCCGGGAATGACGAACCTTTTACGGATAATGTGACCGGAATATATCTATTTGATGCTATGGTAACATTACTTTCCTCACTGATATATTGATAGTTATCATCTTGGCCTATAGCTAATGCTATGCTTCCGGTAAATGCTTCTAAACCATGGTTTGCTACAATATATATAAACTGAGTACTTGAATTTTCTGATATACTCTCATCATTGAAGTCCATTAGCATAAACTTCAAATCCGGTTCTTTGGGAGCTTGTACTTCGCCTTTTAGCGGTTGTATACCTATGATAGCAGATTGTCTGAAACTATACCCACCATAACCGCCACCGATACCTTCGATACCCGGACTAAGAATGTTCAGTTCGAAATAACCGTTGCTTTGTCCGCCCCATCCCCAATTTATATGGAAAAGCCCGTCTTCATCATATCCGTCACACACAAAAGAGTGTCCTCCTGCAGCTGATTGACCATTGTAGATGACCGGATGGTCATTACTCAACTCTTTTTTGATAAGAGATTTCCATTCATCAGTGGTATAATAATCACGATTGCAATATTTGACAGTTGCTGCATCATAATTGAAATAATCCACTAAAGCGCCGGCAATGGATGTATCGTAGGCATTGCTGACTATATAATGATAATCCATATCTACTGCTACTCCGCAATGATACATCAGTGTAGCTACAGCTGTAGCTTGTTCTTCGGAATATCCTCCGGGAGTGTATGTATCCAATGTATTGTTCCAATCGTATGTCGTGTTCTCAAAATCTGCAGATAAATTCAATTTTACAGTAGTAGTCCTATAAGAATGTTGGCCTACTCCATGAGTCGGGTATTGGTGGAATTTCATAACCTGTGCCATTGCAGTGGCTACACATCCGGTGACAGATCTTTCACCGTCCGGAACATCAGGACAGAGATTGTTATAAGGAGCATCTTGATTAAATGCGATTTTACCTAATAAAGGTTCTACTTTACTCTTATATTCATTGGAGTTAGAAGATTCTCCTTGTTGTGTCAGATTAAAATCTCCCGGTAGTTGCGAAAGTCGTTTTAATTCATTCTTGTAGCAGTCTAGCCAATATTGAAAGTTTGCAGGAATATTGTCTATATCGAAATAACCGGAATCTGTGTATCCTAGTATGGCTTTATAGCGATCGTCACCGGAAACAAGAATGAATCCGTTGTTATCTTCACGATTAAAGACATAAAAGTAATTGTGGGATGAAGTGCTCTGCTCTAAGTTTTTGTCTGTGCAAGTGTAGGCTAGTTGTAGTATAGCTTGTGTGCTTGACTTGACTTTTGTTTGGTTCAGAGTTGTGTTACTTTTGATGAAAGACCCTGCAATGTTTTTCGCTGTAGTCACATCAATGGGATTTGCATAACTAGGCGTTAAGAAAATGCACGCTAATACGAATGATAGTAAAGTTCGTTTATCCATAAAATAGTAATTTTGTTCGGGGCAAAATTACTATAAATTCCGAAAGGAATGGTAATAAAGATAGAAAAGATTTATGTTGACTAAGACTCTATCAATATATCTGCAATCATGATGAACAAAACATCGGGTTGATTGAAAAAAGCATCAGGACGTTTGAAGACAAACATACGGTCGATTGAAAACAAAGGTACGGTCCTTTGTCCACAAACTCCTATCGTTTGTAAACAAAGGACCGTATCTTTTTTATTTAAAGTAAGAACCTTTATAAAGTAACACCTGTTTTGAAGATTGCAATCTCCCGATAACCTTTCTTTTCGTTGTTAACGGGTTCTCCGCTTGCTACCTTTATAATATAGTCAATGAAACGCTCACAGGTTTTCTCCATTGGCTCGTTTTCTACAATAACTCCTGCATTGAAATCAATCCATCCCGGTTTGTTTTTAGCCAGATTGGAGTTTGTAGAGATTTTCATTGTCGGAACAAAAGTTCCGAAAGGAGTTCCTCGTCCGGTAGTGAATAAAACCATGTGGCATCCGCAAGAGGCGAGGGCAGTGGCTGCCACTAAGTCGTTGCCCGGTGCGGAAAGCAGGTTCAGACCTTTTACTTTTAGTCTTTCGCCATAGGCTAATACACCTTCAACATAGCTTTTACCACATTTCTGTGTACATCCTAAAGCCTTATCTTCAAGAGTGGAAATACCTCCGGCCTTGTTGCCCGGTGATGGATTTTCTCCTACCGGTTCTCCGTGTGAAAGGAAGTATTCTTTGAAGTCATTGATAAGCTTGACGGTTTCATTAAATAGTTCTTTATTTCGGCAGCGGTTCATCAGGATGGTTTCGGCGCCAAACATTTCGGGCACTTCTGTCAATACAGACGTTCCTCCTTGTGCAATTAAGAAATCCGAAAACATTCCTAAAAGCGGATTGGCGGTGATTCCTGAAAATCCATCGGAGCCTCCGCATTTTAAACCGACTCTTAATTCCGATAACGGAACATCGACACGAGTGTCTTTACTTGCTTTTGTGTATAACTCGCGCAATAATTTCATTCCTTCTTCAAACTCATCACCTACTTTCTGAGTAACCATGAAAGATACTCGGTCTTTATCATAATCTCCGAGAAATTCTTTGAAAACATCCGGTTGATTGTTCTCACATCCTAATCCTACCACCAAAACAGCTCCCGCATTTGGGTGAAGTACCATATCACGGAGAATCTTTTTGGTGTTTTCATGATCATCTCCCAATTGAGAACAGCCGTAATTATGCGTAAATGCGACAATTGCATCAACATCTTTGCTATCCGTTTCTTTGCGAAGCGCTTCTGCCAATTGGTTTACAATACCGTTCACGCATCCTACAGTCGGAATAATCCATATCTCGTTGCGTACGCCTACATCACCGTTTTTACGACGGTAACCTTTAAAGGTTAAATCCTTTTTGGGTATATCCAATGATACTGGTATCGGATTATAGCTATATTCTAATAAACCGGCCAAATTGGTCTTGATGTTTTTCTCATTAATCCAGTCACCTTGTTTGAGAGCGGTAAGGGTGTGTCCGATAGGATAACCGTATTTTATGATGTTCTCTCCTTCTGCAAAGTCTTTGAGTGCCACTTTGTGTCCGGCAGGAACGTCCTCATTCAAGTGGATGGTTATGTTATCCACGGTAATAATTTCACCGGCTTTGAGATCGGTGATCGCTACAATCACATTGTCATCCGGATTGATTTTTAAATACTTCGTTTCCATTTTATTCTATAAATAAGTTTAATGTTTTATTGTTGAAATTTTAAATAGTAGTCGATCGTCTCTTTGGTGATAAGGTCAATCGGCATATAATTAATGGTCTGTATGTCTTTCTTGAAAATAAGATGTTCGCAGAATGCTTTTATACTGTTGTACCCTTGTATCTCCGGTTGCTGGGCAATGAGAAACGTTACAAAACCCTGTTTTAAGCTTACTACGTTGCGGTCTAATAAATCATATCCCACCAAGCCGAAATTATCCTTTTTTCTATTTTGCAGATATTCGCCGATGATATATACTTTGGAGTTGAAGGTAATACCACAAGTGACATTCGGATGTTCTTCAAAGAATTTGTCCAGCATACTATTATCTTCACTCGGACGTTTTGCATGAAGGTCAAGCTCCAGTATCTTACAGTCGGGATGATGTTCCTGCATATATTGTTTAAATCCTATTTCTCTGTTTTCCTGTTGGTTTGATCCTACGATTCCTTCATTGATTTTACGGAATATAACAATCTCCTCTTTATTATCGGCAATCATCATTAGCATGCGGGCGGCAAAATATCCGCTTTGACGGGAGTTTTGTCCGAAGAACGCCAACGGGGGAATTTCTTTAATATTAGAGTCTATATATATATAAGGTATAAGAAGAGAATCCAATTCATCGGTAAATATCTTAGTAAACTGAGGTGCCGTAGGAGCAAATATAACCCCATCCGGTGTTTCGGATAACACCTTTTGGGCTGCCGCTAAAAAAGAAGTATAATCATAAGGATCATAATAGGTTGTTTTTACTGAGATATGAAAATCGGAATAGGTGGTAATGGCTTCATTTATTCCCTTTTCTACTGCTGTCCAATATTCTCCTTCCAGATGTTGAGGCAGAAGACAAGAGAATAGATACTTTTTGTTGGAGGCAAGGGCACTTGCATACATATTGGGTTGGTAGTCCAGTTGCTTCAATATTTCCTCAACTCGTTTACGGCTCGATTCTGATACTCCGGAACGGCCGTGGATGACGCGGTCTACTGTTCCAACGGATACATCTGCCAGCCTGGCAATGTCTTTTATTCTGATTCTCTCAGGTAGTTTATTCATATTATACCTTATTTATATAGGACTTCGTGCGCGGGCACAATAATAATTTCAATTTTTTCGTCACAAATATATAACAATTTTTGTAATTACGAAAATTGTTGTATCTTTGTGCACGCACACGGAAGATATATTTTGAGACGAATATTGTTTTGTATCACCTTTATATCAGCAGTTTGTGCCATATTTAAGTGTTTGATTATAAATTGAAACATAATATATTAATTAATAACTTATTTATTAAAAAACAAAACTATGGGAAAGAAAGTTGTTACATTAGGCGAAATCATGTTGAGATTGTCAACTCCGGGTAATACTCGTTTTGTTCAGTCTGATTCATTTGATGTTGTGTATGGTGGTGGTGAAGCTAACGTTGCCGTTAGTTGCGCTAATTATGGACACGATGCATATTTCATAACTAAACTCCCAAAACACGAGATTGGTCAGTCGGCTGTAAATGCTTTAAGAAAATATGGTGTAAAGACTGATTTCATTGCGCGTGGTGGTGACCGCGTTGGTATTTACTATCTTGAAACAGGTGCATCCATGCGTCCGAGTAAGGTTATTTATGACCGTGCTCACTCAGCCATTGCAGAAGCGGATGCTGCTGATTTTGATTTTGATGCTATTATGGAAGGTGCTGACTGGTTCCACTGGTCAGGTATTACTCCCGCTATTTCTGATAAAGCTGCCGAATTAACTAAGTTGGCTTGTGAGGCTGCAAAGCGTCACGGTGTAACAGTTTCTGTTGATTTAAACTTCCGTAAGAAATTGTGGACAAAGGAAAAGGCGCAGTCTATTATGAAACCTTTGATGCAATATGTTGATGTTTGTATCGGTAACGAAGAAGATGCTGAACTTTGCTTGGGCTTCAAACCGGATGCTAATGTAGAGGCGGGTGAAACAAATGCTGAGGGCTATAAAGGTATCTTCAAGGCTATGGCAAAAGAATTTGGATTTAAATATGTTATTTCTACTCTTCGTGAATCATTCTCTGCCACTCACAACGGATGGAAAGCTATGATTTACAATGGTAGCGAATTCTATGAATCAAAACGCTACGATATTAATCCTATTATAGACCGTGTAGGTGGTGGTGATTCATTCTCCGGTGGTATTATCCATGGTTTGATGACGAAGCCTAACCAAGGTGCTGCTCTTGAGTTCGCCGTAGCCGCTTCTGCTTTGAAGCATACAATCAATGGTGACTTTAACTTGGTTTCTGTGGAAGAAGTTGAAGCTTTAGCTGGTGGTGATGCTAGTGGTCGTGTACAGAGATAGGATTTGAATTAATAATTAACAATTAAGAATGAAAAACGAGGAATGCTCGTTCATTCTTAATTTATATAACTAAAAGAAAAATGGCAAAGTTTGATAAGATAGCCGTATTGAACAAGATTGGTTCTACCGGCATGGTTCCAGTGTTTTACCATAAAGATGCAGAAGTAGCAAAGAAAGTAGTGAAAGCCTGTTATGAAGGTGGAGTTCGTGCATTTGAATTCACTAATCGTGGTGACTTCGCTCACGAAGTATTTGCCGAAGTAGTGAAGTTCGCAGCCAAAGAATGCCCTGAAATGGCGATGGGAGTAGGTTCTATCGTTGATCCGGCAACTGCTGCCCTTTATTTGCAGCTTGGTGCTAATTTCGTTGTAGGCCCGTTGTTTAATCCGGAAATCGCTAAGATTTGTAATCGCCGTTTGGTTGCCTATACTCCGGGATGCGGAAGTGTTTCTGAAGTAGGTTTCGCACAAGAAGCCGGTTGCGATCTTTGCAAGATATTCCCGGGTGACGTTCTCGGTACAAAATTAGTGAAAGGTCTGTTAGCTCCTATGCCATGGTCTAAGTTGATGGTTACCGGAGGTGTTGAACCGACACAGGAAAATCTGACAGGTTGGGTTAAAGCCGGAGTATTCTGTGTAGGTATGGGCTCTAAACTTTTCCCGAATGATAAAGTTGCTGCTGAAGATTGGGCTTACGTAACAGCTAAATGTAAAGAAGCATTAAGCTATATTCAGGAAGCTCGTAAATAATGCAATAAAAAACGGCTTAGTGATTAAGCTGTACTTTGAAATCCTTCGATTGGGTTAGTTAGTAAGAAGGCATTTCTATCATTTTGTTTAAAGGTGTTTTAAAGGTGATGAACCATCGAAAACGACTGTGTTAGTGAGGTCTGTTTTCGGTGGTTCGTTATTTTTATTAGCCCGGTTTTCTTTAGTTACTTAAAAGTATTACTTTTGCCTCATTGAATATAATAACAGTAATTGGGTATGGAAACAGGATTAACATTTACAAGTAAAGCAGTTGTAAAAAAGGAAAATACAGCTATAACGATGGGCTCGGGAGATATGGAAGTTTTTGCTACTCCTGCAATGGTGGCATTGATGGAGAATGCAGCGATGAAAGCTGTCGCTGCGGAATTGTCCGAAGGAGCCACTACGGTAGGTGCAATGATGAATACCTCACATATCAAACCGTCTCCGCTTGGTGCGGAGGTATCTGCCACTGCGGTACTCACTGAAGTTGACGGTCGTAAACTCACATTTTCGGTAAAAGCGAGTGATGAAGCCGGAGTGATAGGCGAAGGTACACATATTCGCTATATCGTTGACCGGGAACGTTTTCTTTCCAAATTGAATAAATAGTATATAGTATTGGTAATGACTAAAACAATCACCTTGATGTTTTTTAAAAACATAAGGTTGATTGTGAACAAACATCAGGGTGTTTTTAAAAAACATCGGGTTGATTGAAACAGTGACAAGTGACAGAAATGACAGCGGTTTTCATAAACTTATATAGATGTATATAAATATATAGTAGTATATACACTATACCTATTATATATTAATCACTATATATCTTTTAAAAACTCTGTCATTCTTGTCACTTGTCACTAATCGTAAGTATCAATACCTCTTCTTTTGCATATTCTCAAAGCAAATTATCGAATAGTATCTTTTGTTTATATCTATCTATACTCATAAATAGGTATTCTCCTGGCTTTTTTCATTATATATAGGTATTGTCCTATCTTTTGTCTGCCTATATCTTTGCAACGAATTAAAATTTTAAAAATATATATAATATTAATTCTAAAAAGATGCAAAGATCAGTAAGAATGAAGATAAAGAACTATGTGGGCAAGAGTGCCTGTTCTTTATTATTGGTAGGTATGTCTATGCCTGTTTTGGCTCAAAATGATTCTGTACCGATGCGGCATAGAGGTCGTCTCTCTTTTGGTGGGTATGGAGAGGCGATTTATACTCGTAATTTTTATAGTGATAACTGGAAACGCTATACGGATGCTTCAAAATATAAAGATGCTGACGGTCACGGTCGTTTTGATCTCCCTCATGTGACGTTCTTTATCGGTTATAATTTCGGGAAAGGGTGGAAGATGTACAGTGAAATTGAATTTGAGCACGGAGGTATCGAATCTGCCATGGAAATAGAGGAAGAAGAAAACGGTGAGTACGAAAGTGAAATAGAAAGAGGCGGTGAAGTTGCTTTGGAACAATTCTGGATTGAAAAATCCTTTTGTAAGGCAGCTAATCTGCGTTTGGGACATATTATTGTTCCGGTAGGCTTGACTAACAATAACCATGTACCGACAGAATTTTTCGGTGTGTATCGTCCTGAAGGTGAAAATACGATATTTCCTTGTACTTGGCATGAAACAGGTGTCAGCTTCTGGGGGCGTGCAAAGGATTGGCGTTATGAAATAATGTTTATCGCAGGTCTGGATGCCGATCGTTTTAATGAACAAAACTGGATACAGGGAGGTGCGGGTTCTCCTTATGAATTTAAGATAGCCAACTCTTGTGCCGGTGCATTCAGAGTAGATAATTATTCGGTACCGGGATTGCGGATGGGATTAAGCGGTTATTATGGAAATAGCGGTAATAACAGTTTGAGAACGGCAACTGCCAGCAATAAAGTGAAGGGAGCTGTACTTATCGGAGCTTTTGATTTCGATTATGATGCGCACAACTGGATTGTTCGCGGTAGTTTTGATTACGGACATTTGGGAGATTCTAAAGCAATTTCTCAAAACAATAAATCTATGCCCAGCGCATCTCCTTCACCAAGGACAAACGTTGCTTCGGATGCATTATGTGCAGGCGTAGAAATGGGATATGATTTCTTTTCTCTAACGAAATTACGTGATGAACAGAAACTTTATTTGTTCGGTCGCTATGATTATTATGACTCCATGTATAAAGTGGAAAAGGGCATACAAAATAATGAGTGTTGGGAGCGTCATCGTGTTGCATTCGGTTTGAATTATTATCCGATGAAAGAGATTGTAATCAAAGCGGAGTATTCGAAACGCTTCTTGAAGAGCCAATACAATAATGAACCGAGTTTCTCTATCGGTGTGGCTTATGCAGGTTTATTTACCAGATAAATATATTTAATAATAAAAATAGATAGATATGAACAAGTTATTTAAATTCCCGTTTTTGATGGCTTTTGCCATTGCCTTAGGAACCGGTTTCGCATCTTGTAGTGATGATGACGATACTGATTCGGACCATAATGTCGGCGGTGCAGGCACTGTAACTGCCGAGACTTTCAAGTCCGTACTTGAGCAATATGTGAATTATACGGTTATCCCGACTTATAAGACGTTGGCGGATAAGGCAATTATTCTTGATAAAGCAGTCAATAGATTGAATGAAAACAGAAGTGATGCCAATTTAGCGGTAGCTTGTCTGGCTTGGCGTGATGCCCGTCAGTACTGGGAGCTAAGTGAATCTTTCCTTTATGGTGCAGCGGCAGATTACAGTATAGACCCGCATATCGATTCATGGCCTTTGGATAAGACGGCTCTTGATAATTTACTTGGAAACAATTACCTTTTAGATAATTTTGATGCAGGTAATCTGGGAAACAATTTATTGGGATTTCATGGTTTGGAGTATATCTTGTTTAGCGAAGGAAAACCGAAAGAAGTTAGCAATATCACAGAAAACCAATATAAATATGCTGTAGGTGTAGCGGATGACCTTGCCGTACAATGTGTACGTTTGGAAGCCAGCTGGGCAGGAGTGGATGCTTTGAGCGATGCAAAAACCGGTATTGAAATAGAAGATGAAGACGGAAATGCTTTTGATGCAACGAAAGAGGAACTTCTGGAAGCTAATGAATTGACTCCGACTCGTAATTACGGGGAAGAATTGATTGCAGCCGGTGAACAGGGTAATAAGAACTATAAGACATCAACAAGCGGAATTGCCGAAATCATACAAGGTTGTTTTGATATTGCCGATGAGGTAGGCAACTCTAAGATTTATACTCCATGGTATAAACAAGAAGTTTTGGAAGTGGAATCATGGTATAGCTTCAATTCTTTGAAAGACTATGTAGATAATATTAGAAGCATTGAGAATGCTTATCTGGGTGGTATGGCCGATGTGGCAGAATTTGATTATACATCACAGGGAGAAGGAAAAACGGCTGCCATGAAAGGAAATCGTAATGAAGCTCTTTCGGTCAGTGCTTGTGTGAAGAAACTGGATGCGGATTTGGATACCAAACTGAAAGCGGCAATTGCGAATGCAATCGGAAAGATAAACGGCATACCTGCTCCATACAGGAATAATCTGGATAAAACAACAGAAATTAAAGCTGCAATGGATGCTTGTAACGAGCTCGCTACTACTTTGACGGAAATAAAGCAGAGAATAGAAGAAAACTAACGAGTAAATCATATCATATTATAATAACCGAGAAAAAGCATGTTGGCTCCTGCCGGCATGCTTTGGATGCTTAAAAAAGAATTTAGTTATGAGCAAACTTAAATTATGTTTATCATGCTTGTTGGTGTTGTCATTCATTGCGTGTGATGATGATAATTCTGACAACAAGGGTGACGGAGGAAATGGCAAAATTCCGGAAGAATTACAGGAAGAACTGTATACCGGCGGACAGTTGGGTACTACTTTTAATTCTACAGCCAGTGCTTACGAACAATCAACTCCGGTAGTAGATAATGATCCCGCTATGGCGGCAGCTTTCAAACGGGGTGAGCGTACTTTTGAATTTACATTCAATTCAAATAAGGAAGAGGTACGTAGTGGATTAGGTCCGGTTTATCTTCGTAATTCATGTATCTCATGCCATCCGGGATACGGACATGGTAAAAGAATGGATCGATACCGTGCCAACGATTACGGCAATGGTTATCTTCTTGTCGTATATGATAAAGACACTTATGCTTATGTTCCGGAGTTGACCGGTATGCCGCAAAGTCAAGCGGTAGCTCCTTTTTTGCCTCCGGTGGACGAACAAGGGATTAAAATAACATGGAAGAATCATACGGATACGTACGGAAATAAGTTTGATGACGGAGAAACGTATGAATTGATTTATCCGGAAGTGACGATCGATCCGGCTTATATTAATACCCATCCCAAGCCGACCAACTATGATGTACGTTTGGAGGCTACAATCGGTATTTACGGAACCGGACTGTTGGATGCTATTCCTGATGATTCTCTTCGTGCGGAATATGAGAAGCAGCAGGCACGCGGTTATTGTCAGGGTAAAATAGGTAAAGATATTACGGAAGTGGACGGGACTACTCATCCGGCTCGTTTTACGTATGCTTTATCCCGTGGAACACTTCAGAATGGTCCGGGTGCCAATGCTATTTGGAATATTACCAATGTAACCCGTTCCGACCGTCGTTATCATTACATGACAGCGGCTTATGCGACGGCAATGTCTGAAAATGCAGATGTACAAGCCGATTTCTATAATAAATTTCCGGAATACAATAAAACGGGAGATGCAAAGACCGATATTTATAATTATCTGATGTCTCCGGATAAAGATTTGGCGGTGGAAATGACTGATGAGGATTATGTGGATTTTATGATTTGGCATCGCGGCTTGGCAGTTCCGGCTGCCCGTGATCTTGATAACACAGTAGTGCAGCAAGGTCGTAAATTATTTTATTCGATAGGCTGTACTGCTTGCCATCGTCCTTCATGGACTACCGGTGAAGATAATTACAGTGGTGATCCGATGGTAAAAGGCAAGCTGCCCAAGTATCCGAATCAAAAGATTTGGCCGTATACAGATTTAATGCAACACCGTCTTGAGATGGTAAATGATATCCGTACGGGATGGTGTCGTACTACTCCGTTGTGGGGACGCGGACTTTCCGATAAATGTACCGGTGCGGGCGAACATCTACATGATATGCGCGCACGTAACTATATCGAAGCTATTATGTGGCATGGTGGCGATGCACAGAAATCCAAAGAAAAGTTCAGAGCATTAAGTAAATCGGATAGGGATGCAGTCGTGAAGTTCCTTGAATCGATTTAATTTTGCAGATATTTTGAGAATGTCCGAAAGGGTATAAATGAAGTTTGTTATACCTTTTCCGGCATCTTCTCATTAAAGTGGGATAGACATATTAGGATTTTCAGGGCTTTTCCACGATAATCTTTTTAATCTCAATCGTTATAATTGATGAAGAAATTATCATTTTCTCTTTTAGGTATTATCGTTGTTATTTTATCTGTTGCTACATTCTTGGAAAAGTATGATGGTACGGATTTCGTTAATAATCATATATATGGCGCATGGTGGTTTTCATCCTTATGGATGATTCTGGCATTGTCATCATTTGCTTATATGCTGAGCCGAAAGTTGCAACGCAATCTTCCGGCTTTTCTTTTGCATTTCTCTTTTTTCCTGATTCTTGCCGGAGCATTGCTTACTTCATTAACCGCTCAACATGGAATTGTGCACTTACGTATGAATGAACCTGTCTCTGCATTTGTTACAAATGAGGAAAGGCATATAGATATGCCTTTCACGCTGACTTTGGATACTTTTGTGGTATCTTATTATCCCGGAACAAATGCAGAAGCAGATTATATCAGTAAGTTTACCGTGTCTTCTCCCGATGGAGGTTCTTTCCAGGAGCAAGCATCCATGAACCGTATTTTCTCACATCACGGCATACGTTTTTATCAGGCTTCTTATGACAGTGACCGGCAAGGAAGCATACTTACGGTTAACTGTGACCGTTGGGGTATTCCCGTTACCTATGCAGGGTATTTCTTTTTATTCGCGATGATGCTATGGAATCTCTGTTCACGTAATGGTTATTTCCGTCGTGTGTTAAGAAGCGGTTTGCTGAAAAGGAGTATATGTGTATTGGTCTTATTGGGAATATATGGTCTTGCCACTGCCGGAAACCGGACATTAACCAAGGAAGATGCTGCCTATATGGGACAGGTGCAGGTATTGTATAACGGAAGAATAGCCCCTTTGCAAACTTTGGCTTATGATTTTACCCAGAAATTGACAGGAAAGATGGCTTATAAAGGTAATACGGCAGAGCAGATATATTTAGGATGGTTATTGTTTTCTTCTTCCTGGCAGGAAGAACCGATGATTTATGTAAAAGATGCAGTACTCAGAGATGTATTGGGCTTTAAAGAGGAACGTGTTTCACTGAAAGATTTCTTTACGTCTCAAAATAAATATCGTCTTGAACCGTATTTGAACGGAAAACCAGGTAAATTAAAAAAGGCGGCGGTAGAAACAGACGAAAAGATACGACTATTGTCGATGTTGCATGAAGGTGAATTATTTAAAGTATTTCCTGTGACGCTAAACGGGCAGACAGTTTGGTATGCTCCTGCCTCTATGCTTCCGCCAGAGATAAGTGATGCGCAATGGCTTTTCATTCGTAAAGGAATAAACCTGCTGGCAGAGTCTGTTTTAAAGAATGACAGTGAACAAGTCCGGTATTTTATTTCCAAGCTGATAACTTATCAGCAAAAGAATGGGGGAGAATCCTTGTTGCCCAAAAGGAAAATAAAAGCGGAGAGACTGTATAATCATGTTCCGTTCGCTACCTTATTATATAGGATAAATCTGACGGTAGGACTGCTTGCCTTCTTTGTGTTTTGTTTTTATCTGTTGAAAGGTAGGAAATTATCCTGTTTGCCAACAGTGCTTACCGGTATATTTTCCGGAGTTCTTTGGCTCTCTTTCCTGTCATTGAGCTTTTGTCTGCTGTTGCGTGGTTATATCAGCAGCAGATGGCCGATGGGCAATGGCTATGAAACAATGATGATGATGGCATGGTGTATTCTGCTGACTGCACTTATTGTATGGCGCAGATTTCGTTTGATGCTTCCTTTTGGACTTTTACTTTCCGGATTTTGCTTGTTGGTATCTTCCATCGGACAGATGAATCCGCAGATAACCCCTTTGGTTCCCGTACTTTCATCCCCTTTATTGAGTCTGCATGTGTCGTTGATTATGATGTCGTATGCACTCTTCTCTTTTACTTTTCTCAATGGACTGCTGGCTCTGATTCTTAATCGGTCGGAAGCAAACGGGCAGATAGAAATATTGCACATTTTGTCACAACTGTTTCTTGTCCCGGCGTTATTTCTGCTCGGAGCGGGAATCTTTATCGGAGCGATATGGGCAAATGTTTCTTGGGGACGTTATTGGGCATGGGACCCGAAAGAAGTATGGGCGTTGATTACATTCTTGGTTTATGCCTTTGCATTGCATACGGATTCCTTGTGTATTTTCCGTAAATCATTGTTCTTTCATGTCTATATGATCCTTTCTTTCTTAACTATTTTGATGACTTATTTCGGAGTAAACTATTTCTTGGGCGGGATGCATAGTTATGCGGGATAATTGTGTACCTTTGCCCCCCGAAAATGAAAGTCATCTTATATGAACATAAATAATAGAGCGAAAGGATTTGTCTGCGGATCGGTTGCTGCGGCTACTTACGGTATGAATCCATTGTTTACGCTTCCTCTCTATCAGGAAGGAATGTCTGTTGATTCGGTATTGTTTTACCGATACGGATTTGCTGTCCTTATCCTCGGCATCATGCTGAAACTTCAGGGGCAATCGTTTGCTTTAAAGAGGAATGAGATACTGCCTTTGGTAGTCGGAGGATTGTTGTTTTCGGCATCTTCCTTTTTCCTGTATATCAGTTATAAACACATGGATGCGGGGATAGCTTCCACTATACTTTTTGTGTATCCGGTCATGGTGGCCGTTATTATGTTCTTGTTTTTCCATGAGAAGGTGTCATTATTGACTATCTTCTGTATTTTGCTTGCTCTTTCAGGGATAGCATTGTTGTATAAGGGAGATGGCGGTGAAACTCTGAGTTTGTTCGGAATGCTTTTGGTTATTCTTTCGTCTTTATCGTATGCTATTTATATCGTAGGTGTAAACCATTCTTCTCTTAAAACGATGTCTACTGGTAAGTTAACGTTTTATGCATTGCTTTTCGGATCATCGATTTATATTGTCCGTTTGAATTTTTGTACGGAGCTTCAAATGATACCTTCTCCTTCGGCGTGGGTTAATATCTTGGCTATGGCGTCTTTGCCAACGGTTATCTCTTTATTATGTACAGCTATTGCCATTCATAGTATCGGCTCTACACCGACAGCTATTCTTGGAGCTTTGGAACCTGTCACGGCTTTGTTTTTCGGGGTAATGATATTCGGTGAGCAGCTGACACCGCGCATTGTTCTGGGCATTTTAATGATTCTTGTTGCTGTGACATTTATTGCGGTAGGGAAGCCGGTGATGATGAAAGTAAATCATCTTTTCGTTCGGCTGCGCCATTCCTGCTGAAGTCTTAATTCTCTATCTTTTAGGCACGGATTACGCAGAAAAGAGTAAAGAAATAACCCGTGTATTCGGCATAATCCGCGCCTAAAGAATAATAAAAAGATAGCAGATTTTAGTTTTGTTACCCCCTGATAAGAAAATCGGGAATCAAGCACTCTTTTTCTTTCCGCAAAATCGTTTGCACTGTTGGCAAATATCATATCCTAACATGGCACCGAGTATGAAATCTTCTTCCGGTGTAAGTCGGTTCAGCGGTCGATTGATGAAATGCCTGATAGCATTCATGCACTCTTTCTTCCCGAAAAAGAGGTTTATCTTGTTGTCGCTGACTTCTTGTGTCAGATAACAGATATTTTGATTCTTCAGGCGGCGAACGGCAAATTCTTCATATTCTTTATTCATGGTGTAAAGCACCATATTGCGCACACCCTTTTTGAATTCGTAAATGTGGTTCAGGAAGATTCTTACCTCTCCGGGAACAGCTCGTTCGTTTTCCATCGCAATGAATGTTGATCCTTTAGTTGTTTATGCAAAGAGTTTTGATCCATTCGTCGATGCGCTCTTCTGTCTTTCCGTCTTCGTTTACATCGTCAATGGCTACACCGATGAATCTTCCGTCGATAACGGCTTTGGAGTTATCGAATGTATAACCGTCAACAGGTATTGAACCGCAGAATTTACAGCCGGTAGCCTTCAAATCATCGTGGATGATACCCATCCCGTCACAGAAAGTATCGCTATAAGATTCAGAATCACCGCAACCAAACAGTGCAACACATTTTCCTGTAAGATTCATTCCTGCCAGTATTTTCAACGCATCATACCAGTCATCCTGTATTTCACCGTCTCCCCATGTGGATGTTCCGAGGATAAGTACTTCGTATCCCTCTACTAATTCCTTTGTCAGTTTGGAAGCATCATGCACGTTTTCATCACTAACACCCAGTTTCTTAGCAATAATTCTGGCTACGGATTCTGTTGTCCCTGTAGTCGAACCATAAAATATTCCAATCTTTTTCATTTTCGTTTTTATTTTTATTGACCTTGCAAAGATAGGGTAGGGAGTTGTATCGCAAAATCCCTATTTATAGGGAAATGAGTAATCCGCTACCCTTATTTATGGGGATTATTCCAAATAATAATGTCTGATGGCATTTAGTTTATCATCCAATTCGTATACTTGCGGTATTCCGGTCGGTATTTCCAGCTTTACAATATCCTCGTCGCTGATTTTATCCAGGTATTTCACCAACGCCCGCAGACTGTTGCCGTGAGCGGCTATCAATACTGTTTTTCCGGAAAGCAAAGCCGGGGCCATATGGTCTTGCCAAAAAGGCAGCACACGCTTGATGGTCAATTCAAGTGACTCTCCGAGGGGCAGTACTTCCGGATCTACATTATTATATTGCGGATCGTTTATAGGATTTCTTGGGTCGTCAGGTTCCAGTAGTGGAGGTACCACGTCGAAACTTCTTCTCCAGATATGTACTTGTTCGTCGCCATATTTGGCAGCTGTTTCGGCTTTGTTCAATCCTTGCAATGCTCCGTAATGACGCTCGTTGAGCCGCCAGTTATGTGTCTCCGGAACCCATAATAAGTCGGCCTCTTCTTCGAGCAGGTGCATGGTTCGTATGGCACGTTTTAATACGGACGAGAAAGCGATATCAAATTTTATACCGGCAGATTTTATCATGCGCCCTGCATGGCGAGCTTCATCTTCTCCTTTCTCACTCAAATCGGGATCTGCCCAACCCGTGAATCTGTTTTCTTTATTCCAGACACTTTCTCCATGTCTCACTAAAATCAGTTTATGCATAATTCTTGTTTTTAAGTTACTATATCTTCTATATAAATAACGCTTTGAAAAGGAAGAAGTTTCTTCGTTTTTGTGAAAATAACTATATATGGTGATGCTATTTGAGAAGAATACCTATTTGTGGTGATTGTAATAGCAAAGAATAGGTAGTTCCTTTGCATATAATTATTTAAAGACTATTTTTATGGACAATTTACCGCAACGATATAAAGAAACGGACAAAATGAGTGATCTAATTTGCGGGAATTATTCCTTGCTGTTAGTGATGAGTCGCTTCGGTTTGCCGCTTGGATTCGGAGACAGAACGGTAAAGGAAATATGCACGCAGAATGGTGTGGATTATAAAACTTTCCTTGCTGTTGTAAACTTTATAGAGGAAGATCATTTCCGGATAGAAGATGATTCGGAAGGATTGTCCGTCTCATCCCTGATGAGTTATTTAAAACAGGCACATTCTTATTTTCTTGATTTCAATCTGCCCGTTATTCGCCGTAAGCTGATTGAAGCTATCGACTGTTCCACCGAGAATGAAGTTGCCTTCCTTATTTTGAAATTCTTTGATGAATATGTCGGGGAGGTGCGTAAGCACATGGATTATGAGAATAAGATGGTGTTTAAATATGTAGAGGATTTACTTCAGGGAAAGCTGTCCGGCAGTTATCAGATTAGTATTTTTGCCCGTAGGCATAACCAGATAGAAGCAAAACTGACCGAACTTAAAAATATCATCATAAAATATTACCCCGCCAAGGTGAATAATAACTTACTTAATGCTGTTCTTTTCGATATTTATTCTTGTGAGCAAGATTTAGCCACTCACTGCAAAGTAGAAGATTATATGTTTGTTCCGGCTGTTCGTCGAATGGAAAAGGAGGTAGGAAGTCATGAAAAGTAATATATCATTGAGAGTCATTGTCGCGGAGACCTCCATGATTGTCCGCAGTGGGGTTATTAACTTATTGAAACGTATTCCCGACCAAAACATACATCCGGTAGAGGTCGTTTCGGTAGAAGCACTGCACGAGTGTATGCGAATGCAGCAGGTGGATATTGTTATAATCAATCCTACTTTCGGAGGCTGGTTTGATATTGAGTCGTTTAGGGAAAATCCCGTTTCTCACGGTGTAAAGTGGATTGCGCTTCTCTGCTCCGTGGTTGATTCTGCGTTATTGAAAGGATATGATGATACTATGTCTATCTATGAAACGGCAGAAATGATGGGCGACAAATTAAACCGTTTGCAACATATTTCCGTAGAAGAAGAGCAGCAGAATGAATCGGAAACCTTGAGCCAGCGCGAGAAAGAAATTATAGTTTGCGTAGTAAAAGGTATGACCAATAAAGCGATAGCCGATAAGCTCTATCTGTCTATTCATACAGTGATAACACATCGTAGAAATATAGCCCGGAAACTCCAAATTCATAGTCCCGCGGGGTTAACCATTTATGCAATTGTAAACAAATTGGTGGAACTCCAGGATATTGAAGACGCTGTTGTGTAGGGGCTTGATTAGTATTCTTTTTAGATAGATGTTTTTCGGAATTGTACTCTTTCATTAATTCTTTTTGAATAAGGGAAAGATAATGAAGTCTGTTCTGTTGTCAATTATACAGCGTATGGTTATACTTTGAAGTGTTAGTTATAGTTTTTCTAATTATTAATTAATGACTTTATATAAACTGTTGTATCTATTTGGGGTATATAAGATCGTTTTTAATAAGTTTTCTTTGATAATATTTTATTTCTATTTTTATTTTTGTAGCTTTGTGACGTTTCTCACGCCGATACCTTGCAATAGGTGTGGTGGGAGGGATGCATATATAGAGAAAGACGTTTACTTGACGTTTTGTCTTTGGCTTATCAAAACTTCGAACATTTTGAGTAGTAGTCAAAAAGCAAAGCAACAGTAGATGTCTGCGGGATATGTTTATATCTATTATTATACCTTTATTTAAAATTAGGTATAGTATGTTTATACATATCGGCGTGGGCTTCTGTGTTGCTCGTTCAGACTACTACGGGCAGTTCGAAGGCCTTGATAAGCGGGACGAGTAACAGGTACAGATTCCCGCGCTTTTTTTATATGTGAGTTTACCTATCTAAGAAATGAACTGTCCGGTTCGGGAATCTACAGACAATAAATTTTCAAAACATGAAGAATGTAATTTTTATTGTTGTGCAGCATGTCTTTTTGAGGCGTGTTTCTTCCATTATATTATTTAGTTGTATATTATTTATTGCTTGTTCTGAATCCCAAGCCCCAATAATTTTTTCTTTTAATGAAGAAAGTGGGCTTTTATCTTTTCATATTGATAAAAAATTGCAATTAAATAATCATATGGAGATCTATTGGAAGGATTCATTATTGTGTTCTCCTAGAATTGAACATCACTTGGATACTTGCTTTGTAGATATTTATTCAAATATTAGTCTTAATTTTAACTTTCGTCATATAGATCCAACTGGTCATAATTCATGTTTAACAGAATTATGTTATTATCATGCAACAAATAAGAAATTTTCATTACGTTGTGTTTTGAAAGAAAGGAAAGATGATAGAATATTTTTAGATACAGTATTATATGTACCCTCTATTGTAAAAAGTGATATAATAAATAATTTAAGAGCTACATTGAGAAATACTTTACAATGTAGAGTAGAGCTCAAGGATACAGGATTTCAATATTTTATATATTATGGTTATGATGATGTAGCAAGAGGAAGGCTTTATGAAAAAGGGATACGGAATGTAGAAGATTCAATAATCAGGAAAACTGCAATTCTGATGGAAAGCTTAGTTTGGAGAGGAAAGCTTGAATACGTAATGCGTGATAAGAAACCTTATAGTGGAAAAATTCCACAAGAAATACCATTGCAGATTTATTCGGATAGTATTAAGAAAGTATATTTGGTACTAACTAGTCTTTCTGGAAAAAATAACTGTAAGGATTTTATGTTTGATACAAAACAAGAAATAACTGAGTTCATAGGTTACGAATATTCATTAGGATTTAAGAATGGAACATTAAATAACTTTAAAGAAATGAATGTACCTATTAAGTCTATTTCTAATCACAAATATAATTTTATTCAAGTTCTTTTTGCTATAGGAATATTACCGAATAATGATTATAAATGTGTTCCAGTTGGTTATGTTATAACTCGCTCACCAAGTGAGATGTTTCAACTCCAGTTGGAGGGTACAATTTATGCGTCACCTACATCATATCCTTCATCTTGCCTTTTTATTGACGATTTTATTATTGTGTTTTAATTGTGACGATATAATGTTTTAGAAATTAATCTTAAAAAATAAAGTTATGCCCAAAAAGAGACAATGTTTCACTTATAAGAAGTTCGCTGAATATGGTGATTGTGTTTTTTAATAATCAGGATTGTGAATGCAATGAGTATGAAGTTAAATAATTCGGAAGGAATGTTTAAGCATTCATTTTCTTTTTATGCTTGGGTACACTCAGATAACTGAGAAATAGTATATTAATTAAACAAACAACATAGAAAAACATTAGAGCATGTGTTCGCTACCTTAGGAAATTTTTATTAATCAACAAAACAAAACAATTATGTTAACAACATTAGTTTGTACATACGTAGGTATAATAATAGGAATTATAATATATACCTACATTAGACAATGTAAGAAGTCAAAGAATCCAATGTATGCAATATTATTTTGTTTATACATTCTTGGCGGAATTGTATTAGGTACTATTGAATTACTTATTATTGTACATTTAACACGTATGTTAGGAGAATAATAAAAATCAAAATCCTATAATGCAAAATGCTCTATTATAAAAATATTAGAGCATGGAAAATTTCGCTATCTTAGGGAATAGTTATCAATCAATAAAAATAAAAGTTATGTTATCAGAAATATTTGCAAAAGAGAATATTGCAATTATTGCAATATTTGGCTCTGTTACATTAATAGCTACATTTATTATAGCTTTTAAAACATATAGACCTACTCATAAAATGTCTATATTTGAAAAAGTAAATATATGGACCGAAACAGTCCTATTATTTATATATTTACTAATAGAAGTATTATTAATAATTGTAGTCTTTTATTTAATTAGTTTAATGTTATTCCCATAATAGGAAGAATGCTCTATGACGTTATCTTATCTACCCCTTAGCAATAGATTAAGATTCATGACCAGTACGTTAAGTTGGTTACTTTTACATCACTTTTATTTCTAAGTAATATAAATTTAAAGTATTATTTAGAATGTTAATACTCTACTGGATTACAGCAGGATAGACGTGTAGCATATGAAGGTATTGAATAACGTTCGTGTATAGATAAACATAAATAATATTAATTTTAAAAAGTAAAGTTATGTCAAAAATGAGACAATGTTTCACTTGTAAGAAGTTCACTGAATATGGTGATTGTGTTTTTTTTAATAATCAGGATTGTGAATGCAATGAGTATGAATTACCGTTGAATAATTCGGAAGGAATGTTTAAGCATATATTTTCTTTTAAAGGTAGAATTCGAAGAATGGAATACTGTCTTACATATTTGGGTTATTATATTTTTTTCCTTCCTATGTATTTGATTGAAGAAAGTAATATAAGTTTTATTTTTGCTATGCTTTGGTTACTATTATTAATTCCTGTTTGTTGGGTATGCTTGGCGCAGGGATGTAAACGTTGCCATGATTTGGGAAACTCAGGTTGGTTTCAACTTATTCCGTTTTATGGATTGTGGATGATTTTTGCTGTGAACTGCACCCCAAAAGTTGGACAGTTAACTACTTGTTTCTATAATTGATTCTA